>Ga0335072_10004201_pt1 | contig 21489 bp, 15 predicted proteins | sample Lox_Sample_21_FD_206725 | JGI IMG/M metagenome (GOLD analysis project Ga0335072, IMG submission 206725) | Soil microbial communities from Loxahatchee National Wildlife Refuge, Florida, United States - Lox_Sample_2.1 | ecosystem: Environmental > Terrestrial > Soil > Wetlands | place: USA...
TGCTCCGGAGGGCGTCGCTCCCACCCTGGCGCCGGTGGCGCCTCTGCCGGGTGTTGCTCCATCGCCGGCCGTGGCGCCCGTTCCACCGAACGGCATCCAGGTCGACGACTCTGACGTGCCGGTGGTGTCGGACGACGATCAGGACGCGAAGGGGTACAGCTGGCACTTCGGTGATGATGGCGAGTCGTACGCTTTTGTCGAAGGAAGTGGGGATAACATCACCTTCTCGGGTTCGTGGGACGGCGATCGAAGGGCAGAGATTGATGCCGCACGCAAAGTCGCCAGGGGACCCTTTCTGTGGTTCACGCACGAGGGCAAGTCGTACATCGTGACGGATCCGGCCATTATCGCCAGGATTCGAGCGATGTATAAGCCCATGGAAGATCTCGGCAGACAGCAGGAGGCCCTCGGAAAACAACAGGAAGCCCTGGGCAGGCAGATGGAGGATCTGGGGCGCCAGCAGGAAGACGTCGGCCAGGTGAAGATGCCCGACCTGACGAAGGAAATTGCTGACCTGAACGCCACCATGGAGAAGTTCAACGCCGATCGGCAAAAACTAAACACAAAAGAACTGTCCGAAACAGAAGCAAAGCTGAAAGCTGCGCAGGACCAGATGATGACCCCGGAGAGGATGGCGGAGCTGCAGGCCGATCTCGCAGCCGCTCAAGCTGAGTGGAATTCCGACAGCATGGGTGCGTTGCAGGAAAAGTTGGGCGACCTGCAGGGGCGTCTCGGCGAGTTGCAGGGAGAAGCCGGAGCCCGGCAGGGCGGCGTCGGCGCCAAGATGGGGGCGCTGGGCGCGAAGCAGGGGAAGCTCGGTGCTGAACAGGGGCGCATCGGCGCAGAGCAGGGCCGCATCGCGCAGAGAGCCGACCAGGAAACGCGCAGGGTCATCGAAGAGAGCCTGCGCAACGGCAAAGCGACCCAGGTTCCACAGGTAAAGTAGCGCTTTTGCCGGGGACGAACTGAGAGCCTCCCGAACCTCTGAACGAGGCGTGCGCTGCATCGCAGGCAGATCGCTATGCCTGGACCGTGACTCCCTGGTAGACTCGTAAACGCAATGCCCTTCATTTTCTATCTGGTCGCCGCGGTCGGGGCGTACCTGCTGGGATCGATTCCCTTCGGTTATCTTCTGGTGCTCATCTTCCGCAAGGAGGATATCCGCCAAAAGGGCAGCGGCAATATCGGCGCTACCAACGTCATGCGCTCCGGTGGAAAAGGCCTGGGCGCGGTCACGTTCATTCTCGACGTTCTAAAGGGTTATGGCGCCGTGTGGCTCTGCAGTGCCTGGGCGACTCATGCAGGTCTGGCGCCAGAAGTACGCTCCAACGCAGTGGCGACTGCAGCCTTGTGCGTCGTTCTCGGACACATCTTCACCATCTGGCTTGGCTTCAAGGGAGGAAAAGGCGTCGCGACAGCCTTCGGCGTTTTTCTGGCGTTGGCGTTGTGGCCGGCATTGGTGGGCGTCGGAATCTTCGTTCTGATCTTCGCCCTCTCGCGCTACGTCTCGCTCGGCTCGATCGTTTCGGCTGCGGCATTTCCTTTTCTGGCATTGTTCATGCCGCACGCGCAGCGAACGCCGCTGGAGACCGCCGTGCTCTTTGTCATTCCGATCATCGTGATTCTGAAACACCACCAGAACATCGGGCGCCTGGTGAGCGGCACGGAGTATCGATTCGGCAAGGCCGAAGCTATTAAGACAGGAACGACCGAAGCATGAGCCGCATTGCCATGATGGGCAGCGGCGCCTGGGGCACGGCACTCGCGATCAGTCTGGCGCGCCGCGGCGGCCACCAGATCGCGCTGTGGTCGTATGCCAAAGATGTCGCCGCGTCGATGCGCGAACGGCGGGAGAATACGCAGTTCCTGCCTGGCTTTCGAATTCCCGAGTCCGTCGCGATCTTCGAAGATCCGGGCGAAGTCATGGAAGGCGCAGAGATCGTCGTCAGCGTGACGCCCTCTCAGTTTGTGCGGTCTTCGTACAAAGGTTTTGCTCCGTATCTGCGTTCGGGACAGTTGCTGGTGAGCGCGACCAAGGGCATCGAGGATGAAACCTGCCTGCGCATGACCCAGGTCATCGGGGAAGTCCTGGCAGAGCGTGGAATGGTTCTGCCCTGTGGCGTGCTCAGCGGACCGTCGTTCGCCCAGGAAGTCGCGGCCGGCGCTCCCACCGCCATCACGATCGCCTCGGCAGATGCTGAGCTCGCGGCGCGCATCCAGCGTGAGTTTTCCAGCAGTACGCTGCGGCTCTACACGAACGACGATGTGGTTGGCGTGGAGTTGGGCGGATCGCTGAAGAATGTCATCGCCATTGCAGCCGGGATCGTCTCTGGTCTTGAACTGGGCTACAACAGCAACGCAGCCCTGATCACCCGCGGTATGGCCGAGATCACCCGCCTCGCGATGGCCTGCGGCGGTCGCCGCGAAACTCTGGCCGGACTGTCCGGCATCGGCGATCTGGTGCTGACTTGCACAGGATCCCTGTCGCGGAATCGGACGGTAGGCATGGGTCTCGGACAGGGAAGAAAGATCGACGACATCCTCGCTGGACTCGGCGGCAGAGTCGCAGAGGGAGTCCGCACGACCTCAGCGGCATTGGGATTGGCTCGTCAGCAAGCGGTGGAAATGCCGATCGCCGAGCAGATGGAGGCGATTCTGATGCATGGCAAGGCTCCCCAGCGGGCTATCGAGGAACTAATGCTGCGTCCGGGCCGCGACGAGTAGCGGCCCGGACCTCCCCGGTGTGACGCGGATTGACCATTACAGAGGTAAGACCTCGTTCCCCCTCACAGCCGGGGTATTACCACCTTCGGGTGAAGGAAAAAAAGCCTTTACGTTCGTAGACTGACGAAGAAAGGCTCAGCATGCAGAAGGCTCCCGCTCGCGCGGCCCGGCAAGTCTCGTCGCCGGGGATGCGAATTCGCTGGCGTGTGTTTGCCCGCTTCCTTGCCATTTTCGCGGGAGCGACGTCGGTCACTGTCCTGGCCATGCTGGTGGCGCAGAAAACGCTGCGCGCCGTAGCGGCGGGTTGGGCGGTGGCTCTGGTCGAACTGGCCGGCAGTGCCGCTGCGGCGCTCCTGCTGACGGTGTGGCTCGAAGGGCGCATTCAGCGTCTGGTGCACGCGCTTGGATCCGGCACTGAGAGTCAGGCCTCTGTGGAAATCGTGGACGACCTCTTCGCGGATGTGATCCCAACCTGGCAGCACGCGCTGAAGATGTTGCGCGACAAGGCCAACGAGAAGACTGAGGAGGCACGGAACCACTACGAGGCGCTAAAAGACCTGATGCGCATGATGGCGAAGGCGGTCGATGAGCGCACGGCGTACCTGCGCGGCCATTCCGAACGCGTCGCAGCGTACGCTGCAGCTATCGCCTGGAAGCTGGGACTCGACGAGCACCAGGTGGAACGGATTCGTCTGGCAGCTCTGCTGCACGACATCGGGTGCCTGGGTGTCGAGGACTATCTGGTGATGAAGGCGACCACGCTCACGCCGGAGGAGTTCGAAATTGTCAAAGCGCACACCGTGAAAGGCGCCGCGATTCTGCGTCCCATCACCATGTTGCAGGACCTGGTGCCGGGGGTCGAACTCCACCACGAATCGCTGGACGGCATGGGCTATCCGTATGGACTCAAGGGGGAACAGATACCGATGATGGCGCGGATCGTCTCGGTCGCCGACTCGTTTGACGCGATGACGACGCCGCGGCCGTATCAGGCGGCCATGAACGCCGACTACGTACTGGACATCCTGACGCGTCTCGCCGGCACGCGCTACGATCCCGTCGTGGTGATTGCGCTGTCTGAACTGGTGAGGACCGGGGCCCTGGAAGTGAAGAATGTGCGGACCCCGGTATCCTTCCGCATGAGAAAACCAGTGCCCGAGCTGGTCTAAAACGGACCGACCCGACACCACGCACCCGATGGGTTCGCTACACTCGATGACAGGGGCGCTGAGGGCGCAGTTCTCATGATTCAGACGTTGTTTGGCAGCCTGAACGAACAACAGGAACCGGAAAAGAAAAGCATCTTCGAGCGCATGCGGGAGGCGGTCACGCGCACCCGCGACAGTCTGGGCGAGCGCATCGACAGTGTTCTGGCGATGACTCGGACGGTGGATGAGTCGGCGCTGGAAGACCTCGAGATGAGCCTGATTGCAGCGGACATCGGCGTGAACACGGCTTCCGAGATCACCAACAATCTGCGCGAACGAGCCAGGCGGCAACAAATCCAGAACGGCGCCGAGCTGAGGGATCTGCTGAAGGAACAGCTGCAGGCGATTCTGGACGAAAACGCGCCGCCGGCGAAGTCTGTGACAGTCGCTCCCGAAGTGATCATGATGGTGGGCGTGAACGGGACAGGCAAGACGACAACCAGCGGTAAGCTCGCCTCGTTTTACCGTTCGCGGGGGAAAACGGCTTTGCTGTGCGCGGCCGACACCTTTCGTGCCGCTGCCATCGAGCAGCTTGAAGTGTGGAGTGAGCGCAGCGGCGTGGAGATGGTTCGTACGAAACAAGGCGGCGATCCCTCCGCAGTACTCTTCGACGCATTACAGGCGGCCAGAACGCGTCAGACCGATGTGGTGATTGTGGATACAGCGGGACGTCTGCATACTAAGACCGGATTGATGGCCGAGCTGGACAAGATGCGACGCACCGCACAGCGGATCATTCCCGACGCACCACACGAAGTGCTGCTGGTGCTGGATGCGACAACGGGACAGAACGGCTTGCAGCAGGCGCGTCTCTTTACCGAGTCAGCCGGAGTGACAGGGATCGTGCTGACCAAGCTGGATGGGACCGCCAAGGGCGGGATCGCGGTGGCGATCGCCCGCGAGATGAAGCTACCAGTGCGATTTGTTGGAGTGGGTGAGGCTCTTGAGGATCTGCTGCCGTTTGACAGCGGAGCCTTCGTAAACTCGTTGCTGGAGAACTGAGCGAAGCTGCAGACTTCGCAATGTGGAAGGGATTGCGTGGCGCAGGAGCCTGATCGTCTGTCTGCTGACGAAAGCTGGATGCAGCGAGCCCTGGAGCTGGCACAGCATTCGGTCGGCCTGGCTTCTCCGAACCCTGCCGTTGGTTGTGTGCTGGTCAGGGACGGCATTGTCATCGGTGTGGGCCGACATGAGTACGACAAGAGGGATCACGCCGAGATCGTCGCCCTGAAGAATGCGGGCGAAGCGGCACGGGGTGCCACCGCGTACGTCACACTCGAGCCCTGTTGCCATACCGGACGAACCGGACCGTGCACCAATGCTTTGATCGCCGCCGGTGTCGCGCGCGTGGTTGCGGCGACCGTAGATCCGAATCCAGCGGTCAGCGGGAAGGGAATTGGCCAACTCCAGGCGGTCGGGATCGAAACAACCCTCGGGGTGTTACAGTGTCAGGCCCGCAGAATCAACGATGGCTTCGCGAAGCAGATCCGGACGGGATTGCCCTTCCTGACCCTCAAAGCAGGGGTCTCGCTGGACGGGCGCATTGCGCCCGCTCCGGGAAGCGCGCCGCGTGGCGCTCCGGTGTTTCTCACAGGAGAAAAGGCTCGGGAACAGGTGCAGGAGATGCGCCACGCCGCCGACGCGGTGATCACCGGCATCAATACGGTACTGCAGGACGATCCGCATCTGACGGATCGCTCGGGCAAGCCGCGGCGCCGGCCGTTGCTGCGCGTGGTGCTGGATTCGGGTTTGCGCATTCCGCTCGATTCGAAACTGGTGCGCACGGCACAGGACGATCTCCTGATCTTCTGCACGGTCGCTCCGACCCAGCGACAGCAGACGCTGGAGGCTCTTGGCGTGCGCGTCGAGCGTGTGCCGGGAATGGACCTTGCCGGAGATCAGTTTGCGGCGGAGAAAGCGATCGGCATTCGCCGCCACCATGGAGTTTCGCTCCCGGCGGTGATGAAGCGGCTGGGTGAGATGGAGATCCTCTCGGCTGTTCTTGAAGCTGGAGGACAACTGAACGCATCGGCACTCAATGGAGGGCACGTGGATAAGATCACGCTCTTCTATGCGCCGGTGTTCTTAGGACCGGACGGAGTTCCGCTGCTGCAGGAGGCCGGGACGAAGGCTCTGCTGCTGAGGCCGCCGGTCATGGAACGCATCGGCCAGGACATTCGGATCGACGCGTATTTGCGTAACCCCTGGGGAGAAAGCTAGGCCATGTTTACCGGGATCATTGAAGCGACAGGAACGATAGCGGCCTTAGAGCCGCGCCAGGGGACCACCCGGATCGCGGTGGCAGCTCCGGGTTTTGCGGATCGTCTGCGCAAAGGGGACAGCATTGCGGTGAGCGGAACCTGCCTGACCGCCCTGGAGATGGCGCCGCCGCTCTTCTACGCCGATCTGGCCTCGGAGACGCTGGCGCGGACCTCTCTGGGATTCCTGAAGCCGGGTTCGGTGGTGAATCTGGAGCTGCCCACGGCGGCCGGGACGCCGCTCGGAGGGCATATCGTGCAGGGGCACGTCGACGGGCGCGGGGAGTTGATCTCCCTGGATCCGGTGCATGCCGAAGCCGCGCCGGAGCAGACAGACTGGTGGCTGCGCGTGCGCGTGCCGGAGAGCACACGGCAGTACATGGTGCAGAAGGGGTCGATCGCCATCGAAGGCATCAGCCTCACGATCGCGACCTGGGATGGGGACATCGTTGGGGTTGCGATCCTGCCGCACACCCGGAATGTGACGAGTTTGCGTGTGCTCCAGCCGGGCGATCCGGTCAACGTTGAAGCGGACGTGATGATCAAACTGGCGGTGGATCAGAAGCGGCCCGCGTCGACCTTCGACGTGACCCTTGAGTATCTGCTGGCAAACGGCTATTAAACCGAGAGTTATCTAAGCAATCGGAGCGATCCCGGTCTGATTGCGGACGCGCTGCAGATAGTCCCCCAGAGTCTGGCCGGCGCGCGAGATGAAGGGCTCATCGAGAGCATCGGCGTGTTGCACGCGGTCGACGCGGAAGCTGCGGAAGTCGTTCCGTAGTTCGCACCAGGCGGCGAGGGTCCAGGTGCCTCCCCAGAAGTAGAGGGCCAGAGGATGGACGCGGCGGACGCTGGGCTGTCCGTCTTCCCGACAGTAGGCAAGCAGCACCACGTGGCGCTTCTGGGCGGCCGTGTGGAGCGTGTCCAGCTTGCGGCGCACCTCGGGCGGAGCCTTGAAGCCGGGCGCGTAGAGCAGGACATCGTCGATGTTCTCGCGCAGGCTGGCGGGGAGGACGGCTTCGATCTTGCGCAGGGCGCGATTCGCCGCTTCCGTCAGTTCAATTCCGCCCCAGGCCTCGACCATGCGGGCACCCAGGACGAGAGCGGCGATCTCTTCACGGTCAAACATAAGCGGCGGGATGTCGAGGTCGCGGCGGAGCGTATAGCCGACGCCGGCTTCGCCGGTAATGGGCATGCCGGAAAGCTGCAGGTCCTGCACATCGCGGTAGATGGTGCGATGCGAGACCTGCAGCTTCTCGGCGAGGCTGCGTGCGGTTTGCAGGCGGCCTCCGCGCAGCAACTGCACGATGCGGAAGAGACGGTCGGCGCGGCGCATACCGGCATTGTAGAGGCGGCGGCCGAGCCGATCATCGAGGCTTCCGCCCCACGCGCAATCAGGCAGCGGCGTGGAGTCCGACGCGGTTGCCCTCCGAGTCGCGGATCTGCGCGACCCAGCCGACGCTGGGGATGTGGTTCTTGGGCTCGACGATGCTGCCGCCGGCCTTCTCCACGCGGCCAAGTACTGCATCGATGCGACCGTCGCAGTTGAGGTAGATCACGACGCCGTCGCCGGAGGGGCGATGACCGTCCCCGGTTGCCACAGCTCCGGTGACACCAGGGCGTTGGCAGGGGAAGATAGCCATGTTGGGCCAGGAGGCTTCGTGCTGGAGCGGGTTGGCGAAGATGGTCTCGTAGAAGCGGACGGCGCGACCGAAGTCCGCGGCAGGGATCTCGAACCAGGTGATGGTCGAAGTGACGGTCATTTCAGCGGTGGCCATGGGAGTGTCCTCTCGAGTCGAAGTTGACTACGAGAAGGAGCATAGGAGACCCCTGCTGACAGCGTGGTGTCAGCAGAGAAAGGAGGGTGCAGGGGACAGGGTACGGGGGGCGGGATCGAGTTACGGACACAGCATGCAACCGGTCACTGCGGGGTGATGATGCCTCCTACCGGGGTGCGCTGGGGGTAGTGCTTCGCGCCAGGGCGGGCGAGGTGCATGGCCTCGGCGATGGCGTCGATGTACTTGAGGCCGGAGCCGGTGTTGAAGAGGACGACGCGGTCGCTGGGCTTGAGGAAGCCGGTGGCGATGAGGTGGTCGTAGGCCGCGGTGGCGCAGGCTCCCTCGGGGCAGAGCAGGAGGCCTTCGTGGTGAGCCCAGTCCAGGAGGGAAGCGAGGATAGCGTCGTCGGGCCGGTCGACCACGGTGCCGCCGGACTGCTTCACGATGTCGAGGATGATGGTGTCGCCGTAGGGTTTGGGGACGCGAAGGCCGGCGGCAAAGGTGGCGGCGTTCTCGAACATGGTGGAGGCAGTGGCGCCTTGCTGCCAGGCACGAGCGACAGGGGCGCAGCCAGAGGCCTGGACGGCGATCATCTTCGGGCGCCGGCCGGAGACCCAGCCCATCTGTTCCATCTCCTCGAAGGCCTTCCACATGCCGATGAGGCCGACGCCGCCGCCGGTGGGATAGAAGACGGCGTCGGGGTAGGTCCAGCCGAGCTGTTCGACCAGCTCGTAGCCCATGGTCTTCTTGCCTTCGACGCGGAAGGGCTCCTTGAGGGTGGAGACGTCGAACCAGCCCTCGCGCTTCGCGCCTTCGGCGACTCTGCGGCCGCAGTCGGAGATGAGGCCGTCCACGAGGGTGACGTGGGCTCCGTAGGCCATGCCCTCGACGTAGTTGGCCATGGGGACGTCGCGGGGCATGAAGATGTGCGCCTCGATGCCAGCGGCGGCGGCATAGGCGGCGAGGGCGCTGGCAGCGTTGCCGGCTGAGGGCGCGGCGAGCTTCTTCAGGCCGTAGTGGCGAGCCATGGTGAGGGCAGCCGACATACCGCGGGCCTTAAAGCTGCCGGTGGGGTTGTCGGCTTCCTCCTTGACGAGGAGGCCGGGGTGGCGGCGGCTGGTGAGCATGGGGGTCCAGCCCTCGCCGAGGGTGACGGGTTCGGCGTCGGGAAGGACCGAGGCGTAGCGCCACATGGAGGGCGGCGCGTCGGGACCGGGCTTGTGGGCCGCGCGCAGCGACTCGGGGGAGTAGCGGACGTAGAGGGATCCGGCACAAGCCGGGCAGACGGTTTGGGGGGTGGCAGCGGACACCTGGTGATGGCAGCGGGAACACTCGAGGAAGGCGATGGGCGGCACGGGATCAGGATAGCCCCTGGCCGCCAGGAAGGGGCCGGCGTTCAGGCCGTTCGACGACGCCGCGTGAGGCGCCCTTGCTCAGGTGGGTGGACGACCGTTCAGCGGGCAGGAAATTGGGCCTGGGAGGGGGTAGACCCCTTGGGATGTTATTGATTCCATTGAGTGGCGCAGTTTACGGACCGGGGGGATTAACGGACTGGTTCATAGGCTGGTTCCGCCTTCGCGCGGCCTCTTTTGGGCGCTCTGCAGAGAGGTGCGTCGCTCTTCTCATGGCTAACATCAGCGAAAGCTCCTCGAGTCGGCCTGGAGGTCGGCTCGGTTCGCCCAGGGCATCTTGCGCATGCATCCGAACCACCTCAGTTTTTCGTCCTTTGGGGGTTTACCCCTCCGGATGTCGTTGATTTATTTAAATAGCTGTCTTTGAACCCCCAGGGGATTCATTGATTCGTTAACGTAACCACAGAAGAAGCTCTGCAACAAAAGAGGCTCGCCAAGGCGAGCCTTCCGGTGTCTCTTCGAAGGAAGGAAAAAGAGTTCTTCCCCCCTATTTTCAGAATACCAAGTTTAGTGGGATAACCTGCCAACTATCTTCGGGCTAGATGGGTTGTAAGTGACGCGGAATGAGGGCTCATTACTTTGGTATTGGTCGCGAAGGCTTGACAGTTTTTGGGGTGGCTCGGCTGTGGAGTACTTGAGGGGTCGTTTGTCCTGCGAGGAGAGCCGAGATTGAGCTTCCGGAACCGCAGGCTCTTCGCCCATTCGACGCGCACTTCACTCCGTTCGGTGCTTGCTCAGGGTGACAGCGCGACTCTGAAATTGTTGTTGCGCCCAGGTGCGGGCGCAACGATTTGCCCATTCGACTCGCCGAGCGATGCTCGGCCTTCGCTCAGGGTGACAACGCTTCGCTCAGGATGACTTCGGGTTTTTGATACGGGGAGTGCTGGTGCTGGCGCGGGTGACCCATCGACATTTTTCAGCAAGCTGTGAATTGGCGGCGGGAAACAGAATGCATGTCCTGGTGCGAGTCAGGCGCTACTCGTAGCGCAGGGCGGTGATGGGATCGACACGCATGGCGCGGCGGGCGGGAATGAATCCGGCTGCGAGCGCCACGAGGATCAGGAGGAGGGTGACTCCGATGAAGGTGAGGGGATCGAAGGGAGTCACGTCGAAGAGCAGGCTCGATAAGAAGCGAGCGAGAAGAAGAGCCACAGGAATGCCGGCCGCCAGTCCGAAGAGCGCCAGGCGGGCGGACTCGCGAAGGATCAGGCGGCGCAGGCTTGCGGGAGTGGCACCGAGCGCCATGCGGACCCCGATTTCCCGGGTGCGGCGAACGACCGACCAGGAGATGACCCCGTAGATTCCGACGGTGGCAAGGAGGAGGGCCATCGCGCCGAAGAGGGCGAGGAGCAGCGTGCGAAAGCGCGGTTCGGCGAGGGAGCCGTGGAGAGCCTGGGGCAGGGTTTCGACAGCCGTGACCGGAAGCCCGGGGTCGATGTTGTGGGTGACGGTTCGGATGGCATCGGCGGCTTCAGCGGTGGAGAGCCCGGTTTTCACGACGACCTCAGCGCCCCAGAAGGGCGCCTGCGCGAAGGGGACATAGAGGATCGGGCCAGGAGTTTTGGCAAGGGAAATGTCGTGAATGTCGGCGACGACTCCGATAATCTCGCGTGAGACATGGCCGTAGGGCGGGAAGCCAAAGACGAGCTGATGGCCGAGGGGATCTTCGCCGGAGAAATAGCGGCGCGCCAGGGTTTGGCTGATCAGGGCCACCGGCGGCGTGGTGGCGCGATCCTCCGCGGCGAAGAGGCGGCCGCGAAGCAGGGCGATCCCCATCACCTGAAAGTATTGAGGGCTGACGGCAACGTAGTCTGCGGTGTCGGCTTTGCTCTGGGCCGGCAGAGGCTTGCCGGGGATGGTGAAGGGCAAAGTGACCGCGTCGTCGAGGATGGGCAGCGGAGCGGCCAGAGCCGAGTTTTCGAGGCCGCGGTGGGCGTGAAGCCGGGCGATCAACTGATCAGCAAAGGCGGTCCACTGCTCGGGCCCTGTGTATTGAAAACGCGGCAGCGAGATCTCCGCCTTCATTCGGTGATCGACGTCGAATCCAGGACTGACGGAGAGAAGATGGGCAAAGCTGCGCAACAACAATCCGGCAGCGACGAGCAGCACCATGGCGATGGCCACTTCGCCCGCTGCGAGGAAGCTGCGCGTGCGCCGGGTGCCCTGGGCATCCCCGGTACGCGAGCTTTCGCGGAGATGGGTCTGAGGATGGGCACGAGCGGTGGAGAAGGCGGGCGCGAGGCCAAAGATGAGACTGGAGGCGAGGGATAACAACAAAGCGAGGGCAAGGACCGGGACGTCGATGCGGATGGCATGGAACTGCACGAGCGCTCGGGGCACATCGGCAGCGAAGACTGCGAGGCTTGCCCAGGCGAGGAGGACTCCGGCGATGCCGCCGAGGAGGCCGAGGAGAAGACTTTCGGTGAGCAGTTGCGCGGCGATGCGCTGGCGGCTCGCGCCGAGGGCGACGCGCACCGCCATTTCTCTGGAACGAGAAGCCGCGCGGGCGAGAAGCAGGTTGGCAATATTGACGCAGGCGATGAGTAGCACGAGACCGACCGCGCCGAGCAGGATGAGCAGCGGCATTTTCACGTCGCCGACAATCGCTTGTTTCAACGGTTCGAGGGCCGGCTGCCAGCCACTCTCGACGGGGAATTGATGCGCAACGGCAGCGCCGACGGTCTGCAGTTCGGCGCGTGCCTGGGCGAGCGAGACGCCAGGTCGCAACCGGGCGATGGCGGCCAGCCAATGCGCCTGGGGCGGGACGGTTCTCCAGTGGCTGAAGAGGGGATCCTGCACGAGGGGGATCCAGATCTGTTCGGACTGGCTGACGAAAGGAGTTCGGAAACTGGCGGGCATGACGCCGGCGACGACGAAGCTGCGCTGATCGAGGGCGATGGTGCGGCCGATGACAGCGGGGTCGCTGCCGAAACGATTGCGCCAGAGATTTTCGCTGAGAACAGCGACGGGGGTGGCGCTTTCCTGGCCGTCCTGAGGAAGAAGGATGCGGCCGAGGAGCGGGTTTGTTTGAAAGAGCAGGAAGAAATCCGGCGTGACTGCGATGGTGCTCGTATCCGCGGGCTCTCCAACGCCAGTGAGGGTGAGGGCGTGGAAGGCGAGGCCGGCGACAGAGGCGAAGGAGTGGCTGCGATCGTGGAGAACCGTGAAGGTCTGCCAGGACATGCCAGCTCCGGAGACGCCCGCTTTGGGCTGGTCTTCGGAGAGGTTGACCAGCTGGCCTGGCTGAGGATAGGGAAGGGGGCGCAACAGGACGGCGTCGACGATGGAATAGAGCGCGGCATTGGCGCCGATGCCCAGGGTGAGCGTCGCCACCACGACGAGAGTGAAGCCTGGATTGCGGAGCAATCCGCGAACGCCATAGCGAACATCGTGGGCGAGGCGGTCCAGCCATGCCCCGGTACGGGCGTCGCGCACGCGCTGGCTGACCTGCTCGATGCCACCCATGTCACGGCGGGTCTGGCGCGAGGCCTCGTCGGGTGAGAGGCCGGTTCTTACTTTTTCCGCGGAGACGAGATCGGCATAGGCGCGGAGTTCCTCGTCCAGATCATGGTTCAGCTGATTCCTGTGAAACAGGTTTCTGGAAAGCGCGCGGAGACGGCGAATCATGAAGACCTCTCAGGAGGACCCGAGGTAGGTGGCAGAGCCTGGGTTCTCCTATCGACTGACTATAAGACAATAACGCTGCTCCTATAGACAGTCAATAAGAAGCAGGGAAGAAGTGACGGACGGGCGGGGTGGGGGTGCGGCGATACGGGGCGCGGCGATGCGGGGCGCGGGAGTTGGGTGGTGGTGTTTCCCGCAATGGGGCGTTGTTTCCCGTCGTGGAGCGGGATTGGGGTTGTTCGCGGTACTTCCGGATTGCGGGTGGCCTGATTTGGGCTGGCTGGGGAGTGCGGAAAAGCGTTTGCTTCTTGCTGTGGGGTGAACCTGGCCTTCTGCTGAATGGTTTGTCTTTTGAGCGAGCCAGGGACGGCGGCTGCCTTTTGAGGATGAGAAGTTGGGACGGCCTGACCGCGGGCGTCTCTATGGCTCGCGATCTGGCGAGTCGCGGTGCACGAGGCACGGCGAGGGTCGCTGGGACCGCAGAGTGAGGGCTTTCCCGTTGATTCCGTCGTTTCGAAACTAGGGAGTGGGCGGTTCCTGGGGGATGGCAGCGCCGTCGGAACGCGGATCGCCGGCAGCGAAGTTGACCTGGCGGGTGCTGTCGCGCACGACGGCTGCGCCTTGTCCGACGGAGAAAGAAAACGGTTCGAGGAGCCTGATCTGATGACCGCGCGCAGCGAGGCCGGCGCGAATGTCCGCGGGAATGGTCGACTCCATCTGCACGTCGCAGCCGTCGAAGGTCTCTTTGGTGAAACGCGGCTGCTCGAGGGCGGCCTGCACGTTCATGCCAAAGTCGACGATGTTGGAGACGAACTGGGCGTGGGCCTGCGCCTGATTCCAGCCGCCCATGATGCCGAAGCCGATGTGGATGTCGCCCTTCTGCATGAAGGCGGGAATGATGGTGTGGAGGGGACGCTTATGTCCGGCGAGGGAGTTGGGCAGGCCGGGAGTGAGCTGGAAGCCGGCGCCGCGGTTCTGGAAGGAGAAGCCGAGGCCGGGGGCGACGAGGCCGGTGCCGTAGCCGGCGTAGTTGCTCTGGATGAGGGAGACGATATTGCCGTCCTTATCGATGGTGGAGAGATAGATGGTGGAGTTGCCGTGCTTGTCGAGTTCGGCCTCGATATCGGAGGGGACGACCTGGCAGGAAGCTTTGTTCATGTCGATGAGCTTCGCGCGCTGGTCGGCGAGTTGTTTTGAGATCAGCTGCTGGACGGGGATGGGCGTGAAGCGCGGGTCGCCGACGTATTTGTACATATCGGCGTAGGCGAGTTTTTTGGCCTCGATCATGACGTGAAGCGCGTCGACGGAGTTGTGGCCGTACTGAGCGAGCGGGAAGTGCTCCATGATGTTGAGCATGGAGAGAGCGGCGATGCCTTGTCCGTTGGGGGGAAGCTCGTAGACGGTCCAGCCGTGGTAGGTGGTGGAAACGGGCTCAACCCATTCGGGCTGAAAGTCGCGGAAGTCTTCGAGAGTGTGGAGGCCGCCGTTGGCGTTAAGAAATTTGACCATGGTTTCGGTCATGGGGCCGTTGTAGTAGGCGTCGCGTCCATGCGCGGCGATCTGGCGGAGAGAATTGGCGAGGGCGGGGTTGCGGAAGAGGTCGCCGGGTTTGGGGGCATCGGGCCAGAGGACATAGGTTTCTTTGTAGCCAGGCTGATCGAGGAGGCGTTTTGCGACCCAGTAGCGGGCGTTGCGTTCGGCGAGGGGGAATCCGTTTTGCGCGTAGTAAATGGCGGGTGCGAGGAGCTTGTTGAAGGGCAGGGTGCCGAAGCGGCTGTGCATGGCGTCCCAGCCGGCGACGGCGCCGGGGACGTCGATGGTTTCGACGCCGATGGGATTGATGGAGGTGACACCTTTGGATTTGAGGTAGTCGATGGTGAGGGCTTTGGGGGTCCAGCCGCTGGAGTTGAGGCCGTAGAGTTTTCCGGTTTTGGCCTCGTAATACACCATGAAGAGGTCGCCGCCGATGCCGTTGACGTAGGGCTGGACGACGCCCATGACGGCATTGGCCGCGATGGCCGCGTCGATGGCGTTGCCGCCCTGCTCGAGAATGTGGGCGCCAGCCTGGGAGGCGAGGAACTGCGGGGTGGAGACGATGCCGAATTTCGAGACGACCATGGAGCGGGCCTGGCCCGGGACGGAGGCAAACTGCTGCGCACTGACGGCAAGTACGGAACTGAAGAACAGGGAACCGAAGAACAGGGGGCCGAAGAAGAACCTGGCCAGATACGCGAGACGTTTCATAGAGCCTTTCGCCTGGAGTCGTTGCGTGGAACAGGGATTCGGAAGGGCGTTCCCGAGGATTCTTTTAGCTCGGCCATTATTCCACGGGTCCAACGGCAATGCGGGGATGGCGGCGGGTCCCGTCAATTCGCGACGGGTGCATGCGTGGACGGACGCGGCGAAGTGGCGCGCTGGTCGCGGCGGTATTTCCAGACGCCGAAGACAACGGCGGCCACCAGCAGACCGATGAAGGTGTAGAGAATGACGGAGGACCATCCGGCGAGGTAGCGATTGAACCAGCGCAGGAGGGGGCGGCCGTAGATCATGGCCAGGGTGGCTTCGCCTCCATAACGGACGATGCGTGCGATGCCGATGGCGATGAGGAGTTGTTTGCGGGTGACGCCGAGCGCTCCAGCGGCGAGCAGAAAAGGCAGCAGCGGGATGGGGGGCGGGAGCATCGCGGCCAGGCAGACACTGAGGACGCCATGGTGCCGGACCCAGTTCTTCATGCGGGAGCGGAAGCGCTGGGGGACGGTGCGGTCGAGCATGGCTTCGCCGCCCTTCTGACCGGCTTTCCAGGTGAGCCATGCGCCGAGGAGGCCGCCAGCGATGGCGCACGGTGCGAGGAACCAGGCCGGCTCGCCGTGAGCGCCGAGAATGAGGATGAGAATGTCGGTGCTGCCGGGAATGGGGAGGGGAAAGGGGGCGGCATCGAGGAAGGCCACAGCAAAGACGCCGGCCAGGCCGAAATGCAGGACCCAGGCGGGGATCAGGCGGTGATGCGCGTGGCGGGCTGCGGTCGGGGCGGCGAGGTACACGGACGATAAGACGCGGGAGGGCGAGCCCGGGTCACGGAGGAGGGAGAAAAATTCGGAGAAAGCCACGGATGATTTTGCGGTGGCGGGACTCCGAAGCGTGACGCTGAGGGCCAAGGGGGAATTTGTGGATTCCGAACGGAGGATTTTCCCGGGAGGGGAACGGGGAACGTTACTTTCGGGTTGAGACGGGGAGCCGATCACTGACAGGTGTCGCTATGAAGGAGTTCGCTTCTTGCTGTGGGGTGAACCTGGCCGGGGCAGCGTGAACGCCGGTGCGCCTCTTTCTTTGAAGCGGGTTCCTGGAGTGGTCTTCGGGGGCTGGTTTCCGGAGTGGTCTTCGGGGGCTGGTTTCTGGAGTGGTCTTCGTGGGCGGGTTCCCGGAGTGGTCTTCGGGGGCTGGTTTCCGGAGTGGTCTTTGGGGCTGGTTCCTGGGAACGAGCGCTGTTCATTCGTGGCTAGAGAAAGTGCAGCTGCGGGGTCTGAGGCAGAGCGCCGCATTCGTGGCCGTAACGATAGAAGAGAGCGAGTCCCTCGAGACACGTCTGGTCGAGGATGTACCAGATGTTTCTGGAGAGATAGGTGCGGATGGTGTCGCGCGGGACGGCGATGCGAGTGGACCATTCGTCGGCGAGCGCGTCGATGTGGCGGAGGCCGGCGTTGCGGGAGTGCTGGAAGTCGGCAGTGACCTGCGACGCAGGGATGGCGGAGGCGGCGATGGCGTCGGGACGAGCGGCCCAGACGGCGGAGACCCAAACGGTTCCGGTGAGGTTGTGCCATTCGTGGGCGAGGTCAAGGTAGAGAAGTTTTTCGCCGGTGCGGCGTTCGCGGGCGTCGCGCGTTTCGAGAGCGAAAAGGGCGGGGTCTCCGATGAGGAGTGCGGCATCGGCTACCTGGAGCATGGCTTCGAGGTCGGGAGCGTGCTCGACAAAGGCGGGCTCGATCTGCCAGAAGCGGGAGAAGAGGATGCGGGTGTAGGTGGCGGAGGTGCGAGAGGAAGAGTCGAGGGCAACGCGACCGACGCCGTCGATGCCGTCGGGATGGCGCACGACGAGGAGGATGGAGCGGACGCGGTCTTTGGAGGCAATGGTGCAGCCGGGAATGACGGCGAGGGAGGGCGTGAAGGCGAGAGCTGAGACGGGGACGAGGCCGATGTCGGCGTCGCCGGCGGCGAGTTTGGCGGCGCATTCAGCGGGGGTGTCGGAGGAAAGCGCGTAGCGTTCGGCGAGGCGGGAGCGGTCGGGCTCGTGCTCGAAGCTCCACATGAGAGGTGCGGGATTGAGGAAGTGGATGGCAGAGACGCGGAGACGGGCGGGGGTCACTGGCTAGTGTAGCAATGGGGGTCGATGAGGCCGGTCGTGGGATTGCCGGACGGGTGCCGGCTTGGGGGCACAAATCTAATCGATCAGCGGTTTAGCGATGGTTGAGAACGGCGGTCGTTTCGGAGGCGAATGACGGGAACAGAGCCCGTCCAGCGGAATCCATCCTGCTTCTGCGCACGAGCCGATCCCGATGTGCGGTTTGGCCTAAAGGCGTCCATCGAGATGAAAACTTGCGGCGTAGCCGGCGATCCGACGCCTACATCCCAGTGCTTATACTCGTGGCAACTCCAATTTCGGTCAGACTGCATGCATCGAGCACACCATGTCATTCGTAGGGATCCGGAAGCAAGAGGCTTCGGGCTGCTTCTTGCGATCGGCCTCTTATCAGTGCCATTCGTTGCTGGGCAGTCACAGCCGACGGCAAAGACGCCGGAATCCTTTGAGGTATCCACCATCAGGCCAACTGCGCCGAGCAACCAGGGCGGCACGGTGTGGAGTCGGCCTGGAATCGGCCTCTATTGGGTGAAGAGTGCATCGCTGGAGTTTCTGATTCAAACCGCATTCAACCTGGATCCAAATCAGATTGCGGGAAAGCCTGCCTGGCTCACTTCGGAATATTTCGACGTAGAAGCAAAACCGGAGGATGGCATTGCGCTGAGCCGTGAGCAATTGAGGCCGCGGTTGCAGGAGCTGCTTCAATCTCGATTTCACTTGGTGACCCATTACGAAACGAAGAGGGTGCCTGGGTATGCGATGGTTCTCTTCAAGGGCAGGCCGAAGCTACAGGCCAGTGGGGGAGATCAGCCTCCAGGATTTAGGGTTTATGTCGGACCGGGAAGACTCGAAGGCTTGAACTGGTCGATGGGCTACCTGGCCTCCATGCTTCAGCAGTTTTCGGGTCGCCCTGTTGCCGATGAGACCGGAATCAGTGGCAGCTACGACATCAAGGTCGAATACGCGCCCGACATGGAGACCGATTCCTCATTGCCATCCTTGTTTACGGCCTTGAAAGAGACGCTCGGGCTGGAACTGAAGCCGAAAGAGATCCCGGTTCAGTTGCTTGTGATCGACCACGTTGACAGGGTTCCCACCGCGAATTAAAGACCCGATACAGCCTGACCGGCCGGCATGTGCGAACCGAATTGCGTGTCGCTCATTGAGGTCGATTTTCGGCCGGATCCATGAATCGGTGGCGACAGCTCACACAGGTCCTGCCGTTCAGGAAGAGTGGATCGGTGGAGGGGTGCCGACCCTGGGGGTACAGATCGGATCGATCGGCGATCTGGCGATTGGTCGCCAAACGAGTGCGATGGCCGGCGAGAAGCCGGTTTCCGCGGCCTGTCGACTCGCAAAAAGGGAACTCAATTTGCACTTCGGCAACCGTCATGTGTTACATTCGGTAACATTATGACGGGTAACACCCAGCGGAGCCATGACACCCGTTCCGAGGTTAGACGATGAGAGTTCTGCTGCAGGATCTCGCGTTCGCTTTCCGGCAATTGCGACGGACGCCGGGATTCACCGCTACCGTGCTGCTCACGCTTGCCCTTGGCATCGGCGCCAACTCCGCGGTGTTCACGCTGGTAAACGCAATCCTGCTCCATAATCTCCCGGTCACAGATCCCAAGACCCTGGTTCGCATCGGGGATCAGGACGACTGTTGTGTGAACGGCGGCTGGCACGACAACGGGGACTACTCGCTGTTTGCGACCGAGACGTACGAAATGTTCAGGAAGAACCTGCCGGAGTTCGAAGAGCTGGCGGCGATGGAGTCCGGCTACGCGTGGCGGCCGATAACGGTGCGGCGCGCGGGACCGCAGACGGTGGCGAAATCGGTGATGGGGACATTCGTCTCGGGCAACTACTTCCGCGTGTTTGGTCTCTCGCCGGCGGCGGGGCGGCTGTTTGTGGATGCCGATGACCAGAAGGGGGCGGCCATCACGGCAGTGATGAGCTACGACGCGTGGCAGCAGGACTACGCCGGGGATCCGGGCGTGGTGGGAAGCACGTTCTACATCAATACCAAACCGGCGACGATCCTCGGAGTTGCGCCGAAGGGGTTTTACGGGGACCGCATCGATACCAATCCGCCGAAGTACTACCTGCCGATGAACACGATGGATGAGGTGATCGGGGCACCGTACTTCAACGATCCGGACACACAGTGGGCGTACGTGATCGGGCGGGTCAGGCCGGGAACATCGGTTCCGGCGCTGCAGGCGAGGGCGAGCACGCTGCTGAAGCATGAGTATGCGCTGCTGAAGACCTTTAGCGATCCGCGAGCGAAGAAGGCGCTGGACCGGACGCATGTGGTGCTGACACCGGGCGGGGGCGGCATCCAGAACATGCAGGACGATTACAAGGACCACCTGAAGCTGCTGCAATGGATTGCGGCGCTGGTGTTGCTGGTGGCGTGCGCGAACATCGCGAACCTGCTGCTGGTGAGGGGAATGAGCCGCCGCGAGGAGCTGTCGATACGCGCGGCGCTGGGTGCGCAGCGCAGCCGCATCGTGCGCCAGCTGCTGACGGAAAGCGTGCTTCTCTCCGCCATGGGCGGGCTTCTCGGGCTGGCGATGTCGTATCTCGGCGCGCACGCGCTGCTGGCGCTGGCGTTTCCTCACCAGCAGGACATGCCCATCACCGCGTCGCCCTCGCCGCTGGTGATCGGGTTTGCGTTTGGGCTATCGCTGGTGACCGGCGTGCTTTTCGGTCTGGCGCCTGCGATGATGGCGGCGCGAACGCAGCCCGCCGACGCTCTGCGCTCGAACGCGCGCACTACCGCGCATGGAGCTTCTTTACTGCAGCGCGGGCTGGTGGTGCTGCAGGCCGCGCTTTCGCTGGTGCTGCTGGTGGCGGCGGGGCTGTTTGCACAGAGCCTCAGCAAGGCGGAAAACGTGGACATGAGGCTGGATGCGAGGAATCGCTACATCGCCCACATCAATCCGCAGGCGGCCGGATACAGGAACACCGAGGTAGAGCCGCTGTATCAGACGATCGTGGATCGCTTCCATGCCATACCGGGCGTGGTCAAAGTGGGCCTGGCCACGTACACGCCGATGGAGGAGAACAACTGGGGATCAGGGGTCAAGGTTCAGGGCGAGCCAGACCTGAACAAAGGGGCATCGTGGGTGAAGGGCACGGCGGAGTATTTCGACTCGGTGGGAACGCATGTGGTGATGGGGCGAGGTTTCACGACCCAGGATTTGCTGCATGCGCCGTCGGTGGCGGTGGTGAATCAGGAATTCGTGAAGCAGTTCTTCGGCAAGCGGAACCCGATCGGGCACCACTTTGGATTCGACGATCCCCTTCACCCGGGCACGGACGCAGCGCATGAGATTGTCGGTGTGGTCGAAGACACCACCTACACCAGCGTCTACTGGAAGAACCACGCCATGTATTTTCTCCCCCTCACTCAGCCCGCCGGCAACGCCAGCGATCCGGACTACCACTTAGATAAGGATCAGTCGATGTATGCCGGAGCGGTCGTGATCCAGACGGCTCGTCCGGTGGCGGGCTTTGAAAAGGTCGTGCGCGACACGCTGGCCAGCATCAACCCAAATCTGACGGTAGTGAAGTTCCAGACCTTCCAGCAGCAGATCGACGACCGTTTTATCGAGGAGCGGCTGATCGCGCGGCTGACGTCGCTGTTCGGACTGCTGGCGCTACTGCTGGCGGCGATTGGGCTGTATGGAGTGACGGCGTACACAGTCGTGCGGCGGACGCCGGAGATCGGCATCCGGATGGCGCTGGGAGCGGCGCGCAGCCGGGTGATCGGGACGGTCATGCGGGGGGTGATGCTGCAGACGGTGATTGGGCTGGCGATCGGCATCCCAGTGGCAATCTTCTGCGTGCGGTATGTCAAGTCGCAGCTCTACGAAACCACTGGTGTGAACCTACCCGTCATGGCCATGGCCATCGGAGTACTCGTGCTTGCCGCTGCCATTGCCGGCCTTATTCCCGCGAGGCGGGCCGCCTCCATCGACCCGGTTCGGGCGCTGCGCATCGAATGACCATGGCTCGATCGCGCCTCACTCAAAATGTAACGCCAGGTCGGCCATGATTGAGGACGCGTGTCGCAGGTGGAACTGGATCGGTTCGATTTCGCCACCCGCAGTAAGGCATAGC
>Ga0335072_10004202_pt1 | contig 21485 bp, 20 predicted proteins | sample Lox_Sample_21_FD_206725 | JGI IMG/M metagenome (GOLD analysis project Ga0335072, IMG submission 206725) | Soil microbial communities from Loxahatchee National Wildlife Refuge, Florida, United States - Lox_Sample_2.1 | ecosystem: Environmental > Terrestrial > Soil > Wetlands | place: USA...
CGGATCGTCGTCTCGTCCGCGTGCGGGTACCAGATCGAGCAGGGGTTGACGACGGTGATGTGCGTGAAGAAGAACGTGAGGAAGATGACCCCGATCAGCACGGGGACGAGTTGGAGGAGGCGCTTCCCGATGAAGATCCCGAGGTCGCCCGCGCTCCGGCCCATCCGGACCCCCTAGGCGAGGGGCGGCGGACCCGCCGAACTGCCCATCCCGCGCGCGTACGGGGTCCCCCTACTTATTCGGGTAGGGCGAGCCCGGGGCCCGACTACGGCTGGTAGTCCCGCGGCAGGGTCCGAAGCTCCGCGAACGTCTCGTTCGCGACGGCGAGGAAGCGGTCGATCTCCTTCTCCGTGTGGGCCGACGAGAGCGTGATCCGCTCGTAGTTGTCGGGGTGGATGTAGATCCCCCGGTCGAGCAGCAGCTGGTGGTGCCGCAGGAACAGGTTCCAGTCGATCTGGAGCGACTCCCGATAGTTCTGGATCTTCTTGCGCCGCGTGAAGAAGAACTGCAGCATCCCGTTCACCGACTGGACGAGCACCGAGATCTTCGCGTCGCGGCCGGCCGCCTCGAGGCCGGTGTGGAGCTTCTCGGTGAGCCGGTTGAACCGGCCGTACAGCTCCTCGCCGCCCTTCTGCAGCATCTTCAGGTTCGCGAGCGAGCCGGCGAGCGAGAGGTTGTTCGCGAAGTAGGTGCCGCCGAACGAGATCCGCCCCGGCGCGATGAGGTCCATGTACTCGGTCTTCCCCGAGACGGCCGAGATCGGCACCCCGCCGCCGAGCGCCTTCGCCCAGCAGGAGAGGTCCGGCTCGATCCCGTAGAGCTGCTGGGCGCCGCCGGGCGCCACGCGGAAGCCGGTGAACACCTCGTCGAAGATCACCAGGAGTTCGTTCTGGTGCGCGATCTCGACCAAGCGCTTCAGGTAGTCCGGGAGCGGGGCGATCACGCCCGCGTTCGCCATGATCGGCTCCAGGATCACGGCGGCGAGCCGGTCCCGGTACCGCTTCACCATCCGCTCGAACGAGGTGATCGAGTTGAACTGGGCGACCATCACGTAGTCCGTGACGCCCGGCGGGATCCCGGCCGAGTTCGGGAGCGGCCGCGGGAACTCGTCGAGCCCCGCCACGATCGGCGGCGCCTCCGCGCTGATCAGCGCGTAGTCGTGCTGCCCGTGGTAGTGGCCCTCGAACTTGAGGATCCCGTCCTTTCCGGTGACGGCGCGCGCGATCCGGATCGCGTTCATCGTCGCGTCGGAGCCGTTCGAGCAGAACGCGACCTTCTCCGTGTTCGGCACGAGCTTGCGGAACAGCTTCGCGACCTCGATCTCGAGCTCGGTCGGCGCGGCGAAGTGGAGGCCGAGCTCCGCCTGCTCCTGGATCGCCTTCACCTGGGCGTCCGGCGCGTGGCCGTTGATGAGGCACCCGTACCCCAGGTTGAAGTCGAGGTACTCGTTGTCGTCCTCGTCCCAGATCCGGGGGCCCTTCCCCTTCTTGATGAACGGCGGGCACGGATCGTACGACGCGACCCGGATGAGGGAGCTCGAGGAGTTCGGGATGTACCGCTTGCCTTCCTCGAACAGCTTCGCGCTCTTCTTCAGCTTCGGAACGAGGCGCGCGATCGGGATCGGCAGCGGGGCCGGCTCTTCCGCCGGCGGCTCCGCCGCCTCCTTCCTCGTCTCCTTGGCGGGGGGCTCCGGGACCGCGTCCGGGGTCGGGGCCGCCGGCTGGACCGCCGTGTCCGGGAGGCTCGCGCGCCGCCCGTCTACCGAATCCTGTGGGGGACGCGCGATACGCTCCTCCCGGGGCGGGAGTTCGAGCAGGGGGGCGGGTTCCAGGTCCGCCATAGAGCACGCATCGCGGCGGGTCGCGGAGCCCGAGTGGCGTATAAATAATTGGCTTAGAAGAAGAAGTTGAGATTCTTTCCTTATATCGTACTACGCGCGTTGAATGATGTAGTATTCTTCGCGATGAATTCGCGAAAAATACCCGTTCGTAGCCGCCCCGAATACGTCCAAACCGCGAAATTAGCCACTTGACACCGGCTTTCGCCCGGTCCGGTCGGCGGGGAGCGGGTTTTCCGGCGGGACGACCGCGGTCGCGATCCCGCGGGCCGCGAGCGCCGCCCGGAACGGGGCGGGCGGGACGCACCGCTCGGGCGGAACGACCCCGTGGTCGGGGATCGCGCCCGACGCGACGAGCTCGGCGCCGATCGCCCCCGCGACGCCGACCGCGTACTCGGTCGCGGTGAGGTGCCAGTCGGGCCGGGGCGGAAATCGGGCGATCGCGTGCCGCACGATCGGAGCCCCGCGGACGGCCCCGGTGATCTCGATGTCGCAGACCTCCCAGTCGTCGATGGTGACGCCGGAGGGGATCCCGAGCAGCTGCTCGCGCTTCAGCAGGGCGAGGGTGAACTCCCGCGGCGCGACGGGGACGCCCTTCACGTCGAGCGGTCGGTCGGAGGCGAGGCCGAGCCCGGCCATCGTCCGCAGCACCTCGATCCCCGGCCCCCCTTCCTTCCACTCGCAGTGGCGGATCCCCTTCGGCCGGAGGCTGTCGGGGAGGGTCGCCGGCTCGGAGTGGAGGGTCCGATAGACCCGGGTGGGCCCGACCGGGGCCGCGAAATCGAACAGCTCCGCGCCGCTCAGCGGCGGTTCCTCGTGGTACGCCCCGTCGCGGAAGACCTGGGCGGGCAGCACCATCTCATCGAGGAACGTGCTCGGGGACCAGGAGAAGGAGATCTCGGGGCCCCCGACGGTGAAGTCCCGCCATCCGTCCCGGACGATCACCGAGTCGACCCGGTCCAGGTCCGCGCACGCCTCCATGGCGAGCACGTTCGACACGCCCGGCACCTGCCCGAGGCCGGGGATGGCGAGGACCCCGGCCGCCCGAAACGCGGAGTCGAGCGCCAGCTGCCGTCGGGTCATGTGGAACAGCCCGCCGAAGTCGAGGACCGGCACCCGGGCCTCGAGCGCTGCCTCCATCACGGTCAGGTTGAACTGGTACTGCACCGCGTTGACGCACACCGCGGCGCCGCGGAGGAGGGCGACGAGACGGGGGCGATCGCGCACGTCGAGCGGTTCGGCGCGGGCCCTCGCTCCCGCGGCCCGGGCGGCCGACTCGGCGAGCCCGGGATCGAGGTCGGCGGCGACGACCTCGTCGAAGGCGCCCCCGGTCGCCAGGTCCCGCACGGTGCAGCGGCCGGTGAGCCCGCCGCCGCCCAGCACGACCGCCCGCATCGACCGGCTCCGGCCCTCGCGAGGGCGGGCCGATTATGAGGCTTTGGTCGAGCCGGCGGGCGGCGGGCGGCCGGAGCCGGTCGCCCGGCGGCGCTTCGGCGCCGGGGCGTCCGCGGCCGGCGCCGGGGCGGGCGTCGGCGCCCCCTCCGCGTCGGACCGCTGCAGCAGCTCGCGGAACGTCTCGAAGTAGCGGAGGAACGGGTCGGCCCGTCGACGGTCCTCGAGCTCGCCGAGCGCGATCTCGAGCTGCGCCTTCGCCTTCGGGTCGCCGGTCGAGGCGCGGACCAGGTAGACGCACAGCACCTGGTAGTGGGGCAGGACGAACGCATCGGTCCGGGGCGTGCTCATGTCGCCCTTCCGGGGGCGATAGATCCGTTCCACCGGCACCTGGCCGGCGACCGCCTTCCGATGCGAGAAGCCAAAGTACCGACCGGGGCCGAGGACGCGCGTGACCTCCCGGAGGTTGTGGGCGAGGGCGTTGGTGAGCCGGTCGCACTCGTGCCAGCACCAGAGGCCGAAGCCGTAGTCGCCGTCCCGGTACGCCTCCCAGGCCCGACCGTAGAGGGAGCGCTCGCGCTCCTCCTCGGGGAGCTCGGGGTCGAGGGCGGCCTTCCAGTCGGAGATCAGCACGTCGACCCGCATCGAGGGAGAGAACTCCTTCAGGACGGGCACGTCGGGGGCGCCGGGCACGGCCGCGGGACCCGGGTCGGGTTTAGGGCGTTTGCGGCCGCGCGCCGGCCCGGCGCGGGGCCATCGGTCGGCCTCCGACCCAGGTCGCCCGCACGCCCGCGGCGCCGTCCCGGATCGCGTCGGCCGCGCGGCGGGCCCGGACGAAGACCAAGTCGGCCGGCGCGCCCGGCTCGAGCGTGCCCCGGGGGCTCTCGCCGAGCGCGATCCCCGCGTGGGCGCCGTAGAGGCGAAGGGCCTCCTCCGCCGAGAGCGCCTCCTCGGGGGTCGGGTTCGCGGACCGGCCGTCCGGGTCCCGGCGCTCGACCGCCGCGCTCAGGCCCCGCCACGGATCGACCGGATCGTACGGCGCGTCGCTCGATCCGACGAGCAGGTGACCTCGGTCCTGGAGCGTCCGGAACGGGTAGGCCCACCGGGCCCGCTCCGGCCCCAGGCGTGCGGGGAGCCAGTGGTCGCTCCAGACGAACCCGGGCTGCACGACGAGGGCGGGGCGGCTCCGGTCCAGGGCGGGCAGCAGCTCGGGCGGGACGAGCGCGGCGTGCTCGAGGCGAGGGCGCGCTCCCCCCTCGGTCCGGAAGCGCTCGAGGTGGCGCGCCGCGGCCTCGACGGCCCGGTCCCCGATCGCGTGCAGCGCCGGGGCCCATCCCCGCTCCGCGGCGGCGTCGAGCTGTTCCGAGAGCTCGGCGTCCGGAGCCGTCGAAAGGCCGATCTCGCCCGGAGCGTCGGCGTACGGCGAGGAGAGCCACGCCGTCCGCGGGCCGAAGGCGCCGTCGAGGAACGCCTTCCCCCCGATCATCCGGAAGCGTGGGGACCCCCCGGGACCGTCGGGGGCGCGCGCCGGGAACTCCGTCTCGCGGGCGAGCGCGGCGTACCCCCAGACCGGGATCGAGAGCCGACCGGCCCGGTCGAGCGCCGTGAGAAGGGCAGCGCCTTCGGGAGCGAGGTTCAGGGTGGCGACGCCCGTGATCCCGAGTCCGACGCAGGCGTCGAGCGTGCGCTCGAGGCCCTCCGGGGTCACGGCGAGGGCCGCCTGGGCGAGCGGCTCGAAGCGGCGGAGCGCGGTCTCGTAGACCCGCCCGTCCGGGCTCGCGTCGGCGTCCCGGCCGAACCGGCCCCCCGGGGGGTCGGGGGTCGCGCGCTCCACCCCGAGGGCGTCGAGCGCGGCCCGATTGACGACGGCGGCATGGCCGCTGGCGTGCCGGAGGTAGACCGGTCGGTCGGCGACGGCCCGATCGAGGTCGGTCGCGACCGGCTCGCGCCGTTCGAGGAGTCGGTCCGCCGACCATCCCCGCCCGGTGATCGGCCCGGCCGGGCGTCGGACCGCCCATGCCCGCACGAGGTCGAGGAGCTCCGGGATGGAGCGGGCCGACGCGAGGTCGAGGCCCTCGCGGGCGTCGGTGAGGTCGGGCAGGTGGAGGTGCGCGTCGAGGAGACCCGGGAGCACGAGGTGGCCGTGCAGGTCGACGTGCTCGCTGCCCGTCGGCGCCTCCCGGCCGACCGTCGCCGCGGCCCCGGCGGCCGCGACACGGCCGTCGTCGATCAGCAGCGCCTCGACGTACCGCGTGCCGGTGAAGATCCGCCCGCCGTCGACCCGGACCGTGCGGCCCATCGGCCGGGGAACGGCGGCCGGGGTTAAGGGGAGGGGGGAGGCGCCGCGCTACACGTCGAGGTACTTGTAGAACTCGTACGGGTGCGGGCGCAGGTTGAGCTCGAGCTGCTCCTCGCGCTTCATCTCGAGGTACGTGTCGATCAGCGAGCTCGCGAAGGCGGGCTTCAGGAAGTCGCGGTCGGAGGCGAGGCAGTCGAGCGACTCCCCGAGCGACCCCGGCAGCTCCCGGATCTGGAGCTGCTTGCGCTTCGCCGGAGTGAGCTTGTAGATGTTCTCGTCGACGGGGGCCGGCGGCTCGAGCTTCCGCTTGATGCCGTCGAGCCCCGCGAGCGCGAGCGCCGCCTCGGTGAGGTAGATGTTCGCGGCCGAGTCGGGCGTCCGGTACTCGATCCGCTTCGCCTGCGGGCGACCGCGGTGGTAGGCCGGGATGCGCACGTTGGCGGACCGGTTCGCCCGGCTCCAGGCGATGAACACCGGGGCCTCGTAGCCCGGCACGAGCCGCCGGTAGGAGTTCGTGGTCGGGTTCGTGATCGCGCAGAGCGCGCGCGCGTGCTCGAGGAGGCCGCCGATGTAGTAGCGGCACGTCTGGGAGAGCTCGGCGTAGGCGTCGTTCGCGTCGTAGAACGCCGCCTTCCCCTTCGACCAGAGCGACTGGTTCGTGTGCATGCCGATCGCGTTGTCGCCGTAGATCGGCTTCGGCATCAGGCATCCGACCTTCCCGTGCCGCTGCGCGACGTTCTTGATCACGTAGCGGACGTCCTGGATGTGGTCGGCCATCGGCACGAGCTCGTCGAACCGCACGTTGATCTCCGACTGGCTCGCCGTCGCCACCTCGTGGTGGTGGGCGTCCATCGTGATGTGGAAATCGTCGGCGAGGATGTTGCACATCTCGGCCCGTAGCGGCAGCAGCGAGTCCGTGGGCGGCGTGCGATGGTACCCTTCCTTGAACCGCACCGTCGGCTGGACCGGACCGACCGACCACGGCGCCTCCGAGTGGTCGATGAGGTAGCCCGCCCCGGCCCAGGCGTCCCGGACGCCCTGGTAGGAGGGCAGGAGCTGGACCGAGTCGAAGACCCAGAACTCGATCTCGGGCCCCCAGAACGACTTGTCGTAGCCGGCGGCCGCGAGGACCGCCTCGGTCCGGCGTGCGACCCACCGGGGGTCGTGCTCGTACGGCTCCTTCGTCCCGCCCACCCGAACGTCGCAGATGAACCGCACCGTCCCCCCGGCGTCGGGATTCCACGGGATCGTCGCGAGGGTCCGGGGATCCGGCACGAGCAGCATGTCCGACTCGAAGATCTCGCGGAACCCGCGGACCGACGAGCCGTCGAGCTTCGGGACCCCCGACACGAACGACTCCGCGTCCAGCGTCGCGAGCGGGACGTCGACCTGGTTGAACCCGCCGAAGACGTCGGTGTAGAACAGCTGGACCCAGCGGACGCGATCGGCATGGAGCCGCTCCAGGATCGCGGCCCCGTCCCAGTTCCCCTTCGGTGCCTTCGGCGGTACCTTGACCGGCGCCATGCCCTTTCCTCGCGGAGGCGAGCGAGCCCGGCTACTTCAACGTGTGGCCCAAGAAATTGGACATACTTCCAGATGTCCAGCAATCTCCTTTATTTCCAACCGAGTTCATTCCTGTTCATGCGCCGAACGTCCAGCCTCGACGAGCTCGACCGGGCCATCCTCGAGGAGCTCAACGTCGACGCGCGGCGGAGCCATCGCGAGATCGCCCACCGGCTCAAGGTCTCGCCCACGACCGTGAGCGCCCGCATCGGGCGGCTGGAGGCGCAGGGCGTGATCCGCGGGTACGTGCCGATCCTCGACGACGAGCAGCTCGGGTGGGACCTGTGGGCGACCGTGGGGATCCGCATCTCGAAGGGGCGGCTCCGGGAGGTCGAGGAGCGGCTCGCCCGGGACCCGCGGGCCTACGCCATCTACGACGTCACGGGCGACACCGACGCGCTCCTGATCGGGCGGTTCCGCGACCGCCGCGACCTCGATCGGTTCGTGAAGCACGCCCTCCAGGACCCGCACGTCGAGCGGACGAACACGCAGGTCGTGCTGAACCGCGTCAAGGAGGACCATCGGGTGCCCGTCTCCCGGCGACCGGCCGAGCGCGACGACGCCGACGCGGCCGCGCGCTCGACCCGCGGCGTCGAGTAACCTACAAGAGGCCCTGCCGCCCCTCCCGCGGCGGGAACGCGCATGGACTGGGGACTCGCGAACCGGATGCACCGCCTGTTCAGCCCGGCGACCGGCAACTCCGTCATGCTGGCGGTCGACCACGGCTACTTCATGGGCCCCACGCACCACCTGGAGAACGCCCGGGCGACGATCGCCCCGCTGATCCCGCACGCCGACGCGCTCGCGCTCACGCGCGGGATCCTGCGCCGGTGCGTGGAGCCGACGACCGCGACCCCGATCGTCCTGCGGGTCTCGGGCGGGGTCACCGTGCTCCAGGAGGACCTCTCCGACGAGGCGATCACCACCTCGATCGAGGACGCGGCCCGCCTCAACGTCAGCGCGGTCGCGATGAGCGTGTTCGTCGGGGCACCCCACGAGCACGAGTCGCTCGTGCACCTGGGCGAGCTCGTCGACGCCGGCGAGGAGTTCGGGCTCCCCGTGATGGCGATCACCGCCGTGGGCAAGGAGCTCGAGAAGCGCGACCAGCGCTACCTCGCGCTGGCGTGCCGGGTCTCGGCGGAGCTCGGTGCGCACCTCGTGAAGACCTACTACTGCGACGGCTTCGAGAAGGTCGTGGAGGCGTGTCCCGTCCCGATCGTCGTCGCCGGCGGGCCGAAGCTCGACAGCGACCGGGCCGCCCTCGAGCTCGCGCGGAGCGCGATCGACGCGGGGGCGCACGGCATCGACATGGGCCGGAACATCTGGCAGTCCGACCACCCCGTCGCGATGCTGAAGGCGCTCCGGGCGATCGTCCACGACCGGGCGACCGTTCCCGAGGCGCTGGCGATCGTCACCGAGGAGGCCCGGCTCGGCCGCCCGTCGGCCCGGTCCGCGGCGTAGCCCACCCCGTCCGGGGTCGTCCGAACCCTAAAGTGGCGGGAGGGCTAGCGCGCCCGCGCGCGGGGATTGCCAAGCTTGGCCAAAGGCGCCAGATTCAGGGTCTGGTCCCGTAGGGGTTCGTGGGTTCAAATCCCTCTCCCCGCACCGCCCCCGGGACGGTCCCGGGTCGGCCGTTCCGGCCCCTCCCTCCTCCGAACGTCTATAGGTCCCTCGGCGCTCGCTCGTCGGATGAAGCTCGACCGCCCCGGCCTCCGCGTCTCGAACCTCCCCCGTTCGCTCCGGTTCTACACCCGCACGCTCGGCTTTCGGATCGTGACGCGGGGCGACACGCGGTCGTGGGGCGGCGGGCTGTGGGTGCTGTTGCAGGATCCCTCGTCGCGCCGTCTCCTCGAGCTCAACTGGTACCCTCGACGTTCCCGCTTCTTCGAGCCGTACTCGACCGGCACGGCGCTCGACCACCTCGACTTCACGCTGGGCGTCGCCTCGCGCGCGGAGCTCGAGCGCACGTACCGGCGCCTCCTCCGGGGCGGCGGGCGACCGACGGGCTACGAGCCCTCGACGACCGAGGGATGGATGGCGAGCGTGCGAGATCCCGACGGGATCTGGATCACGATCGGCCGCCAGCCCACCCACGCCGAGCGGCGGGCGCGGGCCTCCTGAGCGACGGGCCCCGGGGACGGGCCGCCGCGCGACGGGGGCTTAAGTCGCCGGGGCGGCTCGCCCCGCCGTGGTCGCCTTCGACTGGACGACCTGGGCGGCGCTCCTCGGCACCTGGGTGCTGGTCGTCGGGACCCTCCTGTTCGCGTACTGGCAGCTCCGCCAGAGCCAGCGGCTCCACTCGGCGTCCACGCTCCTCGACCTGCGCGAACGGTTCTACAATCCCCGGATGCGCGCGGCGCGTCGCGAGCTCAGCGCCTGGCTGCTGGCCAACCCGCGGGGGCCCGAGCCCGAGAACTGGGAGGTGGGGCTCTTCTTCCAGCTGCTCGGCTCGCTCACCCACTCGCGGGCGCTGGACCGGCGTCTCGTCTGGAACGCCTTCGGCACCTGGATCACCGCGTACTGGGTCTTCCTGACCGAGCCCCCCGACCTGATCGGGCAGTTCCGGACGGAGAGCCGGGACCCGACGATCTTCGCCGAGTACGAGTGGCTCGCGCGGGAGATGATGGAGCTCGACGCCCGGGCCACCGGCGCCCCGCCGCAGCAGCGGACGGCCCTCGAGGAGGCCCGCGTCGTGCTCGAGGGGGAGCGCGCGCTCGCCCCCGACGGGGAGGCGTCGGGCGCCGGGGGAGGGGCGGCCGGCCGCCCGAACGAGGGGCGCTAGGCGCGCGACCGCCGTCGGCGGGACCGGCGGACGGGGTCGCGGGCCGGTCGCCCCGCCCGGTAGTCGCGCTCGAGCGACGCCCCGAGGTGGCGCCAGAGCGTCCGCAGCTCGCGCTCGAGCCGGGCCTTCGGCGGGTTCGCCGCGATCGCCGTGGGCCAGCGTCGCCCTTTGAAGTGAAGTTCGGTCCGCCCGTCCGGGAGGGCGGACAGGCGATAGTCGATCGACCAGGCGCGATGGCTGCCGATCGCTTCGTTCCGCCAGAGGTCCGGCGGGCGCAGGGCGACCACCTGGTGCGACCAGGTCCAGCCGTGCGGCGTGTCGTAGAGGTCCTCGTAGACGACCCTGCGCGACGTGCGCTTCAGGATCCGGCGCACGTACCCCTCGCCCGCGTACCGCGCGTCCCGCGCGGTGTAGTCGGTGCACCACGCGAAGACGTAGTCGAGCGGGGCGCGGAACGTGTGGCGGATCTCGTAGACGCGGCTCGGGGCGGCGGGCATGCCGCTCCCCACGCGCCCCGGGACAAGAGGGTGACGCGCGAGCGCCCCGGGCCGCCGGCCACCTTCGAAAACGCCGGCGCGGCGGGGGACACCCCGTCGCCACCTGTCGCACGATACTAACTTAACCCGGGGCCCCGCGTGGAAAGGTCTCGGCGATGCGCGATCCCGGGGCGAGCCTTCGCACCGTACGGGGCCCCCCGTGACCAACGCCGCCCTGGCCGCCTCGGCGATCGTGGCCCTCGTCGCGGCGGCCGCGTACGGCTACGTCGCCGCCCGGCTCTACCGACGCCCGGTCTCGCCGGGGGCGCGGCTCGCCCTCTCGCAGTTCTCGCTCTGGTGGGGCGGGCTGGGCGCCTCGTCGGCGGTCTCGGCCGTGGAGGCGACCCTCGCGCTCGGCGGGTGGCTCACGCTCGACCTCGCCGTGACGCTGTCGCTGTTCGTGGTCCTGCTCGACGTGATCTTTCTCTGGGGGCTCACCGGCTTCCTCGTCTACGTCTACACCGGGCGCTACCATCTCGTGCCGCTCAGCGGCTTCTACGCCCTGTTCTACCTCGTCGCGCTCTACTACGAGATCCTCGGGCACCCGTACGCGGTCGTCGTGCAGGCCGGGGCCCCGACCCTCCTCGCCCACACGGTGAACGAGCCGGTCCTGGTCGCCTTCATCCTCCTGGCGCTCCTGGTGCCCGAGATCGCCGCGGCGATCCTGTACCTCTCCCTGCTGCGGCGCACGCACGATCCCGCCCAGCGCTACCGGATCGTGATGGTCGGCTCGAGCATCCTCCTCTGGTTCGGGATCCTCGCCTTCGTGCCGTCGACGACCGTCGCCTGGAACCTGACGAAGGGGGTCCTCGAGATCGTGCCGGCCCTCCTCAGCCTGCTGGCGTACCAGCCGCCGGCCGGCGTTCGGCGCCGGTTCCGCACGGGAGCGCCGTTCGGGGCCTCGCCCGGGGCGGCGCCGGGGTCGTCGGAGGGCCCGTAGGCGACCATGCGGCGCCCGACCCGGTGGGAGTGGGTCGCGCTCGTCGCCTGGCTCACGGCCCTGGTCGGCACGGGCATCCTCGTCTTCCGCCTCCTGACCGCTCCGTACGTGAACCCGCTCACGTCCACGGGCCGGCTCGACCTCGTGCTCGGCGCGGTGTTCGCCGCGCTCACCACCGTCGTGATGTCGGTGCTGCTGCTGCGGTCCGACCAGGGCCTGTTTCGCTCCGAGACCCCGTCCCACGCCCTGCTGCAGATGCCGCTCGCGACGCTGCTGCTCGTGGACGACGCCGCGGTGGTCCGGTACGCCAACGCGGCGATCTCGACGCTCCTCGGATGGGACCCGAAGGAGGTGGTCGGGGAGCCGCTCGCCCGGCTCTTCCCGGCCGAGGACGGGCCGCGCCTCGCCGCGCTCCTCGTGCCGCGGCCGCCCCACGAGCCCCCGACGGTGGCGGAGCTCCCGGGGCGGCGCAAGGACGGGAGCTCGCTGCTGCTGCAGCTGGTCGTCCAGTCCGCGCACTGGGAAGGTCGGCTCGTCTGGGGCCTCCTCCTCCAGGACCTCGAGGAGCGCGAGAAGCTCGTGGCCGCGCTCGTCGCGCGAGGGGCCGAGCTGGCCCGCTCGAACCGGGAGCTGGAGCAGTTCACCTACATCGCGTCCCACGACCTGCAGGAGCCGCTCCGCATGGTCGGCAGCTACACGCAGCTGCTGCAGCGCCGGTACGCCGACCGGCTCGACTCCGACGCGAAGGAGTTCCTCGCCTACGCCCAGGAGGGCGCGACCCGGATGCGGGACCTGATCGACGACCTGCTCGCCTACTCGCGGGTCGGCTCCCGGCCGGGCGCCTTCCAGCCGATCGACCTCGCGACGCTGCTCGCGCGCGTCCTCAGCAACCTGCGCGGGGCGATCGAGCAGTCCGGCGGCACCGTGACGCTGGGGACGCTGCCCCACGTCGACGGGGATCCGACCCAGCTCGCCCAGGTGTTCCAGAACCTGATCGGCAACGCCCTCAAGTTCCACGGCCCGGCGCCGCCGCACGTGACGGTCTCCGCGGAGCGCGACGGCGCGAACTGGAGGTTCGCCGTGAAGGACGACGGGATCGGCATCCCGCCCGAGTACCAGGACCGCATCTTCGTCATCTTCCAGCGGCTCCATTCGCGCGAGGAGTACCCGGGCACCGGCATCGGGCTCGCGATCGTCCGCAAGGTGATCGAGCGGCACGGGGGCCGCATCTGGGTGGAGAGCTCGGGCACCCCGGGCGAGGGAACGACGTTCTTCTTCACGCTCCCGGTCGAGCGCCCCCGCGCCAAGGCCCCGGAGGCAGCCGAGGCGGTGGCGAGCCCGCTGACGAGCCGGGCGACCTCGCTGATCGAGGACCGGCTGCGGGAGCTGGTCTGAGGGGTCCCGCCGTTCCGCCGAAAGGTTTTACGTGGGACGGCACCCTGTAGGAGCTAGATCCATGCCCGCTCCTCCGGCGCACGGCTCGGCGACGGCCGTGCAGATCCTGATGGCCGAGGACAACCCGGCCGACGCGCGGCTCGTGCGCGAGGTGATGAACGAGTCGAAGATCCTGAACGACCTCCACGTCGTGCCGGACGGCGTCGAGGCGATGGCGTTCCTGCGGCGCACGGGCAAGTACGCGGACGCGCCGCGGCCGAGCCTCATCTTCCTCGACCTCAACATGCCCCGGAAGGACGGGCGCGAGGTGCTGAAGGAGATCAAGAGCGATCCGGAGCTGAAGCGGATCCCCGTCGTCGTCATGACCTCCTCGAAGGCGGAGGAGGACATCGCGCGGGCCTACGACGAGCACGCGAACTGCTACGTCCGCAAACCGATCGACTTCGACCAGTTCCACATCGTCGTGAAGACGATCGCCTCGTTCTGGTTCGCGGCCGTCGAGCTGCCCCCGTAGGGGGCGGCGCCCCGCCGCGATGTCCGCGCCGGTCCGGCTCCTCGTGGTCGACGACAACCCGGGCGACGCGCGCCTCGTCGAGCTGACGCTCGCGACCGAGGCGCCGGACCGGTACCGCATCGAGCGGGCGGGTCGGATCGCCGACGCGCTCCCGCGCCTCGGGGCCGGCGACGTCGCGGCCGTCCTCCTCGACCTCGGGCTCCCGGACAGCCGGGGCACCGACGGGCTCCGACGCCTGCGCGCGCACGCGCCCCGCACCGCGGTCGTCGTGCTGAGCGGCGCCGAGGACTCGGAGCTCGCCGCGCGCGCGTTCCGCGAGGGCGCCCAGGACTACCAGGTGAAGGGGATCTTCCCGCCGGGCGAGCTCGACCGGCGGCTGCGGGCCGCGATCGCGGCCCAGGCCGTCGAGGAGGCGCTCCGCACCCCCGGCACGGTGGCCGCGGACGGGCTGGGGCCCCTCGGGGAGGCCCAGGAGGGCGCCGCCGTATTGCTCGGTCCGGGACGGGCGGTCGAGAACGACCGGTTCCGCGAGCTCGCGGGCGGCCCCGCGGCGCAGACGACCGCGGCGACGGCCTGGCTCTCGGCCCTCCTGCGCGAGCTCGACGAGGCGGGGCCGGCGATCCACGGGTGGACCTCCCGCGGCGACGCCGCGGGCGCCGAGGAGCCGCTCGAGTACCTGCTGCGCCGCGTGCCGGAGCGGGCCGCGGTCCTCGTGCGGCTCCACCGGCGCGAGGCGGAGCCGGCCCGCCCTTCCGCCCCGTCGAACGGGGCCGCCGCGGAGGCCCTCGACGGGCGAACGCTCGCGCAGCTCGCGGAACTGGGCGGCGGGGACCCGCTGTTCGTTGCCGAGCTCCTCGGCACGTTCCGCCGGGAGGCCGAGCGGATCGTGGCCCGGCTCGCCACCGAGGGCGAGGCGCTCGACCTGGGGCGCGCCGCGCACGACGCCCACACGCTGAAATCGTCGGCCGCCCAGGTCGGCGCCCTCCGCCTGAGCCGGCTCGCGCTCGACCTCGAGCGGCGCGCCCAGAGCGCCGACCCGGCGGGGGCGCGCGCCGTCGTGGCGGAGCTCGCCGCGGAGTTCGCCCGGGTCGAGGCCGACCCGCGGATGGAGCGGCCCCGCCCGGGCCGGTGACCGGCCCTTACGGCGGGCCCCGGACCTGGACGTCCTCGTCCCGGATCTGGCGGAGCACCTCGCGGATCTGCGCGAAGTGGACCGGCTTCTGGAGGACCTGGAAGGCGCCGCCCCGGATCAGCTCCCGGACCCGCGGGTCGTCCGGAGGGTTCCCGGTGCAGACGACGATCCGCACCGCGGGGTTCCGGGAGAGCATGTGCCGCGCGACGTCGTTGCCGCTCTCGGGCTGGGTCGTCGCGCCGTGGAGGAGGTCGAGGTACGCCCCGCCCGCGACCGCGTCGCCGCCCGTCAGGCTGACGTCGAGGAAGACGACGTCGGGCCGGACCCGGTCGAACGCGTCGATCGCCCGGGCCGCCGAGTCCGCCTCGGCGATCCGCGCGTCGGGGACCTGCTCCTTGCGCAGCGCCTGGACGATCAGCTGGCGGATCGTCGGCGAGTCGTCGACGATGAGGTACGTGAGGTCGGTCACAGGTTCGCCCTATCGCCCGACGGCGACCGTGGCCCTCTGACTACCTCCCCGCCCAAATAAGAGGTTTGTCTGAGTGGCAAACCGTGCCGGCGGCGGCGGCGCCGCCCCGGGCGCCTAGACGACCCGCAGGAGCCCGTACGGGGACGACTCGTGGCCCTCCGTCAGGAGGAACACCGGCGTCCACGGGTCCGATCCGTAGACGAGGACCCGCCCCTGCCGCTGCCGCAGGTGGATGCGGAGCGCCGCGGTCGGACGCAGGAGATCGAACAGCGGCGAGTCGGACGCACCGACCATGAGGGCGTGGAGCGGCGCGCCCCGGACGGCGGACTGGATCTGGCCGGGGAGCCGCAGCGCGGCGTCGCCGCCGATCGGGAGGCCGCGCGCCGCCGCGATCGCGGTGAGCCCCTGGAGGAAGACGACGAACAGGCCCGGGGACTCGGGCGTCGCCCCGGTGCGGAGGAACTGCTCGAGGTCGACCGGCCCGGACGCGCCGCCGGCGGGGCCCCCCGCGCGCACGACGGTCGACTCGAACTCCGACTTCCGCTCGTTCGGCCCGGCGGGCGGCATCAGGAAGCGGATCTGCTCCTCGAAGCGCCGGCGCTCGACGGAGCCGCGCAGGAGCTCCCAGACGTCCTCCGGCAGCGTGCTCGCGTCCGGCACGAAGATCACGCGGCCGTTCCGGCCGAGGGTCGAGGCGACGATCGGGGCCAGCAGCACGTACGGCACCGGGTTCGGGACGTCCTTTTCCACCGCGAGGAGGCTCGACTTCCCGAGCGGGAGCCGCCCGAAGCTCTCGGCGAACGCCCGGGCCCCCGGCCAGACGTAGTTCGGCATCGCGTCGGGGCACGGGTCGAACCCTCCGCCCTGGATCTGCTGGTACGCCCGGACCGGGGTGATGCACTCGAACCGCGAGCCTTCCAGCGAGAACGGATAGTGCGCGGTCTCGATGCGGACGCCCCGGAGCTTGAAGAGCGTCAGCCACCGCTCGAGCCGTCCGTCGACCACCTCGCGGCTCGTGACCGCGACGCCGTTCACGAGGTAGTCGAGCTGCGTCTGCTCCTCGCGTTCGAGCACGAAGACGAGGTGCGTGCGGCTCGAGCCCATGCGGCGGAGCAGCGAGCGCTCGATCTCCCCGCGGGTCGGCAGGTCCGCCCCCATCGCGACCGGCCGGTCGCCGAGGTACGACTCCACGAGGGCGTCCCACGAGTCGATCACCACGAGGGACGGCCGTTCCGGGTCGAGCCGGCTCCACGTCTCCTGGAGGGGCCCCGGGAGCCAGAGGAACTCGGTGAGCTCCCGGACGGCCGGTCCCGACTCGTCGAGCAGCCGCGACGACTGCCGGGTCAGCGCCTCCGCCGACCGGGTCAGCCCGGGGTCGTACGTCGTGTTGTCGATCATCTCGATGTGGTGGCCGTTGCGGGCGGTGAGCCACGGGAAGGAGAGCCGGACGTCGTCGCCCGGGACCCGGTTGGTCACGAAGTACCGGGCGCCGGCAAACGACTCCAGCAGGGCGAGCGAGAGGCTCGTCTTGCCCGAGCCCGGGGGACCGCGCACGAGGAGCGATTGGGCGCCGGGGAGCTGCAGGAAGTCCTGCAGCTCCCGCGGGATCATCCGGGCCGTGCCCATGCGGGAAAGCATGCTCGGGAAACGTTAACTGCCTTTGCCTCGCCCGGAACGTCGGGAAACGCGGCCGCCCGCTGCCGCACCGCGGCGCGACCGCGCGATCCCGGGGCCGCCCGGGCGTCGCCCGACCTAAATAGCGGACCGCCGTCGGCGCCGCCGATGCCGACTGCCCGGCGCCCCCGCTCCCGCGGGGCGGGCCGCCCCCGCCGCGGGCCGGTCGCCCCCCCGGCCCGGCCGCCCCGGGGCGTCCGCGTCGAGCTGCGCGAGGCGGCGCACGCCCACATCGTCTGCCGGGTCTGCGGCCGGATCCAGCCGGTCGAGCTGACCGAGCTCGACCGGCACTTCCTCGAGGAGCTCGCCGGACGCGCTCCGGACGGCTGGGCGGTCGATGGGATCGCGTACTCGCTCACCGGGGCGTGCCGCCGCTGCCGCGAAGGTCCCTCCCCGTGAGGGGGGTCGGGGACGGGCGATGTCCGGCTTCTTCCTCGCGCCCCGCCTCGCGTTCGGTCCCGGGGCCCTCGAGCAGCTGAGCGGTCTCGCGGCGCGTCGCGCGCTCGTCGTGGTCGACCCGGCCCTCGCGGGGCGTCCGGCCCCCCGCCGGGTCGTCGAGGAGCTCGGCAAGTCGGACTCGGTCGTGGAGGTCGTGGACGACCTCGCCGCGCCGGACGCGCTCGAGGGCGTCGCCCGGGTCGCGGAGCGCGCGCGCGGCCACGGCGCCGACTGGATCGTCGCGATCGGCGGCGGACGGCTCCTCGACGGCGCGAAGGCCGCCCGGTTCGCGCTCGACCGGCCCGACGTCGACTGGGGGAGCCTCACTCCGGTCGCGGAGAGCCCCGAGCGACCGACCTGCCGGCTCGCGGCGCTCCCGACGACGAGCGGCAGCGGCGCGGAGGCGACGCCGGTCGTCGACCTCGTCCGCGCGGACGGGACCCCGATCGAGCTCGCGCACCGGGCCCTGCTGCCCGACTGGGCGCTCGTCGACCCCTCGCTCGCGACGGGGCGACCGGCCGAGGCGGTCGTCGACGGCGGCTTCGAGGTCCTCGGGCTCGCGATCGAGGCGTACCTCTCGGCGTGGTCGAACCCGTTCTCCGACGCGCTCGCGCTGGACGCCGCCCTCACGGTCCTCGACCGGCTCGCCCACGCGATCCGGTGGAGCGAGGACCCGGAGGCTCCGGCGGCCCTCCAGGCCGCCGCCACGGCCGCGGGCCTCGCGGCGGGGAACGCCCAGCGCGGGCTCGCCCACGCGCTCGCCCGGGCGCTCGTGCGGCCGACCGGGCTCCCGTACGGCCGCCTCGTCGGGATCGCGCTCCCGTACGTGCTCGATTTCGACCAGACCGGCGCGCGGGAGCGGCTCGAGCTCCTCGCGGCCCGCGCGCGCGAGCCCGAGGAGCGGACCGAGCTCTCGCTCGCGGCCCGGGTCCGTCGCCTGGGCGACCACGTCCGCCTGCCGCCGACGGTGCTCGCCGCCCACGGGGACGCGGACCGCGTCGAACGCGAGCTCGACCGGGTCGTCGCCGAGTGCCGCCGCTCGCCGGCGGTCCTCGGGAATCCGCGCGTGCCGACCGAGGAGGACGTGCGGGGCCTGGTCGGCCGGCTGCTCGGCCGGGCCGAGCCGCCCCGGCCGTAGGGCGCCTACGCGGCGCCGGGCGGGGCGACGGTCCGGGGGGCCGACGCGGCGATCTCGACGCGGGCCGGCGACTCGACGGCCCGGTTGATCGCGATCTCGGCGAGGTCGCTCGCGTAGAAGGCGCTCCGCTCGAGGCTCTCGAGCGCGTAGGCGAGCCCGACCGCGAGCCGGCCGCTCTTCGAGGAGATCTCGTGGAGGACGTGGTCGCGCTCGCGCGTGATCTGCTTCGCGGCGTCGATCACCGCGTTCGCCTTCGGGATGTCCCGCGTCTCGAGGCTGTCGAGCGCGTCGGAGAGCGCCGAGGCGGCGCGCTGCGCCATCTTGTCGAGCTCGGCGAGCAGGCGGGGCGGGCTCCGCTCCTTGCCGAGGATCGTCACGGTCTCGGCGATGCGGACGGCGTGGTCGGCGATCCGCTCGAGGACCCGGGAGGTGAGCAGGTACGTGGAGCACTCGGGGAGCGTCAGCTCGAGCGTCGCGAGGATCCGGGCGTCGCGCAGCGCGCTCGTCACCTGCTTCTCGAGGAACCAGTGGAGCCGGTCGACCTCCCAATCCCGCTCGATCACGTCCTTCGCGATCGACGCGTCGCGGGCCCGGAACGACGCCATCGCGTCCGTCTGCATCGCCCGGACCATCTGGTGCATCCGGCGCACGATCGACGGGATCGGCAGGGGGTTCTGGCCGACGACGTCCTGGAGGATCACGGCCTCGCTGGTCTCCTCCAGGATCTCGGGGCCGATCATCCGCTGCGCGAAGTTCCGGACGACCTCGCGGGTGCGGGGGCTCATCCGGCCCGGGGTCCGGATCTCGAGGAGCGGATAGCCGGCGATGTACTCGGCGATGAGCCGGCGGAACAGGTGCTCGTCCTCCATGTCGTTGGTCACGGGGACGACCCGGCGTTCGATCTCCGACGGCGTGCCGGAGTCGGCGAACACCGTGAGCGAGCCGTCGGCGCGCGGCGTGAAGAACAGCACGTCGCCGGGCCCGAGGCCGCGGGACGTCACCCAGTTCTTCGGCAGCGAGATGATGTAGGTCGAGCCGCCGGTCTTCTGGATCCGCCGCCCGTGGAAGCCGCCGCTGCTCCGCATGCCCGGGCGCGTCCCAGCATGTGGTCTCTATATAGCTTAGGCCGCACCCTCCAGAGAACCCGGAACCGGGCGGCGGCCCGGCGGACGGGAGACTACATGACCGACGCGCCCGTGGCGGCCCATCGTTCGCCATGCCCGAGCCCCGTCCCGTTCGGTTCCGCTACGACGGCCGGGAGGCGGTCGCGCGGCCCGGCGAGACGCTCCTCGGCGCGCTCGCCCGGCGGGAGCTGCCGCTCCTCCAGCGGTCGATCCGCTACCACCGGCCCCGGGCGCCGTTCTGCGGGATCGGCCACTGCACCGGCTGCCTCCTCCGCGTGAACGGCCGCCCGAACGTCCGCGCCTGCCGCTACGTGCCGCACGACGGGGACGTCGCGCTGTCGGAGAACGCCTGGCCGTCGGTCCGGTTCGACCTCCAGGGGGCGTTCGACGGCCTGTTTCCCCGCGGCATCGACACGCTGCGCGGCTTCCGGCGCCCGGCGGTCGCGACCCGGCTCTACCAGCGGGTCGTCCGCCGGCTCGCGGGCTACGGACGGGCCCCGGACCCGGACGCCGCGCGCTCGCTCGAGGGGCCCGCGCTCCGGCGGGAGGTCGACGTGCTCGTCATCGGCGGGGGCGCGAGCGGCCGGGCGGCCGCCGAGCACGCCGCCCGGGCGGGCCGGCGCACGCTGCTGCTCGACCGCGCGCTCACGGCGGAGCCGGTCCCGGGGGCCGAGGTCGTCGCCGCGACGACGGTCGCCGTGCTGCCGCCGCCGAGCGCAGTCGGCTTCACCGCGCTCGCCGTCACGGAGCCGGCCGCGCCGCTCACGGTCACGGCGCGCTCGGTGGTCGCCGCCCCCGGGACGTACGACGGGGCGCTCCTGTTCGGCGGCAACGATCGCCCCGGCGTCGTGAGCGCCGACGCGGCCCTCCAGCTCTCCGCCCCGGACCGTCCCGCCCCGTTCCGGCGGGCGATCGTCTTCGGCGGCGGCGCCCGCGCCCAGGAGGTCGTCGAGCGGCTGGACGGCGCCGTCGTCGCGATCGTGGCGCCCGGTGCGATCCCGCCGGAGCTCGTGGCCGCGGCGAGCGAGCGGGGGATCCCGCTGTATCCCCGCTCGCTGATCCGCACGACGAACGGTCGGCGTCGCCTTCGGAGCGTCGAGCTCGCGGCCCGGGGCGGGGGGCGCCGGTTCGCGCTGGCCGCCGACACGCTCGTCCTCGCGCATCGGCGGCTTCCGCACGGCCAGCTGTTCTTCCAGGCCGGCGCGCGCATGGTCTGGCGCGGCGGCCCGGGCGCGTACTTTCCCGAGATCGACCCGCACGGCGCGACGACCGTGCCGGGGCTCTACGCGGTGGGGCCGGCGGCCGGGGTCGTGCGCGAGCGCTCCGCGGAGAGCGGTCGGCGCGCGGTCGCGGCGCTCCTCGGCGCCCCGACGCCCGGGCCCGGGCTCCCGCTCGAGCCGGCGGAGGGGCCGCACGAGCTCGAGGGGTACTACCGCGAGCTCCTCCGCGGGCCGCGCCCCGGGCGCTGGGTCGCCTGCCCGTGCGAGGACGTCCTCCTCGAGGAGATCGCCGACGCGCACCGCCGGGGGTACCGGGGCCTCGAGGTCGTGAAGCGGTACTCCGGGGTCGGCACGGGGCTCTGCCAGGGGCGGTACTGCCTCCCCGACACGATCCTCCTGCTCGCGCTCCTCGAAGGGCGGAGCCCGCCCGAGGTCGGCTACGTGACGCAGCGTCCGCCGGTCGTCCCGGTCCCGATCGCCGCCCTCGCCCGGGCCGCCGTGCCGCCGGAGGCGCCCCCATGACCGCGCTCGCCCGTCGGGAGTACCGGACCGTCGTCGTCGGCGCCGGCATCCTCGGCCTCTTCACGGCGTACCGGCTCGCGCGCGCCGGCGCCGGTCCGATCCTCGTGGTGGACCGCGGCTTCCTCTCGGCGGGGGCCTCGGGCCGGAACGGCGGCGGCGTCCGGCAGCAGTGGGAGACGGCGGCGACGATCCGGCTCGCCCGCGAGTCGGTCGCCGCCTACCGCGGCTTCGGGCGGGAGTTCGGCGTCAACCTCTGGTTCCGGCAGTCCGGCTACCTGTTCCTCGCCGAGTCGGAGGCGGAGCTCGCCCGGCTGAGGACCGTCCACGAGGTCGTGGTCCGGGAGGGCCTCCCGTCCGAGGTCGTGGGGCCGGGCCGGATCGCCAAGCTCGTCGACGGGATCGCCCCCGGGGCCGCGGTCGGCGGCACGTACCTCGCCTCCGACGGGGTCCTCTACCCGTTCCCGGCGATCTGGGGCGTCTACGAGGCGGCCCGCGCGCTCGGCGTCGAGG
>Ga0335072_10004203_pt1 | contig 21484 bp, 18 predicted proteins | sample Lox_Sample_21_FD_206725 | JGI IMG/M metagenome (GOLD analysis project Ga0335072, IMG submission 206725) | Soil microbial communities from Loxahatchee National Wildlife Refuge, Florida, United States - Lox_Sample_2.1 | ecosystem: Environmental > Terrestrial > Soil > Wetlands | place: USA...
TCGCCCATGGCAACAGCATCATGAGAATGCGCGGCCCCTGCTCCCGACACCTCAGAATCCAGATTTATGGCTCTGGTATCATGAAATTCCTTTAACCATCTATGCCGGCCAAAGTTGTTCAACTATGGCGCGATAACTTTTAGAGGCTGTTGAGCCGCCGTATGGGACGAGATCAGTCCTTTGAGAGCCTCTTCAATTACTTAACAGCGCCTTGGCTCGCTCCGGCCCCTGCCAAATCACGCTTTTGATCGAAGAATCATAAGTTTACTAAATCAGTAGCCAAAGTATCGTGGCCTAGTGTCAGATTTGGTTCTTTGATGGTTTTACGTGTCGCTTGCTCGACAGCCTGGCGGCATGCCTCTAGCTCATTGAAGATAAAGACCTATCGGCATTTGGCACGCCAGTTGCGTCACCAGGTCCATGGGCAGCTCGGTTACGACCAAGCGCCGCGATCGGGAGTTTAGCAATGCGAAAGCCGCAACTGTTGGATGCACAAGTCGCTGGCCGTGCTAAACCCCGAATTGCGATCGCAGGCCTGCTCGCGGGGATCGGGGGTGCTATGATGGTCGTCGCACCAGCGCAGGCGGCGCCTATCGCCACGCTGGAAGCGATCGTCGGCGCAGCAACGCAGAGTGTGAACATCCCGATCAATGCAGCCGCGGGGGCCAACCTCGTTTTGTCCGGTTTCGGGGCCTCCGCAGGTAATGGCGGATACACCACCGATCTCAATGGAGTCGCATTCAACTTTGGCGCGCTCGGCGGGGTCGCCTCGGCCAATGGTAGTTCGACAATCATTATACCGGAGATCAGTACGGCGCCGGCGCCACTGACCCTCGAAATGACCGAGACAGGCCTCACCTCGCCCGCCGCGATCTACGACTTCCTGCCTCAATTCTCGGTACTGTTCCATAGCGACCCCAACATGGTCACGTTCAGTGCGTATTTTGACCCCAGTGACTCAGCCTTCGGCACCGCCGACCAGGTCTTCACCGGTACCACGACCGGGCATCCGCCGTACCCGTTCAGTTTCTCCGACGGCACCAACAAGGATTATGCGGTCGCGACGCCGTTCTCGATCACCTGGGTAGTGACGTTGACGCCCGCTCTCAGTCCTGGTTCGACACTGCACCCGGACCTCGCCGCCGATGAGGACGTCAGGCCGGCGCCCGAGCCGAGGTCGCTGGCGGTGCTTGGCAGCGGCCTGATTGGATTGGTCGTCCTGGCGCGCCGCCAGCGTCGGCGCCGGTAACCCCTCCGTGCCGGACCGATGGTCGACCGCGAGCGCAGGCCGCGGCCGGTAACGCGGCGACGAGGAACGAACGGATAAAGCAGATCAAAGGCAGCGGAGAAGTTCCGGGAACGCGCCGGCTCAATCCCGCGGGGGGAGTATTAAAGCTTCATCGTTGCGGCGCACGAGACCACTTCTCGATTCTTGCGCGCTGATGCGTTTTTTCACCCGCCGTTACCCGGCGGGAACAAGAAGCGTCGCGACGACACAATCGCCCGCACGACACAATCGCCCGCAATGGATTGCCTCGTCGCTACGTTTCTTCCAACGACACGGGCGGCGACCACGCTTATCATGATCGATAGCAGCGGCCTCGCAAATCACCCGAGCGGCCGTGCCAGTCCGGCCGCATCCTGAACGCTAGACCGTGGCGCTTGCCCTCGTGCGGGCGTGGACGCCCATTTCCTCGTCCCATGGTCCCGGGAAGTTGCCAAGGCCGACGACATCCCGCTGGAACACCGCTTCCTGCCGCGGCCATTGCTCGCGCGGGAGTTCGTAGGACACCTCCAGACCGTTGCCGTCGGGATCGCGGAAATAGATGCCGAGCGACAGGCCGTGATCGACGACGCGATCGATCTTCACGCCTTTGTCCTTCATGCGCTGATAGATCGCCTTCAGGTCGTCCAGGCTTTCCATCATGAAAGCCAGATGGTTCAGCCCGACCTGCCCTTTCTGCTGCAGCGGCGCGTCATCGCCCACTTGCATCAGGGCGACTTCATGCGATTTCTCGGTATCGGCCGACATGAACGCGGCCCAGCCGGGGCGGAAATCATAGACGTGAAGGCCAAGGACGTCTTCGTACCACTGCTTCGACCGCTCGGCGTTGCGGACGTAGAGGTTGACGTGGCCCAGATGCTTCGGTCGTGTACTCATGGTTCGGTCCTCCAGTTGGTTTTATCAGACGGGATACCTCTCACGCCCTGCTGTCATCGCGAGGAGCGAAGCGGCGAAGCAATCCCGGCCGGCTGACGCATGATACGTCCGGTCGAACGGGATTGCTGCGTCGCGTTGCACCCGGCAATGACATTTTGCGTCGCTCCGGCGCCATTCAGTCCAGCTCCAGGAAATCCAGCACACGCTGCTTCACCTCCTGCTTCGGGAAGATCGCGTTCAGCACCCGCGCACGGGTCAGCGGATCGCTGGCGAAGAAGCGCTCATACAGCACCTGCCGGGTGCCGAATGCACTGATCGCGACGTCCTTCGCCAAATGGAACAACCGCACCCGGTCACGCGCCGCGGTAGAGTCTGTTGCCAGGTATTGCTCGATGTGCCCGGCCAGCGGCCCCGCCATGTCCTTCTCGCTCGGGGTCAGCAGGAAGCTGGATGAGCCAAGCAACTGCACGATCTCCACCATCCTGGGATAGGCAGTCATGAACAAATTGCGGGTGCTTTCGATCGGCAGGATGTCGGGACACATCACGCCCCATTCGTCCAGCTTCGCGTCCGCCTCCGCGGCGCGCATGCACGCCTTCATCAGCGTCGTGGTCAGCATCAGCTCGGCCAGTTTTTCTTCCACCCCGGGCAGTTGGGCGTTGCCCAGCGTCTCCGTCATCAACAGCGCCAGCCCCAGCACGAACTCGCATTTCGCCAGGTTCTTCGCCGTTCCCTGATGCGCGCTGTGCGCCGAGGAATGCGTGCGCTGCGCCGTCATGTTCAGGCGCTCGACATCATAGAGCAAGAAGACACGTTCCCACGGCACCAGCACGTCGTCGAAGAACACGATGCAGTCCATCTCCTCGAACCGCGACGCCAGCGGGTGCTCTGCATGCGGTCGGCCCAGGTCGAAGCTTTCACGGCACAGAAAGCGCAGGCCCGGCGTGCCGCAGGGAATGGCGAAGCTCATCACGAACGGATTGTGGCCTTCCTTGTGCTGCGCTGCGCGCGGGGCATAGACACCGATCTCGTCGGAAATCGGCCCCAGCGTCGCCAGCACGCGGGCGCCGCGCACGACGATGCCGGCATCCGTCTCGCGCATCACCTGCAACGCGGTGCCTTCCTGCAAATTGAACAATCCCGAAACGGTACGGCTGCGCTGCAGGTTGATCAGGGAATGGGTCAGCGTCAGGTCATTGTCGCGGATATAGCGATGGTAACGCTTCATGTTTTCGCCGAATTCGGGCCGTCCCGCGGCGAAATAGTCAGCGGCACCGGCCCAGCACGCATAGGTGACGTTCATGAAGTCGGGCGAGCGCCCCATCATGCCGCATGTCTTGCGCGCCCAGTGCAGCATCATGACGCGGCGGCGTTCCAGGTCCTCGCGCGTGCGCGGGATGATGAAAGACAGGCCTGCGGGATCGCCGCCTTCCGGCGGCGTGTACACCATCTCGTCGCGGTAACGGGCATCGTGCTGCATGTCGTACAGCGACGCCACCGCCTTGGCACCGCCACGCAGCCCGGGATGCGTGGTGACATCGCGTACGCGTTCGCCATCCAGCCAGACCTCGCGGTCCTGCGCCCGCAGCCCATCCAGGTATCGCTGTCCCGTGCGCGCCGGCATGGCGTTCCTCCTGCCCTGACGATCAATACTCAACGGTAGGACAGCGGGGGCGGCAGGACAACGCGATTTAGGATGCACCAACCCGCCGATCGTCGACCAGCGAACATCCCTTAAGGGAAGCTTTACCAGTCATGGTGCATCTCCTTTCCGCCACAGCCACAGCCCGCGGAAATCGCGATGCCCCTCGACACCTCGTCCCAGACCACCAGCGCGAATTCGGAATTCGACCGCGACGTCCGCTTGGACTACCTGGGCCTGGACGCCGCAGCCGGTGCCCGATTGCGGCGGCTGCTGCCGATCGTCAGCGCGGCGCTACCGTCGATTGCCGACCGGTTCTACGCCACGATCGGAAAGCGGCCGGAACTCGCGGCCTTGCTCGGCGGCCCGAACAACGTCCCCCGGCTGAAACGCACGCAAATCGAGCACTGGCAGCATCTGTTCCAGGGCACGTTCGACGACGCCTATTTCCGGCGCGCCGACCAGGTCGGCCACGCCCATGAGCGGATCGGCCTGGAGCCCCGCTGGTACACCGGCGGCTATGCGCTGATCCTGGGCGACCTGCTCGCCGCCCTGGCGGTGAAATCCCGCGGCAAGGAACTCGCCGCCGATATCGACGTGGTGCTGCGCGCCGCCTTTCTCGACATGGACCTCGCGATCTCAACCTATATCCGCGTCGGCGAGGCCAACCGGACGCGCCGTGACATGCTGGCGATGTCCGAGACGCTCGAGCGCGAGATGGAACTCACCGCCACCGAGATCACCGCCAAAGCCGAGCGGCTGTCGATCATGGCCGAGGAACTGGGGCAGGTCGCGGAGCAAGTCCGCAGCATGGCGGAATCGGTCAGCGCCGCAGTGGAGACAACGGCGCAGAACATCCACAGCGTGGCAGGGGCGACGCAGCAGTTGGAGGCTTCCAGTCGTGAAATCACCGGCCACCTCACGCGCGCCACAGGCATGACTCATCAGGCGGTGGAGCAAGTCTCGGCGACCGGCGCGACGGTACAGGCACTGTCGGCGGCGAGCGGGCGGATCGCCGATGTGGTCGGGCTGGTGCGCTCGATCGCCGGCCAGACCAAGCTGCTGGCACTGAATGCGACGATCGAGGCGGCACGGGCCGGCGAGACCGGCAAGGGGTTTGCCGTGGTCGCCAGCGAGGTGAAGAGCCTGGCGCGGCAGACCGAGGACGCCATTGGCAACGTCAACGCCCAGGCGCAATCGATCGCCGGCGCGACCAAGGACGCCGCCGCGATGGTCGATCGGATCGCGGGGCACGTCCGCGCGGTCGATGCGGTCTCCGCGGAGATTTCCGCCGCCAGCGACCAGCAGCGCGACGCCACGGCGGAAATCATGCGGAACGTGACGCTGGCGGCAGAGCATGTGGCCTCGGTCGCGGACAGCGCGCGGACGCTGCGCAGCCAGGCCGAGGTGACGGACAACTCGGCCGGACAGTTCCGCACCCTGGCAAAGTCGGTGAGCACCGAAATCCGTGACATGAACCGGCGGCTCAACATGATTTTGCGCGCCTCGCAGGCGGGCAACCGGCGCCAGTCCGAACGCGAGTCGGTCGCCATCCGCTTTTCTTTCAGCGCGCGGGGCAGCACGGCCAGCGGCTTCACCGCCGACCTCTCGCGCCATGGTGCCCTGCTGGTGGCCGAGGTGCCGGAATCGCTCACCGGCGAGAACGTGACCGTGACGCTGGATGGGATCGGCACGATCGAGTCCCTGATACGTGGCGTCAGCCCGATGGGCATCCACATCCAGTTCGCCAAAGTGGACGCGGCGGCGGAAGCGGCGATCGACCGCATGCTCGCCGAATCGCGTCAGGCTGACCAGCGCTATGTCACCCTGTGCCAATCGGTCGCCGCGGAAACCGCGCGTGCCTTCGAGGGTGCGCTGGCCGCCGGCCGCATCTCGGCGGATGATTTGTTCTCTAACCATTACGACCAGATCGCGGGGAGCGATCCGCCACAGCATCTGTCGGCCAGCACGGCCCTGTGCGAAACGGTGCTGCCTGAACTGATGGCGCGGGCAAAACGCAGCAATGCACGGATCGTGTTTTGCGTGCCAACCGACCGCAACGGCTACGCCCCGGTTCACCATCCAGAGGCGAGCCAGCCGCAGCGGCCCGGCGATCCGCAGTGGAACGCCGCGCATTGCCGCAACCGGCGCATCTACGACGACCGCGCCGCTATCCTGGCGGCACGCAATCCGAACCCGATCCTGGTGCAGACCTACCAGCGCGATCTCGGATCGGGAAAGACGGTGCTGAAGGAGTTCGACACGCCGATCATGGTACGCGGCCAACAATGGGGCGCGGTGCGGATGGCCATCAAACCCTGATGCGGATGGTGTGCAAGGCGGCAAATGGCCGCCGCGGTCGGGGCGAAACTATGCCCCACCGCGCCGGCGCATGATGGCTGCCCCCAATGAGCCCAGTCCGAAATTGATCGCGATCCCCGCCAGCGACAGCAACACCAGCGCCGCGAACATGCGCGCGATTTCCAGCCGATAGCCCGCTTCGAGGATGGTGTAGGCCAGACCGGACGCGAAACCGCCGGAGCCGGCCACGAACTCCGCCACCACCGCGCCCACCAGCGCCAACCCGCCGGAAATGCGCAAGCCGGCGAGGAAATAAGGCAGCGCCACCGGCAACCGCAGCAGCCACAGCGATTGCCAGCGTCCCGCCCCATACAGCCGGAACAGATCGCCGAGCTCGGCGGGTGTTGCGGAAAGGCCGGCGGCAGTGTTCGCGAAGATCGGAAAGAACGCGACGATGGTGGCGCACACCACCAGCGAGGCGAACGGATCGCCGACCCAGATGATGATCAGCGGCGCGATCGCAACGATCGGCGTAACCTGCAATATCACCGCCCAAGGCTGGATGGCCGCCTGTGCCAATCTGCTCGCCGCCATGGCAAGCGCCATCGTGGTGCCGAGGAAGCCTGCGACGAGCAAGGCAACGAATGTCACCAGCAAGGTGGACCCGAGCGACAGCAGTAGCCCGGCGGGATCGGCCAGGAATGCCCCGATGATGGCGATGGGGCCGGGTACCAAATAGACGGGCACGCCGGTCAGGCGCACCGCCGCCTCCCACACGATGAGCGCGAGCAAGCCGAACAACGCAGGGGCGAAGCGAAAAAGAATCGAATTCACCGGCGGAATACGCTTGCTGAGAATGCACGTTCCGATGTCATTGTGGCGGTGCGCGTCCTGATGTCATTGCGGCAAGCGTCCTGATGTCATTGCGATGTGCGTCTTTATGCCATTGCGAGAAGCGGCTTGATGTCATTGCGAGAAGCGTCTTGATGTCATTGTGAGAAGCGGCTTGATGTCATTGTGAGAAGCGGCTTGATGTCATTGTGAGAAGCGGCTTGATGTCATTGTGAGAAGCGGCTTGTGTTATTGCGGGGCACATCTTCATGTCATTGCGAGGAACGAAGCGACGAAGCAACCTCGTTCGGGCAAGAGTCCGAACCGGCCGCGTGCCCGATGACCGCCGCTTCGTCGCTACACTCCTCCCAATGACATATTGGTCGCGTCTAATCCTCAGGCCCCCGGCGCCGCAAGTTCTCGTAGGGCGTCCCATCGAGATGCGTATACATCGCCGGCTTGCCGCCCGCCGGCGCCACCATGTCAATTCCAGGGTAATACGCGCCGTCTTCCGGCAGACGAGACCCGATCTCCAGCACCAGCGCGTCGGCGTTCGAGCGGTTCTGCAGGCAATGCCCGTTGCGGTCGCCCGCCTTGAATCCCGCCGCATCGCCGACCTGCAGCAGCTCATCGCCATCATCCGTCACCAGCGTGACATCGCCGGACAGCACATAGATGAGTTCGTCGCCGGTCGTGTGCCAATGCCGCTGACTGGACCATGCGCCTGGCGGAAGCCGCAGCAGGTTGACCCCGAACTGATCCAGGCCGGCGGCATCGCCCAACCGGCGGCGTTCCCGCGCCCGGCAAGGCGCATCGTACGGCGGCGGATAAAGCGTGCCGATACTCGCCTTCAGCGTTGCCGGATCGATACGCTTGCTCATGGCCCTTTCCCCTCCTGAATAAGCGGCGCCGCCTTCGCGCCTGATGACGCATGCGTGCAGACTATCCCTCCGCCAGCGCCGCTTCCATCGCCCTGGAAATCTCCGCCACCAGTGCGGCATAGGCCGGATCCAGCCGCGTTTCCGGCCCCGGCCGCAGCCGCGACGCGATCTCCCGTTCGACCCGTCCCGGCCGCGGTGTCATCAGCACGATCCGGCGCGCCAGGAACGCCGCCTCGTAAATCGAGTGGGTCACGAACACCACGGTGCAGCCGACGGATTGCCACAGCGTCAGCAGGTCGGCCTGCAAGCGGTGGCGGGTGAATTCGTCCAACGCCGCGAACGGTTCGTCCATCAGCAACAGGTGCGGCCGCGTCACCAGAGCGCGCGCGATCGACACACGCATGCGCATGCCCCCGGACAGCGCACGCGGCCGCGCCGACTCGAAGCCCGCGAGACCGACACGCGCCAGGGCCGCGTTCACCTCCGGCATCGCCTGAGCGTGCGGCACGCCGCGCAGGCGCAGGGGGAGAAGAACGTTATCCGCGGCGGTGGCCCAGGGCAGCAGTGTCGCGTCCTGGAATACGAAGCCCACTTCGCCGGGAGTCGGTTCGTGGCCTTCGTCCCAGCGCAGTGTGCCGGCATCCGGCTGCTCCAGCCCGGCTATCAACCGCAGCAGCGTCGATTTGCCGCAACCGGACGGCCCGAGCAAAGCGACGAAATCGCCAGCTCCCAGGCGCAGGGAAACCTCGCGCAGGGCCTCGACGCCACCGGGAAACCGGCGCCCGACATTACTGACGGTCAGCATGATTGTCCTGTCATTGCAGCGTGCCGGGTAGCGCCGCAATCTGCGCCAGGGGCCGCGCCTTGCCGCGCTGCTCCCTGCAATGAGAGCCAGATTTGGAGAAACAGATGGGTCACCGCATCGCCATTGGCGGGTTCCTGCACGAGAGTCATTCCTTCGCCCCACGTCCCACGACCTATCCCGATTTTGTGCACCCGGGCGGGTTCCCGCCGTTGCAGGGCGGCCCGGGTTTGGTTGAAGCCCTGCGTGGCACGTCGGTCCCGAGTGCCGGCGCGATCGCGGTGGCCGAGTCGGCCGGCGCTTCCCTTGTGCCGCTCGCCTGGGCGTTCGCCAACCCCGCGGGACCGGTGCAGGACGAAGCGTTCGAGCGCATCGCCGCGCTGATCTGTGCCCGGCTGTCCGAGGCGCTGGATGAGGCGCCGCTGGACGGCGTGTATCTGGATCTGCATGGCGCCGCGGTGGTGGAGAGCTTTCCCGATGCCGAGGGCGAACTGCTGCGGCGCGTCCGCGCCATCGTGGGCGAGTTGCCGCTGACGATCAGCCTCGATCCGCACTGCAACCTGACCGCGCGCATGGTAGCGCTGGCGGACGCGGTGATGCCGTTCCGCACCTACCCGCATGTCGACATGAAGGACGCGGGCGCGCAGGCGATGCGGCTGCTGCTGCGACGGATCGCGCGCGGTGGGCCATGGGCGCGGGCATTCCGGCAGTTGGATTACTGGATCCCGCTGGGCAGCCAGTGCACGCTGATGGCGCCGATGCAGGAGGTGATGCAGGAACGTGCCTCGCTGGCGGAACGGATGGATGCTGCCGAACTGGCATTCTGCTTCGGTTTTCCCTATGCCGATTTCCCCGACTGCGGCCCGGCGGTGGCGGCGTTCGCCGACACGCAGGCGAAGGCGGACGCCGCGGCCGATGCGTTCGCCGCGCATGTTGCCGTGCGGGAGACCGATTTCGTGCAAGACACGCTGCCGGCGGCCGAGGCGGTGGCCGAGGCGGTGCGGATTGCGGCGCGCGCAAACCGGCCGGTGGTGCTGGCGGACACGCAGGACAACCCGGGTGGTGGCGGCCATGGCGACACCACCGAATTGCTCTCCGAACTGGTGCGGCAGAAGGTGAAGGGTGCGCTGCTGTGCCTGATCAACGACGCGGAGAGCGCGGCCACCTGCCATGCAGCGGGTGAAGGCGCGACGATAGCATTGTCGCTGGGCGGTAAGTCGGACGGGATGCCGTTCGCCTGCACCGCGCGGGTGGTGAAGCTGAATGATGGGCGGTTCACGCTGACCGGGCCGATGGGTGCCGGCAATCCGGGCAATCTCGGTCCGTGTGCGTTGATCGATATCGATGGCGTGCGCGTGGTGGTGGTGTCGCAGAAGATGCAGGCGCTGGATCAGGCGATCATCCGGCATTTCGGCGTCGAGCCGTCGAGCTGCCCGATCCTGGCGCTGAAATCATCGGTGCATTTCCGCGCCGATTTCGCGCCGATCGCAGAGCAAATCATCGTGGCGATCGCACCGGGGCCGGTGGTGGCTGATCCGGCGGTGTTAAATTTCCGGCATGTGCGGGCGGAGGTGCGGCGGAGGCCACGGGCACGCTAACCGCATCGCAGCTCAACCCCGCGCTGCGAGAAGAGCGCAGCGCGGGGGAGGTTGTCAGGGATCCAGCCGCGCAGTCGCCGTCCCGGTGACCACTTCCTTTCCGTTCTGGTTCGTCGTGGACAGCGTCAGATCGACGAAACGCTGCCCACCCTCCTCGCGGATCGCGGCCACCGTCGCCGTCGCGTCCAGATCGTCGCCAGGCCACACCTGGTTGGTAAACCGCACGCCGAACTTCGTCAGACGCCCGTCGCCGACCCAGTTCGTCAACATCTTGCCCGTCATGCCCATGGTCAGCATGCCGTGCGCGAACACGCTGGGATAACCTGCCTTCTGAGTCACATACACTTCGTCCGCGTGCAGCGGATTATAATCGCCGCTCGCACCGCAGTACATCGTGATCTGCGTCCGCGTCAGGTTCTCGCATATACGTTCCGAATGCGTGTCACCGACCTTCAATTCGCTTGCCTTCAACGCCATGGCACGTCCCCCCTTCAGTTCCGTTCCACCGGACGCTCGGTCGTCACGCCGACGCTGCGCGCCGTCACCACCAATTCGCCGTTCTGGTCGCGATACTCGGTAATACGTTCGCGGAACGTCAGCTTGCCGGCGCGCTTGCTCTCGCGTTCCCATGTCTCGCCAGGCCTGCTCTCCACCGTCAGCACGTCGCCCGGGCGCAGCGGGCGGTGGTATTCGAAATGTTGCTCCGCATGCAGGCCGCCGCCGCCGCTGGGACGGTTGTCGACACCGCTCGCGGTCTTGCCGGAGCCGAACCAGGGTTGGCCGGGACGCCAGCGCAGCGGATACTCCGGATCGAACTGCGCCACTGCCTGGGGAAACGTCGGAGGCGCGATGATGCCGCCCGCCTCGGTGTTTTTCGCGGCGTCGGCGTCATGATAGACCGGGTTCATGTCGCCGATCGCACGCGCAAACAACATGATGTGTCCCGCCTCGACGGGGAAGGTGATCTTGGGCAAGCGCTTCCTCCTTTGCGTTTGGATACCGGAGAGTAGCACCCGGTTCCGCGCGCGAAAGAGGGGTGGCTGATGCGGCGGCCCCGGCGCTTTCGCGCAGTGCGTGACGGTCGGTCGACCCACGAGTTCGAGGTTCCCGTCTTCAACCCCACCATCACGCCGCCAGGAGCCGGGTCGCCCGATTCGCTACGCTTCCGCGCCGCGCCCGGCTGGCTGCCGCGCGGACAGCGTGTTTACGCGATCGGCGATATTCACGGTTGCGAGGCGGAACTTACCGCGTTGCACCAGGCGATCGCTGCCGACCTGGCGGCGCGACCGATCGCGTCGGCGCTGTTGATCCATCTCGGCGACTACATCGACCACGGGCCGCACAGTGCCGGTGTGATCGACCTGCTTTCTGCCGGTCCGCCGATCCCCAAGGTCAGCACCATCAACTTGCTCGGCGACCATGAGCATATGTTGCTGCTGGCGTTACAGGGGGATCGCGCCGCAGGAACAGATTGGATGTGGGCCGGCGGGCATTCGACGCTGCGAAGCCTGGACGTGCCGTCCGATCTGCCGCGCGAATTATGGGCGTCGGTGCTGCGTCCGTCGCGTCTTGCCTTTCTCAGCAACCTGTTGTTGTGGCACCGCGAAGGCAATTATTTGTTCGTGCATGCCGGCATTCGTCCCGGCATCCCGCTGGCGAAGCAGCAGAAGGACGACTTGCTTACCATCCGCCAACCTTTCTTGTTCACGGAGCAGGATTTCGGGTTTGCGGTGGTGCATGGGCACAGCACCAGTCCGGCACCGGTGGTTACCGCGAACAGGATCGGCATCGATACCGGCGCGGGCCAAGGCGGCATGCTGACCTGCGCTGTGCTGGAAGAGGACCGCGTCGGGTTTCTGATTTCATAAGCGTGCGCTGATCGCAATCGGGGGAGAGCATGGCGCTGATCCATCATGTCGTCGAAGGACAGGGCGCACCGCCGCTGGTGTTCGTGCATGGCTTCGGCTGCGACCGCACGGATTGGGCCGCGCAGATGGCGCATTTCTCGCCGCGCCATCAGACGATCGCGGTGGATCTGCGCGGTCACGGGTTGAGTCCCGGTGCGGCGGCAGATTGCTCTATCGAGCGCTGCGGCGCCGACGTGACGGAGGTGATGCGGGCTCCGGACCTGCGGCAAGCGGTACTGATCGGCCACAGCATGGGATGCCGCATCGTGATCGAGGCCGCTTTGCAGGCGCCGGATCGCGTTGCGGCTGTGGTTCTGCTGGATGGCAGCCAGTTCGCGCCGGAAATGGGCGCTGTGCTGCGGCAGAGTTTTGCCCTGCCGGACGGCTATGCGACGCTGACGGACTCGATCTTCCGGCAGATGTTCAACGCCCGCAGCGACAGCGCGGTGGCCGCCGCGGTCATCGCGCGGGCGCGCCGGCTGCCGCAGCCGATCGGGGAAAAGATGCTGGCGGATATGCAACGCTACGATGTGCACCGGCTTGCGGCCTCGATGGCCAGCCTGCGCGTGCCCGTCATGGTGGTGCAATGCACCTACAGCAACGAGAAGCGCGAGCGGCAGGCGATGCGGATGGGACAAGAGACGCCCTATTTGACGATGGTCTGTACAAACGTCCCCTCTGCGCGCGTAGAGATCATCCCGGATACCGGGCATTTTCCGCAGCTCGACGCTGCCGGGGAGACGAATGCGTTGATTGAGAGTTTTGTCAAGGATGCGTTACGATCAGTGTCATTGCGGTCAATGTCATTGCGAGGAGCGCAGTGACGAAGCAACCTCGTTCGAACGTGTGCTGGAAGGGTCCATGTGCCATCTGGACCGAGGTTGCTTCGTCGCTCTGCGCCTAGCAAGAAAAGTCCCGTCATGGCCGGGCTTGGCCCGGCGCTGCAATATCGTCCTATGCAACGCCGGCGCTGCCCCCCGGCGACAAGCGACGCTTTTGTGACAGGATGGACCGAACTGGCCGCCCCGCCTATGCAGCCACGTCCTTTCATCGGAGGCATTGCCGGATGCCGCAGATCCATGCCCGTATCGATGGCCCCGTGATCATGGTCGGCTTCGGCTCGATCGGCAAAGGCACCTTGCCGCTGATCCTGCGCCACCTCGATGTCGCGCGTGACCGCATGGTGATCATCGACCCGGACGATTCGGCACGCGCCATTGCGGAATTCGCCGGCATCCGCTTCGAGAAAGTGGCACTGCAACCGGACACGCTGCGCGACATCCTCATACCAAAGATGGCGCCCGGCGGGTTCCTGGTGAATGTGTCGGTTGGCGTGTCCTCGGTGACACTGATCGAGCTGTGCCGCGAGCAAGGCATGCTCTATCTCGACACCTGCATCGAACCGCCGCCCGGCGGTTATACCGACCCTTCGAAATCTCTGTCCGAGCGTTCCAACTACGCCATGCGGGAATCGGCGCTGGCGTTGCGCCGGCCGGGCGACGATCCCACCGCCGTCGTCGCGCACGGTGCCAATCCGGGCATGGTCAGCCACCTGGTAAAACGCGCCCTGCTGCATCTTGCCCACGATCTCGGCCACGCTGCCGATCCGAAAATGCGCGTGGACTGGGGCCGCTTGGCCCGCGATCTGAATGTGCAGGGCATCCACATCGCCGAGCGCGACACCCAACGCGCCGGTATCCCCAAGCAGGCGGGAGAATTCGTCAACACCTGGTCGATCGACGGCTTCCTGTCGGAAGGCTTGCAGCCGTCGGAACTTGGCTGGGGCACGCACGAGAAGCGCTTTCCACCGCACGGCGCGCGCCATACGTTCGGTTGCGGCGCCGCGATCTATCTGACCCGGCCCGGAGCGGGCACGCGCGTGCGAAGCTGGACGCCGATGGCCGGACCGATCCAGGGCTATCTGATCACGCACAACGAAGCGATCAGTATCGCCGACTACCTCACGCTGCGCGACGACGCCGGCGAGGTGATCTACCGGCCCACTTGCCACTACGCCTATCACCCCTGCGATGACGCGATCCTGTCGCTGCACGAGCTGCAAGGCAACGCGTTCCGCACCCAATCGCGCTGGCGGCTGATGAACGACGAAATCGTCGATGGCATGGATGAGCTTGGCGTGTTGCTGTACGGCCATGGGAAGAACGCGTATTGGTACGGCTCGCAGCTTTCGATCGAAGAGACGCGCTGCCTCGCCCCGTACCAGAACGCGACCGGGCTGCAGGTAACGGCGGCGGTGCTGGCCGGGATGGTCTGGGCGCTGGAGAATCCGCGTCGTGGCGTGGTGGAAGCCGACGAGCTGGATCATGAACGCGTGCTGGGGATCATGGAACCGTATCTTGGACGTATGACCGGCGCCTACACAGACTGGACTCCGTTGGAGGGACGCAGCGGATTGTTCCCGGAAGATATTGATGCCAACCATCCATGGCAGTTTCAGAACGTGATCGTGAGATGAGGGGAGGTGTTCGAAGAAACGCCCTCTCCCCTTGTGGGAGGGGGCAAGGAGGAGGGGTGCGTGCAAGCATAGCGATCGTATGTTCGTCCCCTCCCCCTGATCCCCACCCACGAGGAAACGGGGATTCGAGATCATGACGACCCCACCCACTTTCGCCGCACCGCCGACCTTCCTCGGCGTCTCGCGCACCAACCGCGACGCCGCGTATGTCGTGGCCGGCATCCCCCTGGACATCGGCACCACCAATCGGACCGGCGCGCGCGATGGGCCGCAGGCGATCCGGCGCGCCAGCCGGATGCTCACCGATGGCGACCATCCCGCCCATTGGATCGAACCGGCGACGCTGAACCTTGCCGATAGCGGCGAGTTCCACATCGCCCTCGGCGACATCCAAGCCAGCCTGCGCCTGATCGAACAACAGGCGACCGGCATCCCTCACTTGCTCGCGCTCGGCGGCGAGCATGGCATCACGTTGCCACTGCTACGCACTCTTTCGCGGCGCCTGGGGAAACCGCTCGCGCTGGTGCATTTCGACGCCCACGTCGATACGTGGCCGGACAATTTCGGCCAGGCCTATGCGCATGGTTCGGTATTCTACCACGCCATCGAGGAACGCCTGGTCGATCCGCATCGCATGATCCAGATCGGCATTCGCTCTCCCGTGCAACGCGACGTCTGGGACTGGACCGTGAACCGCGGCGTAACGATCCTCACAGCGCAAGACGTGCATGCCAACGCCCCCGGCGCGGTTGCCGACAAGGTTCACAGTACGGTCGGCGACGCGCCGGCCTATTTGAGCTTCGACATCGATTGCCTCGACCCGGCCTTCGCCCCTGGCACCGGCACGCCGGAAGTCGGCGGCCTCGCCACGTGGCAGGCACAGGCGATCCTCCGCCGGCTGCATGGCGTCGCCTTCGCCGGGATGGACGTGGTGGAGGTCGCGCCGGCCTATGACGTGTCGGAAATCACCGCGCTCGCTGGCGCGACGATGGTCTGGGAGTATCTTGCCCTTCTCGGCGTGCGTTCACATGACCGCAGCACAGATCACATTCCCTGAATTCGCATAGCACGCGGCCGCCCTACACCCCTATATGCCGCGCTCCGCAACGCTCCAGGCATGGGCGTGGCGGTGTCTGACGCATCGCACGTGCCGAGAGCCCGGACGCCGGGCACAGCAACGACGTAACGCGTCCTTTTCGGTTGGCCGGTCCAAATGTGGGGCCGGGGTCGCAAGGGAACCGCCTATGTTGGCTGAGCAGATCGCCGCGATGCGAAGTACTCGCAGCTACGGCTGAACGACCCGCCGCCGCGGCGCAATTGGCGCGTGGCGACGGTCCTTTCTCCCGTTTCGTGCCGCTCCCGGACGCGCCGTCTGACGCGTCCGCCTGCCTGCGAGGCCACGCCGATGACCCAATTGCGTGTTCGCTCCGCCGTATCGCCGCTGCGCCGTCGTTTCGACGCCGTGCCACATGTCGCGCTGCCCACCGTCGATCATCTGGTCGCGACGCAGCGGCCGGAGGAGCCGATGCATTGCTTGCGCCCGGCGGCGATCAGCGCGACCGCACGCGACGTCGTCGCCGCCTTCCCCGGCGCGGTGATGTACGCGGTGAAGTGCAATCCCGAGCCGGCGGTGCTGCGTGCGCTGCACGCGGGCGGCGTCGCACATTTCGACTGCGCGTCGATCAGCGAAGTGGCGTTGGTGCGGCAGATGTTCCCCGATGCGGCGATCCATTTCATGCACCCGGTGAAGGCACGCGGCGCGATCCGCGAAGCCTGGGCACGGCATGGCGTGCGCGATTTCGTGCTGGATAGCACCGAGGAGCTCGCAAAGATCCTGCACGAGACCGCGGCCACCGGCGTTGCGGGCGAACTGACCCTGATCGTGCGCCTGGCGCTGCCGAAGGGCGATGCGCGGCTGGACCTCTCGGGAAAATTTGGTGCGGCACCGGATGCAGCGGCTGCGCTGCTGCGTGCGGCGCGTGGCCATGCCGCGCGTCTGGGCGTGTCGTTCCATGTCGGGTCGCAGTGCCTCGATCCGCTGGCGTGGCGCAGGGCGCTGGCGCTGACCGGTGACGTGATCCGCGCCGCCGGCGTGATCGTGGATATCGTCGATGTCGGCGGCGGATTCCCAGTGGCCTATCCCGACATGGAGCCACCCGCACTGGGCGCGTTCCTCGCCGAAATTGAGTCCGGGTTCGAAGCGTTGAACCTAGCGGATGCGGAACTTTGGGCCGAGCCCGGACGCGCTTTGGTGGCAGGCGGCGCGTCGGTCGTGGTGCAGGTGCAGCAGCGCCGTGGCGACGCGTTGTACATCAACGACGGCGTATTCGGCAGCCTGGCGGATGCAGGCGCACTGGGCTTCCGCTACCCGGTGCGGCTGATCCGTCCGGATGGTGCGGCACCAGACGCAGATCAGATGGATTGCCGCTTCTATGGTCCGACCTGCGACAGCGCCGATGTCATGAACGGTCCGTTCTTGCTCCCCGCCGACGTTTCGGAAGGCGACTGGATCGAGATCGGTTTGCTGGGTGCTTATGGCGGCTGCTTCCGTACCGCGTTCAACGGCTTCGACCGAGCGCGTATGGTGGAAGTGTGCGATGCGCCGTTGATGCAGGGCAGGGCGGAAGAGCAGATGTTGCTGGCGGCGTAGTCCGAAGCACTCGTGCGGACGAGCCATGCCGCCGCCCTTGGCCCGGCTATCTACGCACCGCTGATCAGCACCGATCTCTCGGCCCTGGCGTTTTGAGTAGATGGCCGGGTCAAGTCCGGCCATGACGGGAGAGCGTCTGGACGGCCGTGCGTTCGTCATATAACTGGCCCGGTGACGCACAACGGTCTCGCATCGATCCGCTGATTGCGGTTCGATAAATCGACATTGCGGAATCCCGGGAGGTCCAAGTTGTTCCATATGCCCCTCTTCGGCCGGCGCCTCATCTTGCTCGCGGCAGCGGCAGCCTTGCTCGGCCTCACGCAACCCGCAGCGCATGCCGCCGAAACGGGCAAGATCACCTTGACCTTTGCCAACTGGGCCGATGCCGAGGCCGCCACCCGCCCCGGCATTGAAAAGATCATCCAGGATTTCGAGCAATCGCATCCAAACATCGAAATCAAAAGCGAGGCTGTCTCGTTCTCCGAAATAGCCCGCCAGCTTGTGTTGCGCGTGCGCGCCGGCAACCCGCCCGATGTCGCCGAACTGGCCGGCAACGACACGATCCTGCTGGCACAGACGGGCAAGCTGGAACCTCTGGATTCCTTCGTCGGCCCAAAGGAGATGGCGGAGCTGAAGCCATCCGCGCTGGAAGGCCTGCGTCTGCACGGCAAGCTGATTGCGTTCCCCTGGACTCAGGCACCCGCCGCGCTGTGGTACAACAAGGACATCATGAAGAAGGCGGGGCTCAACCCGAACAATCCGCCGAAGACGATCGACGAACTGATGGCCGATATGGCCGCGATCAAGAAAAGCCAACCCAATGTCGTGCCGATTGGTCTGGACACCACCAATCGCCCGTTCGGACTGATTTCCAACTGGCCATGGATCCGGGCCTTCGACGCCCGTCCGATGGCGAACGGTGGCAAGGCTGCCGAAGCGCCTGACATGAAGGCGTACCTGACCTGGATGCGCACGGTCGTCAAAAAAGGCTATACCGAGCCGGGGCAGAAGATCGGCGATTTCCGCCCTCTGGCAGCGCAGGGCAAGCTGGCCTTCGGCTGGGACCAGGTGCTGCTGCAAGGCGTCATCCAGAGCATCAACCACATGTCGGACGCCGAGTTCTACCAGCATTGGGGCGTGACGACGTTGCCGGTGGGTACGGCGGGCCGGCCGCTTTCGTTCGATGGCGGCCATCAGCTTGTGATGTTCGCGTCTTCTGCGCACAAGGCGGCGGCGTGGGCGTTCATCAACTATCTGGCGACGTCGGCCAACGCGATCCAGAATTACACGATCCGCTACGAATCGTCGCTGATGCCGCTGAAGCAGGCACCCGGCCCGGAACTGGCGAAATTGCTCGACACCCCAGTGTTCAACGCATTCGCCGACAAGGTGATGCCGACGGTCACCCTGCCCCCCTATGGTCCGAATTTCGCGGCGGCTTCCACGGCGGTCATGGCCGGCGTGCAACAGGCGGTAACGGGCGACACGCCGATCGACGATATTGCAAGGTCGATCGCGCAGAACCTGGCGAATGATTAGGCCGCTTCATGTCATTACGATTTGCCACCGGCCGTCCGCCGACCCTCGGCTGGATGACAGTGCGTCGCGTCGCATTCTTGTCGTCATGGCCGGACTTGATCCGGCGATTTTCGGACTATCGATCGGGTCGCATTGCCGCGTGGCGCCCGATCAGCGGGGAAGACGGCCGGGTCAAGCTCAGCCATGACGGGGTACTTTCTTGCCAGAAGCGCAGCGACGAAGCAGCCTCGGTCACGAGCAATCCGACATGATTTCGGACGAGGTTGCTTCGTCGCTGCGCTCCTCGCAATGACATCGTGCCACACTCCGTGACCCCTCGCGCCAGACGTACGCCCTGGCTTGATCCGTTCATACTGCCGACTGTGGCGGTGCTGGGCGTGGTGATCGGCTACCCGGTCGTTTACACGCTCGTGCTCTCGACGCAGCAATTCAACTTGCTTGATACCGCGCCTGCCCGCTTCATCGGTGGCGCAAACTATACGCATTTGACAACCGACCCGATCTTCTGGTCGTCGCTGGTCAACACCGCGATCTACACTTTGGGCAGCGTGACAATCGCCGCGTTCATCGGCCTCGTCCTCGCGCTGTTGACCGAGAATCTGCTGGGCTGGCGCTTCCGTGCCGTGCGCGCGCTGCTGCTGACGCCATGGGCAGTGCCCTTCGTCGTGGTCGCCTTCCTGTTCCGCTACATGTATCTCCAGGATGGCAGCGTCATCAACGCCGTCCTGCTGCGGCTGGGACTGATCGCGCAGCCGGTCCTGTGGCTGAACAACGCCACGCTCGCGCTGCCGGCGATCATGGTTGCGAATATCTGGACCATGGTACCATTCTTTTTCCTGTTGCTCAGTGCCGCGCTCGCCGCCGTCCCCACTGAGGTGATCGAAGCCGCCAGCATCGACCGCGCCGGCACGTTCAGCATGATCATCTATATCAAGCTGCCGTTCTTGAAGAGCGCGCTGCTGGTCAGCAGTCTGCTGATGGTGATTTCGAACGTGAATGACTTTGCCAAGATCTGGGCGATGACGGAAGGCGGCCCCGGCTATAGCACCACCACGTTGGTGGTCTATGTCTATCGCCTCGCATTCGAGGATTTCAATTTCGGCTATGCCTCCGCCATCGGCGTGGTCTGGCTGATGTTGTTGCTGGGTTTTGCCTGGCTCTATCTGCGCATGCTGCGGATGCCATGAGCACAGGCGCCAGGTCCCGCCGCCGCACCCGCTGGCTGCCCCGCACCGGCCAGGCCGTCGCGATCGCCCTCGCATTGTTCTGGAGCCTGGCACCGGTCTATTGGATGCTGGCCACCTCGTTCAAAACCGAACTCGAAGCGACGCAGCTTGAGCCAACCCTGTGGCCGCTACACCCGACCCTTGCCAACTATGCCGGCCTGTCGGGCTCGTCCCTGCCCTTCGTCGCGTTCTTCCTCAACACCGCCATCAGTTGCTTGCTCACCGCGGTCATCGCCTTGGCGATCGCCACGCCCGCGGCATACGCGCTGTCGCGTGGGCGATTCCTGCTCCGCGGCCCCTTCAGCTACGGCATCCTGCTGTTCCGTATGCTGCCGCTGGTGGTGATGCTGGCGCCGCTTTATCTGCTGCTGATGATGGCGCACCTGCTGGACAGCACCGCCGGGTTGGTCGTCGGCTTCACCACCTTCGGCCTGCCCTTCGCGGTATGGATGATGAAAAGCTTCATCGACGCGGTACCGATCGAAATCGAGGAAGCCGCGCGTGTCGATGGTTATGGCCGCCTGCAAATCCTGCTGAAGGTCGTCCTGCCGCTGGTCCTTCCCGGATTGCTCACCACCGCGACGTTCGTGTTCATGGATGCGTGGAACAATCTGATCTATCCGCTCACCTTCATCACGTCCCTGTCGAAACAGACGCTGCCGGCGGCTCTGGTGCTGACCTTCACCGGCCAGTTCAAGACGGACTGGGGCGGCATGATGGCCGCCTCTACCCTCACCACGCTGCCGCTGATGATCGCGTTCTTCGCCGTGCAGCGTTCGATCGTGCGCGGGCTGGTCGCAGGCGCGCTGGCCGGCGCGTGACGCGCCGGCCGCGAGGCGTCAGTGCCAGTGGTACACCACGTCAGCGCGAGTAGTACTCGACCACCAGGTTCGGTTCCATCTGCACCGGATACGGCACATCGGATAGCTTCGGAGCCCGCGCGAACCGGCCTTTCATGGCGCGATGGTCGACCTCCAAATACTCCGGAACGTCGCGTTCCGTACTCTGGGTCGCGTCCAGCACCACCGCGAGCTGCTTCGACTTCTCTTTCACCTCGATGGTGTCGCCGTCCCTCACCAGATACGAAGGAATGTTCACGCGCTTGCCGTTCACCTGGATATGCCCGTGCGAGACGAACTGCCGCGCGGCAAACGGGGTGATGGCGAACTTCATGCGGTAGCAGACCGCATCCAGCCGGCGCTCCAGCAACTCGATCAGCTTTTCCGAGGTGTCGCCGCGACGGCGGATCGCCTCCTCATAGTATTTGCGGAACTGCTTTTCGCTGATGTTGCCGTAGTAGCCCTTCAGCTTCTGCTTGGCCATCAACTGGGTGCCGTAGTCGGTGGCCTTCTTGCGGCGCTGGCCATGCTGGCCGGGGCCGTATTCGCGCTTGGCGATGGGGGATTTGGAACGCCCCCAGAGGTTCACCCCCAGGCGGCGGTTGATCTTGTACTTGCTCTCGACGCGCTT
>Ga0335072_10004204_pt1 | contig 21484 bp, 21 predicted proteins | sample Lox_Sample_21_FD_206725 | JGI IMG/M metagenome (GOLD analysis project Ga0335072, IMG submission 206725) | Soil microbial communities from Loxahatchee National Wildlife Refuge, Florida, United States - Lox_Sample_2.1 | ecosystem: Environmental > Terrestrial > Soil > Wetlands | place: USA...
CAGCACCTGGGTGCCGAGGATCTTGGTCAGGACGCCCGTGACCATGCCGAACCCGGCATTGAGCACCCGCAGGTACGCCCGGCCGCCAACCTTGGCCGGCGCCGTCAGCAGCCGCAGCAGCTTGCCGTCGAGGAACCGGGCCAGCCGCTGGGGAGCATCCAGGAAGTCCAGCGCAGACCGGCTCGGCGGCGTGTCCACCACGATCAGGTCCCACTCGTCCGCGCGCCGCAGCTGACCGAGCTTCTCCATCGCCATGTACTCCTGCGTGCCGGCGAAGCTCGAGGACAGTGACTGGTAAAAGGGGTTAGCCAGAATCTGAGTCGCGCGATCAGGGTCAGCGTGCGCCTCGACGATCTCGTCGAAGGTCCGTTTCATGTCGAGCATCATGGCGTGCAGGCTGCCAGCGTCGGCGTCACCGGCGCCGTCCGTGCCGTCGGCGCCCGGGCCGCCAGCAGGCCGGACGCCCTGAACCAGACGCGGCGTGTTATCCAGCGAGGTCAGGCCCATCGACTGCGCCAGCCGGCGAGCAGGATCGACGGTGAGCACCACCACGTGGCGGCCTTGCTCGGCGGCCCGCAAGCCGATCGCGGCCGCGGTTGTCGTCTTGCCGACGCCGCCCGAGCCACAGCAGACGATGATGCGGGTCCGGCGGTCGCTGATCAGCCGGTCGACGTCGAGTGGCGGTGGCTGCCGGGTGCTCATCACGCTGCCCTCTGCTCGCGCAGTGCCGCGGCGAGCTGGTACAGACCGGACAGGTCGATTCCGCCGGCAATCCACGGCAGCTGATAAGCCGGCTGCCCCGCGGAGTCGAGCCTGTGCTGCTGCTCCAACTGGGCCAGGGCCGTTCTGGCCTCGTCCGACAGCTCAGTCGCAAGCGCGGCGGCGAGGCGCGCGCTGTCATCAAGGCCGGCCGACTTCAGGCCGAGGGCGAGCTGGCCCTGATCGAGAGCTCCGGCCGCGGCCGCCGCCAGCTGGTCAGCCGGCAGTGCCAGCGGCCTGGTCATGTTGACGATGATGCCGCCCGCGCGGATGCCGCCCAGGTCCCGGAGCTCCGCGATGCCGTCCAGCGTCTCCTGGACCGGCATTTCCTCTAGCACGGTGACGAAGTGCACGACAGTCTCCGGCGAGCGGATCACCTTCTGAACGGTGTCGGCGTGACCCCGGATGGGCCCCACGCGCGCCAGGTCGGAGACCTCGCTGGTGACGTTCAGGAAGCGCCCGATGCGGCCAGTCGGCGGAGCATCCATCACCACGGCGTCGTACTGCCGGCCGCGGCTGGAATCCTTGCGCCGGACGGCTTCGGCTGCCTTTCCGGTCAGCAGCACGTCCCGGAGGCCGGGAGCGATCGTGGTGGCGAAGTCCATGATCCCGAGCTTGGCAAGGGCGGTCCCGGCGTACCGGAGGCTGTAGAACATCTCGAGGTACTCGATGAGCGCCGATTCCGGATCGGCGACCAGTGCGAAGACGTCTCCGCCCGGCCGGGAGTCGGTGCCCGGCCCGACTGCGATCCGGCGCTCGGCGTAGGGCAGCGGGGGAACGTCGAACAGCTGTGCGATGCCCTGACGGCCCTCGACCTCCATGAGCAGGACCCGGTGGCCGTCGGCGGCCAGAGCGAGTGCGAGCGCACCCGCGACCGTGGTCTTGCCCGTGCCCCCTTTGCCGGTCACAACATGCAGCCGCACGCCGTCCCAGTCGGTGTCACGAGTCGCCACGATTGGAGGTTATCCGCGCCGCGGGAGCAGTTGGCCCAGGCACGGCCGTCCGGCGAGCCGCGCCGAACTCGTGAGACATGTCCGTTATCTCCGGTGCCTTGGTCTCAGCGGGAAAGTCACTAGGCTGGGTAACTAGTGATCCGCCTCGCCCGAGACGGCGAGCGAGAAGAGGTGTTTGCACATGGCATGGCCCTTCAGGATTGTGCAGCAGTACGAGGACGGAATCGTCTTCCGCTTCGGCAAGGTTCTGCACGGCGTGCGCGGTCCCGGCCTGACCATCCTCAGGCCGATCGGCGACAGGCTGGTCAAGGTCAACAAGCAGATCATCGCCATGGGCGTGCCCGCGCAAGAGGGCATCACCCGGGATAACGTGAGCGTGCGGGTGGACGCGGTGGTGTACTTCCGGGTCGTCGACCCGATCAAGGCGTCGATCAACGTCTACAACTATCAGAATGCTGTCTCTCAGCGGGCGCAGACGTCGCTCCGGTCGATCATCGGCCAGTCGGAGATGGATGAGCTTCTCGCGGAGCGGGACACGGTGAACCGGCGCCTGGCCGCGATCATCGACGAGGGTACTGAGGTCCCCTGGGGCGTGAAGGTCGAGAGCGTCGAGATCAAGGACGTATCGCTACCCGAGGGCATGAAGCGCTCGATGTCCCGTCAGGCGGAGGCCGAGCGAGAGCGGCGCGCGCGGATTATCACCGCCGATGGCGAGTTCCAGGCGTCCAAGCGCCTGGCTGCGGCCGCCAACGTGATGGCTCGCGACCCGGCCGCACTGCAACTGCGCCTGCTCCAGACTGTGGTCGAGGTGGCGGGCGAGCGCAACAGCACCCTGGTCATGCCGATTCCGGTCGAGCTCCTGAGGTTCTTCGACAAGTTCACCCCCAATTCCGGCGAGGCGGCCAAGTCGGATTCGGACTCGGCGTCGCTCGGAGACTTCAGCGACGCACAGATCCAGGGCGGCGAGCGGGCTCCGGCTATCGACAGCACGCCGGACCTGGCCCTCGGGAGCGCCGCCGACGTGCCACTGGAGATCCCTGAGGTCCCGGAGATTCCGGAGCTGTCGCCCGCGGAGAAGGGTGAGATCGGCACCGTGCATCATGCCGCCGACCCGCAAAGCGCTCCCGCAGACGGCGGGCAGTCCCGGCAGCAGTAGCCCGTAGGGGGCCGCCCCGGCACCAGCCTGCTGCCGTGAAGCCGCCGAGCCCGCTCGATCCACGGACCGAAGCGGACCGTGCCGGACGGGCCAGCGGTAAGGTGCCGCTATGTCCAAGTGGGAGTACGCGACCGTGCCGCTGCTGGTGCACGCAACCAAGCAGATCCTTGATGGCTGGGGCGATGACGGCTGGGAGCTGGTAACCGTCATCTCCGGACCGAACCCCGAGCAGCTTGTCGCTTACCTGAAGCGAGCCAAGGAATGACCGCAGTGGATCCCTCCGCTGCGACAGGGCCGGAGGGGCGCCTGGCTGCCCTCGGGCTCACGCTGCCGCCTGTCGTGGTGCCGCTCGCGGCCTACGTGCCCGCGGTCCGCTCCGGCTCGATGGTCTACACGGCCGGCCAGCTGCCGATGGTCGACGGGAAGCTGGTGTCGACCGGGAAGGTCGGTGCTGAGGTCGGCGCAAGCGAGGCTGCCGCGCTGGCTCGCACCTGTGCGCTGAACGCCCTTGCCGCCGCAGCCTCGGTCGCGGGCGGGCTTTCCGGCATCAGGCGGATCGTGAAGCTGACCGGATTCGTGGCGAGCGCACCGGACTTTACTGGCCAGCCGCAGGTGGTCAACGGGGCCAGCGAGCTGCTGCTCGAGGTCTTCGGGGACGCGGGCCGGCATGCGCGCAGTGCCGTCGGCATGGCGGTCCTGCCGCTGGACGCGCCGGTCGAGATAGAGCTGATCGTCGAAGTCGCCGACTAGTCCGCGAGCAGGAGTCCATACGTGGCAGAAGACGCGCCGAAGGCTGCCTCCGTTCGCATCCCCGGTGAACTGGGCGCCAGCGCACGGGACATCCTGTCCGGCAGCCAGGAGCCCGCGGTTCCGCGGGACGCGGCCACCGTGATGCTGTTGCGCGATGCGGCCGGCGGCCTTGAGGTCTACATGCTGCGGCGCCAGCCGTCGATGGCGTTCGCGCCGGGGGCGTATGTCTTCCCCGGCGGGTCAGTCGACCCGCGCGACGCCGACGAGCAGGTGGCCTGGACGGGGCCGGATGCCACGGAGTGGGGGCGGGTCTTCGACGCACCGCCCGCGCTGGCACGGGCCCTGGTCTGCGCAGCCGTGCGGGAGACTTTCGAGGAGTCCGGGGTGCTGCTGGCCGGCGAGTCTGCCGACTCCGTCGTAGCCGACACGACGAGCGACGGGTGGGAGGCAGACCGGCAGGCTCTGCTCGACCACTCGGTGTCACTGGCCGAGCTGCTGACGCAACGCGGCCTCGTCCTCCGGGCCGACTTGCTGCGGCCCTGGTCGCGGTGGGTCACTCCGGTGATCGAGCCGCGCCGCTTCGACACCAGGTTCTTCGCGGCAGCGCTGCCGCCTGGACAGCGCACCCGCGACGTGGGCGGCGAGGCATCCGAGGTTGCCTGGGTGCGCCCGGCCGATGCGCTGGTCTCAGGTCGCAGTGGCGAGATCCGGCTGTTCCCGCCGACCGCAGTCACGCTGTCGGAGCTGGCTGCCTGCGGTGACCTGGCGACTGTCTTGTCCGGACCCCGTGCGGTCGCTCCGATCATCCCGGAGATCCAGTTGCGCGAGGGCGCGGTGTGGCTGACGGTACCGGGGATCAGCGAGTATCCGATCGGTCCTGGCCTTGGCGGCCGGGCGTGAGCGCGGGGCAGTCCGAAGGGGCGGCTGAGCCGATCGACGGCTCCGGCAGCAGGCGGGTTCGCTGCGTTCTGGCTCCAAATCCGTCTCTCATGACCCTCGACGGAACGAACACGTGGCTGGTGGCGGAGCCCGGTGCCACGACCGTTATCGTCATCGACCCCGGTCCGGACGACGAGGGCCACCTGCAGCGCGTGGTCGGGGTGGCGGCCGAGCGAGGCCAGCGGGTCAGCGACATCGTCCTGACCCACCGCCACTGTGACCACTCCGCCGGTGCACCTCGGCTCGCCGAGCTGACCGGCGCCCCGGTGCGGGCGGTCGACCCCGAGCTACGGCTGGGCAGCGAGGGTCTGCCCGCCGGATCGGTGCTCGACTCAAGCGGCTGCGAGCTGCGGGTGATCAGTACGCCGGGCCATACCTCGGATTCGGTCAGCCTGCAGGTCCCGGCGGACAACGTCGTCCTGACGGGCGATACGGTTCTCGGCCGCGGCACCGCAGTGATCTCCGACGACGGCAGTCTCGGCGACTACCTGGACTCACTGCACACGCTCCGGGCCATCACCGAGGAGACCGGCCTGGCCGCTCTGCTGCCCGGTCACGGTCCGCTGCTTGCCGACCCGGCGGGCGTGCTTGATTTCTACCTGGCACACCGCGCCGAGCGGCTGGACGAAGTCCGTGCGGCGCTAGCTGCCGGGGACCGGACGCCGTCCGAGATCGTGGCGCGCGTCTACGCGGCTGTCGACAAGGCACTCTGGCCATTCGCCGAGTCGTCGGTCCGGGCGCAGCTTCGCTACCTGGACGAGCGCGGCGAGCTCCCGGCTCGCTAGCGCGCCCGCTTCCGGAGCCGGTCAGTGTCGGTGATCAGTACGGACTTGGCGGCGAGCTGAATCCAGCCCCGGGCCGCGAAGTCAGCGAGCGCCTTGTTGACGGTCTCCCGCGATGCCCCGACAAGCTGGGCCAGTTCCTCCTGGGTGAGGTCGTGGTTGACCTGCACGCCGTCTGGCGTCGGCACGCCGAAGCGGTCGGAGAGGTCGAGCAGTGCTTTGGCGACCCGGCCGGGTACGTCGGTGAAGACGAGGTCGGCCTTGACCTCGTTGATCCTGCGCAGCCGCTGGGCCAGCGCCTGCAGCAGGTGCATGGCGACTCCGGGCCGGGTGCTCAGCCAGGTGCGCATGTCGTCATGCGCGAGGCCGGCGAGCTTGGCGCTGGTCACTGCCGTGGCACTCGAGGTACGCGGAACCGGATCGAACAGCGACAGCTCGCCGAACATCTCGCCGGGCCCGTGAACGCTCAGCAGGTTCTCCCGGCCGTCCGGCGCCGCCTTAGTGAGCTTGATTTTGCCGGCCAGGATGATGTACAGCTTGTCGCCGGTGTCGCCCTCGGAGAACAACCGCTGGCCCCGGTCAAGCTGTACGTCGGTAACGCCCGCTCGCAGGGCCTTGGCATCGTCCTCGCTGAGCGCCTCGAAGAGCGGCGTCTCATTGAGAACGTCATCACTGTGAGCCATGACGCCTCCTCGGGCCTGGCCATTACTGGTACTTAGCAACACAGACAACTAAACAACACACTGGGTGGTGCCCATTTCACGCCGCTGCCACCCGCTGGTAGCAGTCAGGTCTCGTAGTAGTCGGGGCTTGCGGCCAGCCTCTCCACGCAGGCGACGATCTGGGCTTCGGCTGCCTCGACGCCGACCCAGGTGGCTGCCTCCACCTCCTTGCCGGGCTCCAGTGCCTTGTACACCTCGAAGAAGTGCTGGATCTCGAGCTTGTCGAAGTCCGGAACGTCGGCGATATCCCGCAGGTGCGCCATCCGCGGGTCCGTGGCGGGCACGCAGAGCACCTTGTCGTCCGCACCCTTCTCGTCGCGCATCCGGAACATGCCGATGGCCCGGCAGCGAATCTGGCAGCCGGGGAAGGTCGGCTCCTCCAGCAGCACGAGGGCGTCCAGCGGGTCACCGTCGTCCGCCAGTGTGTCCTCGATAAAGCCGTAATCAGCGGGATAGCGGGTCGACGTGAAGAGCATCCGGTCTAGCCGGATACGTCCGGTCTTGTGGTCCATCTCGTACTTGTTACGCTGCCCCTTGGGAATCTCGATAAGTACTTCGAACTCCATGTGCACCTCAGCGCGCTCGATTCCGCGTTCCGATTGCCTGGCTGTTGTCTACCCGGTAAGCCTGAGCGAGGCGCTCTCGGGGTAGCTGTTCCTGCGACAAGAACCCTGGCGAAAGGACATGTACCAGTGCGTCGGCGCAGACGCCTTGCTCTGGCGGCGGTTGCTGTCCTGTGCGCCTTCACGATCGCCGCCGGCCTCACGGTGACCAGGCTGCTGCCCGGCAGGCTAGCGCTCTGGCGCACGCCGGGGATCACGTCGGCGCGCATCGCGGTCCCTGGGCACGTGCTCGGGGCTGCCAGCGGCTCGGCGGCCGGAGCCGCTGCCGCGACGTCAGCCGGGGTCGCGACGGCGGTGTCGGGTGAGGTCAGCTCGCCGCTGCTCGGCTCCCAGCTGGGGGTCCTGGTCACTGACCTTGCCACTGGTCAGGTGCTGTACTCACGCAACGCGACTAGCGGCTTCGCGCCGGCTTCGACGAACAAGCTGGCAACGTCGATCGCCGCCCTGCAGGTACTCGGGCCGTCAGCGCGGTTCCGCACGACGGTCGTATCCGGCTCAAGCGCGTCGCAGATCGTACTGGTCGGCGGAGGGGACCCGACGCTTGCCGCCGGAACGCCGCCCGCGTCCGACTACCCGCAGCCTGCCACGCTTCAGGGCCTGGCCAGGCAGACAGCCGCAGCGCTGCGAGCGCGTGGCCGGCACAGCGTCACCCTCGGCTACGACACCTCGCTCTACACCGGACCCGGGCTTGCTCCCGGCTGGCCGGCCAGCTACGTGACCACGGGCAACGTCTCCGTCATCACCCCTCTCGAGGTAGACCAGGGCCGAGTCACCCCGTCCGGCGCGCCGGCCGACAACGAGGCGTCCAACGGGCCGCGATCATCCGATCCGGCAGCGCTGGCGGCCGCGTCCTTCGCGCGGTTCCTGACAGCAGACGGCATCCACGTCCACGGCGCTCCCGCGCTGGTGACGGCACCCAGCGGGGCGACGACTCTGGCGAGTGTGTCCTCGCCGCCGCTCTCGTCGATCGTGGCCTGGATGCTCGAGGAGAGCAACAACGTCATAGCGGAGAACCTGGCGCGTCAGGTGGCGATCGCCACCCGGCAGCCGGCCTCCTTCAGCGGCGGGGCAGCTGCCGTCACCTCAGTCCTGCGCGGTCTCGGCGTGACGGGTCAGCTCAGCCTCGTGGACGGCAGCGGCCTGTCTCCGCTCGACCGCATCTCGCCCGCGGTCCTGGTGCAGCTGATCACCATGGCGGCGAGTCGGCCCCGGCTGCGCTCGATGCTCACCGGGCTGCCGGTCGAAGGGTTCTCCGGGACCTTGATGCAGGGCGGCAGCGTTTTCGGTCTCGGCCAGCGGGTCGGCTTCGGGCTCGTCCGGGCGAAGACCGGCAATTTGAGCACCGTCGCGGCGCTGGCCGGCATCGCGCAGGCCAAGGACGGTCAGCTCCTCGCGTTCGCCGTGATGGCGGACAAGATCTCGGCCAGCCAGCTGCCAGCCGCCGCGACGACGATGGTCGACCTGGCCACAACGCTGGCCGGATGCGGCTGCCGCTAGACGGCCCGGCGCGGCGGAATCGCCTGAGTCCACGTACGGTGGGGGGGTGAGCAGCGCGCAGATGATCGACTGGCAGGTCGCCACTTCCACCGGGGTTCGCTGGGTCCGGCCGGGCCCGCAGGTCAGCATGGCCGAGGCGAGGAAGGTCGTGGCCGAGCTCCGGCAGCTGGCAGCCGAGGTCGCCGACCCCGTCCGCGAGCTGACCGGGCTGCCCGGCGCTGCCGACGACGGCACGGTGGCCGTGGTCGACCGGCCGGGCTGGATCCGGGCGAACGTGGACGGGTTCCGCGTGGTCCTCGATCCGCTAGTTCAGCGCATGGCCGAGAACAACACCGCAGCTCAGCCCGGCTCCGTGCTTACCGCGGTCGGCTCTCGGGTGACCGGGATGCAGGCCGGCCTGATCCTGGCCTACCTGGCCGGCCGGGTCCTGGGGCAGTACGAGCTGTTCTTGCCGCCGGATCCCGACGCGCCTGCTGACGGTGCCCCGGCCGGCCGGCTCACCCTGGTCGCACCCAACATCGTCATGGTCGAGCGCGAGCTCGACGTCAATCCGCACGACTTCCGCCGCTGGGTCTGCCTGCACGAGGAAACGCACCGGACCCAGTTCACCTCGGTGCCCTGGCTCCGGCCGTATGTGCAGCGGCTCATGTCGGACTTTCTGCTCGCATCTGATCTCGACCCGGCATCGATCCTGGACCGGCTGCGCGCCGCGGCTGACGCGGTCGCGGGCGCCGTCAGGGGCAGTGACGGCGAGAGCCTGATCGAGGCGATCCAGAGTCCCCGGCAGCGCGTGATCCTCGACCAGATGACCAGCGTGATGACACTTGTCGAGGGGCACGGCGATTACGTGATGGACGCGGTCGGCCCCTCAGTGGTCCCGTCCGGGGCGGAGATCCGGGCCAAGTTCAGCGCCCGGCGCGGCTCGGCGGGACGGATGGAGCAGGCTATCCGCCGTGTCCTCGGCATTGACCTGAAGATGAAGCAGTACGAGCAGGGCGCTCAGTTCGTCAAGGCCGTCGTCGACGAGGCGGGCATGGCCGCGTTCAACAAGGTGTGGACCTCGCCCGACACGCTGCCGACGAAGGACGAGCTGCAGTCGCCCGGGCTGTGGCTGGAGCGGGTGGATCGCGGCAGCCCCGCGACCAGCGCTGCCGACTAAGCGGAGCGACAGCCCGGTGGGTCCGCATCCGGCCGTCGCCGCAATCCGCAACGAGGTCAGGGCCTGCCTGGCGGGTCTGGCCGACCTGGCCGGGCCGGCTGACCAGGGGACCGAGGATCGCGACCGCGAGGGCGCATTGGTCCTGGTGGCCTGCTCCGGCGGGGCGGACTCACTGGCGCTGGCCGCGGCGCTGGCCTTCGAGGCGCCGAGGGCAGGCATGCGAGCTGGCGGGATCACCATCGACCATGGCCTTCAGCCGGGCTCAGCGGAGCAGGCCCGCCGTACCGCCGCCGTCCTGCAGGGCCTCGGCCTCAGCCCGGTCGTGTCGATGCCGGTCACAGTGCCCGGCCCAGCCGAGGCAGGCGGGCCGGAGGCTGCGGCCCGGCACGCCCGGTATGCGGCTCTCGACCGTGCGGCCGAGCAGGCCGGCGCCTGGATCATGCTCGGGCACACGCTGGACGACCAGGCCGAGACCGTGCTGCTGGGCCTGGCCCGCGGGTCGGGTGCACGCTCGCTGGCCGGGATGGCGCCGGCATCTGGCCGGTACCTGCGGCCGCTGCTGTCGATCCGCCGGGAGCAGACTGTGGCGGCCTGCGCCGCGCAGGGCCTGGAGCCCTGGCAGGACCCGCACAACTGCGACCCCGCGTTTACCCGCGTGCGAATCCGGCGGCTGATGCCCGAGCTCGAGGACGCGCTCGGCCCGGGCGTCGCCGAGGCGCTCGCTCGGACCGCGGCGATGCTCCGCGCCGACGCTGATGCGCTCGACGAGGCAGCGCAGGCCGAGGCGGCCAGGCTGGGCGGCACGGACGCCGCGCTGGCGGGCGGCTGGCCGGCGGCTGACCTGGCCGGCCAGCCGGCTGCCCTGCGGTTCCGCCTGCTCCGCAGTGCAGCCCTGGCCGCGGGCTGCCCGCCAGGAGCCATGTCGAGCCGCCATCTGGTCAGTCTCGACGCCATGGTCACCGCGTGGCGCGGCCAGCGCTGGACTGACCTGCCGGGTGGCGTCCGGTGCCAGCGGCGGTATGGCAGGCTGCTCTTCACCAGAGCCGGCGGACATCCGCCCAGCTAGGGGCTCCTGGTACAGAGCACAGGGCGGGATCGGAGGACCCGGGTGGATGCGAAGGACATGGGACCAGACCTCGAGGAGGTACTGATCACGCAGGAGCAGCTGCATCAGCGTATCGGCGAGCTGGCTGCGCAGATCGATGCCGATTACGCTGACCGCGAACTTCTGCTCGTGGGCGTTCTCAAGGGAGCGGTCATGGTGATGGCTGACCTAGCCAGGGCCATGCACCAGCCAGTCGAGATGGACTGGATGGCGATCTCGTCCTATGGCTCAGGTACTAAGTCCTCCGGCGTGGTGCGCATCCTCAAGGACCTTGACGCCGACATCAGCGGGCGGCACGTGCTGGTGGTCGAGGACATCGTCGACTCCGGTCTCACCCTGTCGTGGCTGATCGGCAACCTGAAGTCCCGTGACCCCGCATCTGTCCAGGTCTGCGTCCTGCTGCGCAAGCTGACGGCGTCCCGCATGAATGTCGACGTCGCCTATACGGGTTTCGAGATCGACGACTCCTTCGTGGTCGGTTACGGCCTCGACTATGCGGAGAAGTATCGGAACCTGCCCTTCGTGGGCACTCTGGCCGAGCATGTTTACCGGGGCGCCTAGGGCTGAGCCAAACGCGCCGAGTCCTGCGGGAACCGACCCGGCGATGAATTTCGTTAACGTGGGTAAGAGGCGTAAGACGGCCGCCATTGCCCCTGCGCGGCCAGCCGCGTACAGGTCATGGCCGGCGCGGTGTACCGTCGAGTATTCCCGTGCCCAGCGGGCGGGAAGAATTAGCCGCGCAATCGCGCTGGAACGTCAAGTAGCCCCGCCGCGACGGCGAGGCACGAGGCTCGTCAGGAGGGATCGGCCGGACCTGTGGGCCGTTCATCGATGGATCTGAAGCGCATTTTCCGCGGCTGGGTGCTCGCCATCCTGTTTGTCGCCATCATCCTTGTGATCCTGTACAAGCTGGTCAACACCGGGCCGGATTACGCGCTCGTGCCCACCTCGCAGGCTGTTGCGGCGATCGAGGCAGGCAACGTGAAGTCGGTCACCCTGACTGACGTCGACCAGACGATCCAGCTGACGACCAAGGCCGGGCAGAACTGGGAGTCGTCCTGGGTCGGCGACCAGGGCACGCAGCTTGCGAACGATCTTCAGACCCAGGTTGCCAAGCACAAGCTGCCGGCTAACGCCTACAACGTCAAGGTCCCTAAGAGCAGTTCGTTCTGGACGCTGATCTTCAGCTACCTGCCGTTCCTGATCATCTTCCTGCTGTTCATGGTGTTCCTGAACCAGATGCAAGGCGGCGGCTCGCGGGTCATGAACTTCGGCAAGTCCAAGGCGAAGCTCATCACCAAGGACACGCCTAAGACCACGTTCGCCGACGTCGCCGGTGCTGACGAGGCCATCGAGGAGCTTCAGGAGATCAAGGAGTTCCTGCAGAGCCCCGGCAAGTTCCAGGCGATCGGCGCCAAGATCCCCAAGGGCGTGCTCCTCTACGGTCCGCCCGGAACCGGTAAGACGCTGCTGGCGCGGGCCGTGGCGGGCGAGGCCGGGGTGCCGTTCTACTCGATCTCCGGCTCCGACTTCGTCGAGATGTTCGTCGGCGTCGGCGCCTCCCGGGTGCGTGACCTGTTCGAGCAGGCGAAAGCGAATGCGCCGGCCATCGTCTTCGTGGACGAGATCGACGCCGTCGGGCGCCACCGCGGCGCCGGCTTCGGCGGCGGGCACGACGAGCGTGAGCAGACGCTGAACCAGCTGCTCGTCGAGCTCGACGGATTCGACACCAAGGGCGGCGTGATCGTGATCGCGGCGACCAACCGCCCGGACATCCTCGACCCGGCCCTGCTGCGGCCAGGCCGGTTCGACCGCCAGATCGTGGTCGCGCAGCCCGACCTCGCCGGGCGCAAGGGCATCCTCCGGGTGCACGCCCGCGGCAAGCCGTTCGGGCCGGACGTCGACCTCGACGTCATCGCGCGGCGGACGCCCGGCTTTACTGGTGCTGACCTGGCGAACGTGATCAACGAGGGCGCGCTGCTGACCGCCCGGGCGAACCAGACGCAGATCCAGATGGCGTCACTCGAGGAGGCCATCGACCGGGTCACGGCCGGGCCGAAGCGCAAGAGCGTGCTGCTCTCCGAGAAGGAGCGCAAGATCATTGCCTACCACGAGGGCGGCCACGCCCTGGTGGGCCACGCGCTGCCGAACGCCGACCCTGTGCACAAGATCACGATCATCCCGCGCGGGCGCGCGCTCGGTTACACCGCCGCGGCGCCGGCCGAGGACAAGTTCCTGGTCAGCCGCGCCGAAATGATGGACCAGCTGGCCATGCTGCTAGGCGGCCGGACGGCCGAGGAGCTCGTCTTCCATGAGCCGACCACCGGCGCGGCCAATGACATCGAGAAAGCCTCGTCGGTCGCACGCGCCATGATCGTCGAATACGGGATGAGCGAGCGCCTGGGTGCCCGGAAGTTCGGCACCGGTGACGGCGAGCCGTTCCTGGGCCGGGAGATGTCGCACTCGCGTGACTACTCGGAGGAGATCGCCTCGGCGATCGACGACGAGGTGCGCCGGCTCATCGAGTCCGCTCACGACGAGGCCTGGGAGATCCTGGTCCAGTACCGCGACGTGCTGGACAACCTCGTTCTCCAGCTGCTGGAGCACGAGACTCTGTCCCGCAATCAGGTGCTGGAGATCTTCGCGCCGGTGCACAAGCGGCCGGTGCGCGGCTCCTACACTGGCTACGGGAAGCGCCTGCCGTCCGAGAAGCCGCCGGTGCTGTCGCCGAAGGAGCTTGCGCTCACCGCAGCGACGGACGCGAACATGTCGCCGTCACCCGGAGGCAACGGCCAGGCGTCGGCTGCCGGACTGCCAGCCGCGCCGCCGCCGCCGCCGCCAGCCTCGCCGGGCTTCGGCTCACCGCTGGGCGGAGGCAACCCGCTGGGCGGCGGCAACCCGCTGGGCGGCGGGAAGCCGCTGGGCGGCCAGCCTGAGCAGTCGCCCGGCCAGCAGGGCGGCGGCAGCGACGGCAACCCCTCAGACGGCGAGGCTCATTGAGCGACGGCGACTTCGATCTCCCCCGGATCGAGCGCGCGGTCACCGAGATTCTTCTCGCGGTCGGCGAGGACCCGAGCCGGGACGGCCTGCGTGACACGCCCTCCCGGGTGGCGCGCGCGATGAATGAGCAGTTCTCCGGCCTGCGGATGCGGCCGGAGGATGTGCTCACGACAGTGTTCGATGCTGATCACGAGGAGATGGTCCTCGTGCGTGACATCGAGCTGTACTCCACCTGCGAGCATCACCTGGTGCCGTTCTTCGGGCGAGCCCACGTGGGCTACATCCCGAACGAGAAGGGGCAGATCACCGGCCTGTCGAAGCTCGCCCGGCTGGTGGATCTGTACGCTCGCCGACCGCAGGTTCAAGAGCGGATGACAAGTCAGATTGCCGACGCCCTGATGGATACTCTTGAGCCTCGTGGAGTGATCGTCATTATCGAGGCCGAGCATTTGTGCATGTCTATGCGTGGCGTGCGGAAGCCCGGTGCAAAAACAGTAACGTCCGCAGTTCGCGGCAGTTTTCTTAACTCGGAGAGCACGCGTGCCGAGGCCATGAGCCTGCTCACCGGTCGGCGTTAACAGACCGGCAGATTATTGCCCTGGCTTGGCCACGGCATAAGAAGGCAACGACTACGCTGGTGCCCCGTGAGCCGGGGCCTGACGATTATGTCCGAGATGACTGAACGCAGCCGGCCAGCCCCGGCACAGACCGCGAACGGCAGCGAGCCGCCGCCTGACCAGCCTGCGGGCAGGTCGGCGGACCTGCGCCAGCAACTGCGCTGGGTACCGCTGACGGCGGGCCTGGTGACGCTGGTCCTCGGTGTCGGGTACATCCTCGAGGGATTGCTGCCGACGCTGTACCACCGGCGCCTGAGCGGGCTCTCCGACCTTGCGCCCGGCACGCTGGTCAGCGTCACCAGGACCGCCGACATCATCATCGGCCTGCTGCTCCTGATGCTCTCGCATGGCCTGCGGCGGCGAAAGCGGCGCGCGTGGGCGTCGGCGGTCGCGCTGCTCGTGATCGCCTTGGTGTTCCACGCTGGTCTCGGCATCGTGATCCGTACCGTCTGGCCGCGGGTGCCGCTGTCGACAGTCCATCCGCGTGCGGTCGCCGTCTCGGCAGTCCTGCTGATCGGGCTCTACTGCTACCGGCGGCAGTTCTACGCGGTCGGCGATCGCCGGTCCCGGTGGCGGGCGCTGTGGGTGCTGTGCGGCCTCATCGTCGCTGACCTGGTCATCGGAATGGCGTATATCTCGCTGCTGGGCCACCTCGCCGGGAATTACACAGTGCCACAGCGGCTCTACTCAGTGGTGATGAATACCGTCGGCTTTTCCGGCCCGGTTCGGTTTCTCACCATGGACCGCACCGATCATTTCGGTTTCGTCACCGGCGGCCTCGGGCTGTTTACACTTGTCGTCGCTCTCTATCTGTTCCTGCGGCCCGCCGAGCCACCGTGCCGGCTGGGCCCTTCCGATGCGCTGCGGATTCACGAACTCCTGCAGCGGTACGGCGAGCAGGACTCGCTGGCTTATTTCGCGCTGCGTGACGACAAGAGCATCATCTGGTCGGCGTCAGGCAAGTCCTGCATCGGGTACCGGGTCCTGTCCGGCGTGATGCTTGCCAGCGGCGATCCGATCGGCGACCCGGAAGCCTGGCCGGGCGCGATCCACCAGTTCCTGGACGAGGCTGCTCGCCATGCCTGGGTTCCCGCGGTCATCGGCTGCGGCGAGCTCGGCGCTGAAGTCTGGTGCCGTGAGGGTAACCTGACCGCGCTCGAGCTCGGCGACGAGGCCATCGTTTCCGTCGCGGATTTCACCCTTCAGGGCCGCTTGATGCGGAATGTGCGCCAGATGGTCAGCCGGGTCTGCCGGCAGGGCTACACGGCGGAGGTCCGCAGGGTGGCTGACATCGGCGAGGCGGAGGTCGCCCGGCTGGTGCGCCAGGCGGACAGCTGGCGCGGCAGCCCGACAGAACGCGGCTTCTCGATGGCGCTCGGCCGGGTGGGCGGTCCGCAGGACGGCGACTGCGTCGTGGCGACCGCGACCCAGGACGGCGTCCTTCGCGCCATCCTGCACTTCGTCCCCTGGGGCAGCGACGGCCTGTCACTGGACCTGATGCGCCGGGACCGGTCGGCGGCCCCCGGCCTGAACGACTTCCTGATCGTCGAGGCGATCAAGGCTGCCAGCGACCTCGGCGTGAAGCGAATCTCGCTGAACTTCGCGGTGTTCCGGGCAGCTCTGGAGCGAGGCGAGCGAATCGGGGCCGGCCCGATCCTGCGCGCCTGGCGCGGAATCTTGCTGTTCCTGTCCCGCTGGTTCCAGATCGAGTCGCTCTACAAGTTCAATGCGAAGTTCTGCCCCGAGTGGGTGCCGCGGTTCATCGTCTTCCCCGGCACCGGTGACGCGCCGCGCATCGGGCTGGCCGCCCTCGAGGCGGAGGCGTTCCTGGTCTGGCCGACGATCGAGATCCGCCGCATCGGCCGGAAACTCGGTCTCGGGAGGTTCCGCCGCCGTGTCCGCGGAGCGCTCCCGCGCCGGTCGCCCCTGCGATAGCAGCACCCGCCGGGGATCGTAGATTGGCAGTCATGAGCGCTGACAATGCCGGGAACGAGGCCGCCGCAGTCCCGGCCGCCACCGACCCGGCGGCTCGAGCCGCCCGCGCTTTCCCGGGCCTGCCGGCCGACCGCTGCCTGGTCATGGGCGTCGTCAACGTCACACCGGATTCGTTTTCCGACGGCGGCACGTGGCTGGACCCGGACAAGGCCATCGCGCATGGCCTGGAGCTCGCGAGCCAGGGTGCCGACATCGTCGACGTGGGCGGTGAGTCCACCCGTCCCGGAGCCGGCCGAATCCCGCTCGAGGACGAGCTGCGGCGCGTGCTGCCGGTCGTCGGGGCGCTGGCCCGGGCCGGGACCTACGTCAGCATCGACACCATGCGCGCCGAAGTGGCCGCCCGCGCGCTGGCGGCGGGTGCCCGGATGGTGAACGATGTCAGCGGCGGCCTTGCTGATGCGGGCATGGCGGCGCTGATCGCGGACGCTGGTGTCCCGTACGTTGTCATGCACTGGCGCGGCCACAGCGCCGACATGTACGGGCCGGCCGTCTACGCGGACGTCGTCGGCGAGGTTTGCGCCGAGCTCAGCGCCCGGGTGGCTGCCCTGATGGCCGGGGGGGTGCGCCCGGACCAGATCATCGTGGACCCCGGCCTGGGTTTCGCGAAGCTGGCTGAGCACAACTGGAAGCTGCTGGCGGCTCTCGACCGGATCGCCCGGGTGCCGGGGCTGGCCGAGCCATTCCCGGTACTGGTGGCCGCATCGCGGAAGGGCTTCCTCGGCAAGCTGCTGGCCGGACCGGACGGGCAGGTCAGGTCGTTTGCCGCCAGCGACGACGCCACGGTCGCCGTTACCGCGCTTGTCGTGGCCGCCGGCGCCTGGTGCGTCCGTGTGCACACAGTGCCCGGCAATGTCGACGCGGTCAAGGTCGGGACACGGTGGCGCGCTGAACATGTGACAGGCGCGCCCTGATGCCCGACTCGATCCAGATCACCGGCCTGCGCGTCCGCGGCTACCACGGCGTCTTCGGCCACGAGCGCGCTGACGGCCAGGACTTCGTCGTGGACGCCGTGCTGTGGCTCGACACCGGGCCGGCCGCCGCCGCCGATGACCTGACGCTTACCGCTGACTACGGCACCCTCGCAGGCCGGCTCGCTGCCGTCGTGGCCGGCGAGCCGGTCAGCCTGATCGAGACGCTGGCGGCCCGGCTCGCCGAGCAGTGCCTGGCAGACCCGGCAGTCGAGGCGGCCGAGGTGACTGTACACAAGCCGCAGGCACCGGTCGGCCAGCAGGTCGCCGACATCTCCGTGACCATCCGCCGGGGGCGAGCGTGAGCGCGCCGGGTGCAGCGGGCTGCCGCGAGATCGTGCTGTCGCTCGGCGCCAATCTCGGCGACCGGCTGGCGAACCTTCAGCTGGGCATCGACCTTCTGACTGGAGACGGCCTCGAAGACGCCGAGGTCTCGAGTGTGTACCAGAGTGCTCCGGTGGGCGGACCCGATCAGGATGACTACCTGAATGCCGTGCTGATCGTGCAGAGCGCGCTGACGGCGCGGGACATTCTGCGCCGTGCCGCGGCCGCCGAGGCGGCGGCCGGGCGGGTGCGCACGATCCGGTGGGGTCCGAGGACACTCGACGTCGACATCATCGCTAGCGGTGACGAGCAGAGTTCAGATCCCGCGCTCACGCTGCCGCATCCGCGCGCCCGCGAGCGCGCCTTCGTGCTCGTGCCCTGGCTCGAGCTCCGGGCGGACGCGGTACTGCCGGGCTCCGGTCCGGCAGCCGATCTTCTCGCGGCCGTTGTTCTCGGGGCCGGAGGAACGGCCGGGGTGCAGCAGCGGCCGGAGCTCCGGCTTACGGTGCCCGGCCGGGACGAGGCGGCGCCGTGCGGATGACGCGCCCCGGTACGCTCGCTGCCGTTTTCGCGATCTGCGCCATCCTCGCCTGGCTGGCCACGAAGGCGACGTTCGACAACCTTCCGCTGCTGCCCATCTCGGCAGTGCCCGCACTCGGCGCGCTGGCGATTGCCGAGGCGCTTGTCGCCCGGCACATTCGCAACAGGATCACCCGCCGGCGCGGGCCGGACACCAAGCCGGTGGCGCCGATCGCCGTCGCGCGGCTGGTGGCGCTGGCCAAGGCGAGCTCCGCGGCAGCTGCTGCGCTCGGCGGCCTGTCGGCCGGATACCTCATCTACGTCCTCGGCTCGCTGGACAAGTCGATCCCCGCGCGGGACGCGCGCGTGGCCGGCGCTACTGTCGCGGCCGCCCTTGCCCTGGTCGCGGCGGCGCTGTACCTGGAGCGCTGCTGCCGGGCACCGCGTCCGCCCGACGACGAGGACGAGGACGAGCAACGATCGAGGGACACCTGGCAGTGGCACTCCTGACGGGCTGGCCGGCGGCCCCGCGGGCGGTCCGGCCCGCCGCATCGGGGAAAATGGCGGCACATGAGCAGTGACCGTGGGGCCTCTGACCGCGGGGCCCCTGACCACGGGCAGTCCGGATATGAGCATCCGGCCCCGCTCGACGTGGGCGTGGTCGGTGCGGGCCGCGTCGGCACAGCTCTGGCGGTGGCGCTGCGCCGGGCCGGGCACCGGGTGACTGGCGCGTCTGCCGTGTCGGAGGCGTCCAGGAGCCGGGTCGAGCGGTATCTCCCCGGCACGGCCGTCCTGCAGCCCGAGGAGGTGATCGCCGCGGCTGACCTGGTCCTGCTGACCGTTCCTGACGACGCGCTGGGCAGTCTGGTTGCCGGGCTCGCGGCGACCAAGGCGCCACTCGCCGGCCGGATGCTTGCGCACGCGAGCGGCCGGCACGGACTTGCAGTGCTCGAGCCCGCCGTAGCGCTCGGTGCGCTGCCGCTGGCCCTGCACCCGGTGATGACGTTCACGGGCCGGCCGGATGACGCCGACAAGCTGGCCGGCATCAGTTTCGGCGTCACCGCTCCGGACGTGCTGCGGCCGGCGGCCGAGGTTCTGGTCATGGAGATGGGCGGCGAGCCGGTCTTCATCGCGGAGGAAGACCGGAGCCTGTACCACGCGGCTCTGGCGGGCGCGGCGAACCACCTGGTCACTCTGGTCGTGCAGGCTGCTGACCTGCTCAGCCGAGCGGGGGTGACGCAGCCGTCGCGGATGCTGGGGCCGCTGCTGTCCGCCGCCCTGGACAATGCTCTTCGCCTCGGCGATACAGCCCTGACCGGGCCGGTGGCCCGAGGTGACGCTGATACGGTCGCCGGCCACCTGGCGGCGCTACAGGCTCACGCGCCCGACGCGCTGCCTGCGTACCTCGCGCTGGCGCGGCTGACGGCGACCAGGGCGCTGGCCAGCGGGATGCTCAGCGCGCCCGACGCGCAGCGACTCCTTGATGTGCTGGCCGAGGCCCGCAGGTGACCGCGGTGCAGCGGGATAAGGCGCCCGGTACAGCGAGCGCCGCCGTGCCGATGCTCATCAGAACCCGTACCGGCCTGACGGCGGCGCGCGCAGCCCTGCCCGGCCCGGTGATACTGGTGCCGACAATGGGCGCGCTGCACGACGGTCACCTCTCACCGCTCCGGCGGGCCCGTGAGCTGGCCGGCCCGCAGGGCAGCGTCCTGGTGTCGATCTTCGTGAACCCCCTCCAGTTCGGCCCGGCCGAGGACTTCGACCGGTACCCGCGGCCGCTCGAGCGCGACCTCGCACTGTGTGCCGAGGAAGGGGTCAGCGCGGTGTTCCACCCGGACCGCGCCCAGATGTACCCAGCCGAGCCCATGGTGACAGTCAGCCCGGGGCCAGTCGGGCGGCAGTTCGAGGGCAGGTCCCGTCCCGGGTTCTTCGACGGTGTGCTGACCGTGGTCCTCAAGCTCTTCAAGCTCACGTGCCCGGACGCGGCCGTGTTCGGCGCCAAGGATGCCCAGCAGCTGTTCCTCATCCGGCAGATGGTCCGTGATCTCGACCTCGGCGTCGCGATCGAGGCGGCGCCGCTGCACCGCGATCCGGACGGGCTCGCTGCCTCAAGCCGCAATGTCTATCTGTCAGCGGCCGAGCGGGCCTCCGCGCTGGCGCTGTCCCGCGCGCTCAGCGCCGGCGCGGCAGCTGCCCGCAGCGGCCCGGCTGCCGCGCTGAAGGCCGCCCGCGTTGTCCTCGACGAGGCTGCCGCCGCACGGCCGCCAGTCGAGCTTGACTACCTCGAACTGGTCGATCCGGCCACGTTCACTGATGCCGGAGCCGACTACCGCGGCAGTGCCACGATGCTCGTCGCTGCCCGAGTCGGTGCCACGCGGCTGATCGACAACGCCGTCATGGACTTTCCGGGTGCTGCAGCATGACGCCCCCTCTGACGCAGCGCCTGCTTGCACCATCGCCAGGCTGGCACGCGCAGACCGATGTCGTGGTGATCGGCTCCGGCGTCGCCGGAGTGACGGCTGCGCTCGCCATCCGGCGCGCGCTGCCGGAGGCGCGCATCCTGCTGGCGACCAAGACGGTTCTGGACGATGGCTCGACCCGCTGGGCGCAGGGCGGCATCGCCGCAGCGCTCGGTCCGGGTGACTCGCCCGAGGATCACCTGACGGACACACTCGCCGCAGGCGCGGGACTGTGCGACGAGCGGGCAGTCCGGGCCCTGGTCACCGACGGGCCGGATGCGGTACGCCGGCTCATTGCGCTCGGCGCCGAGTTCGACCGCGAGCCGTCTGGCCCGCTGGCACTCACCCGTGAGGGCGGGCACCTGCGCCGGCGGATTGCGCACGCGGGTGGCGACGCGACCGGCGCGGAGATTTCCCGCGCGCTGCTTGCCGCGCTCGCGGCGGCCGGTCGGAGCGCGGAGCTGCAGATCATCGAGCATGCGCTGGCCATCGACCTGCTGCTCGCAGCCGACGGCCGGGCGGCTGGCATCACGCTTCATGTCCTGGGTGAGGGCCAGGCTGACGGCGTCGGCGCCGTGCACGCGCGCGCAGTGGTCCTCGCCACCGGTGGCTTCGGCCAGATCTATGCGGCGACGACTAACCCGCCCGTTTCCACTGGTGATGGTGTGGCCCTCGCGCTTCGGGCCGGCGCTGAGGTGGCCGACCTGGAGTTCGTCCAGTTCCACCCGACGGTGCTGTGGCTCGGTCCCGGCTCGCGCGGCCGGCAGCCGCTCATCTCCGAGGCCGTCCGTGGCGAAGGCGCGATCCTGGTGGACGGCGCGGGCCGTCCGTTCATGGCCGGGCAGCATCCGCTCGCCGACCTCGCGCCGCGCGACGTGGTTGCCAAGGCCATCATGCGCCAGATGATCAGCGCGCGAACCGACCACATGTTCCTCGACGGCCGCGCGCTTGGCGAGCAGACCTGGCAGCATCGCTTCCCGACGATTCTGGCAAGCTGCCGCTCCCACGGGATCGACCCGGTCGCCGACCTGATCCCGGTGGTGCCGGCTGCGCACTACGCGAGTGGCGGCGTCCGCACGGACCTGCACGGGCGCACGAGCGTACCCGGCCTGTACGCGTGCGGTGAGGCGGCCTGCACGGGGGTGCACGGCGCGAAC
>Ga0335072_10004205_pt1 | contig 21480 bp, 24 predicted proteins | sample Lox_Sample_21_FD_206725 | JGI IMG/M metagenome (GOLD analysis project Ga0335072, IMG submission 206725) | Soil microbial communities from Loxahatchee National Wildlife Refuge, Florida, United States - Lox_Sample_2.1 | ecosystem: Environmental > Terrestrial > Soil > Wetlands | place: USA...
AGAGTCGTATCAGCCACCAACACCGGCTGACGCGTCTCTGCCGCGCGCCCGGTGATACCTTGGCCCACCTTCACTCGCAACCGCTCGGCAACTTCCTGCGGATAGCCGACCTGAAACCGCACATACAGTTCCTGTCGCTGTTCGTTCAACAGCAGAATGGCGAAGATTTCGTAGTCGATGACTTTGCGAACCAGCTCGGCAACTCGCCGTAGCGTGGTTTCGAGATCGAGCGTGGTATTGACCACGTCGGCGACCTCCAGTAGAAGAGGCTCGACCCCGGAAGAGCGGATTTCTGGCGAGGCAGAGGTCATCACGCGTTTCATCATAGCAGCAGGGTCCGACCGGTATTTTGTACACGACAGCCCATCCTGCGAAGCCGCGCGGCGCCCCAACCTCTAAGGATTCGCAATCACGCAAACATCCGGCAGATTGCGGTAGCGCTCGGCATAGTCGAGGCCATAGCCAACGACGTATTTGTCAGGGATGGTGAAACCGATGTAGCGCGCCTCGATAGGAAGCTTTCGGCGCGAAGGCTTGTCGAGCAGCGCGGCGATGCTCAACGATTTTGGCTGGTGGGCCATGAGCAACTTCGAGATATAGGTCAAGGTTAAGCCGGTGTCGAGAATGTCCTCCACCAAAATCACATTGCGATCCGCCAGCGACTGATCCAGGTCCTTGGTCAGCCGCACTTCGCCCAGCGAGTCCCACGCGGCGTGACCGGCCGGATCTTCTGTCGGAGTCGGCCGATTCCCATAACTCGACACCCCGATGAAGTCGAACGTGGCATCGAGTGGCACATTCCGGGTCAAGTCGCTGAGGAAGATGGCAGCTCCCTTTAAAACCCCGACAAAGATGACTGATTTTCCCTCGAAATCACGGGCGATCTCCGCGCCCATTTCGGCCACACGTTTGGCAATTTGTTCACGAGACAACAAAACCGTAAGCTCGGGCATCGAGGCAATCTTATACACGAGTTAAGCACAGATCGGAATGACGAAAATTCGAAGCGCAATTATTGCGCGCGGAAACTGTCGAGGTTCCGTTTAATTGCACGCTTTTCCCCGTCCCCATAGAATACGAATTCACGCCAAGCAGCACGACGAATGGCGAACGACGGCAAGATTTGGGGGACTCATGAATCTTAAAGGCGTCAAGCTCACCTGGCTAGGGCACGCGACATTTCGCGTTGAGACTCCGGAAGGGAAGACCTTTTACATCGATCCATGGATTGGCGGCAACCCGATGTGTCCTGAAAGCGAAAAGAATGTCAAAAAGGTCGATGTTCTGGTTTGCACACATGGCCACTTCGACCACATTGCCGATGCCGCCGAGCTTGCAAAACGCGACGGCACAACCACAGTGGGTATCTTTGAACTCTGCTCCTGGCTGCAAAAAAAAGGTGCCAAGCAGATTGCGCCAATGAACAAAGGCGGCACACAGGTCGTCGCCGAAGTGAAAATCACCATGGTCCACGCCGTCCACTCCTGCGGCATTCAGGATGGCGACCAGATCGTCTACGGTGGCGAGGCTTGTGGGTATGTGCTTGAGTTCTCCAATGGCGTGAAAATCTATCACGCAGGCGATACGAACGTGTTCAGTGATATGGCGATCATTCGCGAACTCTATGCTCCTAAGATCGCGATGCTGCCCATCGGCGACCACTTCACCATGTCCCCGCGGGAGGCGGCGTACGCGTGCAAGCTGCTGAAGCCCGAGACGGTTGTTCCCATGCATTTCGGAACCTTCCCAGTGCTGACCGGAAGGCCAAGCCAATTGCAGGAACTGGTCCCGGACGTCAGAGTTATCGAGTTCAAGCCCGGACAAACGATGTCATAACCAACTTCTCGGAAAGGGAACATGCCAAATCAAAAAGTCGTTCCTGACTGGCGTATGGGAGGAATCACAGTTCCCGGAGTCGAAGACTATCTCTACGCTATGCTTCCTCCGCGCGATGAAGTCCTGGCCGAGATGGAGGAAGACGCTGAAAAAAACGACTATGCCATCGTCGGCCCCGCCGTCGCGCGCGTGCTCTACCAGTTGGCGGTCATCAGCGGAGCGAAAAAAGTATTCGAAATGGGTTCTGCCATTGGCTATTCAACCATCTGGTGGGCTCGCGCAGTCGGCGAAGGTGGAAAAGTTATTTACACGGATGGCGACCCGAAACGCGCGGAAAAAGCGCGCCGCTACTTCGAGCGGGCTGGAGTTACAAAGCGGATCGATGTGCGCGTCGGCGATGCACTCGAATTTCTGTCGGAAGAGAAGCAGCCCTACGACATCATTTTCAATGACGTCGATAAAACCGACTACCCGCGCGTTTTCAAACTCGCGCTACCGAAGCTGAGAAACGGCGGATTGTTTATCACGGACAACGTTCTGTGGAGCGGAAAGCTCAGCCAGCCAAGTCCAGACGCGCAAACTGGCGCCATCCTCGAATTCAACCGTCTCATTTACGAGTCAAAAGAATTATTCACGACCATACTGCCCATTCGGGACGGTGTAGCTGTCTGCATTAAGAAGTAGCGCCGCAGGGACATGACTGTTGCAATGTTAGAATATCTAGCTCCTGACTCCGTGCGATGAACCCTCCGGTATCCGTGCCCCTGAACCAGACTCGCGAAGACCCGCCCCGCGAAAGTCATGCCCCCGAAACCCTCACGCGAGCGCAGGCTCATTCTCGCCCTGATTCAGTTGCCGATGTCCTCATAGTTGGCGGCGGGCCAACCGGTCTCGCCTGTGCCATTGAGGCTGAGAGAGCCGGGTTCAAATCGCTCATCGTCGACAAGGGATGCCTGGTCAACTCCATCTTTCACTATCCCACCAACATGGTCTTTTTCACGACCCCCGAGTTGCTCGAGATCGGCGATGTCCCTTTCACTACCGCTTCGGCCAAGCCCAATCGTCTGGAAGCGCTGGAGTATTACCGCCGCGTCGCTGAACACTACCATCTGCACATTCGCCAGTACGAGTGGGTTAAAACTATCACCGGTGAGGACGGAAAATTTACCGTCACCGCCACTGACCGCCGCGGCGCGATTCACGACTATCGCGCCCGCAAGATCGTGGTCGCTACCGGCTATTACGATCTCGCCAACAAACTTGGCATTCCCGGCGAAGAAACTGAAAAGGTCTTCCACTATTACAAAGAGCCGCATCCTTACTACGACACCGACGTGATCGTGATCGGCGGCAAAAACTCTGCCGCCGAAGCCGCGCTTGACCTCTGGCGCCACGGAGCTCGCGTCACCCTCGTCCATCGTGGCCCGCAGATGCACAACCACGTGAAATATTGGGTGCGCCCGGATATCGAAAACCGCATCAAGGCCGGCGAAATCACCGCCTACTTCAACAGCAATGTAGAAGAGATCAACGCCGACTGCGTCGTCATCCGCACGCCCGATGGCCCGGTCCGTCTCAAGAACGACTTCGTCTTTGCCCTGACCGGCTACCACCCTGACTACGATTTTCTGCGGAGTATTGGCCTCGAACTGGCCACCGCGCAGCAGCGTCCGGTCTGCGATCCGGAGACGCTCGAGTCGAATGTTCCGGGTATCTACGTGGCGGGCGTGATCGTGGCCGGTTCGCGCACCAATGAAATCTTCATCGAGAACGGCCGCTTCCACGGTCGTCTGATCGCCGCCCACCTGAGCGAAAAGCTGGGACGGGGAAATCCAAATATTCCGCTGGACGCGACCTAGACGAACCTCGCTGGTCGCAGGGCGTCCCGCCTGCCAGGCCTCTGATCCGAACGCACTGTAATTTTCCGCTTGACAAGGCCTATACGTAACCCTATAGTTACGCATTATGCGGAACCGTTCGGTTACATATTCCGCCGAGGCCACTTTCCACGCTCTGGCTGATCCAACCAGGCGGGCGGTCCTTGACCTGCTGCGCAGCGGAGCCCAGCCAGCCGGCAAAATTGCAGTTGCATTCCCCGTTTCCCGTCCAGCCATCTCCAAGCATCTGCGCCAGCTCCGCAAGGCCCGACTCGTTGTCGAGCACCGTCGCGGACGCCATCGCGTTTACCATCTCAATCCCGAGCCGCTCAAAGCTGTTGATTCCTGGCTTGAGCACTATCGCCGGTTCTGGCAGATGAATCTGGCGAATTTGAAGACTTTTGTGGAAAGCGAATACCTTCGTGAAACTTCGAAGATGGACAAGACCCCGGGCAAAAACAAATAACAGGAGAGATCACCGATGATGCCAAATTCAAAACTCGCCATCAGCCTCGCAGTTCTCGCGTTCATGTTCAGTGCCAGCCCAGCATTCCCCGAATCCGACGCTCACAAACAGTTCGACCAGCTCAAAGCGCTGGAAGGGAAGTGGGTCGGCAAGAATTCCCAGGGTCAGCCAGTCGAGGTCACGTACCGCATGACCGCTGGTGGTTCCGCGCTCATGAGCGAGATTCAGGGCCACGGAGAAAACATGGTCACCATGTTCCATCTGGATGGCGAACGGCTCCTTATGACGCACTACTGTGGCGCCGGCAACCAGCCCCGCATGAAAGCAATCGCTGCCGACGCCAAATCCATCAGCTTCGAGTTTTTTGACGGTACCAACATCGGCCCCGGCGCCGGTCACATGCAGCAACTCACCATTACGCAGCCCGACGCGGATCACCACACCGAGGCATGGGTTTTCCTCGACCACGGACAGAACATCAAAGAACTCTTCTCCCTCGAACGGGCAAAATAGGAGGCATCGGCTATGAACTCCACCATGCTCAATACCATCGTTACTCCCGACAAAGATGCAGTTGTCTCCGAAGTCCATATTTCGGCGCCCGCAGACGCTATATTTCGCGCCCTGACGCAAGTCGATTTGCTCATGCGCTGGTGGGATGGTTCCGACGGCCCGTGCCGCGTCAAGGTCTGGGAGTTCGAGCCTCGCGTGGGAGGGCGTCATCGGCACGTTGCCTATGATCCAACCGGCCAAAAGCAGATCAACGGACGGTCGGAGTGGGAGATCTACGGGGAGATCGTCGAATTCGATCCCCCTCGCGCTCTTGCTTATACATGGCTTGCGAACTTCCATTCTGTTGCCGGACACGCCACGCTCGTGCGTTGGCAATTGACGTCGGTCGCCGACGGAACGATTGTCAAGATGACCCATAGCGGGCTCAAGCCGCTCACTGAAAGCGTAGCCTATGCCCAAGGCTGGCCCGGCGTGATCGATAACCTGAAGAAATTTGCGGAGATCAACTAGGAGGCTTCTGTGGCTACCGTAACCGTTACACCTGATCAAGATGTAATCGAGGCTGAGGTCTTTATCGCCGCACCACCGGCTCGCGTTTTCGAAGCCCTGACTGATCCCAAGCAGCGACAACAATGGTGGGGCCAGAAAGGCCTTTATCGATCTTCTGAATCGACCAGTGATCTTCGCCTGGGTGGCAAGTGGTCCGGTTCGGGAGTGATGGAAGATGGAACGCCCTACCACGTTGAAGGCGAATACCTGGAGATCGATCCTCCCCTTCGGCTCGTCTACACCTGGAAACCGAGCTGGTGTCATCCACTTGAAACGGTTGTGCATTGGAACCTCTTGGCCCAGCCCATTCGCGGTTTGAATGGTCGCGGAACCCAAACTCTCGGGACAGGAACACTGGTAAAACTGCGGCACGAAGGATTCGCTGGCCAAAGCCAGGCGATGCTCGGGCACAAGCAGGGCTGGGAGCGAGTTCTTGGATGGGTGCAGGCCTACCTCGAACATGGGGAGACCGTCGAGAGTCGAGGCGCCATCTCTCCTTCGCCGGAAAGCTAGGCGCTCTATTGTGAATCGAGGTCAGAGTGCAGGAGGCCGGCCTCACCTCTGCAATCTGACCTCGGACCTCGCCTCTTGCCCCCTGCTTTATACTGGAAGCAATGTCGGGGTCCGGCGAAAAGACGTTTTATCTCGAAACCTTCGGCTGTCAGATGAACGTGCACGACTCCGAAAAGGTGATTGGCACGCTCGTCCAGCAGGGCTATCGCCAGGTCGAAACCGTCGAAGAAGCTAGCCTCATCCTCTACAACACCTGCTCCATCCGGGACAAAGCCGAACAGAAGGTCTTCCACCGGCTGCAGGACTATCGCAAGCTTCAGCGAGAAGGCAAAAAGTTCGGAGTTCTTGGCTGTGTCGCCCAGCAGGAAGGCGAGCGCATCTTTGAAAAGGCGCCGCACGTTGATCTGGTTTGCGGGTCAGCTTCCTATCGAAATCTGCCACAGATGCTTCTGCAGATCGAAAAGGCCGAGAACGGAGAAGGGAAGCGTGTCACCGGTCTCGACGATCGCCAGACCGACCACTGTTTTGAAACCGAATACACTGCCCGCACGAATCCGCACCGCGGCTACATCACCATTATCGAGGGTTGCGACAAGTTCTGCGCGTATTGCGTGGTTCCCTTTACCCGTGGCAAGGAGCGCAGCCGCACCTCAAACTCCGTCTTGTCGGAAGCTCGCCAGCTCGCCGATCTTGGCTACACCGAAATCCAGCTCCTTGGGCAAAACGTGAACTCTTACCGTGATCCCGATGGAAACAAGACTTTTGCGGAAGTGCTGGCTGCGGTGGCCGAGGTCAACGGTATTCGCCGCGTTCGCTTCACCACTTCCCACCCGCGCGATTTTGGCCGCGATATTGTCGAGGCCATCGACACCGTCCCCGCGCTTTGCGATCACGTCCATCTGCCCGTGCAAAGCGGTTCTACGCGCGTTCTTGACGCCATGCAGCGTCTTTACACGCGCGAGCAATATCTCGAACGCATCAGCTGGATTCAGAGAGCGAAGCGTGACATCTCCATCACCACCGATCTCATCGTCGGCTTCCCTGGAGAGAGCGAAGCCGAATTCGAAGAGACGCTCTCGCTCCTCGATGAAGTCGGCTACGACGCCGCGTTCACATTTAAATATTCGCCCCGCCCGAACACACCTGCGTTGCGCCTCGATGACGCCATCCCCGACGCCGAAAAGTCGCGCCGGCTGGCCAGTTTGAACGAAAAACAGCGCCAGATTTCGTCGGCACGCAACAAACGCCACGTCGGAAACATCATCGAAGCGATGGTAGAAGGCAAGAACGAAGCCCGGGGCCAATGGGTCGGACGGACTTCACAGATCAAAGTCCTGAACTTTACTGCGCCGGATGGTGTTAAGTTGAAGACTGGAAGCTACGCCAACGTCCGCGTGACGCAAAGCTTCCCGAATAGTTTGTTGGGAGAATTGGCGTGAACTAGTGGTTTATCGACACGTCGCCGATAGAGGTTTTGCGAAGAACCAAGGACGAAGGACGACGGACGTCAATAACCACTGCTTTTCGAGGTCCTGATGGAAGTTGAAATGAAAATTCGCGGCTTGATGATGGATCCGGTTTCAAACATGCCGATCGTCCTTCTAAAAGATGTCGGGAGCGACACCGTCCTTCCCATCTGGGTGGGAGTCTACGAGGCCAATGCCATCGCGCTCGAGATCGAAAAGGTTACCACGCCACGACCCATGACCCACGACCTCATCAAGAACGTTCTGACCGGACTCGATGCTCTCGTTCACAAAGTCGTCGTAACCGAACTGAAAGACGACACTTTTTACGCCGTCATCTGGCTCGAAAGGGAAGGCCGCGCTATCAGCGTCGATTCCCGCCCCTCCGATGCCCTCGCACTTGCCCTGCGCATGGATTGCCCCATCTTCGTTGATGACGAGGTCCTCAAGCACTCCAAACAGTCGGCTAATCTCTCCGATCGCGTCACCAGCGAAGAACTCCGCAAATGGCTCGAAGGCCTTGGTGACGATGATCTCGGCAAATACAAGATGTAGGAGAGGTGTTGGGTCTTAGCAGGCCGGTCTCATATTCTATGCAAAAGCAGTAGGAATCCGGCAGTTTTCCTAAGACCTGAGACCTAACTCTCGAGACCCAGCTTGGATCCCGCCGCCCAACTCCAACGCCTTTACCTTGCCGGCTTCGAACTCCAGACCTTCGATCGCTATCCGAAATGTGTTGGCGCGATTCGCAACAACTGCATCGCGCTCCTCGTTCCCGGAGTCGACGGTTTCCAGATCCTGGGCACTCCCGGCTGGAGAATGGGCGACGTTATGGGCGTCCTCACAGAGATGGAAGGCAGGAAGGTATTCCAGGCCAAGTCTGAGGTGGTCGAAGCCACGCCAGAAAGACTGGCAACGCTCAGCCAATTCACGGAAGACTTGCGAAAACAGCTCTCCCAATAGCAGTGGCGCCGATCATCCGTATCCGGGGATCTTTATGGCATCGACTCGCCAGCAATGTATCCCTTGTGCCGGACGCGCCCAGCGCACGAAAGAGCCTTAGGCTTTTCTAATCAGCCCAAAGTTTACATAATACTTGTTATCGGACACTACAAGTAATCGGGCGCGAACGCTCGTCTTTATCCGAGCCTTGCATTCGTCCTACGGGCGCACTGCCCGGGAGGTGCCAGCGGCGTCTTCCCCCGTCTGCACCTCTCCAAGGGCCACTAACCAGGAGAAGCCCCCACCTATCTCCCTATCTCCCTGCCGCATACGCCGAAGGCCGGGTCCTGACATTGCCGATGCGCTCAAGAGCGCCGGCAGCCTCGCTCCCCGTTGGGCAGGAATCACCGGCGTATACGCTTTCTCGAACGTCGTAGGTGGTGTTGGGCGAAGAGGCATTTCCACCGCCAGTTCCGGTAAGAACGCCGGCGCAAGCCTCGACAACAGTATTCTTGGTAACGCTCGCGTTGTTTCCGCTTGTCCCGCCCTCTTCCGTGCATGAGCTATCAATGTGAATGCCCGATCCCGAGCTGTTGTACACGATGTTCGACGTCGCGGTATCGTTGTTGCTGCACAAGTCGATTCCGTCGATGTTAAATATGCCAGCCGCCGGGCTTGTCGTTATCTTGTTCGAGATAGCGCTGACGAAATCCGCATTTCCTGCCGAATCGCCATACGCCACGATGGCGCCCTGGGTGTTACTGACCGAGTTGCCTTGAACTACAAGCGCTGCGCCGCTCGTCCCCCCAGAATCGTAGAGAAGGATTCCGGATGCGCTGTAGCAGTACGGTTGCTGATCGGCATAACACGGCGACGGGTTGATATAAACGTCGCCGCTGACGGTGTTGTTCGTGACCTTGCCAACGGCCCCATCGCTGATCTGGATGCCATTCTGGGCGATCAACGGCGTTGCTCCCACCCCAACCACGTAATTCCCGCTCACCGTCGCGTTGACCGTTCCGCTTAGGTTGACGCCATCCACGGTGATCCCATTTTTGTTGTAGTCGTGGACGCTACTGTTTTCGATTTTGATTGTCGTCGCCCCGTAGTCTCCGTTCTCTTCAGCCATGATGCCGAGACCACTTTGGCAGCCGTTCAAGGCATTGCCGCCTTGGTATTGGAACTTGGTTGTGATCTGGGCCACCGTGCCGGAGGCATTCTGATAGAAGATGCCTACCAGGTTCGGCGAGCACCCGTTGATCCCGTTATTGGTGCCATCGACGGTAATGTTCGAAATATTCACCACAATCGGAGCTGTCGCATTCGATGGCGACGACACCAGAACCTGCGCCGCGATCGGAGGGTAGCCCGCATAAAGATCCGTCGCGTTCGCTGCCACCCCTCCCGATGGCGCCACAATCGTAGGATTATTTGCTCCCGCGGCTGATGCGCCCGTAAGCCCATTCCCGCCGACTCCCACTATGGTGAGTTTCTTAGTGATGACCAACTGCTCGGCGTAAGCGCCGGGACAAACGTAAAGTGTGCTTCCCGCTGGAAGCGATGTAATCGCCGCTCCAATTGATCCGTACTTGACCAGCCCTGCTTTGCAGTTTCCCACAACTCCGACCGCCCCCCGAGCAAATGGGACCGAAACCAATATCGCCACAACAAAGACGGCGACCGACAATGCACGCGCATGCACTCGCATCGACTTCCTCCTCAAATTTCAGATTTCACGGTTAGTTGGTTAATGGACCAAATGGAGCGAATGAGGGGCCCTGACCGAACGCGGAAGTGTAGTTGGCATCAAGCAGAAGGACAAGTTAAAGTTCTGCGACCAAATTGGGTAACAATCCCCAAACTAACACTAAGTCGCAAATACAATTTTCGGGTGAAATAGCGTTCCCGCGATCCGTTCCCCGATCGCTATCAGTTGCCGCTGTCCCAGAAATACCTTTACCAGCGGAGCCTGCGACATCTCCGGCAGATTTACCGCACGGCCAGTGCGAATGATCGCTGCGCTTTCATCGGTTGTGGTCACGCAGGGAATTCGTGGCAGCAACTGTCTCGGATGAACAAAAACGTGCTCCGCACTTCCCTGCGCTTCCAACGACCATCGCTCCGCTCTTTTCTTGGCCAATGATTCTCCCGCAATCGATTCCAACTCCTGAAGGGTGCACGCCTCTTCGATCACGAACTCCGCCACTGCGGTCCGACGCAGCTCTGCCAGATGGGCGCCGCAGCCGAGCTTGACTCCCATCTCATGGGCAATTGACCGCATATAGGTTCCCGAGCCGACCCACGCTCGAAAAGTCACCCGACCACCCGCCACATCGAGGATCGCAAACTCCTTGACCTCGACCTGAACTGGTCTCAGCGCAACCTCTACGCGTTTGCGCGCCAGCTTATACGCCGGAACCCCCGCGACCTTCTTTGCCGAAAAAGGAGGCGGCGTCTGCTGCAGTATTCCCCGAAACTCGCCCGCTATTGCTCGTACCCTCTCCACATCCAGCGTTACATCCTGCGGCGCATTAGTCGCATCCCCATCCGCGTCGTACGTACTCGTGGCAAATCCGAACCGGATCACGCCCTCATACCTCTTCTCTGAATGCAGGTAAAACTGCGCCAGCCGCGTGAAGCTTCCTACCAAAATCGGCAGCACGCCGGTCGCCGACGGATCCAGCGTTCCCAGGTGTCCCACCGACCTCACTCCGAGGATCCGCCGCACCCGATTGACCACATCGTGCGACGTCATTCCCGCCGGCTTATCGATAACTAGAACGCCATTCATGAAATTGAAAATCTGGTAATTTGGTAATCGGAAATTGGAGACTTCAAGCTGCCCGTCAGCACCGACCGACGGCCGCATAAATTACTCAATTACAAATTACCAAATTACTCAATCTTGAATGATTCCCCTTCGTGACGACCAACCGACCTTCTCGACGCCGTTCATCAATTATTTCTTGATTGTCCTGAACTCGCTGGTCTATCTCTGGGAAGTCTCGGTTGAGATGCAAAGCCCCCGTGCTCTGAACGCGTTCGTCATGCAGTTCGGACTCGTCCCCCGCCATACCATTGCCCTGCTCACGGGTCACACGCACATTGATCCGGCCGCTGCAATCGTGCCGATCTTCACTTCCATGTTTCTGCACGCTTCGTTTATGCACGTCGCCGGGAACATGCTTTTTCTTTGGATCTTCGGCGACAACGTCGAAGACTTCCTCGGCCACTTCAAATATCTTGTCTTCTATCTCACCAGCGGAGTCGCCGCGGCCTTCACGCAGATCCTCGTTAATCCCAGCTCGCGCCTTCCCACGGTTGGAGCCAGCGGAGCCATCGCCGGCGTTCTCGGAGCCTACTTCATTCTCTATCCGCGCGCCCGCGTGCTGGTCTGGTTCCCGCCCATCTTCCTCTTCCATGTGCCCGCCTGGCTCATGCTCGGCTATTGGTTCCTTTATCAATTCTTCAGCGGAACCGTCACCGTCATTGCCGAAACCGCACAGCAAGGTGGCGTCGCCTTCTGGGCACACATCGGAGGCTTCGCCGCCGGCGTCATCCTGATTAAAGTTTTCCCTGAACGTCCGCAACGATACCGCTATGGAACTTGGTGACTAGCGAGGATGATAACCACGTGGAAGAGCGGCCCTTCAGGGCCGCGTTAGACGCATAAATTACGGCAGGGCTTCAGCCCCCCGAGGGAAGACAGATTTCTTACGCCCGAGGCGCCGGCGCTGGTCCCGGCGGCAATATCTCTGGCTCGCCACTCTTCACCTGCTGCCGCGTCACAAACCACACCGCCGCCGTCCACGTCGGAAACAAATCCGCTCCCGGAATCAGCTCCGCCGCCAGCGACGGGAGGAATGCCCAATGCCATCCCAACAATCGCACCAGCACGAACGCCACAATCAGATCCAGCAATGAATCCGCTGGCGAGATGCCGCCTTCGGCGAAGAGCGGGAAAGCGAATATCTGCAGCGCGTCCGCGCCAATGGCCACAGCCCACGCCAGCCGCTGCTCGGGGTATTTGAGAGCCTTAAAGTAATCCACTAAGAACATACGCCACCCTTATTCAATTCGATGCTCGCTCTCGCTGCATGGCTTCCTCGTGACCTCGAGCGCAGCCGCAGAGTCTCCAGCACGCCCGATTTTGGCGTGATGGGGTGCAATATAGCCCACGGCGTCAGCCGTGGGTAGGAACAAACCCAAACCCCGGAAGGGCGAAAGTGTCAGCGGTACTGGCGTGATGCTTCCCATTCGCCTTGAAGGGGACGGCCTTCAGGCCGTCCGAAAGCTGCGCAAAAACAAGGGGCTTTAGCCCTGGTGAAGCGTCCATCTCACAGCGCACCGCCCGATGGCATGATCACCAGCTTCTCCACCGCACAATTCTCCGGCAGCAGCATCGCATCCACCACTGCCCGCGCCACGGTCTCCGCCGACATCATCTTTCGCCTCGGCGCCTTCGGCCACAGCGTTTTCCAGATATCCGTATCGGTCGCACCCGGCATCAGCCCAATTACGCGAATTCCCTTCCCGCGCAACTCCTCGCGCAGCGTGTCCGTGAAACCGAGCGCCCCATGCTTCGACGCATTGTAAGCTGCCGATCCGGCAAACACGCGCTCCGCCGCGATCGACAGATTGCTTACGATCACGCTTCCTCGTTTCATGATCGCGAGCGAAGCCTGCGTCACCAAAAACATCCCCGTGAGATTCGTATCAATCACATCCGCCCACAACGGATAGGGCAATTCGCTGACGCTCCGATTCGCATGCGCGATTCCCGCATTGTTCACCAGAACGTCGAGCGCCCGATGCAGCCCTCTGGTTACGGCAAACAGATAATCGACCGACTCGGGGCTGCGCACATCGCACGCTTGCTCGATTACTCGCACTCCAAGTCTTTCAACTTTCCGCGCCGCCTGCGCCAGCGTCTTCCCTTCCCGGCTGGTCATTACGAGATCACAGCCCTCGCCTGCCAGCGCCCTTGCGATCTCGAACCCTATGCCGCGGCTCGCGCCCGTTACCAGGGCGAGACGGCCTGCCATTCTCCCAGTTCGTTGCCTTTTCATCCTCGCTAAAGCCTAGCGCAGTCGGTCCTAACTAATGGAGTGTCGAACCCGATAACAGATCGCCTTCTCCGCGCTCGGTCTGTGCTCCCCTGTGCACCTGTGGTTTGGCCTTTCCGATTCCCTTTAGAATTCCCTTTCAAAGGAAATGCCGGAGCCAAAGGCCCCGGCACATTCACAATCTTTTACCACTATGCCCCGTTCGTCCGCTGCCGGATGAGCGACAGGAACTCCGAGCGCGTCTCTTCTTCCGTCCGGAAAGACCCCAGCATCGATGATGTCACTGCCGAAGAATGCTGCTTCTCGATTCCACGCATCATCATGCACAGATGCCGAGCCTCGATCACCACGCCCACACCCTGCGGCTCAATAGTCTTCTGAATGGCCTCGGCGATCTGGGTCGTCAGCCGCTCCTGAATCTGCAGCCGACGCGAAAACGCTTCGATCAGCCGCGGAATCTTGCTCAGGCCAATCACCTTGCCATTCGGAATATAAGCCACATGCACCTTGCCGAAAAACGGCAGCATGTGATGCTCGCACAGGCTGAACATCTCGATGTCTTTCACAATCACCATTTCGTCATAGTTCACCGTGAAGAGCGCCTTGCGCAGCAACGCTTCCGGGTCATCCTGATATCCCTTGGTCAGGAACTGCAGCGCTTTCTGCACGCGCGCCGGAGTTCGCACCAATCCCTCGCGCTCAGGATCCTCTCCCAATCTGACGATCATTTCGCGCACCAGATCTTCAAAGCTGGCGCTGGTTAACGTCTCCACTTCTGTGGATTTCATAGGCTCCTTCTTGTCCTTGGTCGTGGTCGATCGTCGCTGACAGCCACTGTTCGCGAACTGCTAGCGACCAACGATAAATGACTCGTCTCCCGCATACTCGAACGAATTCAACATTGTCTCTTCAATCCGCACTTTCTCTAGATGAGCTTTTCTGAATCCCTGCTTTAGGATCCGATAAATCGAGATGCACAGATTCTCCGTCGTCGGAACCTCGCTCGCGAACTCCGCCAAACAATTCAGATTCTGATGGTCATAGCGCTCGAGTACCTGCCCACGGACAAATCCATCCAGATCGGCCAGATTGCACACCATTCCCGTCTGCTCATCAATCGGCCCGCTCACCGTGATCTCAACCGAATAGTTGTGACCATGGCCATGCGGGTTGTTGCACTTGCCGTAAACCTCCCGGTTTTCCTTCGCCGACATTTCTTCATTGTGCAAGCGGTGAGAGGCACTGAACATGTAACGCCGTGTCAGGTGCGCCCTCATGCTTCCCCATAGAAATCGACAAAAAGGTCCGGAGTCTCATACACTCTCACGCGATGCAACCGCGCCGATTTCAGTTTTGGCGCCAGCCGCTGCCAGATCGCAACCGCGATGTTTTCCGTCGTTGGAATCTGCGCGAGGAACTCCGGCACCTCTTTGTTCAGAAAGCGATGGTCAAACGCATCCAGCACTTCCCTGTTCATCACATCTTTCAGTTGCTTCAAATCGACCACAAACCCCGATTTGGGATCGACCGCTCCCTTCACCGTAACCTCGACCGTATAGTTATGCCCGTGGCCATTTGGGTTGTTGCATTTTCCGAATACACGCGCGTTCTCTTCCGGCGAGAATGCGGGATTATGGTAGTAGTGCGAGGCCGCGAACTCCGCTTTGCGTGTTAGGTAGACCATCGTTTTTTCGTTATTATAACGGTGTGAGACGAAGCGCCCTTCCTGTCATTATTGGATTAATTGCTGTTCTATTCGGATGCTATAGCGGTAGTCACCCCGGCCGAATCGGCTCCGTTGCTCCCGATTTCACGGTAAAGGATTCCGATCACACCGTTAGTCTCAGCCAATTTCGCGGGCAGGTCGTCGTCTTGAATTTCTGGGCGACGTGGTGCCCGCCCTGTATCGAGGAAACACCGGCTCTGGTTCGCATGCAGTCAATGATGAAGGACAAGGGTGTCGTTGTGCTCGCCGTCAGCATCGATGCCGATGACGCCGCTTATCACAAATTTCTCAAAGATTACAACGTGAACATGGTGACGGTGCGCGACGAATCCCGCAAGGCGAGCAATCTCTACGGCACCTTCGGCTGGCCCGAGACCTACATCATCGATCGCAAGGGCGTGATCCGCCGCAAATTCATCGGCGCCGTCAACTGGACCAGTCCCGAAATCACGGATTACCTCAGCAAGCTCTAGACTCCCCCGTGTTTCTACAGTAAAAACGACTGACTTCCTGAACGGCAAGTGAAATTGATCACACGCGCTACACGGGAGGACTTCTATGGGCCGGCTCGGAAGATGGCTTTTCATCGCCACGATGGCCGTTATAGCCGCACTGGCGTTGCTCGTAACCTTTACTATCGGTTGGCGTCCGTTTATCGGGCCGAGGACGCGTCCTCTCACCACCCGCAAGTTTGAGCGTACACCCCAAAGACTGGAGCGGGGACGTTACATCGCCACTGCTCTCAGCGGCTGCATCTATTGCCACTCTTCCCACCGCTGGAGTGACCCTTCCCAGTCGATCGTGCCGGGCACAGAAGGCGCGGGCGAGGTTCTTCCCTACCGAGACCTGCCCGGCCGCATCGTTGCTCCCAATCTCACCCCCGACGCGGCGACGGGCGCTGGTAACTGGACCGACGACCAGCTCGCCCGCGCCATTCGCGAAGGGATTGGCCACGATGGCCGGGCTTTATTCCCCATCATGCCGTATACCCATTACCGGGCAATGTCAGATGCGGACCTGGCATCCGTTATTGTCTTCCTGCGATCCCTACCCCCAGTCCACAACGAACTGCCGAAAACGGAAATCATCTTTCCTGTTCGTTATCTGATCCGCCGCGTTCCAGAACCGCTAACCTCACCTGTTTTGGCAGACACGAACACTTCCGACTCGGTTCAACTCGGAGCACGTCTCGTTAATCTCGCTGGTTGCATCGATTGCCACACTCCAATGGTGAGAGGGGAATTTCTACCCGGCCTCGAGTTTGCAGGTGGCCAGGTCTTCTCTGGACCCTGGCCGACCGTTGCCAGTGCAAATATCACCCCTGACGCATCAGGAATTCCCTACTACGACGAAGCTCTGTTTCTCGAGGTCATGCGCACCGGCTCTGTCCACGCGCGCCCTTTGAGCCCGATCATGCCAGTTTCGGTTTACAGGAACTTGACCGATTCAGACCTGAAAGCAATCTTTGCGTTCCTGCGCACCTTGAAACCGGTCAAACACGAGGTAGACAATTCCGAGCCCCCAACGGACTGCAGACTCTGCAAGCAGAAACACGGAGCGGGGTCGCGCAACTAAAAGGCGCCACTTACGCCCTCTTCCTAGCTTTGGGGCTCAGATTGAAATTCGTGTGGAACCTCTAATCGATTGATTTATAAAGAATTTCTTGTAAATTCTTTATTTTTCAAAGATTTAGCGACCACGTCTTAGCTAAATCTTTGATTCTAAAAGATCGAACAGGGCGGGGGGCTTGAAGACTATCCAAAACTAGAGCTTGAGGTTCCTCAACCGCAGCGAATTTGTGATCACCGAAACCGAGCTGAAGCTCATCGCCGCAGCGGCCAGAATCGGGCTCAGCAGCAACCCAAAGAAGGGATATAGCACTCCCGCCGCGATCGGCACTCCGATCGAATTGTAGATAAACGCGAAAAACAGGTTCTGCCGGATATTTCGCATTGTCGCCTGGCTCAACTTCCGCGCCCGTACAATCCCTTCAAGGTCTCCTTTAAGCAGCGTGATTCCGCCGCTCTCCATCGCTATGTCGGTTCCTGTCCCCATGGCGATCCCAACGTCAGCTTGCGCCAGCGCCGGAGCGTCGTTGATTCCGTCTCCCGCCATCGCCACAACTCGACCTTCGTCGTGGAGCTTCTTCACGACCTCTGCTTTGCGAGCCGGTAAAACCTCGGCCTCGAAGTCCGTGATTCCGAGTTGCTTCGCAACCTCCTGCGCCACGATCTTGTTATCACCGGTCAGCATCACCAGCCGGATTCCCGCAGCCTTCAGCTCGCGCAAAGCATCGGCTGTCGTCGCTTTAAAAGGATCGTCAGTTGTGATCACTCCCGCATACTTGCCGTCTATCGCCACATAAACTCGAGTCGCCCAGATCGGCCCCAGGCTGGCGACAGCCTTTCGACCATCCTTGCCGATGATGCCCAGATCGTGCATGTACGCCCAACTTCCTGCCACAACCGTTCTTCCCTCAACCAGACCTTTAGCTCCCTTTCCAGGCACATATTCGAACTGAGAAACCTCCGACAACTTAACGCCGCGCTTCTCGGCAAAAGTCACGATCGCTGAAGCGAGCGGATGTTCGCTCGCCCGCTCCACGCTCGCCACCAGACCCAACAAATCATCTCCGCGCCTTATGCTCAGTCCGCCATCTTTGGCATCCGCTTCGCTTAGCCCAGCCGAGTCCGCGCCCCAACTGACGACCTTCGGCTTCCCCTCCGTCAGCGTCCCCGTCTTGTCGAACACAATCGTATCGACTTTCTCCATCGTCTCGAGCGCCTCGGCATTCTTGATCAGCACTCCCGCATGCGCACCGCGCCCAGTTCCCACCATGATCGCCATCGGAGTTGCCAGTCCCAGAGCGCAAGGGCAGGCAATAATCAGCACCGCGACCGCATTCACGATCGCATGCGCGAACCGCGGCTCCGGACCAAATACCGCCCATGCGATAAAGGTCACCACCGCAATCCCGATCACCGCCGGCACAAACCATCCCGCCACCTTATCCGCCAGCCGTTGTATCGGAGCCCGCGACCGCTGCGCCTGGCTCACCAGCTGCACAATCTGCGCCAGCATCGTCTCCGTGCCCACGCGCTCGGCTCGCATCACAAGCGCGCCCGATCCATTAACCGTCGCCCCAATCACGCGCGTGCCGCTTCTCTTCTCCACCGGCATCGATTCGCCCGTGATCATCGATTCATCCACCGCGCTCGCCCCATCAATCACCACGCCGTCCACCGGAATCTTCTCGCCCGGCCGCACGCGCAACTTGTCTCCCGGCTTCACCTGGTCGAGCGCAATGTCGCGCTCCGACCCATCCTCGGCGATCACCCTCGCCATCTTTGGACTCAGATCCAGCAACGCTCGAATTGCGCTGGATGTGCGGCTCCGAGCCTTCAGCTCCAGCACCTGCCCGAGCAACACCAGAGTGACGATCGCGGCCGCAGCCTCGAAGTACACGTCCGGTCGATCGCCCATACTGCGAAACGATGCCGGGAAGATTCCTGGGAATATTGTCGCGACAACGCTGTACAGGTACGCCACGCCCGCTCCCATCGCGATCAGCGTGAACATGTTCGTGCTGCGATTGACGATCGACGCCCAACCTCGCTGAAAGAATGGCCACCCGCCCCAGAGAACAACCGGCGTCGCCAGCAACAGTTCTATGATCGGCAAATTGATCGGTATTCCATCGATATTCAGGTCCACCGTAATCCTGAAAGTCGGTGAGATCATGCCCCCCATCGCAATCGCCAGCAGCGGAGCCGTCAGCGTCAGGCTGATCCAGAATCGCCGCGTCATGTCCCGCAGCTCGGGATTCTCTTCTTCCGCCGCCGTCACCGTTCTCGGCTCAAGCGCCATGCCGCAGATCGGACAGCTCCCCGGCGCGTCGCGCACGATCTGCGGATGCATCGGGCAGGTGTAGTCAACCTTCGTCGCAGGTACCACCGGTGAATCCGGCTCCAACGCCATCCCACACTTCGGACACGGCCCTGGACCAATTTGTCGAACTTCCGGACACATCGGACAGACGTAAACTGTGACCGACGTCTTTGCTTCTCTGCCGCTTCTCTTTTCCGCCTCGCTCGTCTGAGGATTCGTCGATCGATCCGCATCCTCGACCAATGCAGGCGTACTACTCTCTCCGCGGCTAGTTGCGGCTATTTCGCCGCCCTTGGCCGCAGGGATTCCCAGTGTCACCAGCACTGATCCCGTCGGTTTCGGCGGCATCGGTTTCGGAGGAGACGATAAGACCTGCTGCGGATTCGCCCTGAATCTCTCCATACACGACGCGCAGCAAAACAGATATTCCTTCCCGCCGTGCTCGAACCTGAATCTGGCAGTTGCGGGGTTTACCTTCATTCCACAGACAGGATCCGTGGCCGCGCTCTGCTGATGAGCGTCTGGCATTGTCTCGTTCATTGCTTCGGAAATCTCCTGAGATTTTCTCGCCTGGATCGTGCTTGGCGAAACTCGCCCCTTATTAGATACTTTGACGTTAAGCTTCGAACCTGTAGCTGGAGACTGAAGAATGACGTATCTGGAAAATGCCTATCGCTATCAGAATACGCCCGGAGAGGATGAGCTGCGCGCAATCGACAGCATGCGTGAGGTTTATGGAATTCAGCGCGTCCAGTTCAACGAGAAGGACCGTACAGTACGGGTCTTATTCGACGCCTCTCGCATGAAGTCCGATACCGTCATCAAGTTGCTGCGCCAAGCGGGGATCGACGTCCAGGAACCGGCGCTCGCCTAAGCTTCTGCTCAATAGCAGAGATCAGCTGCGTATTTGACGTTTCTGAAGCGCAGTCCTGCGGAAAAGTCAGTCTCAATATCCCCGGCAGGAAGATCGTAGGCAGGCACACTCAGCCCGTTCTCCTTCAGCTGGGTATCAAACACCTCGGGGGAGGGTGCCGGAGAGACGGAGCCGAGTGCTGACATCAGCGGAATGCAAAGGGGCACTCGGAAAGACCTCTGGCCGAAGTATTTTCCGGAATGCCCCGTTGCGCGCCACTTCGTCTGCCTTGGAGGGAGCATGTGGTGTGCCAATCGCTAAAGCGTTGCCAACACAAGCTTGCGGAAATAGGGTGCCGGGTAGGTTTTGCGCGTCACGAGAAAACTTTACTCGTGGGGATGGTCCAGTTCCCGTGCCCGGCGCAGGTTTTCAACTGTTTGGCACCCATTCAGGAGACTGAAGTTCGACACCCTGCACCCCAAACGCTTGTCCCGCGCCGCGTCTGACCGGGGGTTGAAGTTGCGTCGCAGCAACAAGTGGAGGAAATCAGGAAGACACCACCAGCGCAGAATTACGAACCAGGAAGCAATGGCGGGCCCGGAGCGATTCGAACGCCCGACCCCTTCGTTCGTAGCGAAGTGCTCTATCCAACTGAGCTACGGGCCCGAGTAGAAACTTTCTACGACATTGTAGACGCACCTTGGTGAAGCCGACAAGATGCTCCACACAAATCGCACTGCTGATCAGCGCGTGAGAGAACAACGGCAAGAAAGGGAAATTGCAACTACGGTTGCGAGACACGAATGAACATACATCCGAATCAGTATGGCCACGTATAAGGCTGAGTTGGTCCCCAGGGCAATAGTAAATCCGTTTGAGTGCGCCAAGTCCGTCGCAGACTGGTGGCGGCAGGTCGTGGCCTTTTTCCAATAGCCGATCGATAATCTCTAAAAATTAGAGACACAAGTTAGAGTGGTCAAACATACTGTCCGCTACCATTCTCTGTTGTCACGGGTGACTTTCTGTCGCCTGACTCGTCGGTTTGAGTGAAACGGTGTAGAATTGCAGCTGGCTCGGGACTTGCGGCGGCTCGTAGGAATCCCGCGTAGCTTCGTTTTCCAAACTTCTGAAAATAAAGATCTTCTCCCCTGAGATTGGTGTTGTCATGAAGAAGCGGTCTTGGTTCGGCTTCCTGGGTCTCATTCTAGCAATTGGGGTCTTAGAGTTCATTGGCCAGCCCTTAGCCGTTGGCCAACCCGCCCCCGGTCCTCCCGGTCTCCTCACAGGGATCCGCAATGCCGAGACGGGAATGAACACGGGGGTCTATCGGAGCCTCTACATAAAGGTCCTAACCGATACCAAGGCAAAGCTCGACCGCCAAGCTGTTGTGAAGTTGCACGACAAGAAACGCAATCAGACTGTCTGGGAGACGACTTCGGGGGACTCCGAGGTTCTCTTTCAGGATCTCGACTTTGGAGACTATGACATCGAGGTGAGCGCGGTCGGATACGTGACCCAGCACAAGGAATTACACATAACGGCTACCATCGATAAACTGAATGAAGATGTGATCCTGCAAAAAGACCCTACCGCGATTGACCTGAAACTTGCCGATGAGAGCCTTCCACCTAATGCGCGCCGCGATGCCGCACGTGCTCTATATCTTCTGAAATCGAGCAATTTTAAGGAAGCGCAGAAAAAGCTTGAAAAGGTCTACGCCGTTGCTCCGACCAATGCGCAGGTCAACTTCTTGCTCGGTTATCTCTACATACAACTTAAGGATCA
>Ga0335072_10004206_pt1 | contig 21480 bp, 23 predicted proteins | sample Lox_Sample_21_FD_206725 | JGI IMG/M metagenome (GOLD analysis project Ga0335072, IMG submission 206725) | Soil microbial communities from Loxahatchee National Wildlife Refuge, Florida, United States - Lox_Sample_2.1 | ecosystem: Environmental > Terrestrial > Soil > Wetlands | place: USA...
TCTAAGTTTACGGGTGCGATGCTTCGGGACCGGTATTGGGCAAGAACCCGGTAGTAGTGAAGACACGAAAGGCGTCGAGGTCGTGATAGGGGGGAGGTACTCTCATACATGACGCCTCGAGAGGGACGCGAATCAGGACTAAGTATAGCATTTTTCGTGTACAGCAATGAGCTCGAGAGTCGGACATTAGCTCCAAGATATGACTCCAAGAAGGCACATCGAGATTGGCAGATGCGGTTTATGTACGTACTGTGCCCCGGTGTTTGGCATGCATCTTGCGACGGCAGTTGGGCCAAAGAGGCTGAGACAGACGCGACAAAGATACAGTTACGATATAATTTCCTGATTGAGCGATGTGCAGGAAGTCACGGGCGGCAGAAGAGACTTCAGCTCGGGTGAGACGGGTCACGTTACTTGTTTACGTAAAATGGTCGTTCTGTGTTTCTCGTAAAAGGATTCCTGCATGTTGTCGGATCGTGGCGCGGTTGGTTCTTGGGCGAAGCGAGAGTGCCGGCTACATGGCACGGATGACCGGTTGGTTGCCCGCTTAGGTAAAGAATTGACAGGTACAAAAGGTACTTTGAGAAGGTACATAGAGTACCTATGGAAGAATCAAATGGATAGTACGAGTACAACAAAATACAACACAAGTTCACGGCTTGGCGTCATAATGAAGAAGGTGTTCTAAATTCGCTACTGCTTGAACATTCTTTTTCATCGCTCTCTAATATACAAGTAGAAAAGTCAAGACTACACACCTACAGGCATACTAAAGCAAGGTACAAAGATACCCAGATTATGTACCTGAATCCATGTCCTGCTCTCTCCACACGCATCAAAACCGTGCGTCCCGCCCCTACCGCACCTTAACACAGGCGAAACGTAGAAACATGAATTGCACACGCCAAAACGCCAAGACGGGAACTATTCACCAAAGTCGAAATAGTGTACAGTACACCTCGTCGCTCTGCAGCCCAGCGGCATCAACAGCGGCATCAACAGCGGCAGAGCCAGCCATCTGCTTCGCCCACCCGATCCTGCGCAATCCAAGTACCTGGAAATGTCCTTCAATCCCCAAAAACCGGTACCATAGATCGGCCAACAGGTACAGGCCTGCGCCCGATCGCTAACGAAATGATTAAGAAAAATTTTGCAGGAAAAAAGCAAAAAATAACTTAAGGCTTTCGGTCTCAAGGTTTGGTAGAGGTCAGAACAGGGAGGGAGAGGTAGGGGTAGGTCAGCAACACGGTAAGAGAAGGCCAGGGAATGCAGCGCAGAAAGCTTAGACTTTTGCATGACCCGACCCAGGGGACAGGCGAGGGCAAAATTGTTCTACTGCTGAAGCCTGGTTCTGTTCCATGCACACGCGACAGGCTTACGTTTTCTGGGGATGGTTGCATGCAAAAATTCCAATTGACCTTCGTCAGAATGAGACACACCATTGGCATCTGCCGAGTCTCGGGTTGCCAAGCTATTGGCTGTAGAGTGATATAGAAGGCGCAGCGGGAACGAGCACTGTTCGAGGTGTCTCGCGGGCGGCAGGCCGGGAGGGCTGAAGGGCGTATTTCGTGTATGTACGACAGTAGGGAGGAGCACAGAAATTAATAATGGGAAAGCCTAGAAGGTCCCTTTTAGGGAAGGGAACACGGAACAGTGCGTTTCTAACAGGCTCGCTTGGTACGCCTCTTTGGCAAAAAGCTGTACCGAGTCCGCATTTTGCCAGCAGAATGGAAGTTGTGAGTTGGTGATACAGGGGGGGGCGAGTGTCCAAGGAAGGATGGGAAAGGTAATGCTATGCTACGTGTAAGCTTATGAGAAACCGGTGAGGATGAATGATGAAGATGATGATGAGGCAATTCGGGGATCACCTGCTTCTCAAAATTCTGCGGCTGCTGCGCTGCGCTCTACGAATTCGACTTACGAGAGAATTTCGGAAGGTCAGCTTTTCGAGAATGCGCTCGTGACAAGACAAGGAAGTAATAAAATGTATTACGCCTATTAGGTCTCGTCCTGGCTCGCTTCGTCTGAAAAAAGTCTGCGGACAGGGGTCCTGGGAAGCTGCCAGGATGCTGGAACCGGTAACCATCTGCAGTGATTGGTCGAGGAACGGGGAGAGAAGGCCTCATGGATTCCCCGCACTCTTGCATCTCCGCGAAAAGATGGGAAGGGCCGGGGCAGCACGATGGGACTGGTTGGAACTTGCAGGCTTTCGGACACATCAGGACTGAGACGAGACGACACGACTGCCATTGCAGGACTACCGTCCTTCTTCATACTACGCTACCACTCGTCTACTGGTTTCAGAGCTTCCTCTTTCTGTCCTCTCTCTTCTTTCTCTTGTCTTCCTTATATACGGATTTGTCTCTCCGATATTGTCAAGTCACTCGAATACTGCACAGCCCCAGAGCAGCAGCAACACCAAATGAGCGAGTGTCTTCAAGTCCTCTTCTTCGTTGAGGAGATGAAGTCACCTTCATAACATTTCCTCACACGATTATATAACACTTTACGACCACTTCGAACCTATTTCAGCAGTGCTGCTGTGAGCATGATATATTCTTGGTACGACTTCTCGCGGACCAAGACCTTCGCATTCACCTTCACCGTCGGGTCGCCTGTCAAATTCTGCCTCGACAAGGTCGTTGTTCCCGCTGCGAAAGCGGTTGGGAATCGTCCCTTTAAACGCAGAAGGCCTCTCTGGGACGTCGACGGCGGCTCGTCAGGAGGGAAGAAGAAGCGCCGTCTGCGGTTGAACCTCATTACTTCTCGTTTAAGTCAACCCTTTTCTATTCCGGCCACGAATATCGTCAACCGCGGCATTTCTAAGATTGCAATATGGGCCAAGGGAAGGCGCTTGGACAAGAGCTTGCTGCGCAAGGCGGCTATTATGAATCGTGTGCGTACTCGACTGGACGCAGCGAAGGCTACTGCTCGCAGAGCGAGCGAAGAATATGAGTCGAATCGGCAGACTCTCAATCTGCGACAGCTCATGGTGCAGAACCCAAGACGCTTGGATCTACCGCTGCCGCCGTCACCGCTTGGCCTTTCAAACTATGATGCATTGGATCTTGAGGATGAGATGTTCGACGATGAGAATGGCGATGGTGATCATGGCGACTCAATTATCTACAGCGACTGGAGTGTCAGAAGACCGGATTCTGCAACGGAGGGCGAGGAGTACGATTATCTGGACGATCTCGATGGTATTCCCCCTGAGTTGGCTGAGTTGCGGGAGGAGCGACCGCCGCCACCGCCGCCACCGCCAGATGAACGGATGGTAGAGATGATGAAGGAGAAGGAGAGGCAGAAGGAGCTTTATTTCGTAAATTTGCATCTAAGCACATAGCGCGGTAGTTCGATGTTGTGGTACCCCATTTCATGGTCGGTTGGGAAAAATGGTTCTCGGAAGCAATAATATTGTTCGGCTGGGATGAATTGCATTTGCATTTGTATTTTGTGGTCTATGGAGCTTATTGTAGCTTGCTGGCGCGGTCGATTGCGATGTCACACATTGCCTGGCAAAAAAGCGTGTATCAGTCAAAGCATTCATGGGCTGCATAGCATGGTAGTTTTGTGGGAATAATACCTTGATTGCCTCTCCTCGTTCGAGATCAATATCTCCTCTCGCTATTCTTGCACGCATATCCTCCATGATGGCTGGGCGGCCTCTGCCATTGACAAATACTCTGCGATTTTGATTAGATTATTATCTTCTTTATAGACCCACAGTACATTCAGTGCACTTACACATATCTCAGTCCCGGAAACTTCTCCTCGTACTCCCTATTCAGCTCCCTTAATTGCCCTGCCTCTTCCTCACCACCAGTGTTCAATCCCGCTTGCTCCCCTCTCGACTGTGCGCTGTCCACCTTCTTCTCTCCCAGCCTTGGATGTGCGGCTAGAATCCTATCGAGCGATTCGGTGTCACTTGTAGAACTACTGTGCTGCAGCTCAGTCAATTGTATTCCAATGCTCGTTATGAGAGCATTGTAGGACTCGAAGGGCTCATCATGCAGGAGTTCGACGGAGAGTGTGTGCAAGGCTGTACAGGGCTCAAAAAGCGCGTCGAGGATAGCGGCGCGTTCGGTGGTAGTGAGGGTAGGGATGCTGGAGACTGGAGGGAGATGAAAGCTTGACATTTTCGCAGCTTGTTCTAATCTTGTATATGACAATTGAAAATGATGTGGAGAAGTACATGGAGGCTGAAGGCACGGGGGCCTACGATAGAGCAACCCCACATTATTGGATCACGCAGGGTCTAAGCTCGGATAAGTTTAGCGCCTCCTGAAACTCGAAACCTTAAAAGTTGTTTCCTATTGAGGTGCGCTGCAAGTGACCTCAAAATTCAAGGAAGACAAGATGTTGTGCGCAAGTAAGTGCTCTTGGGATTCTCTGATATATAATACGCGCTGATCATCTATAGTATCTGGAGAGTCACCGCAAGATCCAGTTATCTCGAGCAAGTCTGGTAAGTTGAAAGAGTAGTTCTTCTGGAAGCTCACGTCTAACATGGCCAGGTAATGTCTTCGAGAGACGATTAGTAGAAGCATATATCGCAGAGAATGGCAAAGATCCAGTCACGAATGAAGAGCTCACTGTCGATGACCTGATTACTGTGAAAACCTCGAGAGTAGTTCGACCCCGACCTCCAACCCTCACCTCGATCCCTTCTCTTCTCTCCACATTCCAAAATGAGTGGGATGCTCTTGCTCTAGAGTCATATAACACCAGGCAACAATTAGCACAAACAAGGCAGGAGTTGGCAACAGCACTGTATCAGCACGATGCGGCTGTCAGAGTCATAGCAAGGCTTACGCGAGAGCGTGATGAGGCGCGTGATGCACTATCTAAAGTTACAATTAGTGCTGGCGGCGCAAGCAATGGCGACAAGATGCAAGTGGATAGCACGGGACTACCAGAAGAGCTCTCAGAGAAGGTGGATGCGACACAAGAGAAGTATGAAGCTTGATCACAATTGTGAAATCTTGGTAGCTAACTGAATTTCAGACTGTCCAAGAGTCGTCGGAAACGCCCTGTGCCAAAAGACTGGGCATCTTCGGAAAATATCGAATCATACGATGTGATCTCTACTTCCGAGCTGCTCTATCCTGGCAGCTCCTCGATTGCTATTGACGAGCTAGGGGAAAAGGCTATCGTTGGTGGATCGGATAGCGTTGCCGGAATATATTCGCTTCCAGACAATAATATACTAATGGTTCTTAACGTTGGAGGTGGCGCAATCACTGATGCCGTGTGGTATGGTGATAAGCCTGTCGTATCAACATCATCTGGGGTTGTCAAAGTCTTCGATGGCGGCCAGGAGGCAGCCACATTCACATCCCATGCTGGCGCCGTAAATGCCTTAGCGATGCATCCTAGCGGTGAAATTCTCGCGTCTGTTGGCGCTGATAAGAGTTTTGTGTTCTACGATCTTGTTGCCGCAAAGCCGGTCACGCAAGTTTATACCGACTGTGGTTCGTACCTCATCTCCAAGCATTGGATACACTCACTAACGTTACTCAGATCTAATATCCGCCGCGTTCCATCCGGATGGTCACCTCTTTGCCGCCGGCGGTACAGATGGTCAAGTTAAGATGTATCACGTAAAAACTGGCGAATTCGCCGCTGGATTCGACTGCGGCGGACCCGTACAAGCCATCTCTTTCTCCGAAAATGGCATATGGTTTACGACAGCAATCAAGGGCTCAAGCAGCGTGACAACCTTTGATCTCCGAAAGCAAGATGAGGCAGCTGTAGTAAAAGCTATCGATACTGGCAGTCGAGTCGATAACATCAAATGGGACTATACCGGCCAATTCCTTGCTACGGCTGGACCCAGCGGTGTGACTGTACAGCAATATACTAAGGCTTCGAAGCAATGGTCAGAGCCGAAACGGAGTGCAGTGCCAGCTACAGCGGTAGCTTGGGGTGTGAATGGAAACAGCTTGGTGTCAGTCAGTCAAGATGGAATCATCACCGTCCTCGGATCGAAGTAAAAGTGCTCGTATGGAGTTGGGGATAATATTCAGGATTTGCCGAACGGGTAACCTATATCCCAGACATGTACTTCTAGACAAATGATACTTGCCAATAGGGAAAATGTAGATGGCTGATTACATGATTCTATTCCGAAGCATTTTACGTTCTTAGTAAGAATGCAAATACATCCAAGACGTATCGCCACATCAAGTCAGCACTCGAATAAGCGATCAACATATCAGCAGTAAATTCTTGTAACAGAGGCCGTACAGGTCGGAGTTAGAGTTGACTGCATCTGGTAATGCAATTGCCGGATCCGATAGGCAGTACCAGAGGAGTGGGCGTTGGGCCAGAACGGGCTTTATCGGAGAAGCTCCTGCATGCTCGTTATCTCCATAGTCGATATCAAAATGTGTATCGTACGACCTTTGGCGCGGTCGTATTCTGTGATTAATAATAAGTCGTAATTGGATTCTAAAACATCTTTACTGCATTTTGTGCCGGCAGGCCGATTGAAAACCTAAAGAGAGGAGATTCTCAATCGGTACAAGTGTGGTGGCCGTAAAACACGGAAATATAAAAATAAAAATGGCATCGGCGAATGTGAAGAGATTGCTAAGTTCCGTGTGACGACAGGCCTAAGCGAGGGGTGACGGGCGGCTCGAGGCTAGTGGAACTCACTGATTCACTTCACTCCACCAACACACAAAGCCGCCACTGGTCATTGCATCGCGACAACGCTTCGAAATTCCAGCGATCGTCCTCCAGCTGCTGTAGCAAGGACTACTTTGAATGCTCGACTAAAAATCTATGCCATGGACTCATGGCCTCAAGAGCAGCAGCGTCATAAGGTTCGTGCCTCCGTGACATTTTGCCGCTCGGCTCAGCTAACTATACTTCAGCGGACCTTCGATGAAATGTCCCAACACGCTAGCCTTTCGCCTTCTCCCTTCTTTTTCGGTCATCCTATGCCTTCTGGACCGCTAGATAACCCTCCCAGTTTTTTCGAAAGGCGTCGCATGTCACATCCTCATAATCAGGCCTCACAATCAAGTTACCACCCACAGGATAACATGCCGGAGCCTCGGGCGCTCCAACGACCCAGTCTTGAGCACCGCACCTCACAAACTATCATCGACCTCACAGATGACGCTGGAGAGCCTAACATGGGTGGTGTGAACGCGCGGTTCATGTCAAGACCGCCACAACTCGGACGAAGTGATGCCCAAGTTTTGGGGGATATTATCGACCTCACAGAAGGGGACGATGAGCTTGAGATCATCGACACCAGACGAGTCACAGAGCCTCAGCAGGCACCACAACCATACACCAGAAATAGACAACTACCTTATCCTCGCCAACGTTTGCGTCCTGGACGCGACGATTCGCCTTCCATGTTCGTTCCAGAACACCTGCCTGATCCGCGGTCGATGTATCGTGACAGCGGTGAACCAGCTCCACGGGATATTCTACGGAACAATCCCATAGGACGGTTAGTAGGATTGGCTGGCCATGTTGGAAACTTAGCCAATTTAATCCCACAGTGGGGTTCTGATGATCGATTTTCCTTCTTTGTTGTTGGAAACGGAAATCAACGGATGCCAGATCATCTTGACTATGGAGCTCATGCTTTTGCACGCCCAAGACAGCAACCCAAACCGCAGCATCAACCACCTCCGCCCGCAAAACCTGGATTCACACGTTCACCAAAAGAGGATGACGTTGCCATATGCCCTGGGTGTATGAACGAATTGGTGGCCGAAAAGGGCAATGAGGAACCTGTAGCCGTTAAGAAGCCAAATGGAAAGGTACCAAACAAGAAGGATCGTGAAGAACACCACTTCTGGGTAGTCAAAGAATGTGGTCATGTAAGTTTGAGACCTACTCGAAAGACTCGACTGACATCACAGGTTTACTGCAATAAATGCTATAAAGGGCGGAAGCCCGATAAGCGGGATACTTCGAATTTCAACAAAGGCACCAGCGCGACAGGGAAAACCATACCTATATGTGCCGTCGACGGGTGTAATCAGGATGTGGGCGACAAGAAGCACTGGATTGGGGTCTTCATCTGATAGAGCCCTACCAACATAGACGCCTTTCCTTCTCTCTGACAATAGTTTAAGTCAAATACGAACCAGCATAGCGGAGCAGGGTAATACAGGGAGTAGTCTTTCTGCGGTAGCACGAGATGGATTTGCATTCACGGAATTTTGGTTCACACTCTGCATTGTTTCTTTCTACTGGAAATGAGCTGTCATGAAACTTTCTCGATAGGAGAGGGGCGTTTGTTCTTTTAACATGATGGATGGGTGTGGACGATATCCCCGACAACACTGCTTGATTGATTAAGAGAGGCACTCTAACTCGTCAGACGAAGCATCCTCGTATGCATGTACTCTAATAATGATAAACCATCGCAATGATTCCCTTAGTGGATGGATGGTGGATGTGATGCTGCAGTGATTGAGTTATGGTTGTACATATCTGCAAGGAAGAGTTGAGATGGGATCGGGAATGGTAATATCACTTGCTGGCAGTGAGGCACCATACTGGAACAACTTCTCATAATCTCCTTGCCGGCTCTTTACCCGAGCACTTACCTACATATTGAGTCAAGCTAACATGCAGCAGATTCCATTATGCCCTTTTAACCACCGCTATCGCTGCTGCTCTCAACTCGTATGTTCGCTACTTTCCACAAAGGACGACTAGTGACGGCCTGGCACGAACGAACATGCCAACTCATCTCTTGATGCCACTCATGCATTATGTTCGGGATCAATATCATCTAGTACAGACTATATCTTACAATATCAATAACGCGCCTGCTTGCATCCCCTTTTCCAACACCCGAAAAATCAAGGCAATCAGCCCCTCTGAGAACTCACCTCACTAATCAAGATCTAGATCTAAGTTTTCTAGGACAGAATTCCAGGGGAACGGAGGCTGCTATCAAGCATGAAGTATGCAAGGCTAAAGTAAGGAATACCTGTAACTCACTAGCACAGAACAGGCCAGCGCCTCTCCTTGAGGTATTCGTGTTCGCAGTAACACTCATGCTGAACTGAATGGCGACAGGAAGGTAAAGTGGCCAGAAGGAAGCTCTTATGGTAAGAATCGAAGCTGGCAGCAAGTATCTGAACTAACGACGAGAACAATACTTTTGCACGCAAAGAGTGCACCCTAGATATGTCAGCAAATATCAATGATATTGGAGTCTTGATGCAATTTTACCGTATTGTTCTTGGTCAGCTTTTCTTGCCGCTTGTCCTCTTGCGCCGCACGGCAATCTCATATTCTCTTACTCTAGCTTGTGGATAGCTCTTTATGATGGAGTTTATTGGATTTTGTAGTTGAAGTGGGACGGTACAATGGAGTCTTGATTTTACTGTTATGAAAATGTAGAAAGTTATCTTAAGTCTTGAGGAGACAGGAGTGGCTTCGATAAATAGGGGGGTTCATGGTGAGTTTAAAAGCAAAGAAGTCAAATCTAGGCCTATAGCTAAGATTCCTCTAGGCACTTTTGAAAAGTAAATCATATACTTGCAGCACTGAACAGGTTAGTCATTGGGTTTATTCGCAAAGCCAGAAATGCCAGAGCCGGCTTCAGCCTCGAGTCTACAGCTTTCGAAAACACAGCCGCCACATCCCCACTCATATCAACAAGAGTACTCCGTTCCCTAAACCCAAACATCCAGTCCTCTCTTCTCATTCTTGATACCGACACCACTCATCTTCTATCCGCTAATACTTATCTCTGCTGGGCTTTCGCCCCAGGTGTTGATCCTTGTTATGCCTGCTTCTACTCGTGCGATGACTTTATGAGCAAGGTTAGGGTCTTTGATGAATACACCAGCAGCAAGACCAAGAGGAGTGGCGTTTGCTCTAGGTATGGCCTCTTCAATCGTGGAGTATAGAAAGGATGCACGTCACAGGACCAAAGATCTCTTGGCGGGTGATTTTCATGGAGTCATAAATACTTTTTGCTGGACCCAGAAGGGCCGCCGTATAGGAAGGTTGCTTTATCTTCTTCGATGCCGTGTCTGAGACTTTCTCATAATGGACTTTTGCTTACCAGTAGCCCAAAATTAGTAGATGGATCAAAAACATCTCCCATTCTTACGAATCTAATCTTCTCTAAAAGGCGCTTTTCAAAGCTTGCCTTCATCGAGTCATGGACGAAGACTCTTGTGCCATTTATGCACACCTGGCCTGTGCTGAAGAAATTGGCCATCATGGCCCTTTCAACGGCATTGTTCAAGATAATAAGCGGACTCTTTCCTCCTAGCTCCATTGTTACGTACTTCATGCCCAACTTTCGGATGTGAAGTGAAATATGCACTGACATCGCTAGCTCCATGCATGCCCGACTCCGTATAGATCTCTGCCAAAATTTGGCCGTGGAGAGAGGGCACCTCTGATGGTTTGTAAACCATTCAGTTACCTACTGATCTCTACGTGCATTCTATTGGTGGTTGACCCTGGCCAGAAACCTGGTCAGAAACCCCTGGCATAGTGCCACGCTAGCAATAATAATGCTGGCGTTACTGTAAAACCATTATTTGATGAACAATTTGAAGAGTAACCGTGTCTTTGCAGACTGTCCTTTTCTTTTTTCTATCTACAGTGGAACTCTAATTCAAGCACTGACTGTGCTAATGCCAACACGGAGCTCTATCCCCAGCCCCTGTGTGCTCCCTGGAGCAACGCCTAAAGCTAGGCCAGATATTGGCCAGCAAATGCAATATGATACATGCAGTCGAGCTTTGGCTCTGATGCAATGTTCCCAAACTCCGTCGCAATATGCTAATGCCAGAAGATGCAAAATGCCTTTCTAGTGTCGAAAAGGCTCTCGGGAGGATATTAACAATGAATTGTGAAGTCGAATTCGAATTTTTAAAGGGATGAGTTGCTGAGATCAAGCTTGAAAATTCGGCTGTGGAAGAGACAGCCAGTTCTGGTACGCTGGATGTGCGGCATATTCGGGCACAATCCCGGTCCGATAATCATTCCTTTTCCCTAACGGTTGGTAGTGCATCTGATCTATATTGGTAGAAAAGTTTTGCAGTGACCCGGAAGGCGGCGGGTAAAGTAGTGTGTTCGGAAGTCTGACAGGCCTGTATGGAGATGAACGCTGCTGCAGGAAGAACGACGGCGAGTTGTGATTATTGGAGAAATTTCCTGATATTGGCGACGAATTCATCGAGAGGACATCTTGGACAGATCGAGGACTATGCCGGCGTGAAGGGGTACCACCAATCGTCCCAGAATGTATCGCCAAAGGTGTACCATAGATTGTTCCAGACTGTACTGTTGAAGCCGTGGGTGTGAGCGAGGCTTGGGATTGCGGTGTCCACGTCCCCGTGGGTGGATATACTGTCGACATTGCTCTTCCTCCAACAAGGGGAGGAAGTAAAGGTATATTCTGCGGATTTGCAGGATAGCCACTCATTTGAGTGCTAACAGAGAGACTTGGCACTGGCAATCGAGGCAGGGTCTGCCGGTGCATTGGCATCATAGGATGAGGCACCATTTGCGAGGGGTTGGATAGAGTTACTCTTTTCGCTGGAGGTTCGCTGGCTGATTCCTCGTGGCAGCGTTTTCGAGACGAAGGTTGGAGATTTAGCTCAGGTACAAGGTCGGGCATTGAAGGTAGTGGCGCTACCAGGAGGTTGGCAGCATTTGCAGGCCACGGCTGATTGTAATTGTACGGAACCAAGTTGGGAGGATAGGTAGTCAAAGCCGGGGGGGAAGTTTCCACCGAAGTTGCTGGTGAGGGCAGCAAAGATGGATGGTTCACCGCCGATGGTGATGGTAATGCCGAAGGCACTCTTGTAGCTCGCTCGAAGTACTCCCAAAACCTCCCCAGCTTTATCTGCCACTCCTTCCATTCCTCCTTTGATGCTAAGAGGCTGTAACGCATATTACTGAGGAACTCGACCTCCATAACATGAATCTCACCAACCGATATTCCGGAGACCTCTGCCCAGGTCTTATTCGTGTAGGTATTGTCATCAAGAACTAATTTAGTCAGCAGGTGAGGTCTTGAGACTGGTAAAATACTTACACTTATTTCCTAGCATCAATGCTACAGTTAGAAGTCTGTATTCACTTCCAGCCTTGCCCTTTACCGTCGGGTTGAGGGTCTTCAGTCGGTATATGAAAAGCAATGCAAGTAGGATAACATTCTGTGTGACTTGGGTCGTAGATAAAATAGTAACGACCCATTTTCGAAATGAAACTGTAGGAATGGCATCCGGTACAAGGCGCTTGACTGGGGACGAGGCACTTGTCCATTCCTCAGCTCGACGAAGGGTTGTAGTGGACTCGAACCAGAATAAACAGGTAATCTTTTGCTTCTGTTAACTTGAAACTTGTGAGAAATATGGGATGATCATACTTGAGCTGCGAATTCTCCAAGACTTCCCCCGCTGTTATTTATTGATGGTGGAATTTGAAGGCTTGGTAGGATTACGCTCTTCCTGCGCAGGATATCATCTGAGCCAATGGTAGCTGTACTCGCACTCGGAGGACTATCGGCTGGATTATATGAGTATGTTGAGGTTCCCTTCGCCACTGATAGTGCTGAGGAATTCGATCCGTGTAAAGGTTGCGTTGTTGTAGGATACGGTTGGGCAGCGGTGTGACTGGAGTATGGAACATCTTTGCGATTATGATAGCCACTGTATTGCTGCGAGTACGAAGCTGTGCTGTTCATATCGTCTGAGGGCGGTGTTCGTAGCCCGTCCCTGATCGGTGCCTCCAGGTAGACAGGGATGACTTGTGTAGTTTCCAGAGTCACTGGAGGTAAATGCAGGAAGCTGGAATTCTTCCTCCCCTCCGTATCGTGAAGTGTGAAGCCTACGTCAAGACGATGATAAGGCTGCGAATAGTATGGAGGGACAGCTTGGCCGGGATGTGCAAGTGGGTGAGGTGAAAAGAAACCGCGAGAAGTGGCTACCGGAGCTGGATGCATGGAGATGGTGAACAGTCTTCGAGGTATGAGCGGCAGACAGAGGTCAATGGGATGGATCTGCTAGAGTCTGAATAGGTTCCCTCCCTTCGTCCAGCGTCGGTGATTGCCTGAATCGTATTGCTTGACGGAGAATCGCAAAAGACAGATTCATATCATCTTGAGGCCATAAGTCCTGTCGAAACCAAGTTGTACGACAGGAGGAATGTTGGGGGGAGGAATGGATCTTTTGAGGACGGGATCGTCGAAGAAGAGATCGAGTCTAGGTGGACGGCAGCAGCGGGAGGTATTGAATAAAGAGGATCTGTTGGGCGTGTTAAAGAGGTGAATTAAAGGTATTCTATTGTGATCTCGAAAAGGCTCGGCTAGTAAAAGACTAAGAGCACAATAGCAGGCGCAAAGTAACAGAAATGGAGTAAGAGGAACAAACTAGTGGAACTAAGGGAATGACGAAGATTCTATATGAGGTATGGACACGCAAATTGTAATTTGGTTCCAGACAGGAGTTACCTCCAAGATGGAAACGGTGGAGGTGGTGGAATCATAGCAGCAGGCTTAGCTTAGCATAGCATGGAGTGGAGGCTGATCTCAAAGTCGTCAAAGTCCCGTCTCCGATTGATGTCACAGGCCGCGCCAGGTCACTTTGGGCATGTAGTGGGCGAGACACTTTTAGGCTCAGCTTTGTTTGGCTCACCCAGTGGCCTTGCTGGGCTTTTGCGTGCTGGCTTGGCCAACCTTGTCTTCGCCTTTGTGCAGGGATGACGAAGGGAAGAATGGAGCATGGCATGTACGAAGGTACGAATCCGCCGTAGTCGTCCTAGCATGTTTCCGGGACGCCGATAGTCTAGCAATAATGAAGTGCGTATTGCAGTGGGCGTAGCAGGAGGGCTTAGCATCATCATTAGTCGTGGATTCGTAACGGGTCAGGATTAAGGAGCATAAGGGAAACGGATGGGAGCCACTATCGAGCATCGGCTGGTCCACAGCCTTTCCGGCCTGACCTTACTACAACATGCTACGCAGTAACGCAGTGTAGTGCAGTTCTTGCAAAACATCCATGACAATTTGAATTTGGGATTCCCGGGGCGAGAAAATAGCGCTGGGCAGCCAATAAGAATGGATGCTAGTACGGAAAAGTCTGGTTAAATCATCTACGCCGCGTGCCGTAATACTGTAACTAATGAAATCGGTTCAGGCAGCAGGGAGCATGAAAGTTGACACGGAGCCAGGAATGGGGGATGTGCATTCGCTTTGGCAGAAAGGTGTGTGTTCAAGGTGTGTAGCAGTTTCTGTATAATCCCAGTGGACCGTGGTATCATATCGAAGCTGTCGCACAGTACATTGCGGTGTGCAGCCCAATAATTGTACAGTAGTATGTATGAATGTATGAATAGCAGCTGGCCGAACAAGTTGGACCAGGGTGTGTGTCGCGTGGAGAGTGTCTAGGTGTGTCACCGCGAATACATCCCTTTCTAGTCAGAATTTGGAAATCATTGAAGATGGTGATGATGCCTGCTGGTTCGCTGGGCTTGATACTGGCGTGAAATGCTTGCAGCGCCGTGATGCGTGGTCAGTGCACACGAAGGGATTCAGGAGGCCATGTGTGATTGGGCCGAGATGAGACTTTGGCTCGGATCGCTCTTTGATGTTGGGATTTAGATAGAGGAATGGGGGGATGAGGAAGCGCTAGGAAATGGGACAAGGCGGCTTGTGATAATTTCTGCGTTTCTCATTCGGCCTTGTAGCCAGCCGTGCATACATCCAAGGCCTCGCTGAGATTCTTAAGTGAAATATTGCTGGGCTACCGGGAAAAGCCAAGATGGGATAAGGGTTTAGGTGGCCAGCGCGCTGGTTCAGCACGCCCTTTCGTCGCCCTCCCACTAACAGATGCTGCCTGTTGATTTCCATGCCGTTTCGCTTGTTGCGCTACTACATACGATACTACGGCAACACACACGTACATAATACCTAACTATGCCGATCATAACATCCCTAGGCTCCTGATTTTGAGTATGTTGTCTAACCCAAGGCAAAAGCCCGGTAAACGATGCTCTGCGTCGGAATGCATCAATCCAGAGAATGCCCAACTCGCATCTTGATTCGCAGCAGGGCCCGTAAATTCAGCCAGACCGACAGCATCACTGTCATCTGTCGGTGTGCAAATGTGCCTGCCTTTCACGTACAGGCCATTTCATTGACGATCGTCCTCCTCAGACAACGCCTCGCTCGCAATACAGGGGCGTAAGCAGCAACGGGAGAATGAAGGTCTTAATCTGACTGATCCATCCAATTTTATGGTTCCAGCCGGTCATAACTCGCGTTAGCTTCTAGGTAAACCTAGACCGAAATCTGCTTTGTTGATGATGAGTTGTGATTCCTGCCGAGCCTTGTCCGTTGGTGGGATGAAGATGAAGTCACATACGCCATTCCAGCTGAGTCTCTAGATTTCCCACAGGGGATTGGGTATCCAACAGGACCAACAGTTCGTCATCCTGGCTATTCTAGGCGTTAGTGTCGTGTCCACTCGTGATCTCAAGATGGCACAATCGGTGTGTGAATCCGACGCTTTGGAACCGTAAGACATTTGGTATTTTCGTAGTGTGGTTGCATCAACAGAACCGCCGGGATGAGAGCATGACTCGCTCCTAAATCGAGCTTAGAGACGGGCAAGCGGCAAATGATAGTTGTTACGACCAAAACAAAAAATCATACCCAGTGTTAGGCCGCAGCGCTAAGCAGATAACGGGTTAAAGGGGTTGAAGCACTACATAGGCCACCAGGTCGATACCTCCGCCAGTTTGCGCCCGCCCAAATTAGACCGGCGATTACGGCAGGCTAGTTCCCAAGGCATTAAGGCATGACTGTATATATGTGTGAACCAGTATAAAATATGGATGATCCTGATTTGTGGATGTTGGGGATGCACATGAGTGGATATGTGGGGCTACAAACTCGAGTTTTCCCTGTTGAGCGCTCGACCACATCGTATGGTGAGTCAAGAATATTTGGCTATCAACGTGGTGGCGTGGACATTGTCTCTTCCGGGATTTGCCTGTTGCGGGCAGGATGGCAAATGCCTTGCAGTCTCACGACGCAGCAGCATCTTTGATCTTTTTGCGTTTGCATTGAAACGGGGTAAGGTTTGTTCCTGAATCTCTAGGCACAGATCACGATGAAAGCATTCTGCCCTTCCTAGTAGATATACGTGATTGGGAAGTGCGATCGTCCAACCAATAGTAGCCTTTCTAACGTGCAGCTTGATAAGATCGAATCGGTATCCCGGATGCAAGACAGGCACGACTGTATTACATCTCCCGGCTGATGACGGTACAGCATACAGGACAAGGGAGGACAATAGGAGATCACGAGGCGGACGAAAGTCCTCCATCAAAAACTTCTAGGTGTCAGCCCCAGAAGGCTAGGTTTCGCCCTTACCTTTTGCCCTTCGTATCTTGCCCCTCGTGCCCCTGTCGAGGAGAACATTGCAACAATATCGCCATCATTATTACTCCGGAAGGATGGTCAAAGACTTGCATGGTGTCGCGGATTTGATTACTCTGATAGTGTTCCAGTCTTTGCCCGGGCCGTAGGATGAATTTGGGGGCGAGACAACATCCTGTCATCTCCACAAGACCTACTCAAATCACTCAACATCAACAATTCATTCTGAGTCTTTTTCAGGCTAGTCTGGAAGGCAGCCACAAAGCAGGTGGGGTGTTTCTCCTTCGCTAACGCGTTGCAGTAGCTATGCGCCACATTACTTGGAAAGGGCCAAAGAGGAAGTTATGGAATGTCATACAACTTACAGGTTTTGGCTTCTAACCTGGGTTCCGCTCGTATGATATTATGATACGCTGCTTGAGTAGGCCGCTTACGATGATCGTTTCAAAATGCATACGCACCAAGGATCAAGACTTTAAACAGTACCGATTATGCCGCGTCGAAATATGTGCGCAGCCATTTAGTTCAGCAACTGGGCTGAGCCAATAACCCGAACATCATAATGAAAGTCTGCCTCGTGAAGACGCGTGAGCTAGGTCCGAGGCAGAGTATTTACCAACGAAGAACTCCATAACTGGCTGAGAGTGGACTAATATCCCATAGAGTATATGCAATGGCCGTTCTATCCGAGCCACGCTCGTGCAAAGGTCAGCGGTGGAGTCAAACAATATTCATTTTTCTGATTTCATAGCCACTATCCGAGGTTCATCCATTTTTTCCGACTTGCAAACAGACTTCGGAGTTGGTTAACGTCCACGTATTGCTTGATTTTGCTAATACAGACCGTTGGCTTTGGATCTCGAGCTGTACATCAATGCAAGGATGTCGAAAAAGTCCTCAATATACCTGCCCATATGTCAAATATCGACGGGCAGCGGCGATTAAGGCATCATTTTGCCACCTATTATCAGAAGGTGAAGCATAAGCTATCTGCTGCCTGATTCCGGCCTCTTGCCCCATGTAGTCGATGGAATCTTACAGTACGGAAGCCCATCTAGATGGTCGAAGGTAACATGATATTTGGAACGCCACCATGCCAGGTGATTTGATCGAGGTCTGTTTAAGGATGTTCGATGTACGCCATGGGATGGTTATCACATTAGATTTTTTTGGTGATACAACATCGGGCCATATCTCATGGCAATGGCAGTCGCAAGGTTCATCGACTGTAAGCCTTGCCGGACAGAGAATCAATAAGGTAAAAGCATTTTACGTATGTACTTATATTTTGGATATACTCGGGAATCCCGTCTTGAATTGGCCATCACTTAAGACATTCCTCGTATTTCCTTAACGGTGGTAAGAAGGGGCAATAGATCACTTGAGTGCTACGCCTTGTTATACGAGGAAGATGAAGGACAGGTTGTGTCAACGCAGTTCGACATGAAACATTGTCCTCTCAAGACAATAAGCAGAAGTGGTCGACTCATGATTGAAGCTGGGACTTGCCCTTCAGGATTAGTTTTGCTGGAGAGTAGTCAACTCGAACTAGTAATATCATCGGTCTGGATATCAAGTGCTAGCGCGGGAACCATGAGCAGGAAGGCATCTATAAAATTCGACCGGCGTAACGTAATTCCAGAAAACTATCAGCTCATCGATTCCGGCCAGATGACCTCTTCACTTTCTACGTCCATTATGAACTATCCAGAGTGAATCAGGCGAGCCTTTCCATATCACGTGATTTATCACGTGATTAAAGTACGTCAGTCGAAAAGACCACTTTACGAAGTTGCCTTGGTCACGCCGCCAACGGGGAGAGCCGCCAAGGCTCCCTTGATACGAGACTTCAAACTGTTTGCAACCGAATTTAGAAACAACATTCATTCATTCCTCTGTGTCTGGCAAGAACATAAACCTTCACAGAGGAGCGCAATCGTTACTTCCTCTTAACAACACTGTTTTATACTATCTCTCGCTGTCTCTCTCAATCCACCGCCTCGCATTGCTGCGCACGCCCCCCTACTCCACCAACTTTGGCAAAACGTCGTCATCATCCGTACAACAGGCGCTACATCCATTTCACTATGGCCTTCGGCGACTTCAACTGGCTCTGCGAGCAAGCAGCAGTCCCGCTCTGCTCCGTCGTTGGCAGCGTGTCAACCATTGAGTTTGGGGTCGGCATCGAGGCGAATTGTTATGCGCGGAATATCGAGCTCGCCAATACGATTATTTTTCAGGGCGCAGCGAGCTTCATGCACATTGCTGCGTTGATAATGACCGTTATTATGATTCTACATGTGCGGTCGAAATATACAGCTGTTGGTATGAGTCCATCATGGGGTTGCGAATACAGGTTGGATAAATAGCTGACATTCTAAAAATAGGCCGCAAGGAGATCACCTTTTTCTTCTTCCTATACATGGCATTGACCTTCTGCTCGCTCTGTCTCGACTCTGGAGTCATTCCTCCCGGCTCATCTCCACTTCCGTACTTCGTTGCCGTCCAATCGGGCCTTACATCAGCGCTGTGCGTCTGCTTGCTCATTAATGGCTTTGTTGGGTTCCAATTGTACGAAGATGGCACGAAATTATCAGTATGGCTCCTGCGGACTATATCCTTCGCGTTCTTCATTATCAGCGGTTTAGTTTCCCTAGCTACTTTCAAGGATTGGGCCGGTTTAGGCCCTACCCATACTGTTGGCTTGTTCGTTGTGTTATACATTGTGTCCGGCCTTTGCTTGCTAGTCTATGTCATAATGCAGGTTATTCTTGTTACGAGGACGCTGGAAGATCGCTGGCCGCTGGGAGATATTGCTTTCGGGGTATTTTTCTTTACTATCGGCCAGGTCATCCTCTACGCCTTCTCAGATCAGATCTGCAATGCGGTGCAGCACTACCTGGATGGCCTCTTCTTTGCTACAATCTGCAATCTTTTGGCTGTCATGATGGTATATAAGGTTAGTCACCATATAGATATCTCCTCGGACACCTCAATACTAACTTCAGCAGTACTGGGATTCAATTACCAAGGAAGACCTCGAATTCTCCGTTGGAATAAAGCAGAACAACTGGGAAGTGAAGGAGCTCCTGCCAGAAGATGAACACCGAAGCACGATTTACCAAGACACGGACTATTCAAATAGCTTGTACCACCAGCCACTACCCGCAAGGAACTCGAGTTTTTCTGCTCTCAATGCCTACTAGAATACTTCTCCGGATTTTTGATTCTGTATATACTACATGAAGCCTTGGTTTGAATGGGGTTGGATTATATGGCACTTGCATGGCTTTGGCTCATTGTTCTGAGCCAATTCATCGGCGTTCGGCTTTAGAGAGAGAAATTTACGTCCCCCTTTCCATAGAAAAGGGCTGGATAGAGTTTGGTATGAGACAACGGCGTTAGATCTGCAGAGCCAGACATGTATGTAGCACCATGGGTCCTAATACTAATGAAATCAACTGTTATAAAGCGCTATTTTGTCTCACCCTCAAATCCCGAAAACTTTAACAAGGAACTTTCATAACTTAGTAGAATAATACACAGTTGAGAAAGTCTTCTCATGGCATCACTTTTAACCTAACAGGGACTTTCCAGTAGCAGCAATCGCAATCCGTTTCCGTGGTATCCCTATGCGTCTCAGCAAACCTTATAGCTGAGCATTTTTGGAAATCTATATCTTGAATCTGAACAGACATGGCTCGACGGGGTTATTGAAAGACAGTTGTGTGATCACTTCATCTCTTGCATGTCCGACGTCTAAACACTAATAGTCTTGAAAACGTTAAACGTCTCACCCGTCCCCACCACCACACCCGGTATCTGCGGATGCCAATGACACTCCTTGACCTTCTCCATATAATGGACAAACAGCAACTGAGGCGGCACGCCCGGTACGCCGCCCGTATCCTTGCTTTCCTCATCGTCCAGCTCGACTGCTAGATCCCAGAGAGTGAGTGTGTCGTCGCCAGCAGCGACCGCGACGATGCTGTCATCTGTGGGGTGCCATTCCACGCTCGTGATCTGCTCTTTGTGGAAATTGAAGGATGCTACAGGGGTAGGTTTGCTCGGGGCCGAGGAAGCGGCGTTAGGCTTCCATTGTCGTAAGTCCCAGACGGCCCAGACGCCGTCGTCAGCGCCGGATGCGAGGAGATGGCCCGTTTGGCGTGACCATGACATGACGTTTACGTCTGTGTTGCTGACTTGGACGCTTACGGCTGCGGTGCGGGACTTGCTGCGTACGTCCCAGACTTTGACGGTGCCATCACTGGAGGCGGAGGCGAAGACTTGTCGCTCAGAGGGGCTCCATTGGAGCTCTTCGACGCTGCTGGTGTGGCTTGTGAAGGGGCGCGAGTCGGTAGCCCAGCCGCCACCATCATGATGAGTTGTGACAAAGATTTTGCCATCGTTGTCGCCAGTTAGCAGCTTGCCAGTTGAGATGAGGGGAGACCAGTCTAAAGCGTATCCTTCGGATTTGTGCATGCGGAGGGTGGAGAGAGGTTTATTTTGCTGCGGGGTGATGGTTGTGCCGGGGCTGTCGAAGTGGGTAAGGTGTGGAGTGATGTCGTGGATTAAAACTTGAGCTGCTTCCGTCATGGTCGCTGTGAGGGTTGTGGGAGGTCGTGATGAGTCTGTAGAGGGTATTTGATGTGCTCGTATTCGGTTTGTAGTAGAGTTTAGGGGTATCGATGATGATTCAAGGATGGGGTCTGCGTCTTCGTCATCGTCATCTGAGGAGTCGTCTTCGTCATGTTCTCGATCCATTCGACTTAGCCCACTAAACTTCATGACCATCAATTGATTGTCCTTCTCTCGTTTAGCCTCTGCTTGAGTTCCCGCAACCGCGTACATTGTAGCGGGGTATGTCTTCCTGTTGTCTCCTAGGCTATCCCGTATGATATCGAACGATAGACAAGGCCAAGGAGTGCTCAAGGCATGTAGCATTTCGTAAGTTGATAAATCGGGCGATAATGTTTGTCCAGGCTCAAGCTTATTCCTCCCCACTATGAATGTTTGCTGGTCCACGTCCATTGCATCTAATTCAACATTAGACGTTTGCATTCTGAAGGATCAGTACATTGAGC
>Ga0335072_10004209_pt1 | contig 21474 bp, 17 predicted proteins | sample Lox_Sample_21_FD_206725 | JGI IMG/M metagenome (GOLD analysis project Ga0335072, IMG submission 206725) | Soil microbial communities from Loxahatchee National Wildlife Refuge, Florida, United States - Lox_Sample_2.1 | ecosystem: Environmental > Terrestrial > Soil > Wetlands | place: USA...
TCGGGAACATTCCCACGGGCGGATCGGCAAGCGCGGAGTTCACGATCGATTTCTCGAGTTGCAATCCGAGCGCGCGGTGGCAACTGAATATGCCGTGGAGTTCGGCGGTGTATCACACGGGAACATTCGTGGCCACACCGTAGGGCCAAGGCAGATTCGTGGGCGTCCGTTGGCTCGAATCTGCCAACCTGGGGACGGGGGCAATCGCGCTTGTAGAATGAGAGCGTCTTCATGATGCGGTTATTCCCCTTCGCCCTCTCGGTTGCAGTTGCCTCTTCGGCTCTGGCGCAAGCCCCGCCGGATGTCACCCCTGCCGTTTGGAAGATGCAGGATTCGGGCACCACGGCCGGACTGCGCGGAATCGATTCGGTGGACGGGATGGTGGCCTGGGCCAGCGGAACGGGCGGAACAGTGTTGCGCACGACCGATGGCGGCACGCACTGGCAGGCCTGCGAAGCGCCCAAGGACGTGAAAGACTGGGCGACACTCGATTTTCGAGGCATCGAGGCTTGGGATTCGGCGACTGCGATGGTGCTGGCTTCCGGCCCCGGCGACAAGAGCCGGCTCTACGAGACGCAGGATGGGTGCACGACGTGGACGCTGCTGTTCAAGAATCCTGACAGACCCGGAGGGTTCTTCGACAGCTTCTGGCTGAACACGCTTTACGGCGAGGGCCTGCTGCTTGGTGATCCCGTCAAGGGCAACTTCGCTGTGTTCGCTACGCGGGACGGCGGCCAGCACTGGAATCGCGAGACGGCTTCAGGGCTGTCGTCGCAGGGCGAAACGGAGGCAGCGTTTGCGGCGAGCAACAGCTCGATTGCGCGCAGCGACACGAGTTTTCTGCGCGGTTTCGTAACCGGCGGCAAAGGCGGTTCTTTTCTCTACGAGCGATGGGGCGGGCCGATTTATCGGCGGTATCGCCTGCAGCTCAAACCGCCGCGCCTGGGAGAAGCAGGCTGGTCGCATACGTACCTGCCGCTGGCTTCGGGTTTCGACAGCACCGGAGGATTCGCGCTTGGCTACCGGGTATTGCCGACGCGCTGCCGCGAGTGCAAGCTCGGACCCGACTGGCACTTTGTCGCGGTCGGCGGCAATTATGCACGACCCGACGATACGGTGGGGACAGCTGCCTTCTCTCTCGACGGCGGACAACATTGGACCGCGGCCAGCACGCCGCCGCATGGCTACCGATCCGCCGTGGTTTGGAGCAAGGGGCAGAATGCCTGGATTGCAGCCGGGAGCAACGGATCGGACATTTCGCGCGACGACGGACGGAGCTGGCAGGCGCTGGACAAGGGCAACTGGAATGCTCTGTCGCTGCCGTTCGCGGTAGGCCCGAACGGGCGGATCGGGAAGATCGACTTTGGGGCGGTGAAGAAGGAATAGCGGGCCGGGACGAAAATTTTCTTAAGCTCCATCAAACCAAATGGATGCGAACTGTATCGCCGTGGGCATTGTTGACCAACGATTCGCGATAGAATGGGCATATTCGGATGAACCAGGCCTCTTCAGCGGCTGCCAGCCAGGCAACCCGCACCTCGCGGGAACCTGACGCACGGGTGCCGATGATCGAGGTCGAGAACCTGGAAAAGACCTACAAGACGGCGCACGGGACGCTCACGCTGTTCAACAAGCTGAACCTGAAAGTCTATTCGGGCGAACTGGTGGCCATCGTGGGGCAATCGGGTACCGGAAAGAGCACCCTTTTGCACATCCTTGGTGCTCTTGATTCTCCCACCGCAGGAACAGTACACTGCGCCTCAACCAATCTGACCGGTCTTGCGCAACGGCACGGGGCTGCGTTTCGCAACCGCGAAATTGGCTACGTGTGGCAGTTCCACTATCTTCTGCCCGAGTTTTCGGCGGTAGAAAACGTAGCCATGCCACTGATTGCGCGGGGCATGAATAGACGGGATGCGCTTCGAGTGGCATCCAACTGGCTTATGGAGGTGGATTTGGACGAGCGGTTCGATCATCGGCCCGGGGAGCTCTCAGGCGGAGAGCAGCAGCGCGTTGCGCTGGCGCGGGCGCTGGTGGGCGATCCGCGGATCCTGCTGGCCGACGAGCCGACCGGCGACCTGGATGAGGTGACAGCCGGCAGGGTCTTCGATCTGCTGGAACGATTGCACACCTCGCATGGGCTCACCTCGATCGTTGTGACGCACAATCCCGATTTGGCCGCGCGATGTACGCGGACTCTGCGCCTGGAGAGCGGGCGCCTAGCCGAACTGGGTAAATCAACCCGGGCGGCGATTCACCCCGGACCTGCGCAATGAAAGTTGCACCTGCCCGGGTGTTTTGGGAGTCAGATTGGTAGGGAGTCAGGGTGGGAGTCTGCCGGGGACGATGCACGCCGGAGACATTCGGGTTGAACGAAATCCCGGGACCATCCCAACAGCTGTTCGGGGCGCAAACGGCATTTTTCAAGTGGGCCCTGGCGGCGGGAAAGCACTTTCGGAAGTACAAGCGAGAGTTTGCTTCCGCAGGATGCTGAAGTTAAAAGAAGGCGCGTGGGTGGGACTGAAGCCGTAACGGAAACGGCCGGCCACTGCCGACGAGAGCCTGCTACAGGGAGAACACCATGTTCGAGCGCTATACGGAGAAGGCGCGGCGTGTGATCTTCTTCGCGCGGTATGAGGCGAGCCAGTTCGGCTCTCCTTATATCGAGACCGAGCACCTTCTGCTTGGGCTTCTGCGCGAAGACAAAGCCCTAACCAACCGTTTTTTGCGGTCGCATGCCTCGGTGGAGTCGATTCGCAAGCAGATCGAAGCGCACACAACGATTCGCGAAAAGGTTTCTACGAGCGTGGATTTGCCGCTTTCGAACGAATGCAAGCGGGTGCTGGCGTATGCCGCCGAAGAGGCGGAACGGCTGGGTCATAAGCATATTGGTACAGAACACCTTCTGCTTGGGCTTTTGCGCGAGGAGAAGTGCTTCGCGTCCGAGATTCTGCAGGAGCGCGGACTGAAGCTGGCGCAGATTCGCGACGAGCTGGCGCGCGTGACCCAGGAAAAGGCTCCGCAACAGCAGCGGCAGCGCGAATCGAGCCTGCTGGCCGAGTTCAGCCGCGACCTGACGCAGGCGGCGATGGACGGACAGCTGGATCCGCTGGTCGGCCGTGATGGAGAGCTGGAACGGGTCATCCAGATTCTCTGCCGCCGGACGAAGAACAACCCGGTGCTGATCGGCGAGCCGGGCGTGGGCAAGACGGCCATTGTGGAAGGACTGGCGCAGCGGATTGCCGACGGTGAAGTGCCGAGCTTCCTGGCGGACAAGCGCGTGCTGGGACTTGACCTTTCCCTCATCGTGGCCGGCACGAAGTATCGCGGCCAGTTTGAAGAGCGGTTGAAGACGATCATGAAGGAGCTGATGGAGAACCAGAACTCCATCATCTTCATCGATGAGCTGCACACGCTGGTGGGTGCGGGATCGGCCGAAGGGTCGCTGGACGCGGCAAACATCCTGAAACCTGCGTTGAGCCGCGGCGAGATCCAGTGCATCGGCGCGACGACTCCGGCGGAATACCGCAAGTCGATCGAGAAGGATCGTTCGCTGGAGAGGCGCTTCCAGGCGGTGAAGGTGCCGCCGCCGACCGAGGCGGACGCGGTGAAGATCATCAACGGCATCAAGGACCGCTATGAGAAGTTCCACGCGGTGAGCTACACGGATGCCGCGGTGGAGTTTGCGGTATCGCACTCGAACCGGTACATTCCTGATCGGTTCCTGCCCGACAAGGCGATCGACTTGATTGACGAGGCCGGGGCGCGCGTGAAGCTGCGCCAGACTTCGCTGCCCGAGGAGATCACCGAGGTGCAGAAGCGGATCAAGTTCATCGTGCACCGGATGGATTCAGCGATTGCCAATCACGAATTCGAGAAGGCACGCTTCTACAGCGATGAAGAACGCAAGGAGCGCGAGAACCTGCGCGCACTGCGCGACAAGTACCACCTGGATGATTCGGCGGCCGGGATCGTGGGCCGCGAAGACATCGAAGACGTGGTCAGCCGCTGGACCGGCGTTCCGGTAACGAGCATCAAGGAAGAGGAAACGCAGAAGCTGCTGCGGGTGGAAGAAGAGCTGCACAAGCGGGTGATCTCGCAGGACAAGGCCATCTCGGCTTTGGCGCGCGCGATCCGGCGGTCGAGGGCGGGTTTGAAGTCGCCGCACCGCCCGATTGGCAGCTTCCTGTTCCTCGGACCGACGGGCGTGGGCAAGACGGAGATGGCGCGCACCCTGGCGCAGTTCCTGTTCGGGAGCGATAAGGCGCTGATCCGCTTCGATATGTCGGAGTTCATGGAGAAGCACTCGGTGTCGAAGCTGATCGGGTCGCCTCCGGGGTATGTGGGCTACGAGGAGGGCGGACAGCTGACGGAGCGCGTGAAGCGGTCGCCGTACTCGGTGGTGCTGCTGGATGAGATCGAGAAGGCACATCCCGATGTGTTTAACATCCTGCTGCAGGTGTTTGAAGACGGGCAGCTGACGGATGGACTGGGCAACACGGTCGACTTCAAGAACACGATCCTGATCATGACGTCGAACATTGGCGCGCGGCACCTGCAGAAGAAGCAAGGGCTGGGCTTCCAGAGCGACCGGGAAGACATTGTGAGCGAGAAGGTGGAGGAGCTGGTCAAGAACGAGGTGAAGAAGACCTTCAACCCCGAGTTCCTGAACCGTCTCGATGAAGTGATCCTGTTCCAGTCGCTGAGCGATGCGGACCTGATCCAGATTGTGGAGCTGCTGGTGCAGCAGCTGAACGCCAACCTGGCGCAGAAGGCGATCACGATCTCGGTGACCGAAGAGGCCAAGAAGTGGATCCTGGAAAAGACGCTGGTGGACCGCAGCTACGGTGCGCGTCCCTTGCGCCGCGCGCTGCAGCGCTACGTCGAAGATCCGCTGTCGGAGGCGCTGATCGCGGGACAGATTCCGGGGCGGCCTGCCTTCCTCGAGGTCTATCTCGATCAGAACCAGCTGTTCTATCGTCCGGTGAGTTCGGACGATTCGGGCAGCGACGAAAAGCCAGCGGGCGTGCTGCTGTTCAGCGCGTAACCCACGGTCCATTGAGCCAACCAGGCCCCCGGCTAGCGCCGGGGGTTTGTTTTTTACGCGAGGCGACGTCTATTCTCCTGCGGTCTCGAGAGCGCCGGTCTGCACGCCGGACGGCGCGGATGTCTTCATGAGGGCGACGTACACGGCTCCGGCGGTAAAGAAACCGGCGAACCACGCGTAGTCATACAGAAAATGAAGCGGCTTGAAGAATAGGCCGACGAGGGCGATGGTTACGCCGAGAGCCAGCGCAACAATGGCGCGCGGATTGACGCCGCGGGTGTAGTGGTACGCGCCTTCGCGGTGATAGAGCGAGTTGATGTCGAGTTCGGTGTGGCGGATGAGGAAGTAGTCGCACACCATGATGCCGGCGACGGGACCGAGCAGGCCGGAGTAGCCAACGAGCCATCCGAAGATGTAGGCATCGGGAGTGGAAAGAAAGTGCCAGGGGCACATGGCGAGGCCGAGGAAACCGGTGATGAGGCCGCCGGTGCGGAAACTGATGAGGCGCGGATAGAGGTTGGAGAAGTCGTTCGACGGCGAGACAACGTTGGCGCCAATGTTGACGTTGAGCGTTGCGACGAGGATGGCGACCATGGCGATGAAGGCGACGACGGGCTGATGGAATGCGCCGATGAGCAGAACCGGGTTCCAGATGGGGTGGCCGAAGAGCACGGCGGATGCGGATGTGACCGAGATACCGACAAAGGTGTAGAGAGTCATGGCGACGGGAAGACCGAAGGCCTGTCCCCAGGACTGCGCGTGCTGCGATTTGGAGTAGCGGGTGAAGTCGGGGATGTTGAGCGCAAGCGTGGCCCAATAACCCACCATGGCGGTGAGAGACGGGAAGAAGACGGCGAGGAACGCGCTGGTGGAGTGGAACTGCGAGGGCGTGGAGAGCATGGTGCCGAAGCTGCCGGCCTTCATGCGTACCCAGATGAGCAGGAGCGCGGCCATGATGAACATGAAGGGCGCTCCGAAGGCCTGGAGGTGACGGATGGATTCGACGCCGCGCCAGACGACGATCATGTTGAGCAGCCAGAAGAGGAGAAAGCTGGCCCACAGCACCGCGTTGACGCCGGCGAGCGAAGGCCAGTGACGATGAGCATCGCGTCGATGGCCTGGCCGCCGATCCAGGACTGGATGCCGAACCAGCCGCAGGCCACGACGGCGCGCAGGATGGCGGGAAGATTGGCGCCGCGCACGCCGAAGGGGGCGCGAATGAAGACCGGGAACGGGATGCCGTATTTTGCACCGGCATGGGCATTGAGCAGCATGGGGACGAGGACGATGAGATTGCCGAGCAGGACGGTGCCGAGAGCCTGTTTCCAGTCCATGCCGTTGGCGATCAATGAGGAAGCGAGCTGGTAGGTGGTGATCTCCATGGACATGGAGAACCAGAGGGCGATGTAGTTGTACATCGTCCAGGTACGGTGTTCTAGCGTGGTGGGGCGGAGGTCGTTGTTGGAGAGGGTTGGGTCGTTGACGGACAAGTCGGCCTCCGGGTGGGCGCAGGAGCGGGTCAGCAAGTAAGCGGGAACGGCTTGCCGGCGCGCTCTTGTGTTCCCTCGAATGTACTCAGCCGGGGACAAAAATGGAATGACGATTCCCTGGCCGCGGGCCTGATCGGCCTTTGGACAGCACTTAAGTAATTTTCAGTCGTCACGATTGATGGCTACAATTGCGGAATCCCTGGATTCGCAGATCTCCGAGCTTTGCTCAAGCTCCGGAACGAAGACGCTCGCAGGCCGTCAAACCAAGATTGCGCGCGATTCGGTCTCAAGTCGCCAAAGGCGATGCTGTTCTAACCGCGAGACGAAAGGATCAGAAATGCAGGGACCCGCTGAGAAACAAAACCCAGAGTCGATGATCGGGAAAACAATCGTCGTGAAGGGCGAGATTATTGCCTCAGCCCCTCTTTACGTTTATGGGCGCATTGAAGGCACGATCAACGCACCCGAGCAGCGCGTGACCATCGCGAAAGAGGGTAAGGTGAAAGCCAGCGTCAGCGCGCGCGAAATCGTGGTCATGGGCGACGTTCGCGGCAAACTCGATGGTAGTTCTCGAGTGGAGATTCGCAGCGATGGCTCACTGACGGGCGATGTGGCTACGGATCGGATCAGCATTGAAGAAGGCGCGATCCTCAAGGGCACCATTCACGTCCGGCCGCCGAAAGAAGCGGACAACACGGTAGCGCGAAAGGAATCAGAGCCGGCGCATGAGCCGCAGAAAGCGGAAGCTCTCGTTGAACCGGACTTCGATCCCGAGGCCCTGGCGGCCACCGCGGCATCGTAGGGGTGTCCCGGTTCGTCGCGTAGTTCAGAACCAGAAAAGCTTAACCTTCGCTGGGCAAGACGCGAGAGGGTAATGGCTTATCGGCGACTGAAAATCGGGCCCTTTCAAAACAACGGTTCCTGCGACCAGTTCTGCGGCAAGCAGCGAACGCGGACCAAATTTATTTCCAGGCGCCACCGCGGGCGGCGCGTCGCAGGTATTGGCCGCGGCCGGGCGTGCCGATGAATTCGCCCTTGGAGACGATGAGTTCGCCACGCGAGTAGACGTCGCGGGCGTTGCCTTTCACCTTGAAGCCCTCGAACATGGAGTAGTCGACGCGCATGTGGTGCGTGGCAGCGGAGATGGTGTGCGCGGCGGCCGGGTCCCAGAGGACAATGTCGGCATCGGAGCCGGGCTTGAGAACACCCTTCTTCGGGTACATGCCGAAGATGCGCGCGGGCGCGGTGGAGACCAACTCAACGAAGCGATTGATGGAGAAGTTGCCCTTGCCCACGCCATGGTGATGCAGAAGCTGGAGGCGGTTTTCGATGCCGGGTCCACCGTTGGGAATCTTGGTGAAGTCATTTTTGCCGAGGGACTTCTGATCTTCAAAGCAGAAGGGGCAGTGGTCGGTGGAGACGACCTGGAGGTTGTCTTTGCGCAGACCGTCCCATAGCTTCGACTGGTTTTTCTTTTCGCGCAGGGGCGGCGTGAAGACGTACTTGGCGCCTTCCCAGCCCTTGTCCTGCATGTTGTCTTCAATCGAGAGCAGGAGGTATTGGGGGCACGTCTCGGCGAAGGCGGGCAGGCCGCGGTCGCGGGCTTCGCGGACTTGATTAAGCGCATCCTCGCTGGAGAGATGCACGATGTAGACGGGCACGGCGGCCATTTCGGCCATGGCGATGGCGCGATGCACGGCCTCAGCTTCAGCGCGCGTGGGGCGGGTGAGCGCGTGATGGATGGGCGCGGTTTTGCCCTCGGCCAATGCACGCTGCACGATGACGTCGATGACCGAACCATTCTCAGCGTGCATGCAGATGAGCGCGCCGTTGTTGGCAGTCTGGCGCATGGCTTTGAAGATGGTGGCATCGTCGACCATGAGCACGTTGGGATAGGCCATGAAGAGCTTGAAGCTGGCCACGCCTTCGCGGACGAGCTCGTCCATGTCTTCGAGTCCGGCGTCGGGTAGATCGGTGACGATCATGTGCAGGCCATAGTCGATGCAGGCCTTGCCCTCGGCCTTTTTCCACCATGTGTCGAGGGCGGCGCGCATTTTGGTGCCGCGAGCCTGGATGGCGAAGTCGACGATGGTGGTGGTGCCGCCAATGGCAGCGGCGCGCGTGCCGGTGAGAAAATCGTCGGCCGAGGTGGTGCCGCCGAAGGGCATGTCGAGGTGGGTGTGCGCATCAATGCCGCCGGGAAGCAGCAGCAGGCCGGTTGCATCGACAATCTTCTGCGCGGAGTTGGGCGGGATGGAGGGACGAACGTCTTTGATGACGCCGCCGTCGATGAGCAGGTCGGCGCGGACGCTGGAGTCGGCGTTGATGATGGTGCCGTTTTGGATGAGGGTGGTGGGCATGGTGAGTGAGCGGAGCTAGCGGTGTTAGCGCGGTTAGCGGAGTTAGCGCGGTTAGCGGAGTTAGCGCGGTTAGCGGAGTTAGCGCGGTTAGCGGAGTTAGCGCGGTTAGCGGAGTTAGCGCGGTTAGCGGAGTTAGCGGGGCTAGCGATGAGCCTCGGGCCCCTATGTCGCAACCAGCATTCGCAGGTTCAATGTTCCGCCGAAGAAGTGGATCTTCACTCGTATTGAATCAAAAAGTGGTGCCGAAAAGAGAAGGTAATGAATCTTTTGCTTTGGTTCCGATGAAAGAGAGAAGCTGCCATGTTCGTCGGTTCTCGTTGAAGTCCTGCAGTTCTTCCACCCCGGATCGCACACCTCGACAGACACACCAGCGACGGGCGCACCGGCACCGTCCACAACGGTTCCCTCTAGATGACGAACCACAAAGGTTCTCGCGTATTCGACTGTCTCAACCGCAGACCCCGGCAGCGGCGTCGCCAACATGGTAACGCCAAATAGCATCGAAACTCGCGTGATGTTCAGCACGTTTACGATCTCTGGGGTTCGGGCGCGGCACATTCGGCGCCGCGGGTTCGTTCGTCCCAGGTTTCCGCGGGCAGCCCGGTCTCGACGCGCACCATGGTGATGCAGTCGTCGACTGGGCACACCAGCGAGCAGAGGTTGCAGCCTACGCATTCGGTTTCGTCGACACGGGGAATGCGCGCGAGCGGAGTGGGATATGGTCCCTGCGGGTCAAAGGCTGCCTCGCGCTCCCTGCGCGAAACGGGGGTGACGGAAATGGCATGGCGGCTTTGCCCTTCGATCTCGGCGGGGGTGGCGTGCCTGGATGCGTGGCCGTCGATCGGTCCAGTGACGCGATCGAGATGAATGCACTGGTGCGCGCCATCCCAGCAGGCAATGTGGCAGAGGTCGCAGCCGATGCAGGTCTGCTCGTTGATGCGCGCGACGATTTTGTAGTTCAGGTTGAGGTGCTTCCACTCCGTGACGCGATGGAGGGACGCGCCGCGGAAATCGTCGAGGGAATTGAAACCCTTTGCGCGCATCCAGTTTTCGAGGCCGCCGGCCATATCTTCCACGACGCGGTAGCCGTAGTGCATAACGGCGGTGCAGACCTGCACGGTTCCGCAACCGAGGAGCAAGAATTCAGCCGCGTCGCGCCATGTTTCGATGCCGCCGATTCCGCTGAGCGGAAGCGCAGCGTCGGGATCGCCCATGACCTGCTGCACCATGTTGAGAGCGATGGGCTTCACGGCCGGGCCGCAATAGCCGCCGTGGGTGGTTTTGCCGTCGACGCTGGGGCGCGGCACGAGGGTATCGAGGTCGATGCCGGTGATGGAGTTGATGGTGTTGATGGCGGAGAGACCGTCTGCCCCGCCGCGTTTGGCTGCGCGGGCCACGGTCCGAATGTCAGTAATGTTGGGCGTGAGCTTGGCGAGCACGGGCGTGCGGGCCTTTTCCTTCACCCATGCTGTGATCATCTCGGTGTATTCGGGAACCTGTCCGACGGCCGAACCCATGCCACGTTCGCTCATGCCATGGGGGCAGCCGAAGTTGAGCTCGAGGCCGTCGGCTCCGGCGTCTTCGGCACGAGCGACGATGTCGTGCCAAGCCTCGCGATTGGAAGCGACCATGAGGGAAGCGATGACCGCGTGGTGCGGATAGCGCTTCTTGACTTCGGCCATCTCGCGCAGGTTGATCTCGATGCTGCGGTCGCTGATGAGTTCGATGTTGTTGAAGCCCATCATGCGCTGGGCCTGCCAGTCGATCGAGGAGTAGCGCGAAGTGACGTTGGTGACCGGCTCGCCGATGGTCTTCCAGACCGCGCCGCCCCATCCGGCGTCGAAGGCGCGCATGATCTGCTCGCCGCAGTTGGTGGGCGGGGCAGAAGCGAGCCAGAAGGGGTTGGGCGAATGGATTTTGCCGGCGAAACTGCGCACGCGGATATCAGGCATAACGCGCCTCCGCGATCTTGATCATGGCTAAGGCGGATCGTTTGCCATCGGCGACGGCATCGACGACTTCGCGGCCGCCGTTGATGCAGTCTCCTCCGGCAAAATAGCGGCGATTGGCGGTTTGGCCGGTGGCGCGGTCGACCTTGATTTTGCCATCACGCATTTCGATCTGGCGCATGTCGCCGATGAGTTGCATGACGGGCGACTGGCCGATGGCAGGCACGATGAGGTTGCAGGCAATGGTGAACTGCGAGTCAGGAATGGGCAGGAGCTTGCGATCGACCTCGCGCACCTGCACCGTATCGAGCAGCAGGCCTCCGTGGGCGTCGGAGCGAATGGCCATCGGCTGACGCCGCCACAGGAACTGCACGCCTTCCTGCTTGGAGTGTTCGTATTCGAAGTCGAAGGCGGCCATCTCGCTCTCGCTGCGGCGATAGAGGAGGTAGACGGTTTCGGCACCGAGGCGGCGAGCGGCATTGGCCGCGTCGATCGCGGTGTTCCCTGCCCCAACCACAACGACCGTGCCAGCGAGCTCGCGGAGGCGGCCGGTCTTGTAGGCTGCGATCAATTCGAGGGCGTTGGTGACCCCCGGCTGGTCTTCGCCGGGGATGCCCAGTTGCTGCATGGCGCCGAGGCCGATGCCGAGGAAGACAAAGTCGAATTCGGACTCGAGTGATTCGAGCGCGGAGACGGACTCGACACTGACTCCGAAGCGGAACTCGACGCCTATACGGCGGATCATCTCGATCTCGCGCAGGCTTGCGGAGGCAGGCAGCTTGTACTCGGCGACGCCGTAGGTATTGAGGCCGCCGGGCAAAGGGCGGCGCTCGATGATGGTGGCGTGCGCTCCCTGGCGGCAGAGTTCGGCGGCGCAGGCCAGGGACGCGGGGCCGGCACCGATACATGCAACCCGCAGGTTGCGCGATCCACGCTGGGCCTTGACGAGTTCTTCTCCGGAGTCCTGGAAGGCGTCCATTGCGTGGCGCTGGAGGCGGCCGATCTGGATGGGGTCGCGGCCATGGCGATGCATGACGCAGGCGCCTTCACAGAGAATGTCGACCGGGCAGGCGCGGGCGCAGCTTCCGCCGAGGATGTTGGCATCGAGAATGCGAAGCGCGGAGCCACGCAGATTGCCTGTGGCGATGCGCTTGATGAATCCAGGCACATCGATGTGCGTTGGGCACGCGGCGGTGCAGGGAGCATCGAAGCAGTAGAGGCAGCGGTTGGCTTCAGTCACCGCGGCCTGGGGCGTGAGCGGCGGCCTGATTTCGCTGAAGCGCTCACGAAGTTGCGGATCGTCGGGTAACGTTGCGCTGCTCATCAAGACCTCGGGGATTGCGGCCGCTGACTCATTTCTAACATCATGACCCAGGGCGCCGAAAGGAACTCAGGAGGCGGTCAGCGGACCGTAGAGATCGGGGCGGCGGTCGCGGAAAAACTGCCAGGTGCGCCGCACGTCGGCGATCTCATCAAGATTCAGATCAGCGGTGAGCACTTCATCCTTGTCGCGCGATGCCTGGGCGATGATCTGGCCGCGCGGATTGGCAAAATAGCTGGAGCCGTAGAACTCGCCGATGTTCCATGGGGGCTCGGTTCCGACCCGATTGATGGCGGCAATGAAATAGCCGTTGGCTGCGGCGTGCGCGGGCTGCTCGAGTTTCCAGAGATATTCGCTGAGGCCGGCGACGGTGGCCGAGGGATTGAAGACGATCTCGGCTCCGTTGAGGCCGAGGCAGCGCGCGCCCTCGGGGAAATGGCGGTCGTAACAGATGTACACGCCGATTTTGGCGAATCCGAGATCGAAGACCGGGTAGCCGAGGTTGCCGGGACGAAAGTAGAACTTTTCCCAAAATCCGGGCGCGACATGAGGGATGTGCGTCTTGCGGTATTTGCCGAGGTAGGAGCCGTCGTTGCCGATGACCGCGGCGGTGTTGTAAAAGATGCCTTCCTGCTCGACTTCATACACGGGAACGATCATGGCGATGCGGAGTTCGCGCGCCAGCGATTGCATGAGATTGACGGTCATGCCATCGGGGACGCGCTCGGTGGCTTCATACCACTTGACGGACTGTTCCGCGCAGAAGTAGGGACCGTTGAAGATCTCCTGCAGGCAGACGACCTGCGCGCCATCCGAAGCGGCCTGGCGGATGAGGCCGAGATGTTTCTCGATCATGGCTTTCTTTTGCTGTGTGAGCGGCTCGGTGGCCGGCACAGCATTGGAGGCCTGGATGATGGAGCATCGAACCACGCGCGGCATCCTGCGCTCTCTCCTGTCGCAAACCTAATTGAGTCTTTGACGTTAAAACATGGCGGAGCCATCAAGCAATGGAATTGTTCTTGAGGCTGGAGATTAATGCAGGCGGACGAAAACGCAAATGGCGCTAGTATTCGACCTTGTCCGGCGAAGCGATCCAGGCAGCGAAACTGGCCCAGGCCTCGCCGGCAAGCAGTTGTGCCGACGGGATGGAACGATCGAATTGTTGTTTGCCCATCTCCGCATAAAGGAATGCATCGTCGAAGCCGGCCCTCGCCGCATCGGCAGCGGAACACCCGTAGTAGATCGCATCGAGGCGAGCCCAGTAGGAGGCGGCGAGGCACATGGGGCAGGGCTCGCAGCTGGTGTAGAGTTGGCAGCCGGCAAGGGTGAATGTGCCGAGCGACTTGCAGGCGGCGCGGATGGCATTGACTTCGCCGTGCGCCGTGGGGTCATTGGTCGAGGTGACGGTGTTGACGCCTTCGCCGACGATGAGTCCGTCGCGGACGATGACCGCCGCAAAGGGCCCTCCGCTGCCCGATTGCACGTTCTGGGTGGCAAGCGCAATGGCGCGCCGCAGGAAGTCGGGATTGGGCGGTAGCGGCGCAGTCACTTGCTCTCGGCCTCCCCGGGGGGCGAAATTAAACACAGTATGTCACAGGCATTCCGATCAACCCGCGTGTTGACTCCTCAGGACGCTCGCGCTGCGGCTGCGCCAAACGAGGCTGGGCGTGGGTGGGAGCGCGCGATGCATGAGGCAACACCGGCGTTGATTGTGGAGGAAGGTGGGCGCATCGCGGAAGTGCGCGCATGGAACGACGTGCCGACGGGGACGGCGCTGCACGATTTTGGAGATCATGTGCTGCTGCCGGGGCTAGTCGATACGCACGTTCACATCAACGAACCGGGACGAAAAGAGTGGGAGGGGTTTTGGACGGCGACGCGAGCCGCGGCGGCGGGCGGCGTGACGACGCTGGTGGACATGCCGCTGAATTGCGTGCCGGAGACGATTGATGTGGCAGCGTTGGAAGCCAAGCGCGCGGCCGCTGAAGGCAAAGCGTGGGTGGACTGGGCCACGTGGGGCGGGGTAGTTCGTGGCAATGCGAAGGAGATTCTGCCGCTTGCCGAGGCGGGCGTGCCGGGGTTCAAGTGCTTTTTGATCGACTCGGGCGTGGAGGGCTTTGCGTGGGTGGATGAGGGCGAGTTGCGCAAGGCGCTGGGCGAGCTGCGCGGAACCGGACTGCCGCTGCTGGCGCATGCGGAGGCGCCCGGAACCATCGACGCGAGGGCGCAGGAATGGAAGGCGACGACAGAAGCGGGATCGCGCCGATACGCAACGTACCTGGTGTCGCGGCCGGAGTTGGCAGAGTCGGACGCGCACGCGGTTCTTTATCGACTGGCTGAAGAGTTTCAAACGCCGATTCACATCGTGCACCTCTCAAGCGCAGGCCTCGGTCTGATTTTTCCGAAGGCGGCGAGCCGCAGTGGTGTGCCCATCACGGTGGAGACTTGCCCACACTATCTTTGGTTTGCGGCGGAAGACATTCCCGATGGAGCAACGGAGTTCAAATGTGCGCCGCCGATTCGCCGGGCTGAAAACCGGGAGAAGCTCTGGAAGGCGCTTGAGGAGGGCCTGATCGACATGATTGTGACAGACCACTCACCGTGCCCGCCGGAGATGAAACATCGTGACAGCGGGCGGTTCGACAAGGCATGGGGCGGCATCGCGAGCCTGGGACTGGCGCTGCCGGCTGTCTGGACAGGGATGCACGAGCGCAGATTGGACCTGGAGCGCATTGGAGGGTGGATGGCCGCGGCGCCCGCGCGGCTCGCGGGCCTGGAAGGCAAGAAGGGCGCGCTTGCTGTGGGAACCGACGCTGATTTTGTGGTCTTCGATCCGGATGAGGAATGGACGGTGACGGAGGACGATCTGCATTTTCGTCATAAGCTTTCTCCGTATCTTGGGGCGCGGTTTCGAGGACGCGTGAAGGAAACCTGGCTGCGCGGAAATCGTGTGTTTGGATCGGATGGATTCGCCGGCGAGCCGCGCGGCAGAGAGCTGGTGCGCGGATGAAAGACCGCGCCCGCCGCGTGCTTGCGATGTGCGATGCGATCGCGACGATGACGGAAGAACCGGGCCGTATTACGCGGCGGTTCCTCACGCCGCCGGCGCGCGATGTGCATGCGCTGCTGAGCGGACGGATGAAAGAACTGGGAATGGAGATCTGGACCGATGCGGCGGGAAACCTTCGCGGGCAGTCGCGGCCGAAAGGAGCGCCGGACAAGCGATTTGTTGTCGGCTCGCATATCGATTCGGTGCCGGATGCAGGGGCCTATGACGGCGTTCTGGGCGTGGCACTGGCCCTGGGGTTGGCGGCGATTGCGCAGGAAGACAAGTTGCCACTCGCGCTCGAGGTGATTGCGTTTTCAGAAGAAGAGGGCGTGCGATTCGGAGTGCCGTTTCTCGGCAGCCGGGCGGTGGCTGGTCGATTTGATCCGGCCCTGCTGACGCTGAAAGACGCGCAGGGCACCACGCTGGAGCAGGCCATTCGGGACTTCGGATTGGATCCGAACGGGATGAGTGATGCGATTCTCGATGAAGACGCGATCGGATTCCTTGAAATGCACATCGAGCAGGGTCCAGTGCTGGAGGCCGAGGGTCTTGGTGTTGCGGCGGTCACTGGAATCGTTGGCCAGACACGAGTGGAAATGGAGTTTGTGGGGCAGGCGAATCATGCCGGCACGACTCCGATGCATTTGCGGCGCGACGCTTTGGCGGGAGCCGCGGAATGGATTGCCGCGGTGGAGGCCGAGGCGCGACACACCGAGCATCTGGTGACCACGGTTGGAAGAATCCTGACAGTGCCGAACGCCAGTAACGTGATTACGGGACAGGTTCAACTGACCCTGGATGTGCGGCACCCCGGGGATGCAGTGCGGTTGCATGCAGTGGAAATCCTGCTGGCGAAGGCCGGGGAAGTCGCGGAACGCAGAGGGCTGGCGTTGCAGTGCGACCGGAAGGTGGACCAACCGGCCGTTTCGATGGACGAGCGGCTGACGGCCTACCTTGCCGATGCCATGGAGTCGGAAGGATTTTCGCGCAAGGAGATGCCAAGCGGAGCCGGCCACGACGCCATGGTGATGGCGGCCCGCATGCCTGCGGCGATGCTATTTCTGCGCAGCCCGGGGGGCATCAGCCACAACCCGGCTGAGAGCGTGCGCGAAGAGGACGTGGAGTCGGCATTGCGGGTGGGGCGCACGTTTCTGGCGCGCATTGCGGCAGAGGTTCGCTAGAATCAAGCAACACATTCATGGGGAACGCCAGGACGAGGTCGCATTTGCACAATCTGGGAGCTACACGAAGCAGCCGGAAAGCGGATCATTTGCTGCAAACGCCGGACACGTTTGTTCGCACACCCTTGCCGGGTGCCGAAGGCGTGGAGTTTGTCGTCCACATCGCACCGCAGATGGGCGCACGCTTCACGCAGATGACTGCGGAGTTTGCGGATGGCGGCACGCTTGGGGCCGCGCCGCCACAGAGGTTTGTGTATGTGCTGGAAGGAAAGCTGGAGTTAAGCGCGAACGGAAAGCGATACGCGCTTTCGGCTGGGGGATACGCCTATTTGCCGGCAGGAGTTGCGCACCAGGTGCGATCGCAGGGCGTAACGCGGGCAGCGGTGATTGAGAAAGCTTACGAAGCGCTTGGGGGCGTAGCCGCGCCGGAAAGCATCGTGGGAGATGAAAGCAGTGTTGCGGCGAATCCGCTGATGGGCGATGACGCGCTGCGCGTTCGATCGCTCATGCCCGACGCAGCGCCCTATGATTTTGCGGTCAACACGATGACTTATGATCCGGGCGCGGCGCTGAGCATGGTCGAGATTCATGTGATGGAGCACGGCCTGCTGATGCTGGAAGGCGGCGGAATCTACCGGTTGGGCGACTCGTGGTATCCGGTCGAGGCTGGAGATTTTATCTGGATGGCGGCGTACTGTCCGCAATGGTTTGGCGCGCTGGGCAAGAAGCCGGCAAAGTATCTGATCTATAAAGACTGGCGGCGGCATCCGCTGGAGGCTTAGGTGACTGCAACGCGAAGCGAACTCAGCATGGAGCGCCTGCTCGGCGCGTTGATGACGCTTGCAAAGATCTCGGCAGCAGAGCCGCCCGTGGTGACCCGCGTGGTTTTCAGCGAAGCGGATCTGCGGGCCCGGGCGTATGTGAAGGGCTTGTGCGCGGAAGCCGGCTTGACGGTGCATGAAGATGCCGTGGGCAACACCTTCGCAAGATGGCAGGGCAGCGAGCCGGGGCTGGCACCGGTGGGGACGGGATCGCACATCGATGCGATCCCGAATGCGGGCCTGTATGACGGATGCGTGGGCGTGCTGGGAGGGCTGGAAGCGATTCGGGTTCTGCAACAACTGGGGTTTAAACCGCGCCGCTCGATTGAACTGGTGATCTTCACGGCGGAGGAGCCGACACGATTCGGCATCGGATGTCTTGGCAGCCGCATGATGGCGAGCGTGCTGACGCCGGCGAAGGCATTGGAGCTTCGCGACAAAGAGGGGCGCGGATTAGAAGAATTGCGCGGCGCGGCGGGATTCAAGGGATCTCTCGAGTCAGTGAAGTTGAGTGCAGGACGGTTCCACCGGTTCATCGAGCTGCACATTGAACAAGGCCCGTTGCTCGAGCAGGAAGGAATCGATCTGGGGTTGGTCACGCATATCGCTGCTCCCGCGAGCATGCAGATCGTGATCGAAGGCGAGGGCGGCCACGCGGGCGGCAAGCTGATGCCGGGGCGCAAAGATGCGCTCGCCGCGGCGGCTGAGTTGATCCTGGCGCTGGAAGCGGCGGCCAAATCAAGCGGGGCGATTGACACGGTGGCGACGGTGGGCGTGTGCGAGGTGTTTCCCGGTGCTGTCAACAGCATCCCATCTCGCGTGCGGCTTGAAACCGACGTGCGCGACATCGACGTAGGACGGCGGGACGGAGTTCTGGAAACCCTGAATAAGAAATGCGCCGAAGTTGAAGTGCGGCGAGGCGTGCGCATCACGACCCACCTGGTGAATGCCGACCCGCCGGCGGAATGCGACGCGGAGATTGTTGCGGCGATGGAAAGAGCAGCGATCGAGGCCGGAAAGACGTACAAGAAGATGGTGAGCCGGGCCTACCACGATTCCCTGTTCATGGCGGAGATCGCGCCGGTCGCCATGCTCTTCATTCCGTGCCGCGGCGGGGTGAGTCACCGGCCCGATGAATACGCGTCGCCGGAGTGGATTGGCGCGGGTGTGCACGTTCTGGCGCGTACGCTGGCCACGCTTGCAAGCTAAGCCGATCCCTTTGCAAGAGCGGTCCTTCGTTGTATGCTATGCGACAACCCGCAGGTGATTTGCAGCTTCCCCGCATGCAGGCGCAATCTAAAAATCGCATCGTCGGCAGACCCGCCCCGCGCAAGGAGGGGGTAGACAAGCTGCTGGGGCGTGCGCGCTATGTCGATGACATCGAATTCGAAGGCATGTGGCACGGCGTCACGGTGCGGAGCACGATTCCGCGCGGATTGATTCGCGAGATTCGCTTCGATCGGCGGATCAACTGGAATGAGTTCGCGGTGGTGAGTGCCGCCGATATTCCCGGGAACAACCACATTCAGCTCATCTTTGCGGATCAGCCTTGTCTGGCCGACGGGCACGTGAATCATTGCGAGGAGCCGATCCTGCTGATTGCGCATCCTGACAAGCGCAAGGCGCGAGAAGCAGCGGCGGCGGTGCGGATTGAGTACGAGCAACTGCCTCCGGTGTTCTCGGTTGAGGAAAGCGAGAAGCAGGACGTGGTGGTGTGGGGCACGGACAACATTCTGAAGAGCTTTCTACTGGAAAAGGGCGACGTGGACTCGGCGTGGGCCGGCGCAGCGCACATCGTGGAAGGCGAATATCGCACTGGGGCGCAGGAACACCTCTACATCGAGAACAACGGATGCATCGCCCGCTACAGCGAGACCGAGGGTGTGACGGTGTGGGGTTCGCTGCAGTGCCCGTACTATGTGCATAAGTCCCTGATGGCGGTCTTCGATCTTCCCGAAGACAAAGTTCGCGTAATTCAGACGGAGACGGGTGGAGCATTTGGCGGCAAGGAAGATTATCCGTCGGTGATCGGATCGCATGCGGCGCTGCTGGCGATGAAGTGCGGACACCCGGTGAAGCTGGTGTACGACCGCATGGAGGACCTGGCGGCGACGACCAAGCGGCACCCGTCGCGCGTGCGGCACCGGACCGCGCTGGACAAGAACGGCAAACTGCTGGCGATGGAGATTGATTTGGCGACGGACGGCGGCGCGTACTCGACGCTGTCCTCGACGGTGCTCTCGCGGGCAACGTTGCATTCGCCGGGGCCATACGTGTGCCCCAATGTGCGCGTTCGCGCGCGGGCCTGGGCGACGAACACGGTCCCCTATGGGGCATTTCGCGGGTTTGGCGCGCCGCAGGCCATCTTCGCCGTTGAGCGGCACATGGATGAGATTGCGGCTGCAATCGGCACGGATCCGGTGGAACTGCGACGCCGGAATTTCCTACACGACGGCGATACCACAGCGACCGAGCAGGTGATGCGCGAGCCGGTGATCCTGGACAAACTGCTCGACCGCGCGCTGGCCGAGAGCGGCTACTACGAGAAGCGCGCACGGTTCGCGGAGGAGAACAGGCACAACGCGGTCAAGCGCGGGATGGGGATTGCGGCGTTCTATCACGGATCGGGATTCACGGGATCGGGCGAGCGTACTTTGAATTCGCGGGCGGGAGTGGATGTAACGGCAGAGGGCAAAGTGCGCGTGCTGGTGTCGAGCACAGAGTTTGGCCAGGGAACGAATACGGTTCTGACGCAGATTGCCGCGGAGACGATCGGGTTGGGTTACGAGGACGTGGAGATGGCCCCGCCGGATACCGGGATCGTTCCGAACAGCGGGCCCACGGTGGCGTCGCGCACGGTGATGGTGGTGGGACGGCTGATTGAGCGTGCGAGCTTGCAACTGGTAGCGATGTTGCGCGAAGAGGCCGGATTGGCGGAGACTTTCTCGCCGGATGAATTCTTCGCGGCGTGCGAGCGGTCCCGTGCGGCAAAGGGCGAAGTGGTTTCGTTGTGCCGGTACGAAGCGCCGCCCGGCATTTACTGGGACGACCAGACCTATCATGGCGAAGCGTATCCAGCGTATGCGTGGGCAGTGCACGTGGCGCAAGTGGCAGTGGACACGGTGACGTACTCCGCCGAGGTGGAGGAGTTCTGGGCCGTGCAGGAGGCGGGCCGCGTGATCAACCCGGTATTGGCCGGGGGACAAGTTGAAGGCGGAATCGCCCAGGGCATCGGATACGCGCTGTATGAGAAGGTTTTGTTGCAGAACGGCCGCATGGTCAACAGCCAAATGACGAACTACATCATGCCGACGGCCGAAGATGTGCCGCCGATCCATGTGTTCTTCGAAGAAATTCCATTCCGTCACGGGGGCCATGGGGCCAAAGGCATTGGCGAACTGCCTCATGACGGGCCCGCGCCAGCGATTCTCAACGCCATCCGCGATGCGACGGGGGTAAGCTGCCGGTCAATTCCGCTGCTGCCCGAGGATCTGCAGCAGAAGCTGACCTGCGCGCCTGCACCGGAAGAGGCGGCGATCGCATGAGCGCTCCGTGGCCGCCGATTGAATTCATCGTGAACGGGGAGAAGTGCGTAGTCGAGGCTCCGCCGATGAAGCGGCTGATTGATGTGCTGCGCGAAGATTTGCTGCTGACGGGGGCCAAAGAGGGGTGCGGCGAGGGCGAGTGTGGCTCCTGCTCGGTGCGCATGAACGGAGAGCTTGTGAACAGCTGCCTGGTGCCTGTTCTGCAGGCGCGCGGCGCGGAGATTGAGACGGTCGAGGGGCTTGCGCGGAACGGGAAGATGAGCCGGTTGCAGGAGGCATTTCTCCATTGCGGCGGCGCGCAATGCGGCATCTGCACGCCGGGAATGTTGATGGCGGCGACGCATCTGCTGGCGAACAATCCGACGCCGAGCAGCGCGGATATCCGTGAAGGACTTGCCGGGAATCTTTGCCGGTGCACGGGTTTCATTCGCATCTTCGAGTCCGTTGTGGCGGCGCATGCGGGCGATGTTCGCGCTCCCGGGGCAGACCATGCGCGGTGATGCGGAGGCGCACCAACTGATCGCTCCCGGAAACCTGCCGCGCGTGCTGGAAACGATGGCGGCCGCACCCGGCGAATGGACACCCATTGCAGGTGGAACAGAACTGATGGTCGCGCACGCCGCGGGGAAGCTCACTGCTGGAAAGCTGATCAGCTTGTGGGGCGTGCCGGAGCTGCGGTTCATTTCAACATCAGGCGACTCGATTGCGATT
>Ga0335072_10004211_pt1 | contig 21472 bp, 23 predicted proteins | sample Lox_Sample_21_FD_206725 | JGI IMG/M metagenome (GOLD analysis project Ga0335072, IMG submission 206725) | Soil microbial communities from Loxahatchee National Wildlife Refuge, Florida, United States - Lox_Sample_2.1 | ecosystem: Environmental > Terrestrial > Soil > Wetlands | place: USA...
CATATTTGGGATCTAGGTCCATGTGGGGATTGGATGGAGCCTCGGCGGTGGAGTCTTGAGGCGTGTTGCCATTGTCGTGATCATAACCATGATCATGACCAACCATGGCGGTGACTGCTGAGGGAGAACGGGGAAAGAGAGAGAATTGTGCAGCTAGGGAGATCTGGCGAACAAGGTCGTCTGCACCAGATCAAATATTTGTTTCTCCACTATGTGTCCAGTATTGGATGTCAGTAGATATGCAGTGTGCAGTCTCAGTTTCCGTTCGAGAAGATCTAGAGAACGAAATCTATGCACTTTGAAATTCAAGCGCTGCTAGCCCTTTTGATGCGCATGCTGGTGCTATGGTGGGGATGACCCAGCTTGGCACTATGACGCACCCCGTGCGTAATCATCCCTGAAATTGATTTTCGTAGTAGGTGATGCAGGATTTCAACTACGTAGGAGAACTTTCTTTTCGAGTTGAGCTGAAGAGCTGTCATGGAGATGAGAATAACTGTCTCGGGCGGCCAGTGTCGAAGTCATTTTGAATATGAATTACGCCTGCCTGCTGAGGTACAGCCAGGGTTTTGGAGCATCTTCGTAGTGTTACAGTAGTACAGCAGTTATCATCTCGCTCATAACCGAAAGAGCTGTTCCGCCCCAGCAAATCAACGGTGAAGAAAAGAACAGCTCCTGTTCAAAGCAAAGATGAATGTTCGTTCTGGTGAGTCATGCAAACAATTTCCAGCCAACCATGCCCGAATCTCTCCGCCTCCAAGCATTACAATCCAGGTAGTGGTGGTGTTAAAACAAGAAAGTTGAATATCATCTCAGTCGTGCTGCGTGCTCGCCCGTATGTGCATTATATGCCGCCCAGGACTTTTCTTGACGAGGATGTTAACTTTTCAGTTGCTGAGCGTTGATTCGTATGTTGTTGTGGAATTAGCCTTTGAGCCAGCTTGAATGCTCAACACCGACCGAGTTTTTGTCTTGGTTCGTCAATTACCAACCCTTCTTCCTCGAGAAGCGCCTGTTGAGTAATGCTAGGACTTTCGAGACATTGAATTGCACGTATTCCAGGTCGAGGTCTTCTTGGTTATCTTTCTGCATCTCCAGGAGGTCGTCAAGCTTGAGATCGAGTTCCAGTAGCCCACGAGCCCGACCTAGGTGAACGTTAGTCATGACCGAAGGGGCGCTGACCTAAGGTGCACGTACCTTTGTAATGCAAGCTGATGACAAACGTCCCAGCTAAAGGACTTCTGAACATGAAGTAGATGTTACCTCTCCTGTTCTCTGGCACATTGCTTCTCCGAATGACTCCCTCCTTTTCGAGCTGGGCATGCGTGAACTTGTACGGGCCAAGCTCGCGGTTTTTGACATCCTTCCCTCGTTTGTTCCCTTCTGATTGGCTTCGGACATTGTGCAGATAGTTCTTGTATGTATCGAGTTGGGAAAGAAGGTAAGCGTTGTGGTCTCGGATGGTCTTATACACATCCTCCAGCTTCTGCGTCTCTTCGAGGACCTTCTCTCGAAGGGATCCCAAATGCGCCAATTCTTGCTCAACTTCATCGCGCAGGAGCGAGAAGTCGTCTGAGCGATCTATGGTCCCCGTCTCTTGCAATTGGCTCAGGAGTTCCATTGCTCGAATTCCTTTACGAACCATGACGGCGTCATTCTTGAGCGTCGCTGCAGCCTCAGCGATGCGATCTAGCCGCAAAGGGCGGCGGGTGACAGCTGCATTTTGTGGCAGACTCCTCATTATTTGGACGAACGTGCTCTTGGCTTCCATGAAGTAGACTTCTTCCTGAGTGATATCGAGTGCTTGAGTCATGTCGTCAAGAGATGTCTCCCACCTGCTGTAGAGGGGTAAATTGACAGCTCGGTTTTCCTTTCGAGGAAGCTGAGCCGGTGCTGGGCCGAGTTCCTGCAGCAGCACTCCGAGATGGGAGCTCGAATCTTGCGCCAGAGCTACGTTGTGCTTCTCGAGCAACGCATGCGTAGCGTAGATTTCGTTGAGAGAGATCTGCAACTCAAGATCCTTCTTTGTCAGTGCAACATAGTTGTCCATTTCGAGGCTCTCGTAGAAATCCTGGACTTCGCACAAGTCAAGCATGAACTTGTTGATACGGTCCTTGTTCTTCTGGACGAAAGGTTGCAGTTTCGCCATGTAGGGCTCCTTCGCGTAGGATGGCTTATTGGCCAGGTTTTGCAGCATCTTTGCAATCAGGGTCAATGTTCGTCGTGGCTTCTCAGCCGGGACTTGGTCAATAAGCATATAGGATTTGGGTGTGACGATAGCAGGATTGATGAAGCGTAGGAAGAAGAAGCCTCCGATCAAAGTGCATATTGTCTGATCCTGTGCATCGGGATACTTGCGGCGGGACAAACTTCTGATTTGTTTGCAAATCCATCGGATGCCGTACGGTGTTTCGTGGAGGCCTTCGATGATGGTTGAGAGGAAGCCTTCGGCGATTTCGGTGAGCACCTTCAGTCTGGGCGTGATAATTGCTTGGACCTGCTCATTCTCCGCGGCGTCTTCCGCGGTGACAGACTTTGGGAGATAGTCAGGTAGAGAGCCTGTGTCTGCCTCGATTTGTTTGACCATGTTGTCGTACACCTTGAGAGGATTAATCTCCAAGTCGACATCTTCGAGCGAGATCAGCGAGTTGATTTTTTCTGACAGTACTTCTTTCAGGTAACTTTGGCCCGGACCTCTTCGAGTGTAGGTGGTCATCATTCGTGAAACGGGTGTGTTCTGCCGCAGAAGGTTGGAGTATTCAGGGGTGTTGTCGAACTGATAGGTGAGAACTGATTGGAACATCGTCAGCAGCAAATGCTCTTCGCGGCTCTCGTATTGGTTTCCGTAGATGGTGAACATGACAGTTTGCAGTAACGAGTCGATCTCTGCCATGGTGACAAGCCGACAGAGGTGTGCAATGTGTCTAGGCTCTGACTGTAAGAGGAAGAGGAGGTTGCCATATCTCTGAGTCTTTTCATCATTTGGGAACGATCCTTCTTGCATATCTGCGGCGTCCTCAAGGTGACTCGCGACTTCATTTTGCTGCCACGTCGTTAGCATTGATGACCTTTCATTCATCTGTCGGTTTAACATACCTCTTCAAGTGCCATTCGGTTTTGGATCAGAAGTGCGATTCTGGAATCGAGGTATCTGACATCTTTCTCCAACACAAAGTTCTTCTTTGACTGGCTGGATATTTTGGACTTGAAGTCACGGAGAGTGCGCTGCGCCCTTGCCAGGTCATCGCTGATCTGAAGGTCTTGTTCCTTTGCACTCATGCTGACATATAATGCAGTCATGCTGACTCTTTTGCTTTGTCTCATTGACCGTTGTCCGTCGTGGCTCGACATGGTATTTTGCCGCGAGACGGGCTCGAAGGAGGAGGAGGTGGAGGTGGAGGCCCGCGAGGCGGGTTGAAGCATAGTAGCAACAGACATCTCGTTTGTACTGTGGCGTTTGCGTTCACGACGCTTGGAACGGTCTTTGGCACTGGAAATCCGTATCGGGACTTCAGAACGTGGCGAAGTACTCATTTACGTCGAGTACATCCGGGGGTATAGAGATATTGGAGCAGCAGCGCGGGTCAGTATACCGGCTGAGGCTGAATTTGTGTAAAGTATTGACGTTTCCAATGTTCATGCGGGCAGTGCGCGGCCAGGATGAGCTGGTCAATGACGATGAAGACTGATAGGTCGTGTCGACAGAGAATGGTCACGTCCTTCCCACTGTCCTGCAGCGAGATTCTTGCTAATTATGGCATGTGAAAAAGGGTTCTGAACTGGCGCGACCGGCGTTGCTTCCTCTTTGCTCTGTATTCTCCTATCTCACTGGGAGGTTGCAGGCGCGGAACTTTTTTTTCTGCGCAATCTTGAATTTCTGTGACGTTCTCTACAACGTCCGACTCGGAGCCCTGTCGAGATTGGGTAAAAGAGAAACTGGTGGGGTCGGTGGCTGTTTGGATGGTATGGCTGTCGTCGTGTGGACGGGTTGCGGCCAGGGCTAGGTCCGCAATGCGCTGGCAGTCCTGAGAGCCTGGTCGGAAATTCCGGGTGTCGCAGGATGTTTGTGAGCGATCGTGGAAAGCAGTGGTTGGTTCGGAGGTGGGAGATGCCACGATGTGAAGAACTGTGGTCGTCGTGAAAAGATTGGATCAGAGGGGGGGCAATGCGTGTGGGAAGAGTTTCATGTGTTCTGAGAAGGGAGTGGCAGCCAGCGAATTAGCAAGTGATATGCGCCCAGACGCCTCCAAATGCGCGATTCAGGGTAGGGGTGCAAGCGAGCCTAGCTGCAAACCCCTGACCCCACGGAGGGATCTAATGGCTACTTTTAGGCGCTTCAAACGGCCAAGCATTGTTATCATCGAGTCTAGCCGTCCGTTCGGGTGGAGCTCCTACGAGGGCACATCATCCCTGGGTTCATGCATTATTAACCCGATTTCTGCTGTTCAACACGCCCGGCCGTGGCCGTGGAAAAAAGGCACTGGCCATGTAAATGGCCTTTGCTCCTCGTGTACAAATCTCCTTTAGTTCATTCCAGTTAGCATTGCCTAGAACAGCATTCGACGCAAGGGGCAACGGCACAGGAACGCCAATAGGGGGAGGCGCCCTAAATTCAGGTACGACGTGTCGATACCCACGGTTCTTCCATAGCTTGCTATTATTCCATCAAATTGACTCACCTCAGAAGAGGGGTGGGTCGCAACAAAAGGATATACTTTACTACCCCGGTGGAGAATAGCAGGCTTTTGAGGGTCAGCAGATCCATAAGCGGCCTTACCGGTTTCCCGTCGTTCAAGCCACCAATCGCTCGATCGCCATGGCCATGTTGTCAAGTTGGCGTGGTTTAAGGTGTCTGGACCGGCGTCATCACTGGCCATGGCGCTCCTTTAGGAATATCAAACGTGGTGTAGGACAGCCCGCAGCCTCTCCGACGCACAGACCTGCGGGGCCGCTGGTAAGCCGAACTAATTGCTTCGCCCATGCTTTTGGCCTGGACAATGGTTTTGCTCGGCCTGACCTGCTAGAATAGATAGCGAGAGGTGTGAGAGAGGCCTGGTCGGTTTAGCACACCCACGCTAGAAGCGCAAGCTGATCAGGCGTGCCTGCACTTGCGTAACCTGCCGGGCTTTGGCCAAATTTCCGCGGGCATTTCTCACCCCCTGGGGGGGTCTGACGGCTAGGCGATCCAAGATTGTCGATAACTTCCCATTGTGTGCATCAGGCGCTTTAGGCGTTCCTGAAGCGAGAAACGCGCTGAACTCTATTCTCGCTAGCCAGCGATTAGTGATGATCAGGCACCGTGGGTGCCCACACTCTCCACAGCAGAAAAACGGATTGAGATGTTCCGAGGGACGGAGTCAATCGTGCGTTGGAAACGCATGCAGGCGCGGCCCCTCCCTATGCAAACTTTCCACATGCTTAAACGGGCCCTCCAGCAGGGCAGGCACCCCAGGGGGGGGGAGGGCCGCATGATCTTCGCCTATTCGGCTACTGTTTACTTTATTACGCTTATGGCCGATGCACCTCGGATGTTTTCCCAAAGTAATCACACTACTCCTGCCCATCGCAGCCCTTAGTATAGCTCCCGGATCATTTGTTTCCACTCTCACGGATGAGTGAAGGAGGCTTGGACTTGACAAATACTTTGTGTGCTCGGCAAGTCAGGTGAGGAATTGGAATCAGTTTGACATCAATCATTGATCCGGGAGACTGATCCAGGGGTTGATCGGCAGCAGATCATGCATTGTCTTTTTGGGGAAGTTTACGGCCCTATTTTTGAGTGTGGCAGCACGACTGAAATGTCCGTACGGCTTGCGGCGGCAATTTCTGTCGAACGCCTTACTTACATCAGTCTATGTTTAGGATCTAAGCAATAATGACGTACGTAGCAGTCGACGTCTTTGTGCAGGCCCTTCGCCGGAACTCCTGTGTACACTTTCCAGCACTTGAGCGATACAGACTCTTACTGCCTATCGCTCTCCCCATACCCCATTGGACCTTTCTTAACCCTAGGTGATAATTCCCTTCGTGGGTGGTCAATCATGCCCAGCGACATCACCCTCTCAACTCCTTATCGTGTAGGTGGAAAGACGGTGTGCGATTCGTTCACTCACTCCGAACAAAGTCCTAGCTGTCATCGAGCAGTCTATAATAGTCCATTCGTCTTCGCGCCTGGAACAGCAGTTGCACCTTCTAAACGGTCACATCGAGCGCCGTTGGGATGCAGCTAAGCAAAGCTTGACGTGCGTTAGAAAGCGCCATGGGCGCCGTTGAACGACTCGGTGGGAAGAAAAGTGATGTAGTGAGAGTCAAGATATGTATTGCCGTGAGTGTATTTCTACTCTGGCATTTGCCGGCCAGTCAAGGCCACCTAACACAGTGCTCACCGCTAGGGATTACAAGAGAGAAAAGACAGTATCGCGATTGGAAATGTCTACCGCGAATTCTTCAGTCATGAAACTATATGTCCTTCCCCAGCCGCAGGGAACTTCGAAAGGTATAGCAACTGAAACTACTACTACGATGGTCGTCGTTGGCCGAAATGGATTTTGTCAAAGTAGATATGTTGGTGGAAATCGATTTCATACCACAATATCATCCTACTTACGCCGAGCTTATGCCGAGCTTATGCCGAGCTTCAGGACTTCAAAAACAAATCCGAACCGAGCAGTATCTGAGCCAACGAAGCCAGATTGATTTCTTAGGCTGACAAGAGCTATGCGAGACGCAAGATATCCCCTCTATCACATGAGGTGCTGGACCGCGGCCCCACTCAATTCCTACTCCGAGCGATTCTACACGCCGTTGCAAATTGCAGTGCGGTAAAGATACCCGGTCCGCTGCCCGAAATAGCAATTGCATGAAATCGTAAGGCGACCACTACCTGTCTGCCCGTCCCACCCAACACTCCCACAAGCCTGAATCCTTCATGGAAGCGTGGGGTCTAGACTGATCTTATCGTTTTGTGGCTCGGACTACCCAAGATCCTGCGATGCTAGTACGAAACTCTAACCCTATCCATATCAATCATGCAATGCAAAGGCAATACTCCGTGCGTTCTGATGGGGTGAGACTGTGTGTGTCACACGTCCTGTAGCGTGGGGAGGCGGATCTGCATTTTCTCCTCAGGTGTACTAAACCCTTGTTCCCGATTCCAGAATCAATCATCCTCGGAGTTCAGTCTACAAAAAGCAAAACAAGCGCTAGCAATGCAGTTTCGTTGACCGGACTTTCGATTAATTTGTGCCATCTATAGCTTCATTTCGTCGGTGATGCCTGTCCTCGCTTGGCGTCTGGAGAACGAGCGCGGCCCAGACCTGCAGATAGCAGATAGGGCTCCTTGCACGCTGGTGAGACCATCGTGTGTGCTTTCGCTTTACTTCCTTCAGTCACAACAGAGAGAGAAGCGAGCCCTCAAGCGGCAAGTCAGCTTCCTGATCAAGGCTCCATCAAACAGATACATGGTATGCACAAGCCCTGTCACATCTCATCTGTCCAAAGGGGGGCTTTCTCCCTTTTGCCATTGGCATTCCTGAAGCGGGAAGTTCAAGTATCGTTTGCAGAATTTCATCGGCTAGATGGGATGAGCAGCCTTATAGCCCTTATTTTCTGTTATATTGTACGTTCGTCTGCTCGATACTGTGGCCGGTATCTCTTCCCGTTCGCAGCATCCTATGCCCACCTCCTCACTCTCGCTCACCCGCGCTCAGCCTTCTCCCTCACCCGGAAAGCCAGACCGCAAATTGTCGTACTTGCTCTCTGGGAACCGCAACTCATTCTCCTCCCCATCGAGCCTCTCCGCACCGCCACTCCTCTTCACAAACGCCTCGACCAGACTGCCCTCTCCAGGAGCTCGATCACCACTACTCTCCCACCACATTCCCCCACCCATCCCCATCTCCCTCACAAAATCCGCCTTGCGCTCTACCATCCTCTCCGTATCGAACGTGACCATCACTTTCTTCTGCGCATCGTAGCTCCAACTCGCTCCACACGCTCCATGCCCGTCACATTCCTCGTACACCTGCGCCCCAGGATGCGGCAAAACCTTGTAGTCCCAGACGCCCTGCTCCCAGCTTCCCTCACCTGTGCCCTGAAAATGGTGTCCCGGCCCCTCGGTCCCCGCAAACGCCCGCCCGTACATCGGCATTCCCAGCACGATCTTCTCTGCTCTCACACCATGCTGGGCATAGTGCTCCACCGCGGCCTGCGTACTAAACGGCGTCGCATGCGGCATGTTCTTCGACGGGTACAGATTCGACTGGTGCCCCGCCCGCTGATCCCACGACCCGGCGTAGTCGTACGCCATCAAGTTCCAGAAATCCAAATACTTATCCATCTCAGCTAAGCGCAGTTTCTGAAAGTTGGACGGACCGGCGGGGCACGCGATCGTGAGCAGAAAGTGCGGCTTCTTCCCACTGTACCTCCCTGCAATCTGGTCGAGCGCTGCTCTGGTCTCGCGTAGCAGGAGGACGAAGTCTTGCGCCTGCTTAGCGTCGGCCGGGTACTCCCAGTCGATATCTAGGCCATCCAGCCCGAGATCCTGGACGAGTTTCGCCGCGCTAGCGGCGAAGGTCTTTCGACCGCTGTCCGTGCTGGCCGGCTGGGCGAAGTTGGGGCTGTATGTCCAGCCGCCGATGGAGAGGAGGACTTTGAGAGCGCGGTTACGCTTCTTGAGCAGGAAGAGCTGCTTCACGCAGCCGTAGACATTGGTGCCGGTGTCGTTCCACGAGTCCGAGGGGTAGTGCTTGTCCGTGTCGGACCAGGGGTCTGTCAGGTAGACTTCTCCGGTCTCGGGGCGGACGTTGGCGAAGGCGTACAGGATGTGCGTGAGGTTTGGGAGATTGGGGATGAGGGAGGAGGGCTGATGGTCGCGGCCGTAGATTGCCCAGTTCGTATAGTAGATGACGGATTTGAGACCGTTACCGCCACCCATGGTGGTGGTTTCGGAGAGAATATGCTGTTGACTCCGGTTATTGAGAGTGGTTGGGGTGAGATTCTGCTAGACCAAGACGAAGAGCACTGAGAGAAGAAAGTAAAACGAACAATAACAAGAAACTCTACTACAAAATGATTGGGTGAAGCTCATGTGTTCTTACCAATGGTAAGCTTGAGATTGTGCTAGCAGAATAGAATGTCGAGAAGTTTGTCTACGACTTTAGGGACAACTCGGGTGCCTTTCAGTGTTATGGCCAGCATTCTGACGGCAATTTGATTCAGAGTCAGCTCGGTAGGGTACGTGGCACGGCTCTCGTTTTTCAAGATTCATGTCTTGGCGGGACAAGACTACAACGTTCTGCACCGAGCTCACCTCCCACTCACCCCCTCCGACGCCGCTTTTACCAGCACTTACCCTGAGCGCGGGTGAGCACAAGGTGAGTGGAGGTGAGTCTAAGGTGAGTCGACGGGTGGGGCTGCCTCGCAGTTCACGCGCTCCTCGCTCAAGGCCCCAAAATGGCCTCCCTCTATTTTTGGTGGCCTTTCTCGAGACTCCTGTTTTGTGTCGCCATGGTGGAACCACTGGTTTCCTACTTAGAGGCTACAGTCCCTACCGCTGCCTGCGAGATGGCTATCGTATTTGGGTCTGCCGGCCGTGCTATTTTGGCTCGTCGTGTCCTATCTCTTCGACCACCCTCTCCCTCTTACGCCACCTCCTTTGTACCACCATTGCCATGGCAAACCAGAAGATCATGGGAGACAAGCTGAGCGCTCTCGCCAAAGCCAATGACTATCAGAGAGGTGTACACCGAGACAAAGACAGTCTTCGAGACTGTAAGAAGCAGATCGTCCAGCCCATTCACAAGCAGATCAATGAGCACAGTGATCGGTCGGATGCTGTGAATTGCAGCGTTTAATATCTAATTCTGCAAATCACACCGTCCAGAATATGAACTTGCATGTAGCCCGATATCCCTCGTTTCCTCGTTGCCACTCGAGCACAAATTCGACAACATTGTTGCAATTTAGGCCTTGTCGCAGGTTCCGAAATTGGATTCGCGACCACGCGAAGCTATTTCAGAGCGTCTCATGTGAATTTTCCCAAACCTTCTCGGATATCAAATTCGCGAGCACGACCAAATCGATGGGCAGGAGGCGTGATTACCGAGCCTCCTTCACATATACTTACTCCAGAAATCTACACTCGTGCTTCTTTTTCTACCACACCCTCCTTCCTACCTTCCTGCCTTTGCAAAAGTTCTATGTAAGACTGGAAGGAACCTTGAATCCCGGCGCTCAAAAATGCTGCAGGCTACTATCTAAGCTTTCTCTTTCCCTTTTCTCTTCAGACCGCCAACAGACTCAATGACGATAGCTTGCGATCTGCCAAGGGCCCTGAGCGGGGAGAAATATTGCGATCGTCGTGGGAGTTATCACTCTCATTGGCGTGATCATAGCTATTCTCACCTGGTGGCAGCAACATAGAGCTAAGCTCTCACCTTCCACAATCGAACTCCCACTTGAACAATCCGAAAATCTCCGAGCTCTGAGAGAAGTGGTCCAGCAACTCGAAGACCAACAGCAGCTGGCTAACTGCCAGACTGCGGCCCTTGGCTTAGCCTGGCTGCGTTCTGATCCTAACTACTGCAACTCCATCCCGTGAGAGAACCAGGAACTCTTCTTTCACATTATTGAACTAGTCGACTAAGTGTTCATATATTTCAGGGCGCTGCGAAAGCAGCCCTGGGTGTTACGAAGATTGATTTATAGGCGACGCGCCAGCAATGAGCTCGCACTGCTATGCAGTGCGAGTGACTCGTAGCCCTAGGGTGAAGCTAAGTCGAGCTCAACTGATCTTCTCGATATCAAGCTTGCGTAAGCCTCCAGGTTGTGATTGTGATCAAGCTGCTACAACGGGCTTTCCTTCACTTGCTGTTTGTACCATGCACTAATAGATCAAGTTTAGCTTTTCTCCGCAGGTGTTCCGGGGACCTCACTATCCTCGCTCACAGGCGCCAAAATGATCCCAGGAATATAGTGAACGGTCCCAGGACCAGCGAAGACCAGCTCCTAGGAACGGCTGCGTGTATTCTTGGGAGCAAGTTGAGATCCTAGGAATGGAACTGATGTTTTCTGAATGACGTAGAGTTTAGCTCTCTCCACGTTCTGGTATCAATCCGCGCCAAGTGCTAGTACCCGAGGATGACAGCGATAAGTTTAGGAGCCTCGTCCCAGCTCCATCGGCAATTCACAAGGGGTACCATCATTGCTATATGTGACAGAACGCCGCGTCAACTTCGATCACCCCTTCTCCAGTCTGCATCACCCTCTCTTGATCTAATGAAGGAGCTATCTGAGTCTACAGTATGATAGACTGGAAAGAAAAGGGAGGTGAAGCGATCAGGGAAGTGTTTGAAGTGTGTAGATTGGAATCTAAGTGGTCTGCAGCCAAGGTCTTCTTTGCGTCGGGCTCACCCCCGTCTGGGCTACGGGCGATGCCGCCCCTCAGCTGTTAGGAGGCCAGTCTAGAGCGAGTCATAGAGGTGTCATTAAACTAGGACATCAAATCTAAAGAAGGAAAGAAGATGAAGCAGGGCTACTAGGTACAAAAGACAACCCTGTGTGCGCCAAGGCCGCACCGCCAAGAGCCTGTACAGCCGGTGTTCGTAACATCAGCGCGGGGGAACGGGACTAAGCGAAGCAATTCACACGATAAATAAAGGAGAATGCTTCCAAAAACAAAAGGGAGAAAGTTCAAAAAATGAATGATCTGCAAGGGATTCGAACCCTCAATCTCTTGATCGGTCTTTCACTCGTAGTCAAGCGCTGGACGCTGTTAGCAACGGCCAGAGGTAACCCCACCATAGCCTTACCCTTGCTAATTTTTCATTAGATCGATATTCGTTTGGGTGGTGACGAGAAAATACCCATTGGGCCAGCAGACCCCTTTCGCGAATTTTCCGGGCAATATTCGGCTAAGCTTCCTTATAAGGCGGCTAATGTGAGAGCAACCATAACATGAACTCAGGTCAAGCCATCGAGCCATCCGATCTTTCTGACAACGAAGAAAAGCCGGAGTTAATCGAATGCATATCCCTCCCACCGCCTTCTACAGGATCTTCGGTGTCAGAGATCGAAGCTCTATTTACGACTATGTTGAATTACTCAAATCTACACCTAAATGCCGTATCACAAGATGACGATCAAAATGGGGGATGGAGAGAGCAGAATTAAGTAGGAATTAGTGTATTGCTTGGAGTGGTTACTGGAGCTACTGAGAGAGGACTACCGCCCCCTTCCCCAGGCGGTGGAGGTTGGATTACGGCGGAGAATGACAACGAATACTTTAATGAGAATGGTAATTGGCTTGGTGGGGAAGAGGAAACAAGAAGCGGAACTTCTAAAGGAAGGTGCGGGTAGAGTGAGATTCTCTTCGGTGCCAGAGCTCCCACTGATCAATATCGTCGCGGCCGGTGTCCAATCCTGCTTTGATAAGCATGCGCATGCTTGGGTTGGTAGCGTCTGATGCTTCCCCAAACTCTAATGTCTTTGATCGGAACGTTGGATAGTGAGCAAATATGCCGAGTCTTGCAATGCCGCGAAAGAGACCGGATGGAGAGACAAGATGTTCGATAAGGCGACCGCTTAGAGCGCACTCTTTCTCCGCAAAATCATGGAAGAACTTGGAGATCGAGAGACCGTGGGGAACGTGAGGTGTAAGTAAACTTGAACGGCATGGCGAGTATTCTCGTCGAATAAATCGAGGACCATCTTCACTACCCGGGCATAATCAGGGGTTGCCTGATCTACGGCTCTCCCCCATCCTCTTCCTGATCTTCGCTAGCGGATTGCTGGACCTGTTCGACTCGGACACAGGCCACACCATATAGACGACACCAATATCCTTGTATGGAGCCCATCAGCAAAGGAGAACTGCCGCAAGCTCACGGTAGCCCATGAACAGTGCTTAGAGTAGCCCGAATAGGGGGTAGGCGGAAGTCAACCCGAAGCCGGAGAAGTGGGCGGTCGGTAGAGGACAACCCCACACCTAGGGATTACCTCTTACGCCACGCGCATCAAGCCAGAGCGGAGGGAGTAAGGGCCATTGCCCAGCGACAACAACAGCCCAACCAGCAAGCAAACCCCCGCGGGGATCGGGTGACGGCGAAATCGCTTGAGCTCTGGTTTCGGGAGCGTTGGAAGGAGGAATGGGAGAAACTAGGCCAGGAAAGGGAGAGAGCCGGTGTGGCACACACCAAGGATGGCCACCTGGAAGCAGCTGTACAAGGGGCTCACGCGCCCCGAGAGCACGCCACTTCGCACCGAGGCCATAGGACTGAATGCCTTCTTTTCCCGAATCGGAGTCCCAGGAGTCTCCCCAAGCTGCTCCTGCGGAACACAGAGCGAAACACCCAAACACGTGGTCATCTTCTGCCCGAACAGGGCCACAAACCGAGCGGAGATGATGCTAGGAGCGGGCACAACAAACTACCATGAGCTGCCCACAACAGGAAAGGGTCTCCAGGCCGTCACGAAGTGGTTCCTCCGATACGGGGAGCTGGCACAGTTTACGTGGGCAAGGGCTGAAGCTCTAAGGGTCAGTAGAGGGCGAGAAATGGCAAGAGCTGGAAATTCTCTGGTAGGGGTCAGGGCGGAGCCGCAACCCGTCGTGGTCCGGGGGTTGTCCTTGAGCCTGTACAGGCTAAAGTGGTCCAAAAGGCCGTCACGTCATAAGGAAGGTCAGAACCGCTAGTAGACCTAGCATAGAAGCGTACTGGGTTATCCCCGCATGGATAGCGGGATTTCTCCCCCGTGTAATTAGCTCCAGTCCGCATGGAAGAGACCCGCATCGGACGTTAAGCAAGAACAAATAATAAATTAGTAGTCTTCTTATGCAGCCTACGGCTGGGGGATGCTCGCCAGTAATTGACATGGTTCTCTGTCTTGACTCAATCTTCAACATCGTCCCCCGTTTCCTCGTCTACTCGCGGGGCTCTCCCGAACACGATGGCCAGTCGTCTAGCAAAGCGGCTACAACAAGGTGGTCATAATTGCCAAACAAGGACACAAATTGGGTGAGCTGTCGAGAGCTGATAAAGGGAATGCTTACGTCAACTGGAACGAGCCTTCCTCCTCCAGGGCAACGGTCGCAGCGAACAGCCCGTGAAACATAGAGTGGGCGTGAGGTACCAAGCGTCCATCGGGCATCGTTATCAACATAAATATTACCCTGACAGTGAGCTTTCTGTGATCGTAGTTCAGTTTTCTCTTTGCATCGAGAGCACCACTGGTTGACCACTGTTGGACGAGAAGGTCCGACGCCGGGTGGTCGTAGGGCTGCATGATACAGGCCCTCGATTGGATTTTGACGTGTTAGCTCGGAGATTGGATTTGTCATTTTTTACTGATTGTAATTGTTTTGAAACAGGTTTCATGGGTTGCTGTTGGCCTCTTCTCTTTGCGTTACACTCAGGCTTGCGACAACCCCGTCTCTCTTTGACAACGTAAGCGCCTGGTTGAGCGCAAGAAAATCGTGGGTCAGTATCAATTACCATGTAGTCACCACAAGGACAGACGGTTTCAACAGTGCTGCCATCAAGTCGGTTAAAAACCAATTCTTCGTGTACACCGGTAACGGAATCGAGCTTCTTCTCTTGCATCAGCATTAACTGTAGCAGCATATTTCGCAGCTGATAGTCCTTTTTCTGCTGACTCTTCCGCTGTTGACTGGCGTAGTTCTGCTGTAATTCGGAGCATTTCTTGAAAGCGATGTCAATGTCTGTCGAACTTGACACTGTACCGTAATAGAAGAGAACATCCTTCTGACCTTTGAGCCATTCACGTACTGGACGCGGAAATTGAGATGGATGATGCCAATCTGTGGAGTTCTTGCTGATCGCAAGCTTCGTAGCCTCGATCGCTGCAGGAAGTAACTGGCGGGTTGTGGCGTTGCTATGTGGGAATTTCTCAAAATACTGATGCCATTCGCCTACTCGGGATCTGAGTATATCGGGTTGCTCAGGTTTGACAGCTAGAACACCATCCTCGGCATCTTGCAAGGACAAAAACTCGGTCATGCCCTTGGTCTCTTCCTTGGTGTCGTTGTTGGTGTCGTTGGTCACGTCGTTGGTCATGCCTTTCGTCATTTTCTCCGCTTTCAGGTTCGCGAGCTCGTACACTGATGGTACCTTGGATCTCCAATTCTGCGCTTGGTAGTATTCAGGGTCAAAGTCGACTTCCAGAGCGCCGAGATGGCGAGCAACTTCGATCATCAGATCTTGTCGAACTGCGATTGTGCTTCCTTTGGATTCGGTGAAAAAGCGCTGGGGATGCGTTGCAAAGATTATTACTTTCCTGAAACGAAATTCTTGGTCTGCATTGTGGAAATTGCATTCATGTACCAAGACAAGGAATATTCCTTTGAAGCGATCCCAGAGAGGGAGAAGGCTGCACTTCATTATCTTAAGAATGCGCTTCTGGACATGGCGACCGTAAACGATTTCGACTTTAGCAGCAGAAGAGCCCATAATCTGGCGCGTAAAATCTTCATGGGTGTTGATAACGGTCTCTGGATATGTTCTGAGGCCCTCAGACTTAGCCGACTGTCGATGTAAATGGTCAAATAGAAGAGTCTTTCCCTCCTGAAATCCATTGCCCATAACCATTGCTATACAGCCGTTGCTTTTGTCCGCTGTAGTATGCGCATTTGCTAGAGCCTTTGTAGTAAAGGATGGTTGATGCAAATGATGGGCAATAGTGCTATCAAGGGATCCAGAGGGCGGGATCAAACGGCTTTGATGTTCAGGTTCGGCCCCCGAACTCTCTCCATGCATGTAGCTCATTCTCCCTGAAGATTTGAAACTGTTGCCCTAGGTCGATTCTATTGGGGAGTTCTACAACGTAAGTACAATTAGAAGCAATACCAAGCTATCATCAGAGAATAACTTACCTCGAAGATTCCGACCATCCAGCTTCTGGAGATGAGGCATCATATTCAGTACGTGTTGCACACGGGTCTCGTCGAGGCCTGCACCTCGCGGATGCGGAAGCTCGAGGGACCCCATAAGACGAATATTACCAGGGTCAGTTAACGCTCCAGATGTTTGCGACGAATGGTACGAGACGTCATCAATGCGAAGACGCTTGTCGTCATGTCTATCATCCGTAGAGACTTGAAGAGCGATCAAGAAATCGCGTTTATGGTTGGTCGATTGGTTCTTATTGTTCTTTTGCGCTTCGACCTTTCGTTTTACCGCTCGAATCCTATCTGCGAATGAACATTAGCGGGATCCTTGCCGCCGTCCTACGCTAAAGAGCCACATACCTTCGGTCGCATGGCTGCAGATCACGGTCTTGCCATTTTGACGAGTGAGATAACAGTTTGCGCACCCACCGCCGAGGTGTCCGTCGAGAAGCACGCATTCTGTAAACGGTCCGCCGTTATCTGCGCAGCACTTGCAATATTTTGGTGCGACATGTCCGCGACTCTGGGCCAAGGCCCCCTTTTTCTGAGTGAGTAGGGTGAGCTCGAATTTGGTTGAGAGGCCGGTTCTGAGAGTTGCATCCCTCGTTTTTGGCATCTTTAGCATGTATTCGATGTCGAGATCGACAGAGCGATCGGCAACATCTTCAATCAGCTGCTGCAAACGCTTGGGATCTTCGGGAAGATCTTTCAGCTCAAATTTTCGGCGAGGCATTATTGGCGGGAGGCAACGACCAGGATCACTATTTAGGCCCCGGGGCCCAAACAAGGCCTGCAAGTAAAGCTTAAGATAGGGGGTTTCAGTTTCAGGCTGGGGAAGGAAAAAGCCCATCGCTGACCGGCTGGCTTTGGGCTCACACCCACCTCCCGCGACTCCCGCGCTAGTCTCGCGCCCTTAGGCGGCCTCACCCTATCTAGGTCTAGAGCGGGGCAACCTCAGTGCAGAAAAGTAGAATCTTGGCGACACAAGACTACAACGTTCTGCGTCGAGCTCACCCTCCACTCACCCTCTCCGCCGCCGCTTTTACCCAGCACTCACCCTGCGCGGGTGAGCACCGGTGTCCTACTTAGAGCCCCCGCCGCCGCTGCCTGCCAGACAGGCGCCTCAAATTGGGACTGTCACCTGTTGCTTGTCTGGCTTGGTCGTGTGCTCTCTCTTTTGACCACCGTCCTACCTCCTGCACCCTCTCCGCCGGACTGCCACCGTTATGGCAAGGAAAAAAGCCACCGCAGACAAGCTCGACGCTCGCGCCGAAGCGAACGGTTACCGGAGGGGGGCGCACCTGGAAGAAGATAGTCGTCGGGACGACAACAAGCACGAGGGCAAGACCAAGAAAAATCAAAATACAACGTTGCGTCACTATGTGATGTAAGGGAGCGTTGTCTCACACCCCCCCCCTTTACAAAAAAAAAACACCGAAAAAAACGGTCGATACTGACGTGGAATCTCAGCTGGCACTACCTAGCGATGAAAGAGGATGCTCTCCAGAGAGGCCTTCCCGTCCCCGACGAGGCCGCTGTACGGGAGCGGATTCTCGCCAACAACGTGGAGGCGCCCGATCTTGCCACCGTGAAGGACTTCTTCCGTTTCTGTGCGGCCACGTGTAAGGGCAAGATTGTGATAAAGATAACTTGCGACTCGCTCATCGCGGTTGCGGAGTGGTTTTTCGCCGGCTTCACCAGGGTTACAGACACCCAGATAAATGAGGACGACCGAAGCGAAGTCTACAATGTAAGCCTACACCACCATCTCTGGTGGCCCACGCCCGATCTCATCCTTTACAAGTGGGTCCGAAAAACCTTGTCCAAGGAAGGTGAAGTGGTTTATATCAAGAAGCCAAAGCATCTGTTTACCAAACGCGACGCTCGTCGCCTACTACGAACCCCGTGAACAGAGGACGACCTGATCTTTATCCCTCAGCGGTATCGAGTCCAGTTTCATTATATTTTCCTCGAGTTCTGCTGGACTGGAGCCCGGCTGTCTGCATTTTTCACCGGCGGACTTCGCTACCGAGTTAGGTTCACTGGCAACTGGATTTGGTGAACCGGATGGCTGACGGTGATAGGATATCGACCTTACTTTGCAACGTGAACCCACCGGTGGATGGAGAGTCATCTATCAGATCAAGCAGCGCTGGGTCAAGAATAACCGGAACCCGAAGACCATCTAGTATGTACCGCTCCCGCTCCCGATCGTGGTTTTTCGTTCCAGCCCTGCACCCTGCATCGCGGCGTCCGAGGCGTACTAATGAGAGGCCCCCCTTGTAGCTTCGGTTCTGTCGGGAAACAACACCACATCCTCCTCTACAATTGTACCGCCTATTTCTTGGCCTTGGCAATCGCGGACAAGGCGTTATTGCATATCGAATCACTCGAAGATCTACTCGAGATGAAGATACCGGTCGGGAAGGATAAGATTGATCTTATGTTCGAGGATAGTGTCCTTGACTTACCGATCCTGCGTAAATGCACCAAAGAGAAAGGCACAATAGAAGAACCCATGCCCAAGTACGCGTTCCTTCGGATATTCCGAGCAACGTTGAGAAAGGCCGGGTATTTTGCCGGAGCCACCATTCACGCGGTCCGGCGGTTTTGAGGTAAAAAGGTCGACGGTAAGCCACTTGCTTCCAGGCCACTCTCTAAGTGCCTAGTTCCTTTCTAATAAGGCTGTGTACCAATCCCTCAAGCCTCCTACAAACAATTTCAACTCATCCACGCACCTAACCCGTTGAGAGAGCTCGCTGAGCCACCGGCATTGGGTTGAGGATCGAAAACCATAATTGGCCTCGCTTTTCCCCTGGCAGCAACACCGGATATGTCGACTGAGACAATCATTCCATTCTGCGTAAGCACAAAGAGGTTAGATCCTCCTATTGTTGAATCCAATCCTCCTTCAGTCGATGGATCAAAGTCGACAGTGTCTATAATGCTTCCATCGACGGCCGAGATAATAGTTATATTTGTCTGAGCAGCATCGGTGGTATAGACAGTGTTTGCTACTGGTTCGTACGTGGACCAACATGTTGCTTTTTGGTAAGTGATGTTGATAGGCCTGTCGACGTCAACCATCAATTTGGACGAGACACCAAGAAAGTCGGCCCCGATTGCGGGGTCGGTAAGGAGGAAATCAAAGTCGGAGGAGCCGAAAGTGATGCTAAAGTCGAGGATGAGCCCAGAGTTCTGGGTGACGACGGCGTCCGTTGAGACCATTCCATTTATGACTGGCCACACAAAGAGGGAGCCGATGGAAATGGGTTTTGTCGCTGGAGAGCCTTTGACCGAAGCAAATAGCGCATTGGAGGAGGGATTAAATTTGATATCTGAGGCTGTCAAGAACGGGCCCACTGGTGGGGTCGTTTGGTTCAAGGCGCTGGAGATGTTTCGCGGCGCCTCATCGACGGCCGTCAAGCCATTTTTCGGATTAACAGAGAAGCATGTCACTCCTCCTCTGGCACCACCATTAAGGACGCATACTAGAATTAAGTTAGACAACTATCGACATTACAGTGACCTAATATCTCAGGCGCATTAGGACATGGAAAAAAGCTGTTCTGTTACTTACCCATCGAAAGAGAAGACGAATAGGTAACACTCATGGGGAATTCTCCCAAGGTATCTGCCGGATTGCCCACTAAAACGGGGTGTAGAGGATCTGAAGGCTTGATCGAGAACATTGAAACGGTATTGGAACCGGGGTTGACGGTGAATATGTACTTTGCAGCCAAATTAGAATATCTCTTGTGGTAGGAAGTCGTATGCTCACATCATCCTCGACAACAATTGCGTCTGATCCAAAAAGGGCGCCTACACCCGGCTGTCCTGGACCGGTCACACCAGCGAGGCCCTTTCCACCCGTGGATGTCATTGTGGGCGATGAGAGAGTCCCATCTTGATCGGCTTTTACCGCAATAATAGATGCACCGTTAGGGTCGTTGTCGAGCGTGTATATAACGCCGTAGGGTGACTGGTCGGTGGGCCGTGTTTGTGAAAGGCCAATGAAGGCAAAGGCTGCCGCGATTGAAAGTAGTTTAGAATGCATTTTCGGCTTGAGGCTATCCTGTGAATTGATGAGTAAAAATAGACAGTGCAAAGAGATTTGGCGACTCGAAATTTAAGTAAAGTTTCTTGTTCGACTCATTCCGCAAAAGGCCTCGCGCTCCATTGATCGATAATCGCTCGCGTGACGTGGTACAGGAATCATCAGGGGGCGCCATCTGTACATTTCTTGCAGGAATCTTCAATTCGGATTGAGCGGGACTCAAAACTGTGCGACAGGTGGGCCAGCCTCAGACAGTTGGGAATCAAGTGTCCCAGCGCGAGCAAACTCTTGGCCGGCGGCTTTGTCGAGCCGAGCATGTTGACGAATCAATGGTGGGGCGTGGGACGAGTAGCCTTCCGACCGCGTTCCTCAGAGCAGTCTCAGCGTGATGACATGGAGAGTTTAGGATACATGATGCTTTACTTTCTCACCGGTCGGCTTCCGTGGCACGGATTGAGAGCAGATTCTAAGCAGCTGAAATATCAGCTAATCTTGGATCGGAAGGTGAGCATCAGCTTGGACGAGCTCTGCAGTGACGTACCATATGAATTTACAAAGACATGGGCTATGTCCGGGCTTTGGGCTTTGGCGACAAGCCAGATTATTCCCGGCTCCGACGCATATTCCGTGATCTGTTTGTTCGCCGTGGGTTTGATCACGACTATGTCTTCGACTGGACTATCTTGAAGTATATGGAATCCTTGCAAGAGCAGCCACAAGGGGTAAGCTTGGCAAAACCTTCGATAAATCTTTCTTTCCTCTCATTCATTCTGGAGAGACGTTCACTTTCACTACCAAGGACCCCCAAAACCTACCGTTACCAAGCCTGGAACTCTTAGAGATAAAATAGGTTCTCCAACGCCTGGTGGGAATGTGCGGTGCTGCGGGATAGCCAATCTTGGACTTGGATGACGATGACACTGCCCGACAATGACGATGGTACTCCTTCGCGGCTTATCTTCTCGGATGTGAGGAGCTTCACGCGGTTATCGAAATGAAAGCATGCGTCAGGAGGAGTAAGGACTTTCTTCACTAGAAGGTCGAAGTCGAGACTCAGCCTCCACTTGATTGACTTTACTTTTCCGGGCAGTCCTTGAAAAATGGCGCTCTAGGTCATGGGATTGTGCAAACTCACACACAAAAGAAACTAAAAGGGGAAAGAAGAAAAACAAAACAAAACTACGCACGCACCACGGTCGGAGCGTAGCCCTCAACTCAGCTGTCCACTTGAGTATCAAATCCCCCTCCAAACCACCTGAGGATGGCCTTGCCACCTCAATTCGATATGGTCTTGACTAGAGATGGGTAGGACAGTCCCCCAGCTTTAGGTCGGGGACTGACATCCAGGGGCACGAGCTAGCTTACTAGCAACTGAAAACCTGTCGCCCAAGTCGTCGGGACTTTTGAGATTCCTATCATCTCCTTAATAACGAGATTTATTCTTGCTCAATTTGTTGCTTCCCTACTTTGCATCAAGTATCCTTCAACTGTCAGCAAAACGTTGCTTGCACAAC
>Ga0335072_10004212_pt1 | contig 21468 bp, 19 predicted proteins | sample Lox_Sample_21_FD_206725 | JGI IMG/M metagenome (GOLD analysis project Ga0335072, IMG submission 206725) | Soil microbial communities from Loxahatchee National Wildlife Refuge, Florida, United States - Lox_Sample_2.1 | ecosystem: Environmental > Terrestrial > Soil > Wetlands | place: USA...
CTCTCGGTGGGCAGCAACATCGTGACCGCGCTCGTCCGTCACGGCATCGGCGGGACGTTCTCGCTCGCCGATCACGACGAGCTGGCGACCAGCAACCTGAACCGGACCCAGGGGCGCCTGCCGGACGTGGGCGTGCCGAAGGGCGAGCTCGCGGCGCGGGCCGTGTGGGAGGTCGATCCGTTCGCGACGTGCATCGTGTACCCGGACGGGCTTGGTGACGACACGGTGGGTTCGTTCGTGGCCGGCAGCGATGTCGTCCTCGACGAGGTGGACGACTTCCGCGTGAAGGTACAGCTGCGCCTGGCGGCCCGGTCGGCAGGCAAGCCGCTGCTCATGGCCACCAGCCTGGGCGACACCGTGCTGATCGACGTGGAGCGGTGGGACGGTCGCCACGACGGCCTGGAGCCGTTCAACGGCCAGCTCGACGGGGTGTCACTGGAGGACCTGATGCGGACCGATCTGGCGCCCGAGGACGTGTCCCGGTTCGCAGCCCAGGTCATCGGCGTGGAGAACGTGCCGCTGCGGGCGCTGGCTTCACTCCCGCTCATCGGCCGCGAGCTCGCCGGGCGGCCGCAGGTCGCGAGCACTGCGGCGGTGGCGGCCGGGCTGACGGCACTGGCGGTTCGTTCGGTCCTGCTCGGCGGGCCGCTGCGCAGCGGGCGGTACCGGATCAGCCTCGGTTCAGCGCTCGGGCTGCCCGGCGATCAGGGGACCGCGGAGGAACGGGCGGCGATCATGGCGCAGCTGCGGCCGGGTGCTGGCGTGCGGCCGGGTGCTGGCGTGCGGCCGGGTGCTGGCGTGCGGCCGGGTACTGGCGTGCGGCCGGGCCTGGTTGATCCGGGCACGGTGGCCGGCGACGGCGCGGACCTGGCGCTCACCCGGCTGGCGGCGTACGCCACGCTGGCCCCGTCGCCGCACAACACGCAGCCGTGGCGGTTCCGGGTGGCGGACGGACGGCTGACGATCAGCCCCGACGCCTCTCGCGCCCTGGCGGTCGCCGATCCACGGCACCGGGCCCTGGCGATCAGCGTGGGCTGCGCCGCGATGAGCGTTCTCGTGGCGGCCTCGGCTGCTGGCCTGGGCATGACGCTCGAGATCAGGCCTGACGGAGATGTGCGGCTGGCTGTGGCCGACGCTGCGGCCGATCCCGCGCTGGCCGTGCTGTTCCCCGCCCTGATCACGCGGGTCACCGACAAGCGCCCGTATCCGCCGGAGGCGGTCGAGCCGCCCCGGCTGTCCTGGCCGGAGGGCACCGGCGTCCACTATGCCGGCGACCGGGCGTACCTGGCCGACCTCCACCGCGAGGCCGTCGCTGAGCTGGCCCGGACGGGTTCTTTCGCCGCGGAGCTGGCCCGCTGGCTGCGGACCGACCCGGCCGATCCCCGGCGCGACGGCATGACCCTGCCGCTGCCGCCGGACGCCGCCAGTGCCCTCATCACCGCGCTCGGCCGGTCGGGTGAGCCGCTCAGGGCCATGGGGGAACGCGACGCCGAGGCGCTCGCGGCCGGGCCGCTGGCCGGCCTGCTGACCACCGCGGAGGACAACGAGGCGGCCTGGGTCCGGGCGGGCCTGGCCTGGCAGCACCTGGCCCTCACCGCCCACGCGGGCGGCCTGGCCGTGGCCCCGCTCACCGCCGTGGTGGAGAATCCCCGGACCCGGTCGGCCGCCTGCGGCCTGGTCCCGGGCGGCCAGCACGTCCAGATGCTGTTTCGCTTGGGCCGGTCACCCGGGCCGCTTCCGCCGACCCCGCGACGCGATCCGACCTGGGCGAGTTAGCCGACCTGCGCGGTGCGGCCGGCCCAGTACGGCGCCCGGAGCTGGCGCTTGAGGAGCTTGCCCGATCCGGTCCGCGGCAGTTCGCCGGCGAAGTCGACCGATCGCGGCACCTTGTAGCTGGCCAGGTGCTCGCGCGCGAACGCCTTGATCTCCTCGGCGGTCAGCGACGAGCCCGGTGACCGCACGACCGTCGCGTGCACGGCCTCGCCCCACTCATCCGACGGGATCCCGAACACCGCCACGTCGTAGATACCGGGATGCTGCTCCAGCGCGGCCTCGATCTCGGCGGGATAGATGTTCATCCCGCCGGAGATGATCATGTCGGTCTTGCGGTCGCAGATGTAGAGGTAACCCTCGTCGTCCCAGTACGCGATGTCGCCAACCGTGTGGAAGTCGCCGCGGGTGCTCGACTGATAGCTGGCGTCGTTCTTGTGGTAGGCGTTGAATACGACCTTGGACCGGATGAAGACCTCGCCGGGATGGTCCGGCCCGGTCCCGGTGACCTCCTGGCCGTCGGCACCGACCAGCATGATCTCGATGCCGGGAGCTGGCCGACCGCAGGAGCCCGGCTTGCGCAGCTGGTCGGCGGGCAGCAGCACGGTGTCCACGCCGAGTTCGGTCGAACCGTAGACCTCGAACAACGACTCGGGCGGGAAGTCCGCCACGTACTGCTGCTTGAGCGCGAAGCTCCACGGGGCCGCGTTGGCCACCATGACGCGCATGGAGGAACGGTCGTAGCGGTCCTTGACCTCCGGGGGCAGCGCGCAGATCATCCGGACCAGCGCGGGAGCGGAGAACGTCGAGGTCACCCTGTACTTGTCGACCAGCCGGAGCCAGTCCTCGGCGTCGAACCTGCGCTGCACCACGATCGTCTGGCCGAACAGCAGGCCGGCGCTCATGAACGCGCTGGGGCCGCTGTGGTACAGCGGGCCGGAGGTGATGTAGATGTCGTCGGGGCGGTAGCCGAACAGGTTCAGCAGCGCGCCCATGACTTCCGGATCTGGGGGACCGCTGCGGACCGCGCCCTTGGGCTTGCCGGTCGTGCCGGAGGTATAGATCATCGTCCCGCCCGCGCCGGCCGCGTCGCCGACCTCGGGCGCACTGGCCGGCGCGGCCGCGATATCGGCGTCGGTCAGCAGCGCGTCCGAGGTGTCCGGGACCGGGGCGCCGACCGCGATGATGTGCCGCACAGTGTCCAGCTGGTTGCGGAGCGCCGCGAACATCGGCACGTGCTCGTAATCTACGTACGCGACCTCGGCGTCGCTGTGGTTGATGACGTAGAGCGCCTCCTCCGGCGTCAGCCGGTAGTTCAGCGGGACGGCGACCGCGCCGATCTTCCTCGTGGCATTCATGACCGCGACGACCGCAGGGGAGTTCGGCCCGCACCACAGGACCTTACGGCCGGGCCCGGCGCCCAGGGAGAGCAGCAGGTTCGCCACCCGGTTGGACTGCGCCTCGAGCTCGGCGTACGTCCACACGACGACCGTCCCGTCCGGCTTGTCGTCGATGACGCCCGGCTTGTCCGGCTGGCTCTGGGCGTAGATGGAAAGGATGTCGTCCGGCATCGCACCTGTCCCTCATGAACGTTCGGCAGCGGGCACCGGCGGTCGACAACATCCGCCGCCTTATGGCCAATTTACGGAACGGGTACCGATCGGTAAATGTTGGCGTGGCCGTCAGCTTTTATCGGCCGTCAGCTTCCGCCGGCCGTCAGCTTCCGCCGGCCGTGAGCCGGTGCGGGCCGGGAGGGGCAGGGGCAGGGCCGGGAGCCCGTCGAGGCTGAGGGCGTTGTGCGGTTTGGCGGCACAGTAGGCGGCGAACTGCTCGTCGGTCTTGCGCCCGAAGAAATCGGAGTGCAGGGTGCGTTCGCCCTGGTAGTCCAGGAACGGCACGGCAAAACCGCAGGTGTCGCTGATCAGCTCGGCGGCGATGAGGATGATGGCCCGGACGCCGGGGGCGTCCGCGGCCCGGAAACGGCCCATCAGGCCGGGCCAGCGCGGGTCATCGCGGAAGACCGGCTCGCCGTGCCCGTGAATCCGCACCACGGCCGGCGGGCCGGTGAACGCGCACCACATCAGCGTGATGCGACCGTTCTCGCGCAGGTGGGCCAGGGTCTCCGCATGGCTTCCGCCGAAATCCAGGTAAGCCACGGTATGCGAGTCGAGCACGAGCAGCGAGCCAGAGCGTCCCTTCGGGGAGAGATTGACGTGGCCGTCGCCGGCCAGCGGCGCGGTGGCCACAAAGAAGACCGGCTGCTGCTCGATGAAGGACCGCAGCCGGTGGTCGATCTGCTCGTAGGTCTTGCCCATCGCCGGCCGGTCTCCCGTCTCGAAATATGAGACACAATGTCTCGTATTTGGACCGACGGTAGCACGGCGGGGCATCCCCGGCAACGCCGCGGCCTGGGGCGTCGCCGGGGACGGGCAGGCCCCGTGGGCCTGCAAATTCACCTTCGCAGGGTGAGGAAGCTGTGCCGCGCCTGAGGCAGGATCAGCAGACGGAGTGGGCACGACACGAGGAAGTGGGAGCGCCATGGCCGATCTGCTCGCCGTCGGGTATCCGGAGGTGGCGACCGCACACATGGACGATGAGCCTGCGCTGGGGTGGACGGTGGTCCTGCGGCGCAAGCCGGCCCGCATGGTGGATGGCCGCCCGGAAGGCGGCTATACCGACACGTACGAGCTCATCTGCTGCGACTGCGGTGATGATCCCGACCAGGATTACCGTGACGTTCCGCGCAGGCTTCAGCGCGTCCGCGGACCGTATGCCGTCGCGGCGGGGATCGCGGCGTACGCCAGGCACGTCAGGCTCCGGCACGGCCAGCAGTCGGATGCGGGCGCGAGCCGGACACGTCGGCGAAGAGGCTGAGCCGGTGCCACGGCGGGGTGCCGCCCGCAAGCCGGCCGTCGATGCCGCCGGGGCGGTGACAGAGCTACTGATCGAACAACTGCTGGCCGACGAGCTCATGCGGCGTGGCGGGCCCGTCCGCAAGCGGGCCGCTGGCGTGCTGCGTGACCTGAGAGCCCTGGATCAGGCGGTCTACTCGGCGGTGGCCGCCACGCCGACCCCGTCCCTCGACGAGCCGCTGCGCAGGCTCTCCAACGCGGCCAACGACTCCCGCCTGTGGCTGGCCATCGCGGCCGGGCTGGCCGTGGTCGGAGGCGGGGCTGGCCGCCGGGCCGCGGTGCGGGGGACGGTGGCCATCGGCGTCACCTCTACGCTGGTGAACCTCGCCGTCAAGTCCCTGTGGGCTCGGCAGCGGCCGGACCGGTCCGGCGTCGGGATCCGGCGCCAACGGAACGTGCGGATGCCGGCTTCCACCTCGTTCCCGTCCGGTCACGCGGCATCGGGGTTCGCCTTCGCCGCGGCCATCGGCCGCGACGATCCCTGGCTCGGCCTGGCGCTGCGGTTCCTGGCCGCTGCGGTGGCGTACTCCCGGGTGCACACCGGGGTGCACTACCCGGGCGACACGGTGGTCGGCTCGCTCATCGGCGAGGGCACGGGGCAGGCCGTGGCCGACCTGATGGACCAGTTGCAGGCAACCCGGAAGTCCTCGCGGGGGTCCTCGCGGGGGTCCTCGCGATCTGAGTGCGACGCGAAGGATGAGCGGCCCGATGCCGCGGGTCAGGACGGTGCAGAACTGGAGTCCGGCGCCGGCTGACTCCATGCGGACGGACGCACTGATACGCCCCGGCCCGGATTAGGCGGAGGCCCAGGCGTTACTCTCGCTGGTCATTCGTTCCATGACCGCGGCAGCGGGCGGCGGCCGCCGACTGGACCGATGCTGGCCTGTCGCCTCAGAATGCTGCCAGGCCCGTCGTGGTGGGGGCCGAGCAAGGCGTCGTCTATCTGGGGTGGCGATGAATTCACCGGGAGTGTTCGCGGACCTGAGCGCGCAGCGCGCGTGCTGGCATCCGGTCGCCTTCGCCGACAATGTCGGCGACCAGCCGGTGCACGCCGACCTGCTCGGCGAGCCGCTGGTGGTCTGGCGCGGGGCGGGCGGAGCGGCGCGGGTGATGTCGGATCTGTGCGTGCACCGTGGTACCGCGCTGTCGCTGGGCCGGATCCAGGGCGATGAACTGGAGTGTGCCTACCACGGCTGGCGGTACGGCGCTGACGGCCGGTGCGTGGCGATCCCGCAGAAGGAGGACCCGGCGGTGGTCCCGGCCAAGGCCCGGGTCCGGGCCTTCCGCGCGCAGGAGCGGTACGGCCTGATCTGGGTCTCGCTCGAGGAACCCCGGTGGGCGCTGCCCGAGGTCCCGGAACTGGAAACCGGCGAATGGGCGATAGTGGCGGCCGGACCGTACCAGTGGCGCTGCGACGCAGCCCGCCAGGTGGAGAACTTCACTGACTTCGGGCACTTCCCCTGGGTCCACCCGGGGCTGCTCGGCGACCCGGAACGGCCGGTGGTTCCCCGCCACGAGGTGCACGCCGACGGCCACGTGCTGCGGTACGAGATCGTCCGCCCCGAGGCACCGAACACCGAGGACTTCCCGGTGTTCGGCAACGAGCAGGCGGGCCCGCCGGAACGGCGCAGCCGCTACGAACTGCACCTGCCTTACACGATCGTGCTCCGGCTGGGCTGGGGCGGAGAGCGCGGCATGATCTACTTCTTCGCCTCGCAACCGGTCGCCGCCGACCGCTGCGCGGGATATGTGGTCATCGGCCGCAATTACAACACCGACCAGCCGGACCAGGTGATCCGCGAATTCGAAGACACCATCTTCGGCCAGGATCAGGTCGTCGTCGAGTCACAACGGCCCGAGCGCGTGCCGTTCGACCTGGCCGCCGAGCTTCACCTGCGTTTCGACGCGGTCGCCGTCGCCTACCGCAAGGCCATGCGTGACCTCGGCCTGGCCGCTCGTGCTCCGATCGGGATCTCCGCCGAATAGCGATCACTCCGGGCGTAACGGTCCGGGCGTAACGGTCCGGGCGTAACGGTCCGGGCGTAACGGTCCGGCACCTGGTCGCGGTCGGCCGGCGCGGCTGACCGGGCAGACGGGCGTTTGGTCCCCATATGGCCAGAAGCAATGACTCCCGGCCCTGATACCCGTCGCGGCCGAAACATTGCCTGCGGGCCGCATCCGGCGACCGACGGGTGACGGACTTGGCCGCAGTATGCGCGCCGGCTGCGTGCCGGTTACCCGGTGGTCACTGCTGCGGGTGCTTGCGCATGGCGTAGGCCACGTTGATGATCCCGACGATGACCCAGATCAGGGCCATGAGCATCAGGGCGGCCACGCCCGGGGAACCCTTGAGCACGATCGCGGTCACCGCGAGGGCGACCAGCATGGACCCGAAGGCGAGCATGATGGACTGCCGACCGGAGTGGTCGGCCCGCTCGGCCCGGGCCATGCGCCGTTCGGCCCGGATCATGCGCTTGGCCCGGCGGCGCTGGTGCCTGCACCCGGCGTACCGGTCCAGCTGGGTCAGGATGCGGCTGTCCACCTCCGCGGTGACCCGGCTGTCGATCTCGGCCGCGATCCGCTGGTCGATCTCCGCGCCGATGCGCTCGACGAGACCCTCGGCCAGAGCCTGGTCATAGCCAGCGCCGAGGTCCTGCAGGGCGGCCGCCGTGGCGGCGATCTCAGCCCGACGATCTGTGGCCATCACGCCCTCCGCGCGTTCCGTCAACCCTCAGGAAAACGGTACGGATCCCGGGCCGGCAGGCGGAATGCGGCAATCCCCCGGTTCGCGTCTGGGGTTTCCCATACCCCCTGCCCCGACCTGGGATCTTACCTCGGTGATCGGGTTGGCGTACTCCTCCCACGAGACGATCTTGCCGTCAAGCCAGTCGAAGCGGAACACGTAGACGTTCCGGTAGGGACGGCCATCAGAGTCGCGGTAGGGACCGCCCTTGCGGGCGGTCCCCGCGCAGATCCCAGCGTGCGGGATTACCGCACTGGGCTCTTACCTTGGGTGTGTGGCGGCGAAGCGCGCCTCTGGGAAGGGATGCATCACCCGCACCGGCGGTAGCCATCGTTTCCGGATCCGGACCATTCGCGTCCAGTCGACCCTGGTTTTCTGGCTGCGGCGCCGCAGCGCCTTCAGCCAGTGCCGGGTCACCTGGTCGCAGAAGGCGGCCACTGCCTCGTAGTTGCCGGGCACGGCGTAGTAGGCCGTGTGCCCGCGCACCACGGGGTGTGTCTGCTGGCGCCGGTGACCGGCCGCCTACCAGATCCGGATCAGCCTCGACCTGGCTCACGCGTCGCGAAACCGCAGCAGCAGGCCGCCGGCCAGCATCGCTCCCGCAGCCCAGGCGGCAAGCACGCCGAGGCCCGCCCACGGGCTGATGGGCATGCCACTCAGGCCGGTTGTCGCCTGGATGGCCAGTCCTGCGGACATGGGCGCGATCTGCTCCAGGTGCCGCTGCCAGTGCGGGTTCGAGACCGCGGCCGCGACGACCGGGAACAGGTACAGCAGGCCCAGAACGACGCCGATTGCCACCGCTGAATCCCGGATCGCGGTGGCGATGCCGAGCCCGAGCAGGCGGTCGTATCGGCCGTCCTGGGCTGGCTGGTCGCAGGGCGCACCCTGCGACCCCTGCGGGCGATGACCGAGACCACCCGGCAGATCTCCGAGGACGACCTGCACCGGCGGCTGGCCATGCCCAGCCGGCGGGACGAGCTCAAGGATCTGGCCGACACCATCGACGGCCTGCTCGCCCGGCTGCAAGCCGCGTTTGACGCCCAGCGGCAGTTCGTCGCCAACGCCTCCCACGAGCTGCGCACCCCGCTCACCCTGGAGCGCGCCATGCTCGAGGTGGCCCTCGCCGACCCCGGTGCCACAGCGGTGACGCTACGTTCGGCCTGCGAGGAAGTGCTCGCGGTAGGCCAGCAGCAAGAACAGCTGATCGACGCGCTGCTCACCCTCGCCCGCAGCCAGCGCGGCCTGGACCACAGGGAGCCCTTCGACCTGGCCGACGTCGCGGCGCGGGTGCTCGACGCGCGCCGCCAGAGCGCACAAGCCCTGGCCCTGGATGTTGCCGCCACGCTCGTTCCCGCCCCGGTCACAGGCGATCCCGGTCTTGCCGAACGACTGGTAGCCAACCTCGCCGACAACGCCCTGCGCTACAACAAGCCAGGCGGCCACGTCCAGATGGCGACCGGAACCGCGGACGGGCACGCATTCCTCCGGGTGGCTAACACCGGACCCCCTGTGCCCGCCGCACAGGTCCAGCGGCTGCTCCAGCCATTCCAGCGGCTCAGCCCCGACCGGGCAGCCCAGGCCGGCGGGTCCGGGCTCGGCCTGTCGATCGCCGCCGCCATCGTCAAGGCACACGGCGCTGTCCTTTCCGCCCGCCCCGGGCCCAACGGAGGACTCAGCGTCGAAGTAACGTTCCCACCCCCGGCTGCCTCTCCGGACGGCCACCGGCCGAATCGAGCCATCCGTTCCTCCGCGCCGTAAACGGAGCGAGCCGGCACCGGACGCGCCAGCTGGTCACAGGTTCGTCTCCCGCCGATGATGCGGAACGGCAACACCTCAGCAACCGCCCGGACCGCTGGCACCGATCCCGGGCCGCTGCGCCAGCATCCCTGCCGACGGCTCAACCGAGGCGGCCGGCCCGGTCCCGCGGCTCGTATCAGCCAGGCCCCGGGCCCACGCTCACCACAGGCGACACGTCGCCCAGCGCTGCCCGCAGCCCGGCAGCGATTCGCCGACACTCCCGGCGGCCACGGGATAGTGATCACCGATCCGGTCATGGACGGGCACCTCGGCAGCGGACACGACGGAGGCTCAAATTATCAAGACCGGGGTCCGCACTGACACCACCAGCCACCACCACGTATTCCAGGCACCGGACAGGTGTCCTCTCGGCCGGGCTGATCATCACTTGGCAACGGTCATCATCCCAGGCCAGAGCGGCACCTATCGGCAAATTAGCGGGTCATGTCACCGGCTTACTCGCGGAGTCGGGTCAAGGGTGAGGAAGTCGCCTCGGGTCTGGACAACGGATCCTGGTCAAGCAGCGCTCCTACGCCGACCGGCTGGCCGCTCAGCTCAGCGACTGGGGAGCGGATCCACCGGTCGCACGTCAAGCGGCCGAGATCGGGCTGGCCTGCCGCTACGTCGGGCAAGCGACGGCCCAGGACAACCCGCGGATTCTCACCCGGCATATCGGCGCTGCCCTTGACCGGCTCATGAGATCAGGTAGCCCCTGACCGGCTCCGCGCACAGAGTCTCCCTCGCCCCCGGCCCGCTGATGAAGTGAATTTCGCGCCGCCTGCCCGGATATCCGCCAGGGCCGCGGACGAACGCTTCAGCACAGGGCGCGCACTGATCGGCTGCGTCCTCGGACGTGCATCCTCCCCAGGCGGCTGACCGGCTGGGCTGGCCGGTGCAAAGGAGTACTGGAAGCCGGTATGCTGTTCCGGTCCGCCAGGACAGGTGGATCTGTCCCAAGGGGCTGTAGCGCAGCTGGTAGCGCACCTCCATGGCATGGAGGGGGTCAGGGGTTCGAATCCCCTCAGCTCCACAAAGTTTTAGCAGGTCAGAGCCAGTGCCCCAAATCCTTAGTAGTGAGTGCCGCCCGGCTTGGGGAGCCATTGTGGGAACCAAATTGCAGGACGCGACCCTGCTCTGGGCAGCGGCGCAGGTTCAGGGCTCGATCCCGTAAACCGTGAGCGGAGAGGCACCGCCGACCGCGATCGTAACCGTCGGGTGGTGCGGCAGCCCGCCGCTGCATACCGCCCCGGTTTGCCGGGTCGGCTATGCCCGGTCATCCTTGAGGGCTTCCATCCCGGTTAATGATCGCCTATCGTCGATTAACGATGAACGATGCGCGCCCGCTGGACCGGGAGACGGCCGAGACGTACGCGGCGTGGTTCAAGGCGCTGGCCGACGGGACCCGGGTCCAGGTGGTCTCGCTGCTGGCCTGCAGCGGCACGCCGATGACGGTCAAGGAGATCGTGGCGGCCGTGCCGGTGGGCCAGTCGACGGTATCGGAGCACCTGCGGCAGCTGGCCGCGGTCGGGTTCGTGCTGGCCGAGGAACGCGGCGCCTGCCGCCTGTACCGGATCAACGAGAACTGCGTGCAGTGTTTCCCCACGGCCGCGGACCTGGTGATGGGCAAGCCGTCGCCGGTCCCGCCCGCTGCTGCCCGCTGATGGCATCGGAGGATGATCATGCCGCCAGCCCGCCACCCGGATGACCGTGAGCAGATCAGGGCGGCCGTCAGCGCCCGGTACGCCGGCCTGGCCCGCGCCGCGCAGGCGGGCCAGGCAGTCACCGACAGCGAGCCGGCCGAGTTCGCGGCGGGCTGCTTCGGCCCGGCCGGGTACCCGGACACCAGCGGCCTGCCCGAGGGCGCGGTGCGGATCAGCCTGGGTTGCGGCAACCCGGTCGCGGTGGCGGACCTGCGTCCCGGGGAGACGGTCCTGGACCTGGGCTGCGGCGGCGGCATCGACGTGCTGCTGTCGGCCCGCCGGGTCGGCCCGGCCGGGAAGGCCTACGGCCTGGACATGACCGGGGAGATGCTGGACCTGGCCCGCGCCCACGCGCGGCAGGCCGGCGCCGGTAACGTCGAGTTCCTGCTGGGCCAGATCGAGGCGATCCCGCTGCCGGACGGATCGGTGGACGTGATCATCTCCAACTGCGTGATCAACTTGTCGGCCGAACGGTCCGCCGTCTTCGCCGAGAGCTTCCGCGTCCTGCGACCAGGCGGCCGCCTGGGCGTCACCGACATCCTGGCCGAGGACCACCTCACCGCAGCCCAGCAGATCGAGCATGGCGGCCAGGCCGGCTGCATCGCCGGTGCCCCGTCGTTCGCCGAGTACCGCGGCGGCCTGGCCGCGGCGGGGTTTACCGATATCACCATCACCTCGACCCATCCGGTCGCGGACGGCGTGCACTCGGCGATCATCCGCGCGGCCCGGCCCTGATCCATGCCAGGCCCGGGTGCAGGCGTGCGGATCGAGGCGATGACCGATGCGCACGCGGCGGCCGTGCTGGCGATCTACCAGGCCGGGATCGATGGGGGCAACGCCACCTTCGAGACCCGGGCGCCCGGCTGGGTAGAGTTCACCGCGGCCCGCCTGCCCGGTCACCGGTTCGTGGCGATCGCGGCGGGCCAGGTCGCGGGCTGGGTGGCCGCCTCGCCGGTGTCCGATCGGTGTGTCTACGCCGGGGTGGTGGAGCATTCGGTCTACGTCCACCCCGCCGCCTGCGGCCAGGGAATCGGCCGCCGCCTCCTGGAGGCCCTGATCGGCTCCACCGAGGCCGCCGGGATCTGGACCATCCAGTCCGGCGTCTTCCCGCAGAACACCGCCAGCCTGGCCCTGCACCGGGCCGCCGGGTTCCGCGTCGTGGGCACCAGGGAACGCATCGGCTGCCACCACGGCCGCTGGCGGGACGTCATCGTCATCGAGCGCCGCAGCCCGGTCGTATAACACGGCACATTCTGGTGGGGTCGACGCGCCGGGACCCGTGATCAGGAGACGGCGGCCAGGCGTGGCGCCAGGCGCCCGACGCGATCAGCCAGTTGAGCCAGGGCCGCGTCGAAGCTGGCCGGGTCGCCGGCCGGGACGGGGTCGGGGATGGACCAGTGCACCGCGGTGACCTCGGCGAGTTCTTCATGAGCCAGGTCGCACACGGTGATGATCAGGTCGCCGTCGTGCCGGACCTCGCTGATATCCCGGGGCCGGAGCCGGGGCAGCGGCAGGCGGTGGCGCGCGGCGGCGGCGATGGCGCCGGGGTCGATCGCCGCCGCCGGGTGGGTGCCGGCCGAGGCCGCCGGGACGGTGCTGGCCCGGCGCCACAGCGCGGCGGCCAGGTGCGAGCGCGCGGAGTTGGCGGTGCACACGAACAGCACCCGCAGCGCTGCCCGGGCGCCCGGGGGGGCCAGCGCGTCCAGGGTGCCGGGGACCAGCTGCAGGTAGGTGCGGCGGCGGTCGCCTTCGGAGCGGCGGCGGGTGATGATCCCGGCCTGTTCCAGCACGTGCAGGTGGTGCGCGAGCAGGTTGGACGGCATGGCCAGCATGACGGCCAGCTCGGAGGGCGAGGCGTCCCCGGCCAGCAGGGTGTCGGTGATCTGCAGCCGGGCCGGGTCGGCCAGCGCGGCGTGCAGGATGGCACGCCGCGCGAGCTCCGAAGTTCTCTCAGAAGTCATTGACTCAATCTTGACTGAGCTATTTTGCTCTGTCAAGATGGCCGCGTGACCACCGCGCCCGCCCGGCTGTGGCGGCGGCTGACCGCCGAGTTCCTCGGCAGCGCGTTCCTGGCCGCAGTAGTCATCGGATCCGGGATCGCCGCGCAGCGGCTGTCGCCAGGCCAGACCGGACTGGAGCTGCTGGAGAACGCGGCGGCGACCGCGGCCGGGCTGTTCGCGATCATCTTGATGTTCGGCCCGGTCTCGGGTGGCCACTTCAACCCTGTGGTGTCCTTCGTCGATGCCGCGTTCGGCGGGCTGTCCTGGCGGGACGCCACCGCCTACCTGCCCGTCCAGGTGGCCGGGTGCATCGGCGGCGCGGTGATCGCGAACCTGATGTTCGCCCTGCCCGCAGTGACCATCTCGGCCAAGCACCGGGCCTCGCCGGCCCACTTCCTGTCCGAGATCATCGCCACCCTCGGACTGATGCTGGTGATCTTCGCGCTGGCCCGGTCCGGGCGCAGCCAGTCGGCGGCCGCGGCCGTCGGCGCCTATATCGGCGCGGCATACTTCTTCACCTCCTCGACCAGCTTCGCCAACCCGGCCATCACCATCGGCCGGATGTTCTCCGACACCTTCGCCGGGATCGCCCCGCCGTCGGTGCCGAGCTTCATCGGCGCGCAGATCATCGGCGGCATCCTCGCCGTGGCGGCGATCGAGGTGCTCTATCCCGCCATCACGCCGGCCGATGCCGCCGCCATCATCGTCCCCCATGACCAGCGTGCCGGCCGGGCACCAGCCAGGGCAGCGCACGACGGAGCCTCGCCGTCCGCGGACCGGGCACCCGGCCCGGTCCCGCCGCCCTGATCAGACAGCCAATAAGGGAGCCTGCCATGCACCTGGTCATGATCGGCGGCAGCGACGCCGGGATCAGCGCCGCCCTGCGGGCCCGCGAGCTGGACCCGGCTGCCGACGTCACGGTGGTCCTGGAGGATGCCTACCCGAACTTCTCCATCTGCGGCATCCCCTACTACCTGTCCGGCGAGGTCACCCACTGGCGCAACCTGGCCCACCGCAGCCTCGCGGACCTGGAAGCGGCCGGTATGCGGCTGCGGCTGGACACCACCGCCCGCCGGATCGACGTGCCCGGCCGCAAGCTCCTGATCACCTCCCCGGACAGCGGGGAAGAGCTAGTCGGCTACGACAAGCTCGTCGTCGGCACCGGCGCGGTCCCAGTCCGGCCCCCGATCGGCGGCGTGGCCGGCCCGGATGCCCTCGGCCCCGCCGATGGCGTGCACCTGCTGCACTCGATGGGCGATACGTTCGCGGTCATGCAGACCCTCGAGCAGACCGCCCCGGCCAGCGCGGTCATCGTCGGCGCCGGGTACATCGGCCTGGAGATGGCCGACGCGCTGACCGTCCGCGGGCTGCGGGTGACCCAGATGGAGCAGCTGCCCGAGGTGCTGCCTACTGTCGACCCCGAACTCGGCGCCCTGGTCCGCACCGAGCTGGCGGCCCGCGGCGTCGAGGTGCTGACCGGCACCACCGTCCAGGCCATCCGCACCGCCCCGCCCGGCGTTGCCGGGCGGCTAGAGATCTGGGCCACTGCGGCTGACGGCTCGACCGTGACCCGGGCGGCGGACATGGTGCTGGTGGTCGTCGGGGTACGGCCGGAGACCACCCTGGCCGCCCAGGCCGGGGCTGAGCTCGGCGTCAAAGGCGCGATCGCCGTCGACCCCGGGATGCGGACCGGCCTGCCGGACGTGTTCGCCGCCGGGGATTGCGTGATCACCCATCACCGGCTGCTCGGGATCACCTACCTGCCGCTGGGCACCACCGCGCACAAGCAGGGCCAGGTCGCCGGGGAGAACGCCCTGGGCGGGAACCGGCAGTTCGCCGGCAGCCTGGGCACCCAGGTAGTGAAGATCTTCGACCAGGCCGCGGCCCGCACCGGGCTGCGCGACCACGAAGCCAAGGCGGCCGGTTTCGACCCGGTCACCGTCGAATCCCAGGCAGATGACCACAAGGCCTACTACCCCGGCAGTCACCGCATCACCATGCGGGTCACCGGCGACCGGGCCACCGGGCGGCTGCTCGGCCTGCAGCTGTTCGGCCGCAAGGACGCCGAGATCGCCAAGCGCATCGACATCGCCGCCACCGCGATCTTCCACGGCATGACCGTCGATGCGGTCAGCGACCTGGACCTGTCCTACACCCCGCCGCTGGGCAGCCCCTGGGACGCGGTCCAGATGGGCGCCCAGGCCTGGGCCCGGGCCGCCCAGCGGCCCTAGACCGCCGCCGATCTTTCAGTAGAGGAACAGCCATGTCAGGGCACCCCGCATGGCCCGGCCTCCGGCCCCGCCACACCACGCACCCCGCCATCTGGGCCACCGCCGCCACCGTCGTCCTGCTCGCCGTCGGCGCCTGCTCCAGCACGACCACCACCGTCAGCCCCACCACGTCAGCGGTGGCTGCCGTCAGCCCCGGCTCCGGCGGCCACCGGCCCACCCTCATCGGGGCGGGCTCGACGTTCGACGCGCCGTTCTTCGCCGTCGCCTTCACCCGCTATCAGCAGCAACACCCGGGCGTGACCATCAGCTACGCCGTCGTGGGCAGCAGCGCGGGCATCGCCGCGATCAGCGCGCAGCAGGTCGACTTCGGCGCCGCCGACGTGCCGATGACCGCGGCCGAGCAGGCCGCCGCCAAGGGCGGCCCCATCACCCAGGTGCCCGTCGACCTAGGCGGTGAGGGCATCGCTTACAACCTGAGCCTGTCCGCCGTCTCCCCGGCCTGGGCCGCCAAGGTCGGCACCGGCAAGACGCTCAACTGGCCCGTCGGCGAAGGCGCCGAAGGCAACGGCAGCGTAGCCTCAACTGACAACAGCACCCCGTTCTCCATCGGCGACATCGAGCAGGCCTACTCCGTCGGCCTGACGCTGCCGTTCGCAGCCATCCGCAACCAGGCCGGGAACTACGTCACCCCCTCCGCCCAGACCGTCGCCGCCGACGCCGCCCAGAAACCCGCCATCACCCCCACCGACTTCTCCATCGTCAACCAGCCCGGCGCGGACAGCTACCCGATCAGCGGATACAGCTGGGCGCTGATCTACACCCACCAGCCAAACCAGACCCGCGGGCAGGCCCTGATCGCCAGGCTCGACTGGCTGAGCCACGCGGGCCAGGCCTACGCCGCCGCCAACGGCTACGTGCCCCTGCCAGCCGATATCCGGCAGCTCGCCGCCACCATGCTCCAGCAGGTCACCGGCCCCACCGGAACCCAACTCCTCAGCTGACCATCATGGCGCTCCGCCAAACGCGGCCGGGAAGGAGCCTGGTCAGTTGCGGGAACCGGTTCGGGGCTGCCGATGAGGTTGCCGAGGCTGGCCAGCGCGTCCGGACGGGGCAGCCGGACCGGGGTCGGCGAGCGCCTTCGGCAGCGGCGACCGGCGCGCTCAGGCGGCAGGGCCTGGACGAACTCGTCGACCGGCTCGGTGCCGTTCGAGTCACGGTAGCGGACCGCCTGAGCAGGCCAGCCGGGTCTGACAGTGGATGCCCGCCGGCGACTACCCCGGTCAGCGATCGCAGCGCCCGGCCCGCTGACGTAGGTACGGGAAGCGGACGCTGAGGTCGCGACCCCGAGCTGAAGTGCTCTGTTTCTGGTTAAGTCCTCCGTGGTTTCTGGTTAAGTCCTTCGCGCGATCCCAGAGCTATCACCTAACGTTACATCTGAGTCATAATGTCACTTTTTGTTTATTTATGATTACTATCCGGAGGATAGAACATGAGGACATGCCGGATTCCGGCTGTGATCATCGCCGCCGTCATCGGCGTAGCTGGCCTGACTGCGTGCGCGGGGAGCGGGCCGGATCCTTCCGCGGCCCCCTCGGCCCCATCTACCAGTGAATCGGCGGCGGCTCTGACCGCCACGCCCGGGGCATCGCCGACGTCTGCGCTCACGGGCACACCCAGCCTATCGCCGTCAGCTTCGCCGACACACCGGCATTCCGTGGCCGCCGACCCTTCCCTCACCGCCGCGGCTTCCGTCCGCCCGACGAACTCCCAGCACGCGACGGCTTCCCCGCACGCGACCAGTACTTCGGGCAGCACGGCAGCCGGGACGCACAATTTCACGGTGCCCGCCATCCCCGGCGACAACGTCGTCACGGGCTGGGGCTCATATACCAAGATCGGCACGGCGCGAGTGAAGGTGACAATGTGCGCCAAGCAGACCGGAGCCGCGTTCTCGGTGGGAAACGAAGCGCTCGCCTATGACGCCGCCGGCGCCAGCCAGAATCTCGGCGCAACCATCCTGACCGGGCCCGGCAACACCAGCTGCGTCACGAACACGTTCATCCTCTACACCACGCACCTGAAGGTTCACGCATTTATCGGCGGTGGAAACGGCACCATCATCAAGACCGGACCGGTCCTGACCCTCTACTAACGGCTCCGCCGACGGCCACACACATACCAGGCATTCGATCAATCCCGGCGGGCCGCGCGGGGGCATCGCGCCGCATCTGCGGGCTGTCGAAGCCGATCCGGCCAGCCACTGCGACACGTCTCGAAGCCGAGACCGGCCCCCACATTCGGGCGGAAGCCGTCCGTCATGACCGAGATCCCGCTGGGAGGGGAAACGTCAGCGGCGGCATGGTGCGGATCGGCGATACCCTGCGCCGCCCAGCGGGCCCGTGGACCCCGACGGTGCACGCCTTGCCCGGCCACCTGCGCGCGGTAGGGCGCTACGCTTCGAGACCTCGGAGGGTGCGGCGGGAGCCGGCCGTACCGCTGGGCGGCCTGGACGTTCAGTCGAGGCTAGCGACCGGCTGACGGCCGGCCCTGTCCGGGCCGGTCGCGTGCCGATCGGCCCGGCTGCAACCTGATCAGCTCCACGTTGCCGCCGTACCGCCGTGCGCCGAGTCCGGTCAGCAATGAGACGGACGCGAGGTTCGTGTCGTCAACCTCGCCGACTACGCTCGTATCCCCCCGGGCGCCGAGCACGGCGAACGCCCGGCCGAGCAGCGCCCTGGCGACCCCGCGCCGCCGGTACCGGGCCAGCGTCGCGATCAGGCCCAGGCGCGGGCCAGCGCGGTTGCGCCAGATCCGCACTAGCCCGGCGTACTCTCCGCTAGCCTGGTCGACCGCGACGAGGTAGGTGGCGGGATCGAAGAACCGGGTGAACGTCTCGGCGCGGAACTGTCCGGCATCCCATCGCCAGCCGTCGCAGCCGGGAACGTCCTGCCGCAGCGCGTCGTCCAGCAGCCGCAGCCGGGTGATATCGGCATCGGCGGCGGAAACGACGTCGAGCCCGGCCGGCAGCGCGGCCCCAGCCAGCCCGGTCACCGCAGGATCGGCCGGGATCCGGTAGTAGCTCTCCCGCCGGTGCACGGCAAAGCCGGCCTCCGCGCAGGCGTCCAGTGCGTCATACTCCGCGTCTTCCAGGGTGACGTACAGGTCACGGCCGAGATGTCGGGCAACAGCATCGGCCAGCGGCCGGTAGGCGTCGGCACGCCAGGTGTCGAAGTACACGAACCAGCGGTCATCGGGCCGCAGCCGGGCGCTCACCTCACCCGCTACCAGGTCGCCGTCCAGCGCGCGCCACGTCAGTGCCGGTCGCATCCGGGATACCGCCAATGCCGCTGCAACCATGCCCTGTGAAGTTAGCAGCGGCATGATCCGCGCGCGAGCGATTATGCCTGGCCGACCACGGCCGGATCAGCGTCCGGCACCCTCAGCCTCGCCGCAGCCCAGGGCATAACCGGCAGTTCTGGCTCGTCATGATCAAGATCGCCCAGAAGCACGCGGCCAGGCCGCACCATCTACCTCGAAGTCTCAGTTAGGCGGGTATTTGCGCCGGCTGTCAGGCGGCTTGTACGGGAACGTGGATCCAGCCCTGGTACGGGTGGCCGGCGACCTGCGCGGTAACGAGGCGGGAAGAAATCCTGGGGCCGGGTCCGGGGTCGTCAGGTGCGAGCGCGGCGTAGCTGTCGCTGGAGACGACGAGCAGGAGCGGGCCCGGTGCCGTCTTCAACTCCGCCGTGGACGTTCCCGGCGTGCAGGACGACGCGGACCCGGAGCTGGCGCTTGGTCGGCGGGGTCGATCGGGGCCAGCAGGCCATCGCCGCGGTCGGTGAACCGGTCGCGGCGGCACGCGCTGATTCCTGCTGCGCGCAGCGCCGCGTCGAACAGCTCGTAGAGCATGGTCCGGAGTTCGGCCTTGACCGGGTCGGGCCGGCTGGTGGAGCTCTCTATGTCCAGCGCCACGATGACCCGCTGATGGCACCGGGCCGCGACATCACACGCCCGCCCGATCAACTCGACGTCGGCGCGAGGCGAACTGGCCAAAATGGTCTCGCGGAATTCCGCGCTGAGGCCGCTCCAAGATGCGCCCGCAAGCGCCGCAGGACCGTTCACGGGTGAACCTCCCAGCCAGCAGACCCGGCGCGGCCGATAGGCGCTGCCGCCCAGCCCGGCGGCCGGCACTGTAGGTAGCTACGGCTGCGCCGGCCACGGCTGACGACACGACGGTCCTGGCAAGACGCAGGATACCCATCCGAACCCAGATAACAGGAACGCGAACCGACTGCACCCTATTGGCGGTTAATTACCCAGGCCCAGAGGGGAGCCGACCACGAAGATATGATCTCTACGAAGATCAGCATGCGATCGGATCGCCGAGTCGGCGGGCATAAGAACTGCGCCGGCTATAAGCGCGTCCGTGCCCAGATCGCCGAGTTATGCACGGCTTGCTGTCCCTCCCGCAGGGTAGCCAGCATCGTTTCGCCGCAACGCGGAGCACGATGCTGATAGCGGGATCGGGCAGCGTGGGCAACTCCGCTGTCCTGCCCGGCTGGCCGGATGATCGGCGGGCCGGCGGAGCCGGTGATGGCCGGCCGCCTGAATGGCCGGACCCGGCCCGCAGCCCCGGCGCCGCCGACCGGGCTCCTCGATCCCGTCCGGGAGTTTCCGCAGCGCCTGGCGCTCGGCGTGACCGATGTATGGATAACGATAATTGAGTATGCAACAATTCTCAGATCAGCCCGAAGCATGGCGACATGGCGCGCACACTCGACGGCTGCCGCCGTCCTCGGGCCGCGCGGTGGCGCCGGAAACCGCGGCGCCGGAAATGGGTGGGGACATATGACCGGAAATCAGCTGCCGTCGATTAATCACATCGTCCAGCTCATGCTCGAGAATCGCTCGTTCGACCACATGCTGGGATTCCTGTACGCCGACAGGGGGAATGTCTCGCCAGCCGGCCAGCCCTTCGAGGGCCTGACCGGCAGCGAGTCTAATACCGACACCAGCGGCACTAAGGTGGCGGTTTACCAGATCGATCACACGGCGAGTGGCGCTTACTTCATGCCGGGCGCGGATCCCGGCGAGGGATACGCCAATACCAACGAGCAGTTGTTCGGCAGCGGCAAGCCGCCGAGCCCGCCGGCCGCGACCAACACCGGCTTCGTCACGAACTTCGCCGACGCCATCTCCTACGACCAGCGGTCCGGCCGCAGCGTACAGGCCGGCACCACCGCCTCGGACATCATGGGGATCTTCCCGCCAGCGGCGCTGCCGGTCCTGTCCGGTCTGGCCGCCGGCTTTGCCGTCTGCGACCACTGGTACAGCTCGGTACCCACCGAGACGTTCCCGAACCGGGCCTTCGCCTGCGCCGCGACGAGCCAGGGGCACATGAACGACGGCACGGCATCCTTCACCGTGCAGAGCATCTTCGGGCTGATGACCGCGCACAACGCGAGCTGGAAGATCTACGGCTACAGCGAGGAGCCGCTGACCCGCAAGAACTTCCCCGATACCCTGAGCGCCCCGGATTCCTGCTTCGGGCTGTTCACCGATTTCCAGTCCGACGCGGCGGCCGGGACGCTGCCGCAGTACTCCTTCCTCGAGCCGAGCTGGGGATCGACGGGCAACAGCCAGCACCCCAACTACGACGTCTCGCTCGGCGAGCAGCTCATCCTGGACGTCTACAACGCCGTCCGCAACGGCCCAGGCTGGAACCAGACGCTGCTGTTCATCACCTACGACGAGCATGGCGGCCTGTATGACCATGTGCCGCCGCCGTCCGGGGCTACCCCGCCGGACGCCACGCCCGGCGAGTTCGGGTTCGACTTCACCCGGTTCGGGGTGCGAGTCCCGGCGGTGCTCATCTCGCCGCTGATTCCGGCCGGTACGGTGTTCCGGGTACCCGCCGGGTCGACCCCGCTGGATCACACCTCGGTGCTGAAGACCATCCAGACCCGCTGGGGGCTGCCCGCGCTGACCGCCAGGGACGCCGCCGCGCCCGACGTCGGAGACGTGCTCAGCCTGACTGCCCCCAGGACCACCGACCTGCCCGTCAACCTGGCCGCGCCGACCTCGACCGGCGCTAACCCGGCCGCGGCCGAAGTCTCGCACCTCCAGCTCGCGAACGCTCAGCTGACCTCGGAGCTGCAGGTTCCGCTGAGCGAGCTGCACTCCGCGCCGCTGCTGGCCAACCAGCAGACACCAGCGGACTACGACCACTACATCGCAACGCGCACGGCAACCTGGAAAGCCGCCAAGACACGAGGCACCACCCCGACCGGCTGACCGCTAGTGGGCTGGGCCCGG
>Ga0335072_10004213_pt1 | contig 21468 bp, 18 predicted proteins | sample Lox_Sample_21_FD_206725 | JGI IMG/M metagenome (GOLD analysis project Ga0335072, IMG submission 206725) | Soil microbial communities from Loxahatchee National Wildlife Refuge, Florida, United States - Lox_Sample_2.1 | ecosystem: Environmental > Terrestrial > Soil > Wetlands | place: USA...
AAAGCGCAGGGGGAAAAACCGCATGGCGCGCTGGTGCTGGTGACCGGGATCAGCCCGACGCCGGCGGGCGAGGGCAAGACCACCACGACGGTCGGCCTCGGCGACGCACTGAACCGCATCGGCAAGCGTGCGGTGATCTGCCTGCGCGAGCCGTCGCTCGGGCCGAGCTTCGGCATGAAAGGCGGCGCGGCCGGCGGTGGTTTTTCCCAGGTCGTGCCGATGGACCAGATCAACCTGCACTTCACCGGCGATTTCCACGCCATCACGTCCGCTAACAATTTGCTCGCGGCGATGCTGGACAACAGCATCTATTGGGGCAATCCGCTGGGGATTGATGCGCGGCGCGTATCGTGGCGGCGCTGCCTGGATATGAACGACCGGGCGCTGCGGTCGATCGTCAACAGCCTGGGCGGCGTTGCCAACGGCTTTCCGCGCGAGGACGGATTCGACATCAGCGTCGCGTCGGAAGTGATGGCGGTGTTCTGCCTGTCGCGCGATCTGGACGAATTGCAGGAGCGGCTGGGCAAGATGATCGTCGCGCAGACGCGCGACGGGAAGTCGGTGACGGCGAAGGACATCAAGGCCGACGGCGCGATGGCCGTGCTGTTGAAGGACGCGCTGGCGCCGAACCTGGTGCAGACTCTGGAAGGCTCGCCCGCCTTCGTGCATGGCGGCCCGTTCGCCAATATCGCACATGGCTGCAACAGCGTGATGGCGACGCGGCTCGGCCTGAAGCTGGCGGACGTGGTGGTGACCGAGGCCGGATTCGGGGCCGATCTGGGCGCGGAGAAATTCATCGACATCAAGTGCCGACAGGCCGGTTTGCAGCCGTCCTGCGCGGTGATCGTCGCCACCGTGCGCGCACTGAAAATGCATGGCGGCGTGCCGCGGTCGGGCCTGGGCAAGCCGGACGTGGATGCGGTGAAGCGCGGCGTCGCCAACCTGGCGCGGCATGTCGAGAATTTGGGAAAATTCGGCCTGCCGGTTGTGGTGGGCGTGAACCATTTCAATTCCGACACCGAGGAAGAATTCGCCGTCATCCGCGACGCCATGGCATCGCAGGGCGTGGAGGCGATCTCCTGCACGCACTGGGCGAACGGCAGCGCCGGATCGGAGGCCCTGGCCAAGGCGGTGATGGCACGCATCGAGAGCGGCAAGGCGAACTGCCAGCCGCTGTATCCGGCCGAGACGAAACTCGCCGACAAGGTCCGCACAATCGCGCAGAAGATCTATCGCGCCTCGGATATCTCCATGAGCGACGCGGTGGCACGGCGGCTGAAGGGCTTCGAGGATACCGGCTTCGGCAACGTGCCCGTGTGCATCGCCAAGACGCAGTACAGCTTCACCGCCGACCCCACGGTGATGGGCGCGCCGGAGGGCTTTGTGCTGCCGGTGCGCGAAGTGCGCCTGTCCGCCGGTGCCGGCTTCGTGGTGGCGATCTGCGGCGACATCATGACCATGCCCGGCCTGCCCAAGGTCCCCGCCGCCGAGGCGATTCACCTGCGTGAAGACGGCGAAATCGAGGGTCTGTTCTGAACTCATAACCCCGCCCGCGAAGCGGGAGGGGTTGATGACGCCGGGGCGGCGACCTCGCTCTCGAATTGGGCGGAAGCGGTGGATCGCGCCAAGGCAGCGTCGGCAAACAAGTGCGTCAGCACGCCGACAAAGCTGCCGATCAAGACAAAGGCTTGGGGCTTGTTCGACCGTGCAACCGATTCGATGGCTTTCGAACAAGCCCTAAGGCAGCGTCGGCAGATCAGTGCGTCAGCACGCCGACAAGGCTGCCGATCAAGACAAAGGCTTGGGGCTTGTTCGACCGTCTAATCCGATTCGATTGCTTTCGAACAAGCCCTAAGGCAGCGTCGGCAGATCAGTGCGTCAGCACGCCGACAAAGCTGCCGATCAAGACAAAGGCTTGGGGCTTGTTCGACCGTCTAATCCGATTCGATTGCTTTCGAACAAGCCCTAAGCGGCGACCTCGCCAACCCAATCGCCGGACGACGCTGAAAGCGCCGGCGCCGGCAGAATAATGGTGACCGATGTGCCCTTGCCGACGGCGCTGTGGATGGTGAACTGGCCACCGTGCAGGTCGACGAACAGTTTCGCCAGCGGCAGCCCGAGTCCCGTGCCGCCATGGCCGCGGGACAGGCTGTTGTCGACCTGGACGAAGGGCTGCAATGCCCGCGGTATGTCCTCCTGCCGCATGCCGATCCCGGTGTCGCGCACGGTAATCGACAGGCCGGCCGCGCAATGCTCGGCGATCACCGATACCTTGCCGCCCGCCGGCGTGAACTTGATCGCGTTGGACAGCAGGTTCAGCAACACCTGACGCATCCGCAGGTGATCGGCCTGGATGATCGGCAGGTTCGCCGGGATCAGCAGCTCCAGCCCCACCCCGGCTTGCTCGGCCCGCTTGCGCACGATGCGCACCGCCGAATCCACGATGCTGCGTGAGGGCACCTGTTGCAGCCGCAGCTCCGTCATGCCGGACTGCAGCTTGGCGATGTCCAGCATGTCGTTGATCACTTCCAGCAGATGCCGGCCGCTGTGCAGGATATCGTCGGCGAACTCGCGATATTTCGGCTGGCCCACCGGGCCGAACGATTCATTGGCGATGATCTCGGAGAAGCCGATGATCGCCGTCAGCGGCGTGCGCAGCTCGTGGCTCATGTTGGTCAGGAACTCGGTCTTCGCCCGGTTTGCCGCCTCCGCCTGCTCCTTCGCGCCGTGCAGGCCCGCCTCGCGTTCCTTCAGCAGCGAGATGTCGCTGACCACCAGCACGAAGCTGCCGTCGGATCGTTCGCTCCGGCTCAGGCGCAGCCAGCGGCCCTCACCGACCCGCATCTCGCCGGTCGGACCCTCCAGCGCCGTTTCGACTTCCGGCGGCAGCGGCGCGCCCTCGACCAGACCCGTCGTGCGGCGCGGGAACAATGCCGCGAACTGGCCATTGCTGATGATCAGGCGATGGTCGCCGCCAACCAGCGCAATGCCTTCGTTCAGCCCTTCCAGCACGTCGACCAGGCGGCCCTGGGCCGAACGGTGATCGGCACGCTCCGACTCGACCATGGCGCGGATGTCGTCGCGCATCATCGCCATCGCGCGCAGCAATCCGCCAAGCTCGTCGCTGCCGCCCGGCGGGATTTCGACATCGAGTTCACCGGCGGCGATACGCCCGGCAGCGCGCGAGACCGCCTCGATCGGCCGCAGGATATGGCGTGCCAGCAACGCGGCGGTCAGCGCTCCCAGCAACAAAGCCGTCACGGTGGCGAGAAACGCCCAGAGCGCGTAGCGACTCATCAGCGCCAGCACGTGCACCCGGTCGGCAACGCAATCCTGCTCCGCCGCCTGGCGCAGCCTGGCGAGATTGGCGAGCAATACCTTGGCCCGATCGTGCATCGCGCCGGCCGAGGCGGCATCGGCGCTTGCCACGCCTTGCAGGCGCAGCCGGTTCCAGGCGAGAAAGTCCTCCAGCACCGCCCGCGCCATCGCCGCCGGCTCCTCTGAATCGGCCTCCTGCTCGATGGCGGCAAGCTCGGTCCCCACCTGGCGTGCGAGGCCGTTCAGTCGCAGGTCGGCATTCTGGCGATGCGCCTCGCTGTCGACGGCATCGCGGCGGGCAAGGAAGAAGCGCATGGTGGCGAAGTCGGCCTCGGCCTTGCCGGCGAGGGTGATCGCCATGACGGGACCGGCATAGGTATGCGCGACGAGGCCTTCCGATTTGATCGCACCGTGGATCGCGCCGGACCCGACGCACACCGTCATCGTGGTAAGCGCCAGGAAGGCAAGCAGGATCTTGGCGCGGAGCGTCAGGAACAGGGTTCCGGCCGGGCAGCGGAGTCGCACTCTGACCTCCCGTCGAGACGCGCGGGACCGGAGCCTAGGTCGGCCGCCGTTTCGGTCTGGTTTCATTGGGCCGCAGGCGGCGCCATTGCGGACGCCGCTTTCATGCGTTCGTGACGCTGGCGCGCACGCGGCGGGCCTGGCGCTTCCGCATGATCGGTATCCTGCTATACCGTGCCGCACCTGGCCGGTGCCGGTTGCGCCCGGCCGCTGACGGCAGAAAGCAGGCAGCAGGCATGAAGCATTGGCGGATCGAGGAGATTGCCTGGGACCGGTTCGATCCCGGCAAGGTGGATCCCGAGCTGGTGCCCCTGGTGAAAGCGGCGGCGATGGTGGAGCGCAACGGCACCGACTACGCCGTCTATCTGAACCGCGTGTTCGCCGACGACCCGGACTTTCGCCAGGCCGCCGATAACTGGGCCGAGGAGGAAGTGCAGCACGGCGATGCGCTGGGGCGCTGGGCGATGCTGGCCGCGCCGGGTTGGAACTATGCAGCGGCGTTCGCCCGCTATCGCGCCGGCTACAAGCTGCCGCTGGAGGCGACGGCGTCGGTGCGCGGCTCCCGCACCGGGGAGCTGATCGCGCGCTGCATGGTGGAGACCGGCACGTCCAGCTATTACAGCGCGCTGGCCGAGGCGACGCAGGAACCGGTGCTGCGGCAGATCTGCAAGAACATCGCCGCCGACGAGTTCCGCCATTACAAATTGTTCTACGACCATATGCGGCGGTATCTGAAGCGCGAGCATATCGGGCTGGCGCGCCGGCTGCGTATCGCGCTGGGCCGGATCGGCGAAAGCGAGGACGACGAACTCGCGTTCGCCTGGCATTGCGGCAACCAGGCCGAGGGCCAGCGCTTCGTGCGCGCCGATTGCACCGCCGCCTATATGGGCCGCGCGATCCTGTTCTACCGCTTCCGCCATGTCGAGCGCGGCGTGGGCATGGTGCTGAAGGCGGTGGGTGTGAAGCCGCGCGGGCGGATTGGCGACATGGCCGCGAAGTTCACCTGGCGGCTGCTGCAATGGCGGCAGCGGCGGTATGCACGGCAGTTGCGTGGCATGGTCGCGGCCGGGACGCCGACGGTAGCGCAGGCCGCGGAATAGCCTGGCTTCGATTTGGGCACGCGCCGCCACGAACGCCGGACGCTTCTCGTGAGGATCATGGCGAAGGTGATGACACCCGGAGTCTGCGGCCGTCTGATCGCGGCGTGCATTGCGGTGGGTGCTTTGACCTCACGCGCTGCATCGGCGGCGGATTTTGCCGCGGCCGATGCCGTAATGGTCGGCCTCATGTCCAGCGATCATATCCCGGGCGCGGCATTGGCGTTGATCCTGGACGGCAGGATCGTGCTGGAGAAGGGCTATGGCTTTCGCGACCTGACGACTCATGCTCCGGTTACGACGGCGACCCTGTTCAACATCGGGTCCATTTCGAAATCGTTCACCGCGCTCGGGATCGCACAGTTGGCGGATCGCCGGCAGGTCGCATTGGACGCGCCGGTCGCGCGCTACATCCCTGATCTGCGGCTGAGCGATCCGAACGCCGTGCGGACAATGACGTTGCGGCAGTTGCTGTCCCACAGCAGCGGCATGCCGGCCGACGCGCAATGGCCGGACCTGGTGCCGTCGACCCGGGAAGGAATCGCTGGCGAGTTCGCGAGCATGCCGATCGCCGCGCCACCGGGAACACGGTTTCAGTATTGCACCCGATGCATCGTCCTGGCCGCCTGCATCCTGGAGCACGTCACCGGCGAGTCCTGGGAAGCGTACACACGGGAAGAAATTTTCGTGCCGCTGGAGATGACCACGGCCTCGTTCGGGCCGTACGCGTTGGCGAAGGCGCCGGACCGTGCGCGGCCGTATCGCCACGATGCCGTTTTTGGCGATGTGCCGGTTGCCTGGGACCGTCTGCGCTACCTGGATCCCCTGGCGCCCGGCGGTGGCATCAATGCCAGTATCGATCAAATGGCGCGTTACGCGCTGCTGCAAGTTGGTACCGGAACGATCGCCGGGCATCGGCTGGTTTCCGCGCCGATGCTGGCTGAATTGCATCGCCCGGAGATCGCCGTGGGAGACGACTGGACGCCGGGTGCCACGCGCGAGAACATGCACTATGCGCTTGGCTGGTTCACCGCCGATAGGCATGGGGCGCGCGTGCTGTTTCATTTCGGCAGCAATCCCGGCTTCCGCGCCGTGATCGCCGTTATCCCTTCCGCCAAGGCCGGTGTTGTCGTATTGGCGAATGGGGACTCGGACCACTTCACGAGTGCGGCGATGCGGACCCTGATCGAGCGATACTTTCGATAGGCGGCTTGGTACTTGTTCGGCTGGCAGCAAACCTTTCCAGCGTCGCGGCCTTAGAGATCCGCAGGAGGACATCATGCGCGACTTCGCCGGCAGAACGGCTTTCATAACCGGTGGTGCCAGCGGTATCGGCCTGGCGCTTGGCCGTGCTTTCGCGGCAGCGGGTGCGAACGTGATGCTGGCGGATATCGAAGCTGATGCGCTCGCCGCGGCGGTCGATGGCCTGGGCGGAACCGGGGCAGCGGTGCGTGGCGTGACATGCGACGTGACCAGCCCGGCGAGCCTGGAGCAGGCGGCCGCGGCGACGCTCGATGCGTTCGGCAAGGTGCACGTCCTCTGCAACAACGCCGGCGTCGGCGGCGGCAGCAGCATCGATGCGATCTCGGTCGAGACCTGGCGCTGGGTGCTGGACGTGAACCTGATGGGCGTGGTGCATGGCGTGCGCGCGTTCCTGCCGCACCTGCGCGCGCATGGCGAGGGCGGACATATCGTCAACACCGCGTCGATGGCTGGGATCATCAGCGGGTTTGGTTTGAGCCCGTATACGGCGAGCAAGTTCGCGGTGGTCGCGATGTCGGAAGGGCTGGCGGTCGACGTTGCGCCGTTCGGCATTGGCGTCAGCGTGCTCTGCCCCGGATTCGTGCGCACCCGCATCGGCGAGAGCCAGCGCAACCGGCCACAGCGCTATGGGCCGGCGCAGATCCCTGCCCCCGGCAGCCCCGGCAGCGCAATCGCGGCCGAGGTGATTGCCCGGGTGCAATCCGGCATGGATCCGGACGCGGTCGCATCCCAGGTTCTGCGGGCGATGCAGGAAGACCGGCTGTACGTGTTCACGCATCCCGGATTTCGCGCGGAGACGGAGCAGCGTTTCGCAACCATTCTGCGAGCGATGGAGACAAGTACGTCTCCTTAAGGCAGCGGCACTCCCGCAAACGACTGGTCGCCTACGCCGCTGCCTCGCATTCCACTGCCCCTGGGCCGAACGGCGCACACCCGCTATCGTTCTGCCCAACCGTAGCGGAGGAGGGAGACGCCCATGGCGCCCAGGATTATCGTCGCCGACAACCCGTTGAACGACAACGACATCGCACGCGACCTGGCACCGCCCGGGTTCGATATCGTCATTACCCGCCCCGACACCCCGGAATTCAACGCAGCATTGCCGGACGCGGAATATCTGGTGGGCTTCGGCGCGCCTTCGATGAACGATGCATTCTACAAGACCGCGCCGAAACTGAAGCTGGTGCAGTTGCTGTCCGCCGGCTACGACCGTTGCGACATCGAGGCGGCGCGCCGCGCCGGCGTGCCGATCTGCAACAATGGCGGCGCCAATGCGATCGCGGTGGCCGAGCATGCGATGCTGCTGATGCTCGCGGTGTCGCGCCGGCTGATCTGGCAGCACGAGAACGTCGCCGCCGGCCGCTGGCGCGGCAACAACTGGGCGGAAGTGAAGCTGTACGAACTGGATGGCCGCAAGCTGGGCATCGTCGGCCTCGGCCGGATCGGCAAGAAGGTCGCGCGCATGGCGCAGGCGTTCGGCATGTCCGTGCAATACTACGACATCGCGCGGCTGACCGAGGACCAGGCCGACGCACTCAATGTGCGCTTCCGGCTGCTGGATGAACTGCTGCGCAGTTCGGACATCGTGTCGCTGCATGTGCCGCTGTCGCCGGCCACGCGGCACATGATCGGCGCGGCGCAACTGAAGCTGATGAAGCCGAGCGCGTATCTGATCAACACCTGCCGCGGCCCGGTGGTGGACGAGCCGGCGCTGTACGAGGCGCTGGTGAACAACACGATCGCCGGTGCCGGGCTCGACGTGTTCGACCAGGAACCGCCGCCGCCGGACAACAAGCTGTTCGGGCTGCCCAACGTGGTGCTGACGGCGCATTTCGCCGGCCCGACCTGGGACAATCAGTATGCGCGCTTCCGCAACGCGTTCGACAACGTGCAGCGCGTGGCGCGTGGCGAACCGGCGCTGTGGGTGATCCCGGAATTGGCAGGATAGCGGCGTCGCGTCGCTACGCAAACTGTCATTGCCGGAAACGAAGCGGCCGAGGCGACGACAGATAGGCGCCACGCCATGCCGTCGACTTCTCTGGGAGCCGCTTGCGAGGAGCCAGCGGTCAGCCAAGCTGTCCGGCCACGATAATGGCGATGGTGATGGTAACGACGCAGGCAACGGTACTGATCAAGGTTGAGGCGGCGGCTTCGTCGGTATAGGCGCGATAACGCAGCGCCAGCATCGAGGCTGCGGTTGCGGTCGGGATTGCACCGGTCAGGAACAGCTCCTTTGCGGGCGCGCCGTGAATGCCGAGCACAAAGACCAGGGCCAGCATCGCGACAGGCTGGCCGATATTCTTGAGGGACGCGTTGAGTGCGATATCGAAATCGATGCGCAGGCGTTGGCCATAGAGCATGAGGCCAAGCGTGAACAGCGCCACGCCGGCCGCCGACTTGCCGATGAGATCGAGCGAGAGGTCGAGCACTTCCGGCAGGTGCACGCCGGCCAGCGCGAGGACGGCACCGGCGATCGGCAGCCAGACAACCGGCTGCTGCACCGAAGCGACGCTGCTCCTGCCGGCCTGCATGGCGATACTGCCTTGCTGGCTGCCGCCCTGGCCAAGATGGACCAGGACAAGTGTCAGCGGAATCATGATGAGGCTGGTGACGAGATTGCCAACTACCACTGCCAGGATGCCGCCCGGCCCCACCACCGCTTCGAGCACCGGCAGTCCCGAATAGGCCATGCTCGGGAACGCGCTGGTCAGGCCCTGGAGCGCGCTGTCGGCAAGGTCGTGACGCAATACGAAGCGGCCGACGGCGAAGGCAATCGCGTACGGGATCATCAGACCGACCACCATGGCGACGATATAAGGACCGTTCTCGATCTGATTGGGTGAGATCTTCAGGACGCCGCCGAACAATGCGATCGGCAGGGCGAAGCGCACGATGAACTCGGCAAACGCGGGCGCAGAGGTCTTTTCCACGATGTGCCAACGGGCGGCGAGAAGACCAAGCCCGACCACGAATACGACCGGTAACAGGGCAGCCAGTATGGTCGCCGTCAAAGCAGACCTCCGCGCATTTACGAAGTGGGTCTTAGAAAAAGACAACCGGCCAGACTCTCTCTCCGAACCGGCAATCGCCCCGGATTGCAAACTATTATATCTCCGCTGTGTCGTTGCGGCCTTTCACAAATGCCTGGAGGATTACGGCGGCGCACTACGGGCCGACCGGCCGCAGCTGGTTTTTCGTAGTCGCGGCGCGCATCGTCGTGCGCCGGCCCGATAATCTTGCGCAACGGTCAGCGGCGGCACGCTCGCGGAATCCGCGGCAACGCGAGCACCGGCCACGGCCGCCCGGCCGACCGCGGTCCGGACTCCGCCGGGAGCGAGAAGATGTGCGCGTGGCCGCGGGCTTCGTCGATTTTCCGCCGCAGCCCGGACCGGCCAGCCGCGACATCTCGCCCTGGCACCGAAGCCATGGGCGGGACGCTTTGCCCGTTCGCCCGGCCCGCGCTATCTGTTCACCGGAAGCGAGGTCCTGGATGGAAGACGATCAGGAGCAGCGACCGGAGAGTCTGCTCCCGTACGAGCAATGGACGGAGACGGCACTGCGCCACGTCGTGGCGCAGGCGATCGAGCATGTCGCGGCGAACGGGCTGCCAGGCAACCACCATTTCTACGTGACCTTCCGCACCGATCATCCCGGGGTGGTGATTCCCGGCCGCCTGCGGGCGAAATATCCGCAGGAGATGACCATCGTCCTGCAGCATCAGTTCTGGGACCTGAAGATGGACCGCGAGGCGGGGCTGGTCACCGTCGGCCTGTCGTTCGGCGGCGTGCCGGCGACGCTGGTGATACCGCTCGACGCGGTGATCGGATTCGCCGACCCGCATGTGCGCTATGGGCTGCGGTTCCACGTCGAGCTGCCCGAGACGCCAGCAGAAAAGCCGCTGGCGCTGGTGCCTGCTCCGGAAGAAGACACGGACGCCGAAGCCGACACCAAAGAAGCCGAGACCAAAACGGAAAAATCCGCGGAGACGCCGCAGGTTGTCAGCCTCGACGCATTCCGCCGCCGTACGCCGCCGAAGGAGTGACCCTCGCCGTTTTCGACGCGGAGAACCCCTTCCTGATTCCATCTCTTCTGCGTCATTGCGCGCCACGCAGCGACGAAGCAACCCCGGTCATGGGCACGCGATGATGACCGGACTGCCTCGGCTCTTCGGGCTTCGAAATGACAGCGAATTCAAAGGACCCACCCCATGAACGCTCCGCTGCCGCGGCCGTCGGGCTTCCGCTTCTCTCCCATATTCCCGCTCGCCCCGGCGGACCGGCCCTGGCGGCAACTGCCGCTGGACGGCGTGCGTACCGCGACCTGCGACGGACAAACGGTGCTGCGAGTCGCGGCGGATGCGCTGTCGGAACTGGCGTTTCAGGCGTTCCACGACGTGTCGCATCTGCTGCGGCCGGGGCACCTGGCGCAGTTGCGCGCGATCCTCGACGACCCGGAGGCGAGCGCGAACGATCGTTTCGTCGCGCTGGACCTGCTGAAGAACGCCAACATCGCCGCGGGCGGCGTGCTGCCGATGTGCCAGGATACCGGCACGGCGATCGTGTTCGGCAAGAAAGGCCAGCGCGTCTGGATCGACGGCGACGAGGAAGAGGCGCTGAGCTGGGGCGTGCATCGCACCTATACCGAGACCAATCTGCGCTATTCGCAGATGGCGCCGCTGTCGATGTTCGAGGAGGTGAACACCGGCAACAACCTGCCGGTGCAGTTCGACATCATGGCCGCACCCGCGGGCCACAATGACGACGAATTCCACCTGATGTTCGTCGCCAAAGGCGGCGGTTCCGCCAACAAGTCGTTTCTGTTCCAGGAGACGCGGGCGATTCTGTCGCCGGAGAAGCTGCTGTCGTATCTGGAAACGAAGATGAAGACGCTGGGCACGTCGGCCTGTCCGCCGTATCACCTGGCGATTGTGATCGGCGGTACGTCAGCGGAACTGACGCTGAAGACGGTGAAGCTGGCGTCGTGCCGCTGGCTGGACACGCTGCCAACGTCGGGCAGCCGCGCTGCGCACGCCTTCCGTGATCTGGAGATGGAGCAGAAGGTGCTGGAGCTGTCGCGGCGGATCGGTATCGGCGCACAGTTCGGGGGCAAGTATTTCTGCCACGATGTGCGGGTGATCCGGCTGCCGCGCCACGGCGCGTCGCTGCCGGTGGGGATTGGCGTTTCCTGCAGCGCCGACCGGCAGATTCTGGCGAAGCTGACGCCGGATGGGGTGTTTCTGGAGCAATTGGAAACCGACCCGGCGAAATACCTGCCGGAAACGACGGACGATCATCTGGGCGGCGACGCCGTTGCGGTGGATTTGAACCGCCCGATGGCGGAGATTCGCCGGCAGCTTTCGCAATACCCGGTGAAGACGCGCGTGATGCTGACCGGGACGATGGTGGTGGCTCGCGATATCGCGCATGCGAAGCTGAAGGAACGGCTGGATCGCGGCGAGGGGCTGCCGGCGTATTTGCAGGATCACCCGGTGTATTATGCAGGTCCGGCGAAGACTCCGGCGGGCTATGCGACCGGCTCGTTCGGTCCCACCACCGCGGGGCGCATGGACAGCTACGTGGCGGAGTTCCAGAAGGCCGGCGGCTCGCTGGTGATGCTGGCGAAGGGCAATCGCTCGCGTGCGGTGCGCGAGGCGTGCAAGGCGAATGGCGGGTTCTACCTGGGTTCGGTGGGCGGTCCGGCGGCACGGCTGGCGCTGGACTGCATCCGCAAGGTGGAGGTGCTGGAGTATCCGGAGCTGGGAATGGAAGCGGTGTGGCGGATCGAGGTGGAGGATTTCCCCGCGTTCATCGTGATCGATGACAAGGGGCATGATTTCTATGAGGGGATGGAATGAAAACAGCGCCGCCGGCGAAAGCACCCGCAGTCCTACGCCTGCTTCAGCTCGATCAGGCTCCGCCGGATCTTCCGCCCGCGCTCCACCATGTCCTCGATATACGCCGCATCACCCCAGCGCACCGCGCGGGCCATCGCCTGTGCGTCCTCGGTGAAGCGGGCCAGCATCTCCAGCAGCGCCTCGCGATTGTTCAGGAAAATATCGCGCCACATCACCGGATCGCTCGCCGCGATGCGGGTGAAATCGCGAAAGCCGGAGGCGGCGAAGTTCAGCACCTCCTGCTTGCTCTGAGTCTCCAGGTCGTCGGCGGTGCCGCAAATGGTGAAGGCGATCAGGTGCGGCAAGTGCGACACGATCGCCAGGACACGGTCATGATGCGCCGGCGCCATCGTCTCGATCATCGAGCCGCAGCGGCGCCACAGTTCGGCGATCTTTTCCACCGCGCCCGGATTGGTGCCGGGCACCGGTGTCAGCAGCGTCCAACGGCCCTGGAACAGGGTGGCGAAGCCGGCATCGGGGCCGGAATATTCGGTGCCGGCAACCGGGTGGGCGGGGACGAAATGCACGCCCTCCGGCACCAGCGGCCCTACGTCGCGAATCACGGATTGCTTGGTGGATCCGACATCCGTCAGGATCGCGCCCGGTGCCAGATGCGGCGCGATGCGGGCGGCGAGGCCGGCGAAGGCCCCCACCGGCGCGGCCAGCATCACGCAGTCGGCGCCCGCCACGGCGCGGGCGGGATCGAGCTCCACCCGGTCGGCGAAGCCAAGCTGCACCACGCGGTCGAGCGTACTCTGCGTGCGGGCATTGACCACGATTTCGGCCGCGATGTCGCCGCGTTCCCGGGCGATGCGCGCGACCGAACTGCCGATCAGCCCGATGCCGAGCAGGGTCAGGCGATGGAACAAGGGGACAGCCATAACAAGACTTTCCGTCATTGCGGGGCTCGCAGCGCCGAAGCAAACCACACTCCTACGGGTCGAGTGCTGCCTCTTGTGGCCATGCTCGACCAGGATTGCTTTGTCGCTCCGCTTCGAGCAAGAAACAAGGTCTGTCTCCTCCTCTCGCGCGAGGGTGTGGGGGAGGACGGCGAAACGTGCCCCTCTACCACTGCCACGCGGGGAGGGGAAAACGTGGAGCCCGCCGCCATTTCACCCAGGCGCAGGTCCGCCGCGTTGGTCGGTGGTCAACGCGTCATGAAACACAGGCGCCGCCCGCGGCATCGGCAGGCCGATCGGCCTTTCGCCCCGCCATGAACGCGGCCAGGCCCTCGATCACCGCCTGCACTTCCTCGGCGGTGCCGACGGTGATGCGCAGGCAGTGCGGCAGGCCGTAGCCGCGCACGCCGCGCACGATGATGCCGCGCCGGCGCAGGAACGCATCGGCGGCTTCCGCGGTCTCCGGCGTGGCGAAATCGGCGAGCACGAAATTGCCCTCGCTGGGCCACACCTTGATGCCGGCCGCCGCCAGCCCGGCCGCCAGCCTGGGCCGCCATTCGGTGTTGTGGTCGCGGACCTTTTCCACCCAGCCCGGCTCGGCCAGTGCCGCGATCGCAGCCGCCTGTGCCGCGACCGACACATTGAACGGACCGCGGGTCCGGTTCAGCACGTCGATCACATCCGGCGGCCCACAGCACCAGCCGATGCGCATGCCGCCCAGGCCGAACACTTTTGAAAACGTCCGCGTCATCACGGTGTTGTCCGTGGCGTCGACCAGCCTGATCCCGGCGTCGTAGTCCGGCCGTGTGACGTATTCCGCGTAGGCGGCATCCAGCACCAGCAGCACCTCCGGCGGCAGGTTCGCGCGCAGCCGCGCCACTTCGTCGTGCGGCAGCATCGATCCGGTGGGATTGTTCGGATTGGCCAGGAACATCAGCCGCGTCGCCGGCGACACCGCGGCCAGCATCGCGTCGACATCGGCGGTCAGGTTGCGTTCCGGCACCTTGATCACGCGGCTGCCGGCATAGGTTCCGGCGATGAAATAGATCGCGAAGCCGTGCGCCGACATCACGATGTCCCGCCCGGGGCCGCCATACGCCAGGCAGAACTGGTAGATCAGGTCGTCGGACCCGGCGCCGCAGACGATGCGCGCGGGGTCCAGGCCCCAGCGCCGTCCGATCGCCTCGCGCAACGCATCGGCACCGCCATCGGGATAGCGGAACGCGTCCTCCGCCACCCGCCGGATCGCGGCCTGCGCGCCCGGCGGCACACCGAACGCGCCTTCGTTCGATGACAGCTTGATGGTGCGGTTGATGCCGGGCAGTTCCGATTCGCCACCGATATAGGGCGAGATCGTCAGCACCTCGGGCCGCGGCCGAGGCGTTGTCATGCCGCTCCGCCCACCGGCACGGCGTAGCCGCCCAGCACCTGCGGCCGGCGCATCGCCACCACCGCGTCCAGCCGCGGATCGCCGGCGCCGACATGGCCTTCCACTTCGACCAGCACGTGCGCCAGGCGCGCGCCGGGATCGCGCCGCAGCAGCACCATCCCGGGCGCGAAGCCGGCCGCGGTGATGATGCCGGTCAGGCGGGCCCGGCTGATGTCCTCGTCCAGCTCGAGTCCGAGCAAGGAGCGGTCCTGCTCGCTGGCGTCGGGCGGAAACGGGCCGACCACCAGGGCCTGCACCGATGGACTGCCCTCGGGCCGCGGCGTCCAGAACGGCAGGCGGCCGACCACGTGGATGTCGGGGTGCAGCAGCGTGGTCCACCAGCCCTCGGTCTCCGACGGCAGCGGCAGGATGGCGATGGACGCCGTGCCGGACCCGAGGTCCGCGATCGCCTGCGACGGGCTGTGGTGCGCCCGCAGCGGGGTCAGCGCGCCGTATTGCTCGCGCGCGAGCTGCGTGTAGGCGGCGCCGGGATCGGGGTCGCACACCGCCATCGCAAAGCCGCCCTGCATCGCCGTGGTGGCGGCCAGCAGCTCCCGCCACAGCCGGTACAGCGCGTGCGGCGGCAGCGCCCCCTGATGCCGCGCAAGCAGGCGGCGGATGATGGAGGCCTCGCGGCCCGGACGCAGCGCGCTGCGTTTGCCGGACTGCGCCACGGCCTCCACCACCTGGGCACGCCGCATCAACAGGTCGTGGATCGCGTCGTCGATGGTATCGAGCTGGGCGCGCAGGGCGCTCAGGCCGCCTGGTGGCGTATCGCGCCAGCCATCGCTGGCGGGTGGCGCCTCGGCGGGGTCCGGGGTCGCGGCTGGGGCAGCTTCGATTGGGGCTGGGCTCGACATCGCTCTGGCCGAAGAAGGGCGGAACAGATAGCCGTCCGGGTTCGCGCCTGCAATCTGGCGCGGCGGGTGCGCGCCGCGTTCCGTCAGCGTCCATGGGTGGGTGCGCGCTGCGTTGTGTCGGCCCCGATGCGCGGGTGCACGCCGCATCCCGTCAGGGTCGGTGGGCTTATGCCGTGCGCTGTCCGCACCGCTGCATGCGCCGCCTGTGCGGTAGGTTGTGCCGTGGGTTGCGGGGGGGCAGAGGGCAGCTTATGCAAGCGGCGCGATGGACCAGATAGCCACACTCGCCAAGGTTGAGCATCAGCACGTCACCTTCGATGACGGCCTGACGCTGGAGTGCGGCACGCGGCTGCCCCGGCTGACGGTCGCCTATCGCACCTATGGCACGCTGAATGCGCAGCGGAGCAATGCCGTTCTCGTCTGCCATGCGCTGACCGGCGATCAATACGTGGTGGAGCCGCATCCGCTGACCGGCAAGGACGGCTGGTGGGAAATGGTGGTGGGTCCCGGCAAGACCGTCGACACCGACCGGTTCTTCGTCATCTGCGCCAACGTGCTGGGCGGCTGCATGGGGTCCACGGGTCCGCGGTCCGAGCGCGACGACCGGCCGGGCGAAGTGTGGGGCACCGATTTTCCTCCAGTAACGATCCGCGACATGGTCCGCGCGCAGAAGCGGCTGATCGAGCATCTGGGCATTGCCCGGTTGTTCGCGGTGATGGGCGGATCGATGGGCGGGATGCAGGTGCTGCAATGGGTGGCGCAGTACCCCGAAGCGGTGTTCGCGGCACTGCCGATCGCATGCGCGGCCTATCACTCGGCGCAGAACATCGCATTCCATGAAGTGGGACGGCAGGCGATCTTCGCCGATCCGGACTGGCTGGGCGGCCGTTACTGGCAGACCGGACGGATTCCGGCGCGTGGCCTGGCCGTGGCGCGGATGTGCGCGCACATCACCTATCTGTCCGAGCAGGCGCTGACCCGGAAATTCGGCCGGCGCATCCAGAATGCGCCCAAGGATTCGCGCGAGGCGATCAGCCTGTTCGGCGAGATGTTCGAAGTGGAAAGCTATCTGCGTCACCAGGGCTCGACCTTCGTGCAGCGGTTCGATGCGAATTCCTATCTGACGATCACGCGCGCGATGGACTATTTCGATCTCGCGGCGGACTTCGACGGCGACCTGGCGAACGCGTTCCGCGGCACCAGGACGCGGTTCCTGCTGGTGTCGTTCACCTCCGACTGGCTGTTCCCGACGGCCGAGAGCCGCTCGATCGCGCGGGCGCTGAACCGGGCGGGGGCCAACGTGTCGTTCGTGGAAATACCGAGCGACAAGGGGCATGACGCGTTTCTGCTCGACGAGCCGGATTTTCATCGGACCTTGGCGGGGTTCCTGGCCGGCTGCGCGGTTCACGCGGGACTGGCGGCGGAAGCCGCGACGCATATCGGCGAATCAAGTTAGCGACCGGGCGAGCGGCGGGACGTCCGGCGGTGCCGTGTTACTCAAATTTGGGTTTGAACAGTGGGCGGGGCGGTGGGGATGACGCCGCCGGCGGGCGCGGCTCGCGGACGGCTGAATCCGGCGTCGCAAAATTATGTTCGGTGTTGCGGTATCGTCCAAGCTTGGTCGCGCCGGTTCCGTGCCCGGATTAACCATTGTCAGCGTTTCGTGATATTTTCATTAACCGCCGCCGAGACGTTCCGCCGGGCGTGACTTCGTCTCAAAATACGTTGCGGTTCCGCCGCCCACGGCAAACCCGGTGAGGCGATAGCGCGACCGTGATTGACACGGTGGGAAGTTTCTGTGCCAACTGTGTAACGCAATCGCTTTTGGCTTGGCTTGCTGCGCTTCCGTCTGTCGGGTGCTCTCAAGACGTCCAAAGACCCGATTGTCGACCGCGTCGCGCCTGTTGCGCGACGCATTAGACGGAGTAAAGCGCTTACAATGGCTATTGGCACAGTCAAGTGGTTCAACACCACAAAAGGTTTCGGATTCATCGTGCCGCAGGAAGGCGGCAAGGATGTGTTCGTCCATATCACCGCGGTGCAGGCCGCCGGATTGCGCGGCCTCAATGAAGGACAGCGGGTCAGCTACGACGTAGCGATGGAGCGCGGCAAGGCCGCCGCCACCAACCTGAAGCTTGCCTGAGGGAACCGTCTGACGGCTCCGGCACCACGTTGCCAACCCCATCCCCACCAGCGCGCGACAGGGGACGCGCACCGGAAGGAGCGACCAGCATGGCTATCGGCACCGTGAAATGGTTCAACGCCACGAAAGGCTATGGCTTCATCATGCCGCAGGACGGCGGCAAGGATGTGTTTGTGCACATCACCGCCGTGCAGGCAGCCGGCCTGAAGGGTTTGAACGACGGTCAGAAGGTCAGCTACGAGATTGCCATGGAGCGCGGCAAGGCCGCGGCCACCAATCTCAAGCTCGCCTGACAGCGGCCGTATCGGCTGAAGCAGCGGGGCCTGGACAACCGGGCCGCCGCACCGGGTTCGCGTCCCCGTGGGATCGCGTGCCCGGTGCGGCGGCCCGCTGCATTTTGCGCGCGGGTGGATTTTCCATAGCCTGTCCCTGCGGGATGCTATTCTGCTCCAGGACGCGCTGCGGAGGTAACGATGTTCTCGCTCGCCGAACTTGAGGCCGCGCAACGCGTGGTGCACGCCAGCTTTCCCGGCACGCCGCAATACGCCTGGCCGTTGCTGCGCCAGCGCACCGGCGCCGAAGTCTGGGTGAAGCACGAGAACCACACGCCGATCGGCGCCTTCAAACTGCGCGGCGGCCTGGTCTATGTCGAACGGCTGGCGCGCGAGCGGCCGCAGATGCGCGGCCTCATCTCCGCCACGCGCGGCAATCATGGCCAGTCGCTGGCCTATGCCGGGCAGCGCTTCGGCGTGCCGGTCACCATCGTCGCACCGCGCGGCAACAGCGAGGAAAAGAACGCGGCGATGCGCGCACTGGGCGCACGCCTGGTGGAGCACGGCGCGGACTTCGAAGATGCGCGCGACGAAGCGGCGCGGCTTGCCGTGGCCGAGGGCCTGGAGTTCGCCCCATCGTTCGCGATCGAGCTTGTCACCGGCGTTGCCACCTACGCCCTGGAATTGTTCCGCGGCGCGCCCGAGCTCGATACGGTGTACGTGCCGGTCGGGCTCGGTTCCGGCATCTGCGGCCTGATCCGCACCCGCGACCTGCTGGGCCTGCGCACCGAGATCGTCGGCGTGCAGTCGACCGGCGCCGATCCCTATGCACGCTCCTTCGCCGCCGGCCACGTGGTGGCGCTGAACCGCGCCGATACCCGCGCCGACGGGATCGCCGTGCGCGAGCCGGATGCCGCCGCGCTGGCGATCATCCGTGCCGGTGCCGCGCGCATCGTGACGGTGAGCGATGCGGAAATCGCCGCCGCGGTGCGCGCCTATTGGACCGACACGCATAATTTGGTGGAAGGCGCCGGTGCCGCGCCGCTGGCGGCCTTGCTCGCCGAGCGCGCGCGCATGCAGGGCAGGCGCGTCGGCCTGGTGCTGAGCGGCGGCAACATCGACCTGGCATTGTTCCGCCAGTGGGTTCTGGCCGCGCCATAACCGCGCGCGCGCAGCGGGACGTCGGTCGGGTCGCGAAGCGAGCCAGCCGAAGCATCGAGGGCGAGCCGGCCGGTACCCATTCTCCCACCCCTTCCGCATCAACCCTCCGCGCCATTAGAATAACGGATCAACGACCGGGGAAACTTCCAATGTTGAGCTTCGATCTGACCCAGGAGCAGCGGTTCGATCTGCAGCGGCACGTGGAGAAGGTGCTGGGCAGGATCGGCGAAGGCGACGTGACGGTGGCCTGTTGGGAACCGGGCCAGGTCAGTCCCAACCACCTGCACCCCAATGCGACGGAGATCTATTTCTGCTTCCAGGGCGGCGGCGTCATGCGCACGCCAACCGGCACCGTGGACGTGAAGCCCGGCAGCTTCGTGGTGCACCCGCGCGGCGAGTTGCACGAATACGTCAACGGCCCGCAGCGCACGCTGCTGTTCCGCGTGCGCTATGGCGACGACATGTCGACGCGCAGCAAGGACTGGCCGACCAATCCCGGCTTCACGCCGAAGCCCGACGATGCCGCGTGGTTCGCCGAGCATCCGAACGGCTGACGGCGCGGTTGCCAATCGCCGGACCATCGGCCGCGTCCGCTGGTTGCCCGGGCGCCGATCAACAAGGCGTGCCCGCGACGATCGCCATCCCCGGCACTGCCCCGGCCGCCCGGGACTTGTTTGCGTGCCTGCCACCCAGCAAGTAACGTCCATCACACCCCTGCAGGGACACGCCAGCGATGGATATGACGGGCGAGCGACGCATCGCAGCGCCGCGGCAAACCGTTTGGAATGCATTGAACGACCCCGAGGTGCTGCGCGCCAGCATCCCCGGCTGCCAAACCCTGGAGAAGCTGTCGGACACCGAGATGAAGGCGACCGCCGCGGTGAAGATCGGTCCGATCTCCGCCCGTTTCGCTGGCAACGTGCTGCTGTCCGACATGGATCCGCCGAGCAGCTACACCATCAGCGGGGAGGGGCAGGGCGGCGTGGCGGGGTTCGCCAAGGGTGGCGCCAAGGTCAACCTGGCCGAGGACAACGGCGACACGCTGCTGCGCTATGAGGTGCACGCGCAGGTGGGCGGCAAGCTGGCGCAGCTCGGCGCCCGGCTGGTCGATGCCAGCGCCAAGCAGATGGCCGACCAGTTCTTCGACCGGTTCAGCAACCGGGTGGCACCCGCGCCGCCGTCCCCCGTTGCGTTCACGTCCCCTGCGTCCACGCCCGCCGCGCCCACGTCCGGTCCTTCAACGGCCGCTGGGTCCACGCCGGCCGGGACGGCCGTGCCCGCTGCAGCCGCCGCGCCCGTGTTTCCCGCCGTCAACCCCTCGGAGCCAACCCACGTGACTGCCGATCATCAGCGCGCGTTCCCCTCTGCTCCTGGTTCGGTGGTGTCCGAGCCGGTGCTGCCACCCGCCAACCCGCCATCCTCGGTCAGCGTGTTCTCGATGATCCCGCGCGAGCCGTACGGCTGGCCGGTCGTCGCCTGGGTCGGCATCGCGGTCTACCTGGTCATTCTGCTGCTCTATGTCGGAAGCATCATCTAGTGGCAGTCCTGCCTGCGTCCGTCGCGGACACCGCCAGGCTGCTTGCCGACCAGGGCTACATCGCCGACCGGGACCTGGCCACCACGGTGCACCTCGCGCTGGCGATGCGCCGCCCGTTGTTCCTGGAAGGCGAGCCTGGCACCGGCAAGACGGAAATCGCCAAGGTGCTGGCCGCGGGTCTGGGCCGCCGCCTGGTGCGGCTGCAATGCTACGACGGCATGGACATCGCCGCCGCCGCCTATGAATGGGACCACGCCCGCCAGTTGATGGCGATCCGCCTGGCCGAGGCCGCCGGCCAGACCGATCGCGACGAGCTGGCGCACGACATCTACACCCGCGCGTTCCTGCTCGCCCGCCCGCTGCTGTCGGCGATCGATCCGGACCTGCCGCCCTCGGTGCTGCTGATCGACGAGCTGGACCGCGCCGACGAACCGTTCGAGGCATTCCTGCTGGAGTTGCTGGCCGACTTCCAGATCACGGTGCCGGAATTCGGCACGGTGAAGGCGAAGACGCTTCCGGTGGTGGTGCTCACGTCGAACCGCACGCGCGAGGTGCACGACGCGATCCGCCGCCGCTGCCTGTATCAGTGGGTGGATTACCCCGATGCCGCGCGTGAACGCGCTATTCTTGCCGCGAAGGCGCCGGGGGTGCCGGAGGCGCTGTCGGCGCAGGTGGTGGCCTTCGTGCAGAAGCTGCGCGGCGAGGATCTGTTCAAGCTGCCCGGCGTGGCGGAAACGATCGACTGGGCGCAGGCGCTGACGTATTTGAATCAGAAAGAGCTGGCCCCGGCGGCGGTGGATGAAACTCTGGGGACGCTGCTGAAATACCAGGACGACATCGCCAAGGTGCGCGGCGCCGAGGCGGCGCGGCTGCTGGGCGAAGTGAAGGCGGCGGAGTAGCGCCGGGGCGGTGAGGGACGGCGAGCCGGTGCGCTGCCGGCGGCGGCGTTGCCGCGTGCTGCGGTGGGAGGCTGTGTTGCGGCCCGTGGCAGTGTTGCGGCGCGCAGGGGTGTTGCCACGCGCCGTGCGAATCAGGACGGCGGAGCCAGCCGCGTGGCGGCCCCGTTCGTTATGC
>Ga0335072_10004214_pt1 | contig 21460 bp, 22 predicted proteins | sample Lox_Sample_21_FD_206725 | JGI IMG/M metagenome (GOLD analysis project Ga0335072, IMG submission 206725) | Soil microbial communities from Loxahatchee National Wildlife Refuge, Florida, United States - Lox_Sample_2.1 | ecosystem: Environmental > Terrestrial > Soil > Wetlands | place: USA...
GCCGAGCCGGTCCCCCGCGGCCTGGGGGCCCGTGCCGCTCGGCAGGCGGCATCTCGGCACCGTTGTTGGGACTCACAGGTGGCCTTCCCAGCAGTTAAGTCCCGGCTTCAGCGGCCGGTTGAGTTAGACGTCCTACAGCCTGTCGTGGAAAACAGTACAACGCCCTGCACCGCCGACATGGGGTACCCCCGGCCTCCGCGACAATTCGTTACTGCGCACCTCGTGGCGCGGGCCGGGTAACCGGCACTACCGCTGCCGCGCCGGGCCGCCAGGGCGCCTACAGTCGGGAACGTGGCGTATTTCGACGCGGCCTCCGCCGAGCCACTGCATCGCAGCGGCCGGGAAGCACTGCTGGCCGCCCTGGATGACGGCTGGGCGGACCCGGCCCGGCTGCACCGCGAGGGCAGGCGTGCCCAGCTGCTGCTCGATCAGGCCAGGGAGGCCCTAGCGGCCGAGATCGGCTGCCGCGCGGACGAGCTGTCGTTCACCAGCTCGGGCACCCAGTCCGTGCATCTGGCCGTCCTCGGCGCCGTGCAGGCCAGGCAGTCCGCGACCCGCGGGCCAGGACACCTGGTCGCAAGCGCAGTCGAGCATTCGAGCGTGCTGAACGCAGCCGACTGGCTGGCCCGCAGGACCGGCACCGCGGTAACGCTCGCCGGCGTGGACCACCTCGGCCGGGCAGACGTGGCCGAGTTCGCCGCTGCCGTGGCACGCGAGCGCACCCTGCTGGCTTGCTTGCAGTCCGCGAATCATGAGGTTGGCACGCTCCAGCCGGCGGCCGACGTGGCGGCCGCCTGCCACGAAGCGGGCGTTCCCCTCCTGGTGGATGTCGCTGCCTCGGCTGGCCGCCTGCCGGTACCGGAGGGCTGGTCGCTGCTCGCTGCCAGCGCCCGCAAATGGGGCGGCCCGGCCGGTGTAGGCCTGCTGGCGGTGCGCAAGGGCACGCGGTGGCGCGAGCCGTATCCGTCCGACGACCGGGAGAACCGGCGTGTTCCTGGCTTCCCGAACGTGCCCGCCGTGCTGGCAGCCGCGGCATCGCTGACAGCAATAAGCAGGGAACGCCCTGGTGCCGACACCGCGCTGCGCGCTCTGGTCAGCCAGATCCGCGCGGAAGTACCGCGGACTGTGCCCGATTCCGTCGTGCACGGCGACCCGGACGCCCGGCTGCCGCACATCGTCACTTTCTCCTGCCTGTACGTCGACGGCGAGGCACTGGTCACCGAACTGGACCGAGCGGGCTTCTCGGTCTCGTCCGGGAGCGCCTGCGTCGCCGACACCCGGCAGCCGAGCCATGTGCTTGCCGCCATGGGCGCGCTTACCCACGGTAACGTGCGGGTATCGCTCCCCCGTGACGTGAGCGCGGCTTCTGTTGACGAGTTCCTCCAGGCGCTGCCGCCGATCGTGGCGAAGGTGCGCGACACTGTGAGGGCAGCCAATGCCGCCGCGCCCTACGATCCAGCGACACCGCGAACCGCATAAGGAGGTAGCCGCGTGAGCCGCCAGCAGCGGAATGCCCAGCCGGGCCAGAAGTCAGGAGCACAGTCCGGTGTCCGGCGGTCCGCGCTCGGCATGGGGCCGCGGCCCGTTCCGCCGGCCGGGCAGGCAGCGCCGGCCCGTGCCGGGGCGGCTCCTACGCTGACCCTGGACGCGCTCGGCAAGAAGTGCCCGATCCCGATCATCATGCTGGCCGACCGGATCGGTGACGTGCGGATCGGCCAGATGGTTGAAGTGCTGGCCGACGATCCGGCGGCGAAGACCGACCTGCCCGCCTGGTGCGCGCTGAAGTCGCACGAGTTCGTCGAGGCAGCGGCGCTGCCGGCCGGGTGGTCCTTCCTGGTCCGGCGCAGTTACTAGGACGGGCCTACTGCCGGATCGGATGCCGGGCGGCTCTCGGGATTAATCCGCGTCGTCGACGGCGCGGAACCGGTCGGCGAACCTCCGGTCTGTCTCCCACCACGGCCGCTGCGTGACCGGCACGCCGGCCTGGTCGCCCGCGAACGCTCCGTCGCCTGTCCCTGAACCTGCGGCGCCGGGCCCGGTCGCTCCCCCTGACCCGGTCCCTCCGCCTGGCCCGCTGGCCGCAGCCAGCGCCGCGGCGGCCGGGATGGCCGCTGCCTCCTGGGCGTCGAGTTCGGCGTCGATCACCTTCGCCTCCGCCTCGTCCTCGCGGATCATCTGGATCAGCTGAGCGGCGAGGAACGGCAGGCCGACGATGTCGCCGAAGATCCACAGCACCCCGCCGCCGAGTACCTGGCTGGTCGCGAGGTTAGGACCCCACGGCCGGGCGACGGCGTGGTAATACGAGCCCCACAGCAGGCTGGTGTCCGCGATGACCGCGAGGCCGAGCGCTGCGTCGCCAAGCACCTCGGCAGCGGTGATCCAGAGCGCGACGACATACGGGTACGCCTTGGGCACCGGGTCGACCCGCAGCAGCGTCCAGAAGAACACGAATCCCGGCACCACCAGCGCGACGCGCGTGAGCTGGGCCACCAGCACCGAGTGAAAGCCGGCTACATACCACGGCGTGAAGTAGATCAGGAACGGCGTGACGACCAGGACGAACGTCGTGATGGCAGGGAACGTGGCCAGCCTGGCAGCACGGCTCTTGATCGCCGCGCCGAGCCAGGGGCCGAACCGCGGCACCGTCTCGATGATCAGCGTCAGCGGGCGGCCCAGCGCCAGGAACAGCGGCACCACCAGCAGGAACAGGATCGTCTGCACCGATCGCAGGTAGAGCAGCACCGCGTAATACACGCCGATCGAGGACATCGTGGCCACAACGGCGAAGCCCAGACCGAGACCGCAGAACGCGATGACGCGACCGGCCGGCCATGCCTCACCTCGACGGCGGACACACCGTACTCCGGCGAGATACAGCACCCCCGCCGCGACGATGACAGCCAGCGACCACGGGTCGAGCGTCCAGGACGTGAACGCTCGCGGGAACGTCAGCTGCGGCGGGCCGTGGTAACCAGAGGCGATCGCAGCGAGCATGGATGTCACGCTACCCCGCCCGCCAGCCATCGGTTCGGTCGGCTACTACGCGGCGTCGTACGGCGTCAGCTGAAGTGCGCGAGTATCTCGTCTGCGGCGTCCTGCCCGTACGAGGTCGCGCAGCGGCTCGCGAGCTCGGACACGGTGAGCTTGTATTCCTGCGGGCCGGTCGACTCCAGTGCCTGCACCGCGACGAGGTTCCCGAGCTGGGTTGCACGCTCCCGGCTGAGCCCGGCCGAGACTGCCGCCAGGAAACCCGCCCTGAAGGCGTCGCCAGTGCCCGTCGGGTCGCTGGGCGTCACGTCCTTGACCGGGCCGACCAGTACCGGATCCTGCCCGGCAACGTCCACCCTGGCGCCGTCCGCGCCGAGCGTCGTGACCCGCACGCCAACCTGGGCGGTCAGCTCAGCATCGCTCCAGCCCGTCTTGTGCTCGATGAGCGAAGCCTCGTAGTCGTTGCAGAACAGATAGGCAGCCCCGGTCACCAGCTCTTTGATCTGCGCGCCGTCGAGACTGACCAGCTGCTGTGAGGTGTCGCTGGCGAACGGAATCCGCTGCGCCAGGCACTGCTTGGTGAAGCTCAGCATGCCCGCCGGGTTGCCGGCGCCGATCACGACGAGGTCGATCTCCCCGGCCAGGCCGGTCAGGTCGATGCTGGCGTCCTCGTTCATCGCACCGGGGTAGAACGAGGCGATCTGGTTCAGGTCCGCGTCAGTCGTGCAGACAAACCGCGCCGTGTGCAGCTGGGCTGACTCCTGGACGCCGGTGGTGTCCACGCCGTGCGCGTCCAGCCAGGCCCGGTACTCAGCGAAATCCCGGCCGGCGCTGCCGACCAGCAGCGGACGCAGCCCGAGGCAGCCGAGGCCGAACGCGATATTGGCCGCGACTCCGCCGCGCCGGATCTCCAGCCCGTCGACCAGGAACGACACAGAGACCCTGTCGAGCTTGTCCGCGAGCAGCTGCTCAGCAAACCGGCCGGGGAAGGTCATTAGGTGGTCGGTCGCGATCGACCCGGTCACTGCGATGCGCATCTGACGCTCCGTTTTGTCTGCCCTGCTGGCGGGCACAGGCTACACGCCTGAAGGCCAGCCGGGCGCACCAGCCGAAGTTCTACCCGGCGGAGTGGGAAGGTAAGGTCCCATGGCGACCGACTGGGATCAGATCGCGGCTGCGGGCTTCGCCGTTCCCGCTGATGCCGACGTGGACGCGCTCGCCGCCGACCTGGCAGAGGCGATGGCCGATCCCGATCCGCGCATCCGCGACGGCGCCGCGTATGCGGCGCTCGCGACCTGGATTGAGCGAGGCGTCCTTGACCGCCAGCTCAACTGGCTGGGCACCGCCATGGCCGGGCGTTTCAGCGATGCGCGGATTCAGGCACGGACGTTCGCGGCGCTCGTACTGGCCTGGGTGATCGAGCGGGGCGCCTACGACGAGTCATGGGCGCGCGCGTTCGCGGACTGGTATCCGGCCGAGACCGACTTGCGCGGCTACGACGCCAAGCTCGGCTGGCTGCACGCCGTCGCGCACGGGGCTGACCTGCTCGGTGTCCTCGGCCGCGATCCCCGGGTGCGGCCTGAGTGGATGCTTGAGCTGGGCGCGCGCCGGATGCTCGCCGACACGCAGTACGTCTGGCGCGATTCGGAGGATGACCGCCTCGGCTATGCGATGGCGCTGATCCTGGCCCGGCCTCATCTCACCATCGCCCAGTCAACGGGGTGGCTGGACCTGATCGACCAGAAGTTCGCCACTGCCGAGCCCGGTCCGGTACCGCCCTATGCCAGCAACACCATCCGCACGCTGCGGATGCTCTACCTGCTCGCAGACCGCGGCGTGCGCGCCGAGGAAGGCGCCCCTGCGCAGCGGCTGGCGCACCGGGACAAGGTCATCGACCAGCTGGCGAAGTCGCTCGGGGCAGTGTCCTGGTTCGCGGGTTAGCCCCGGCCATGCTTAGCGCGCGAACCCCGGCTCATGGGCAAACTCATCAGCCCAGACACATACGTAGGGTCACTTCGTATCAGATTGAGCGGACGCAAAGCCGACAAAGCATGACGTAAGCCCCCCGGAGACCGACCGGAATAGATACGAAGTGAGGCTACGCATAGTTCATTAGTCATGAAAAGTGCGGTTTGCCCGAAGGGCGCCGAGCCCGCAAACAGAAACTGCCGCCCGACACGCCAAGGCGCGTCCGGCGGCAGTTCGCTGCTGGCGTGCGGATCAGTGGAAGGAGTCGCCGCAGGCGCACGACCCGGTAGCGTTCGGGTTGTCGATCGTGAAGCCCTGCTTCTCGATCGTGTCCACGAAGTCGATCGTCGCGCCGGTGAGGTACGGAACGCTCATCTTGTCCGTCACCACCTGCACAGCGCCGAACGCATTGACGACGTCGCCGTCCATCTCGCGCTCGTCGAAGTACAGCTGGTAGCGCAGGCCAGAGCAGCCGCCTGGCTGCACCGCGATGCGCAGCCGAAGGTCATCACGGCCCTCCTGCTGGAGCAGGCTGCTCACCTTGACGGCTGCCGCGTCGGTGAGAACGATGCCCTTTGCGGTGGTCTCGTCCTGAACTGTCATCTGCGTTAACTCCCGCGTCGGCTGTCCCCGGATCTCTGCCGGGTGGCCGCTGCCCTGTCGGCACGGCTCCGTTCTGCAATCACAACGATAATCCCCGTCCGGTGATTCCGGCGGTGCCGGCCTGCCGGCTCACCAGTCTTGCGGACCTGCGCGGCACGCTGCGCCATGCCGGGCGGGCACCGCCGCGCGGCAGCCAGGCCGGCTACGATAGCTATCGTCACTCAGACGATAAGTGCGGAGAGCGGGTTCCCTATGACCATCTCAGCAGGCCAGATACCGTCAGCCGGAATCGCAGGTGCAGGGCGGTCGCTGCCGCTGCTCGTGCTGGGCGCAGGAGCTGACCCGGCCTCCGAGCGCGGCGTCGAGTGTCCTGGCGAGCTCCCCGCGGCCAGTGACCCGGCTCTGGTGGCACGGGCCCAGGCGGCCAGGAAGACGCTTGGCAACCGGGCTTTCGTCCTCGGGCATCACTACCAGCGGGATGAGGTCATCCAGTTTGCCGACGTTACTGGCGACTCCTTCAAGCTAGCCAGGCAGGCCGCCGGCCGGCCGGGCGCGGAGTTCGTCGTGTTCTGCGGGGTTCATTTCATGGCCGAGTCCGCGGACATCCTGACCGCGGCAGACCAGAAAGTCGTGCTACCCGACCTCGCGGCCGGCTGCTCGATGGCTGACATGGCCACCTACAACCAGGTCGAGCAGTGCTGGGACGCGCTTGACGATCTCGGTGTCGCCGACAAGGTCGTCCCGGTTAGCTACATGAACTCCTCGGCCGACATCAAGGCGTTTACCGGCCGGCACGGGGGCACAATCTGCACCTCCTCCAATGCCGGCCGGGCTCTGCGATGGGCGCTCGGCCAGGGCAGCAAGGTCCTCTTCCTTCCTGACCAGCACCTAGGGCGCAATACGGCCGTTCTCGAGCTTGGCATGAGCCTGGACGACTGCGTCGTCTGGGATGCGCACGCGCCGGGCGAGACAGGCGGCCTGACCCCGGAGCAGATCAGTGACGCGACGATGATCTTGTGGCGCGGTCACTGCTCGGTGCACGGCCGCTTCTCCCCCGGCTGCGTTGCCGAGGTTCGCGCCCGCGTTCCTGGCATCAACGTGATCGTGCACCCGGAGTGCCAGCATGAGGTCGTGCTGGCGGCTGACTACGTCGGCTCCACTGAGAAGATCATCTCGACCATCGAACGGGCGCCGTCGGGCACAGCGTGGGCGGTCGGCACCGAACTGAACCTCGTCAAGCGCCTGGCTAAGGCCAACCCGGATAAGACGGTTATCTTTCTCGACAAGACCGTCTGCTACTGCTCGACGATGAACCGGATCGACCTGCCGCACCTGGTCTGGGCGCTCGAGTCACTCGCCGCCGGGCAGGTAGTGAATCAGATCACAGTGGACGACCAGAGCGCAGCACAAGCCAGGGCAGCCCTGGAGCAGATGCTGGCTCTGCCGTTACCGGCAGCGGCAGCCGCCGCCTAGCTTGGCGTGGCCGAGAGCGCGACGCGGCAGCTGGCGTGACCGCGGCAACCGTCATCGCGGGCCCGCGGGCGGCGTCACCACCCGCACGTCGGCGGCGTCACCACAGCTGCGGGGCGGCGACCTGACTGGTAAGCCAGCCCTCGATGTGCTGGTTCACCACCGGCGCCGCCTCAAGCTGGAGCCAGTGCCCGGCCGGGACTGTGGCCTCGGCGAGATGGGGGCACGTGGAGCGCATCGCGTCGAGCGCTGTGGGGCTGCTGAGGTCGGCGACCTGATCGTAAGCCGCGCCGACGAACAGTACCGGCAGCCCGAGCACGCGGCCGCCCGGTGCGGCGTTTGCGTACCGGGCGTTCGCTTGGTGGTTGAGGTAGTAGCTGGTAGGCCCGTCGAACCCGTTGCCCGTCAACGCGTCAGCGAGTTCCTCGAACTCGCTCTCGGTCAGAACGGTGCTGCTGAGCGGCGCGTCGGGGGCGCTGGATGCACCGCCAAACCACCCGCCGTCCCTGGTGACCGTCGATCTCGCCGCGGGCCGGGTGTGCACTGCCGGGTCGCCGCGGCGGAAGAGCGCCTTCACCGTGTTGCCCGGCGCCGCATCGAAGACCGACGTCGCGCGCTTGGCGTCCTTCTCGTAGAAGGCCATGTAGTCGAACTGGCCGTACGGGCTTGTGTCTTCTGGATACCTGGCACGGTCGACCGTCGGGAGCAGCCCGTCCCACCCCCGTTCCAGCGTGCCGAACGCGATGGCGAGGGTGGCCACGGCGACGCTCCGCTCGGGGAAGTGGGCAGCAACGTTCCAGACAGTGGGGCTGCCCCAGTCGTGCCCGATCCAGACCGCGCGCCGGCGCCCGAGGTGGTCGAGCAGCGCGAGCATGTCGGCGACGACGAGTTCTTGCCGGTAGGCGGCCGGATCGTGATGAACAGTCGAGTGACCGTAACCCGGCATGTCCGGTGCGACCACCCGGTAGCCCCGGGCGGCGAAGTACTCGAGCTGGTAGCGCCACGTCGATGCCAGTCCCGGCCAGCCGTGGACGAACACCAGCAGCGGGCCGCTCTCCGGCCCCGCTTCAAGGTAGGAAGTCGTATGGGCGGGCGTGACGAGCACTTTCCTGGCTGTCTTCACGACCGCTCCCCCGATCCCTCCGTCGCGGCAGTCCGGCCACCGGTGCGGGCCAGGCGACCCGTGCCGGGGCCACGAAGGGAGTGTCCCCACTAGTAACCGATGCGATCCAGACATGAGCAGCCTGTCCGCCGGGCCTGCCACATCGGGCATCAACCATGAGGACAGTCGAGCTAACCAGGCCTTACAGGCCGGGAGCACCCCAGATCGGCATCCACCGGCCCAGATCCTGCTCGATCTTCAGGTCCGACCCGAGCGTGCCGCGAATCTGCAGCTCAAGGGCATTGTCCCGCTGCTGCCCGGCCAGCGGCGCGAACGGGTAGAAGGTGCCCCGCTTGTAGAGGTAGACCAAGCCGAGCGAGCGGCCCCCGGAGTCCCGGAATGCCATGATCGTGCACAGCAACTGTGGCCCGAAGCCGCCGTTCTGCAGCGACGAGTTCACCGCATGCAGGTCCGTCACCAGACCCTCGGGGTCGTCAGCCGAGTGCTGGCAAACCAGCCAGGTGAACCGGTAACTGTCGGTCGTTACCTGGACCGGCTTGCTGCCGCCCATATTGAGCAGCTCGCGGACGTCCTGCTCGATGTCGCTGAAAGCCTTGCCCTCTGCGGCCCGGAAGCACACCGAGCCCGAGCCGGTCGGCTTGAAGTCGGTCCCGGCCTCCAGGGTCAGCGCGGCATTAGGCAGCGCGAACAGCTCATCCAGATTTGGCGGGACCGGCTTGGTCCGGCCGAGCAAGGTGTCGAGGAACCCCACCCGCGCTACCTCCAGTGACTACCGGATCTGCCGGACGCTACTTGCTGAGCTGCTTGGAGATCTTCTCAAGCTCAGCCAGCCGCCGTTCCAGCGACGGGTGCGTGGAGAAGATCGTGGCAATGCCGTTCTGGCCGGGGCGCAGCGCCGGGGTGAAGTAGAAGGTGTTCAGCGGCTCAGCCTCGCGCAGGTCTTTCATCGGGATCCTGGCCATGTCCCCGGTCACCTTGACCAGGGCGCTCGCCAGGGCGGACGGCTGTCCGGTCAGCAGCGCGCCAGATCGGTCGGCGGCGAGCTCCCGGTACCGGGACAGCAGCCTGATCAGCAGGAAGCTGACGCAGTAGACGACGATGCTCAGCAGCATGATCGGGATGATCAGCAGTGCGCTCTGGTTGTTGTTGTTCCGGCCACGCCCGCCGAACAGCTCGGAGTAGAACGCGAACCTGACCATCAGCGCTGCGACGATCCCCAGGAAGGAGGCGATGGTCATCACCGCGACGTCCTTGTGGGCGACGTGCGACATCTCGTGAGCCAGCACGCCTTCGAGCTCGTTGTCTTCCAGCTTGTGAAGGATGCCCTCGGTTGCGCAGACCACCGCCACCTTGCTGTTGCGCCCGGTAGCGAATGCATTCGGCATCTGCGTGGGCGCGATGGCCACCCGCGGCTTAGGCATGTCCGCCAGCGCGCACAGCCTGTCGATGATCCCGTGCAGCCTGGCCGCCTGCGGGCCGTCGTTCGGGCTGACCAGCCGGGCCCCGGAGGTCCGCAGCGCGATCTTGTCCGACCAGTAGTAGGACGCCAGAGCGCTGCCGATGCCAATCACCGCGGCGAAGAAGATCAGGCCGCTGTCGCTCACGTCAGTGCCACCGCCACGGTGGCTGCCGTAGTAAAGAATCAGATACCCGAGCCCGACACCGAAGCCCACGAAGACCAGCCCGAGCAGAAACATGGTCATGCCCATCCTGGCGATGAGCCCGGGGTCGGACGCGTAGCGAGTGCGCGCCATCGGCGCCGCCTCCCTTTTCCGAACGGCTGCTCAGCCGTCCTGTTACTTCATTACACCCGATGCCGGGCAGTGCTCAGGGGCAGGTTCTACCCTGCCCCTGATGCCGTGCACTCGGCTGAAAACTTGCTCAGCATCTACTTAATCAACGGCGCGACCGCCCCGCTCGTTCCCGGCCAGCTAACGGCATATGTTAGATAATTCCGTTATGCCACGGAAATTTTGACTAACCCGGAATCAGGCCGCCGTCAGTAAGCAGCTTGCGCACCTCATCCATCGACGCGTCCTGCCTGGGGATGATCAGTTCCGATGGCCGCAAATCATCCGGCTCGGCCGGCGAGCCAACGTGCCTGACCTTAGCCACCAGCGCTGCCAGCGCTGGGCGGAACGCGGCTTCGTCGTTCCGCTCGACCGCTGCCTCAAGTGCTGCGTCCAGGCGGTTCAGCTCTTCGGCAGCTGACTGGGGCAGCTCAAGCTGCCCCTCGCCGAGGATGCGCACGATCATTCCGGCTCACCAGCCTGGGCCGGATCGGGAGCCGGCGCAGCGCTGGCCGACTGGGCGGTCGCCCCGTCGCCGGTGCCGGGCTGGGCGCCCTCGATCTGCCGCGGCGCGCTCTGGGAAATCTCGGCCTTCATCCGCTCGAGCTCCCGGTCGACGCCGTGACTGGCACCCATGCGGTCCAGCTCAGCCTGAATGTCATCGTGCGGTCCGCTGACCATGTCATCCAGCGCGCCTGAGGCCATCAGCTCGTCGATCGCGCCGGCTCGCGCCTTCATCGCCGCTGTCTTGTCCTCAGCCCGCTGGATGGCCATGCCGACATCGCCCATTTCCTCGGAAATGCCGGTGAAGGCCTCATTGATCCGCGTCTGCGCCTCGGCCGCGGTGTAGGTCGCCTTGATGGTCTCCTTGCGTGTGCGGAACGCGTCGACCTTCGTTTGGAGCCGCTGCGAGGCCTGCGTTAGCTTCTCCTCTTCGCTCTGCAGCGAGGCGTACTGGCCCTGCAGATCTTCCAGCTGAGTCTGGATCCCGGCCTTGCGGGTCAGTGCCTCGCGGGCCAGGTCCTCGCGACCGGCCGCCAGCGAGTCGCGAGCCTGCCTGTCCAGCTTGTCTGCATTCTGCTGAAGCTGATTGAGCTGCAACTCGACGCGCTTACGTGAAGTCGCGACGTCGGCCACCCCGCGACGCACCTTCTGCAGCAACTCAAGCTGGGTCTGGTAGGAATAATCCAGTGTCTCGCGAGGATCTTCCATCCGGTCGAGTGCCTTGTTGGCCTTGGCGCGGAAGACCATCGTGACCCGCTTCATGACGCCCATGGGCGCGACCATCCCCTCAATCGGAAGTCCCGCTGCTGCAGCGCGTCCGGGGTCTCGGAACGCCACGGATGAGAGCAACGGTCATATTGCCGGCAGATCTTGCCACCAGCCTACGACGTGGCTGGAGCAACCGTCATCACAGACTGCTAGCGCGCCGGGCGAATCGTCCGCCTGAATCCGGAGGCCGGCTGCCCGCCACCCGAACTGACATCTCCCGGCAGAGCTCGCAACGAGATCTGCGCCCTTCGTCCCGGTAGGCTGTAGCCGTGTTCCGACGACGCTCCAGCGCTGCACCCGACGTCCTCGACCAGGTGCATGCTACGCCTGACTCTGCCGACAGCAACGGCGGCGATCGCCCGGCCCGGTCAAGCGTGACCGCGCCCAAGGGCGTGCCCACGCCGAAGCGCAGCGATGCACAGGCCAACCGGCGCCAGCCGTACCAGGCACCGGCCGATCGCAAAACCGCCGCGCGGCAAGCAAGGCAGCGCGACACGGCAGAGCGAGCCCGCAAGTCGGAGGCCCTGCAACGAGGCGAGACATGGGCCCTGCCCGCGAAGGACCGGGGTCCGGTGCGCGCCCTGGCACGGGACGTCGTCGACGCCAGGCGAGGCATCGGCGAGTACTACATGCTCATGGTCGTCCTGCTTGTCGTGCTGCTGCTGGTACCTGGCACAGAGACGAAGCTCATCGCGGACGCTGTGGTGGTCGTCCTGCTCCTGATTGTCATCGGCGAGGGATGGCTGGTCGGGAGCAAGGTCAAGCGGCTGGCCGCGGAGCGGTTCCCGAACGAGAACAGCCGCGGGGTCGTCTGGTACGCCGCCATGCGCGGCATCCAGCTTCGCCGCATGCGGATACCGAAGCCGCGCGTCGACCGCGGCGACAAAGTCTGAGCTAGCGCTCGATCAGCCTGCCCAGCCGCGACCCGGTGCCGCCCGGCGACTAAGTTGACCTTCCATGGAACATCGTCACCTTGGCCGCAGCGGCCTGAAAGTCAGCGAGATCGCGTACGGGAACTGGGTCACTCACGGCTCTCAGGTCGAGGAAGACGCCGCTCTGGCTTGCGTCGCCACGGCGCTTGACGAAGGCATCACGACCTTCGATACAGCGGACGTGTATGCCATGACCAGGGCCGAGTCCATCCTGGGCAAGGCTTTGCACGGCACCAGGCGGGAGTCGGTGGAGATCTTCACCAAGGTCTTCTGGCCGACCGGCCCCGGCGCAAACGACCGCGGCCTGTCGCGCAAGCACATCATGGAGTCGGCGAACGCCTCGCTCCGCCGCCTCCAGACCGACTACATCGACCTGTACCAGGCGCACCGCTACGACTACGAGACACCGCTCGAGGAGACGCTGCGGGCCTTCGACGACCTCGTCCGGCAAGGCAAGGTGCTGTACATAGGAGTCTCTGAGTGGCGGGCCGAGGAGATCGAGGCGGCGCTGAAAATCGCCGACCAGATGAGCCTGGACCGGATCGTCTCCAACCAGCCGCAGTACAACATGATCTGGCGGGTCATCGAGTCCGAGGTGATCCCGCTGTCCATGCAGGAGGGCATCGGCCAGATCGTCTGGTCACCGATCGCGCAGGGCGTGCTGACCGGCAAGTACCTGCCCGGCGCTGCTCCCCCGGCTGGCTCACGGGCCACCGACGAGCGCGGCTCCGGCTTCGTCACGAGCTACCTGACCGACGAGATCCTCACCAAGGTCCAGCTGCTCAAGCCGGTGGCCGAGCAAGCTGGCCTGAGCCTGGCGCAACTGGCCGTCGCATGGACGCTGCAGAACCCGGCTGTCTCGGCAGCGATCATCGGCGCCACCCGCCCCGAGCAAGTCCGCGAGAACGCCGTGGCCTCCGGTATCCAGCTCGACCCGGAGATTCTCAAGCAGATCGACGCCGTGCTCGGCGACCAGATCGTGAGCGATCCTGCTTACACCACCAGCCCGCAGTCGCGCTCCTGAGCACCGCCTGATGCAACCGCACGCGGCGAGTCACGCTGGCCGGGGCAGCCTACTCCTGGGCCGGGTGCAGGCTCATCGGCCCGTACTCGACGCGGCCGTCCTCGGTCAGCGTGACCTGGTCGACTCCTGCCTTGAGCAGACTCGGCCAGTGCTCGCCAAGCCAGCTCTCCGCGTCTCCCTGGCTGCTGAACGTCTCCTTGGACAACTCGCGCGCGCTGATAACCGTGCCGTCTTCCCTCTCCAGTTGCCAGGTCCAGGTCATGGCACGCCTCCCTAGCTCGGATCAAGCCGGCCCTCGGCCGCCCTATCGTAACCAACAGCGGAAGTGACCAAGCGGAACAGTGCACGCGCTCCTGATCGGTACCGGCGGGACCAATGGCTGGCCGGAAGACGGCTGCCGGTGCGCATCCTGCATGCGCGCGGCCGCCAGCCGGCTGAATAGGCAGCCCGGCCGGGTCCTCGTCGACGGAACGCTCGAGTTCGCCCCGTATCGGCACATTATGACGGGAACGGGGCAGCCTGGCGGACCCTCGCATGACCTAGTGCGGCTGCCGGGCGGGTTCGATATCACTGGCCCGGATGGCGGCCGCCTGCTGCTGGCAGCTGGTCCCGGCGAGATGCCGGAACCTGCCCTCGGCGCCAGGCCATACGACATCGCGCTGCTCGACCTGCTGGCCAGCCCGGCCCAGCTCGGCAAGCTCCGCGCTGCCGGGCTGATCCTGCCCCATACCGTGGTCGCGGCGCTGTATGCGGACCACCGGATCAGTTCTGAGCAGGAACTGGCCAGGCGCTGCGAACTGTGGCGCGCCACGGTCTGCGAGGACGGGCAACTCGTCACCAGCCCGGCCCCTGGCCTGCCGACGGTGATCCCGGCACCAAGCACCGCCGCCACCGGGCCGCACCGGACCCTCATTCTCGGCGGCGCCAGGTCCGGTAAATCGACCGAGGCTGAGCTTCGGCTGGCCGCGGAGCCCTCGGTGACCTACCTGGCAGCAGGTCCCTGGGCGGCGTCAGCAGGGGCTTCCCGTGCCGCTGCTACTCAGCCCGCCGCGGCCCTCGCCACTACCAGACATGGCACTGCCGGACACGGCACTGCCTCGAGCGGCCAGCCCGATGGCGCGCCGACCGGGGTCTGGACCGGCCCGGACGGTGAACCAGACGCCGAATGGGCCGAGCGCGTCGGCAGGCATCAGGCCCGCCGGCCGTCGTGGTGGCGGACGATCGAGACGCTGGACATCGCCAGGGCGTTGCGTCAGGAGAAGGGAGCGGTACTGATCGACGGCGTCGGGACCTGGCTAGCCGCGGTGATGGACGAAGTCGGCATCTGGGCGGCTGATCCGCCGGGCGCCGGTGCCGCAGCCGAGCTCCTCGCCACGCGCATCGACGATCTGGTCGACGCCTGGCGGCAGACGGCGGCAACGGTCGTGGCGGTCACCGACGAGGTCGGCTCGGGGCTAGTGCCGCCCTATCCGGCAGGCCGGACTTTCCGGGATCAGCTAGGCTGGCTAAACCAGCGGCTCGCCGCTGAGTCAGAAGTGAATCTGCTGGTCGTGGCCGGGCGCGTGACAACCCTCTCAGGCTGAGCGCAATCAGCCCTGGCCACAGCTTCGGACCGGGAACGGCGCGATATGGGTACCCGAAGCTGTTAAGTTCTAAGCGCTAGCTCCGATCGGGACGCCTACCCCGCCAGTCCCGACGCGGCCTGTTGATCAAGGTGGTGACGACATTGACGCGCGTTGTCGTCGTTGGTGACCTGATGACGGATACGGTCGCGCACGCGACCGCACCCCTGGCCAGGGGCAGCGACACTCCGGCCACGGTGAGCATGCACGGCGGCGGATCCGGCGCGAACATCGCCGCCTGGCTAGCCGTGGACGGCGCTGAGGTCGCCTTCGTCGGCCGTCGCGGCGCAGACATCGCCGGGCGGAACAGGGACATGGAACTGATGGGCTACGGCGTCGACGCCCGGCTCGTCATGGACCCGGAGCGGCCGACCGGCACGTGCGTCGTAATGATCACCCACAAGGGCGATCACACGATGCTGTCCGACCCCGGCGCCAATGCTGCGCTGTCGCCCGACGACTTGCCCAAGGACCTGTTCACGCCCGGCAGCCATCTGCATGTCTCCGGGTACACGCTGTTGAACTCGGGCTCCCGCAACGCCGTGCTGGCGGCGATGAGCCACGCCCATCACGCGGGCATGACCATCTCGGTGGACGGTGCGTCCTCGGCCCCGCTCGGCCGCGTGGGCGCCGAGCCGTTCCTGCAGCTCACTAACGGCGCGACCCTGCTCTTCGTCAACGCGGACCAGGGCAAGGTGCTGACCGGCCGGGACGACCCGAGCCAGGCGGCCAGAGTGCTTAATGCCTGGTACCCGCATGTGGTGATGAAGCTCGGCGCTGACGGGGCAATGATGTACGCCGGCGGGCGGCCGGAGCCGATCCGGGTCAGTGCACCTCCGGTTGAGCGTGTCGTGGATGGCACCGGGGCGGGGGACGCCTTCGTCGCCGGATTCCTGCCAGCCTGGCTCGACAAGAAGCCTGCCCACGAGGCACTGGCCGGCGGCTGCCGGCTAGCCGCTAGCGCTCTGAGCCTGGTCGGCGCCCGGCCACTGCTCTAGCCGCGGTCAACTGATCATCCGTCCGGCGGGCGGCACGGGTGCGCTAGCCGCCGAGGATCTGCTCACGCAGAATGTCCGCGTGACCGCAGTGCTGGGCCAGCTCGCGCAGCATATGCAGGTACACCCAGCGCAGCGGGAGCGGGCCGCGCCGGTTGCCGCGGACGATGTCGTCAAGCCCGAGGGCGGACGCGGCGCGGCGCGATGACTCACATGCCGCGCGGTGGGCTCGCTGGACCGCCGAGATGGTGTCGTCGTCAGCGAGGATGAACGACTCGTCAGGCGTGGCCGGAATGCCGATCTCGGCACGCGACCGGCAGGTAATGGCCTCGTCAAACCAGACCTTCTCGACGACGGTCGCGTGCTTGACCAAGCCAAGCAGCGTGGTCCTGGACGGCACCAGGGACCGGCGCGCCTGCTCCTCCGTCAGCCCGTCCAGGCAACTGGTAAGTGCGTGGCGGTGCTCGTCGAGAAACACCTCGAACTGCACCCTGGCCGGCTGATCGATGACATCTTCGGCGCACGTCGTCGGCTGGGAAGGCATCAGCGGAGTCTGCCAGGAACACCGCCCGCCGGCAAGCCGGGCACCCTGTACCCTCTTCGACCGATGAGCATTTCGGTTCGAGTCTGCCCTGATCCGCGGCTGGTGATCGACGAGGCCGGTGACTTGCTAGCCGGTGACCCGGTAGGGCACAACGTGGTTGGAACCAAGCTGGCGGATGCGATTCGCTACCGCGAGCCCGGCCGGTACTGGATCGGGCTGGCTGACGGGGTCCCGGCCGGAGTTGCCGTGCAGCAGCCTGCGGATGGCCCTGTCGCCGTGGCGCCGATGCCCGCAGAGCTTGTTGAGGCCATCGCGGACGCCATCGATGCTGACGGCGTCGCGCCGCCCGGCGTGTCCGGCCCGGCCCGGACAGCTGCCCACTTCGCCAAGGTGTGGGGGCGGCTGCGCAAGATCACCGCGGTACCGATGTCGGCGGAGCGGGTCTACGAGGTCCGGAACGTGCGGTTTCCGGATGGCGTGGACGGCTCGCAGCGCCCTGCGGCCGAGGCCGACCTGGGGCTGCTGCTGTCCTGGCTGCCGGGGTTCGAGCCCGGCGCAGGCTGGGCCGGCACCGATCCGGCCGCGATCTTCGTGACGCGTCGGCTGGCAGCCGGGGACGTCTGGATCTGGGACGACGACGGCCCGGTGTCCATGGCCGCCCGCACTGACGCGGTGGCCGGGGTGTCGCGGATCCAGGCCGTCAACACCCCGCCGGAGCTGCGAAGGCGCGGCTATGCGAGCGCGGGCGTGGCCGCGCTGTCCGCAGACGTACTCGCGCGCGGGTCGCGGTGCGTGCTCAGCGCCAACGTCAGCAACGTGGTCGCCAACTCGGTCTACCAGCGGCTCGGATACCAGCCCGTCATCGACGTGCTCAGCTACCAGCTCGGGTTAGGTCCCGCTGGCGAGATCTCGGCGCGGATGCGCGTGAGCTCGCCTCGCAGCTGGTCCCAGGGGAAGCTCGCCTGCCCGGGCTTGTCGTCGTCAGGCAGGGCTTCCGGGTCGAAGATGACGCGGATACCGCACCCCCGCAGCGTGCTGACGCTCCGGCCGAAAGCCGGGTGCCTGGCGAGGGCGGCGTTCGGCCAGGGCACGGTGACAATAGGCAGGCCGAGACCGATCGCCTCGTTCAGCAGCCCGAGCGCCAGGGTGTCGCTGATCCCGGCAGCCCACTTGTTGATCGTGTTGAAAGTAGCCGGCACTGCCGCGAACGCGGTGGCGGGCGGCAGGACGTCGGGCGCGTCCGGGTCCTTGAAACTGGTGCGCACTGGATGGCCCGTCATCTCGGCGATCCGGCCGGCGTCGAAGAACCGTGAGCCCTCCGGCGTGGTGACGACACAGGTGTCCCACTCGCTAGTCAGCTCGGCGATCAGCGCGGGCAATTCGCGAGCGGGCGCCGCGCCCGAAGCAACCACATACAGCACCGGGCGATGCTCCACCGTGACCTCCCTGGCTGGTCTCTCCCCGGCAGCCTAAGAGCACGCCCTGCGCTACTGCCGTGGCGGGGCGGTCACGGACAGGGGTGGTACGACGCGTGATAGCCAGCCGGCGGCGGACCGATCAGGTAGGAGTTGCCCTCTGGCTGAAGGTAGAAGGCGACGCCCCACAACGTGCACGACGTGTGCGTGGCACTTGCGGCCGGATCCTGGTGACTGCGAAAAGTTACCGACGCAACCAGGCCTGCCGCGCTTGCCGAGAGGTTAACGAGGACCGCACCCGAGTCCCTGGTGGACCGGTAGCCATTCCTGAACTGCCTTGCAGTCGTACTCGGCACGGCATTAGCCGCGAAGAGAGCGGCATAGGCAGCGTAATTGCGGTGCTTGATCGCGGCAAAATATCTCGACAAGAACGCAGCAACCCTGGCCGCGTGCGGCTGCCCGGCCGCCAGCGATCCGATCGCGACCGTGGTGGCGTGAGCTGACGGTGCAGACGGCGATGATGCCGGTGCCGACCCAGACTCCGACGGCGTCGGCGATGCCGACGAGCTTGCGACCGGAGTTAATGACGCTGTCTGTGGTGGCGCGGAACTGCGACGCTGCTGGCTGGTGACAGCGTGACCGGCGGCCCGTGGCTGGCCATGATGGCCGGCTAGCTGGAATCCGGCGATGATCCCGCCCGCGACAAGCACCGCTGCTACCACGAGCGCGACCGTTGCCCGCTGGCCGTCGAAGCGACGTCGCGGGAAGACAGTGATGTCTCGTGCTGGCGGGCCGGGAACTCGGCCGGCTTCCTCAGGCCTGGCATCAGCGCCGGGCTGCCCTGCCGATGACCGGACCGGCGGGACATAGACGTCCGCCTGGCCGGATGGTGCAGGCGGCGCAGGCACCGGCTGCGGCACCACGGCTCCGCAACCGGTGCAGAATCTCACGCCAGCAGTCAACTGGCGACCGCACTTGGTGCAAAAGCTCATTGCGTGAGACCCAGATCCGCTAGCCGGTCAGGACTTCCCCGGCACCGCGAACCAGGTAACCGTCATCGTCCACGTGGTCGATGTGTCGGTTGTCTGCGATGGACCGGTGATCTTGATGCTCTCCAGTTGCTGAGCGCCATGCCCGGCCCAGCAGCCATGCGACTGATTGAATACGTGATCGCAGCTGAGATTGCCGGTCAGCCCGGCCGAGTACGTCGTCCCTGTCCGGTTGGAGTTCGCCAGCAGGAACTGATTGAGACCCGGCTTCTTGGACACATCAGTGCAGGTGACTGCGGGATGCTCACCCGCGTTGCACAGCGTCCACAGACCGTCTCCATCGCTCGCCGATGCGTTGGACGCAAAGACCTCGATGTGCGCCGGGATACCGTCATTGGTGATGCTGATCGGATAGAACGAGCACCTGCCGTTCGGGAAGCCGAGCAACTTGCTGGTCGACGGCGTGTGGTCGCGGGCGCTGCCGCCGTAGCAGTTGGTGAACGTCCCGCTGCTCGGACTGACTACCGCCGAGCGCACGTCAGACACGGTGTGCAGGGTGAGCTTGATAGTCGCGCCGTTGCTGGAGCCCTGCGGCGCCGCCGCGGTCCCGCAGCCGGCCAGCGCGATCAGCACGACCGGCACTGCCAGTCGGGCGAGGCCGCGCCGGCGCAACGCCTGCGACCTGGCGCCAGCCGGCTCGCGGTCGACCTGGACCCGCAAGCCAAGCCGCCGCATCAGGCACGCGGATGCGCCAATCAGCAGCACCACGCCGATGCCGGGAAGCACCCAGATGGGCACACTGAACCACGGAGCGGACACCGGCCCTGGCACGACGGTGAACGCCAGTTGCGTCGCCGCGCCGGCGTCGAAGCTCGCGCCGCTAGCCGAGTTCGGCGCGCCGGCCTTGACCAGCACATCGCTGAAGTACCGGCCAGGCCTTGCGTTCTCCGGCACGGCCAGTTGCAGCGGGACACGAGCCGACTGCCTGGCGTCGAGCGTCACCGCGCCACCCGCGTGTACCCAGGACGGCGGCACGGTCCGGCCGCTGCCGTCGGACACCCGGTCGATGCTGAGACTGACCGACTCCGGGCCAGTCCCGGTGTTGACGACTAACACGTCGGGCAACGCGTAGCTGCCACCGGGATGAGCCGAGCCGGCCAGCCGGACCGGGCCAGCCTGAATGCCGACCCCGACGCTTGCCTGCGCGGTGGCCGGAACTGCGAGCACTGCTAAGAGGCCCGCCCCTATCGCCCACAACCGCAGATGCATTGCCTGTCCTGCCCGGGTCCGGACATCTGATCATGCGTCTGTTCGACTGTAACTGATCTTGGCCGCGCGATGAAGGGCCATCAGGGCAACGGCGCCCCAGCGGTTCACCGCGACCTCATCAGTAGCCTGGTGGCACTCGTGCTGATGAGCCCGTACTGACCGGCGAGATTCGCTACCGCCTCCGAGCACTGTGCGTTCCCGGCTTGAAACGAAGTTAGGACCATGAACTCATACCTCGATCAGCTGTTCTCGCTGCGCGATCGCGTGGCCGTCGTCACCGGCGGGAGTTCCGGGATCGGCCGCGGCATCGCGCTCGCGCTCGGGCAGGCGGGCGCGGCCGTGGTGATTATCGCCAGGGACCATGCGAACTTGCGGGCCGCCGCTGACGAGCTGACGCAGGCGGGCTGCCGCGTCTCGACCGTGAGTGCCGATCTCGGCGACCGGGAGGTCGTGGGCTGGGCGGCCGGGCAGGCGAGCAATCCGTTCGGGCCGCCGGACATCCTGGTCAACAGCGCGGGACTGAACCTGCGGCCGCCGCTTGCTGATCTCACTGCCGACGCGTTCGACGAGCTGATGGCGGTGAACCTGACGGCCCCGTTCCTGCTGGGCCAGCAGTTCGGCCCGCAAATGGCCGAGCGCGGCTGGGGCCGGATCATCAACATCACCTCACAGCAGGCGGACCGCGCGTTCGGCAACAGCGGCGCTTACGGGGTAGCCAAGGGCGGCGTCGCATCTCTGACCAGGTCGCAGTCGGAAGCCTGGGCGCGCCGCGGGGTGTGCTGCAACGCGATCTGCCCTGGTTTCGTCGTGACACCGCTCACGGCTGAGGTCTCGGCCGACCCGGCCCGGCTGGCGGCGCTGGCGGCCAGGACGATGGTCGGCCGCAACGGGACCCCCGCCGACTTCGCCGGGGCCGCGGTATTCCTGGCGAGCAAAGCCAGCGACTACGTCACGGGCCAGGTGATCCGGGTGGACGGCGGCTTCTCAGCCACCTGATTCCGGTCAGAGTCGCTGCCGCATGCAGGCTCACCGCGACTTGGCATCCGTTCGAGCGTTCCTGAGCGACCTTAGCCGGTGTTATGCCCGGTACGTGACCGCACGAATCGATGCTAAGCGCGTCTACGGGCGAACGGCGCGGCGCGCGCAGCATCTCGGCCGGGACGGCAGAATGGCGGCATGGCTAGACGCACCACCACGACCTCATCCGGCGCAGGCCGCGGCCGCGGCGGCACCGGGAACGGCGGTTCCGCCACCGGCAGCTTCGAGGACGCCGAGTTCGAAGAAAACATCGTTGACATCGACGTCACCGATGAGATGCGCGGCAGCTATCTCGAGTACGCCTACTCGGTGATTTACCAGCGCGCGCTGCCCGACGCCAGGGACGGGCTCAAGCCAGTCCAGCGCCGGATCCTGTACCAGATGAGCGAGATGGGCCTGCGGCCCGATCGCGCGCACG
>Ga0335072_10004215_pt1 | contig 21457 bp, 14 predicted proteins | sample Lox_Sample_21_FD_206725 | JGI IMG/M metagenome (GOLD analysis project Ga0335072, IMG submission 206725) | Soil microbial communities from Loxahatchee National Wildlife Refuge, Florida, United States - Lox_Sample_2.1 | ecosystem: Environmental > Terrestrial > Soil > Wetlands | place: USA...
GCCGAGGTGGCCCTAGGTGACAAGGCGCTTTAGGCAGCAAGGTGGGCCCTGTGTACATATATATAGACATCCACTTCTTCTTAGGTAGACAGAGGACAAGTTCATCCATCACACAGATTCGGCCGGGTTCTAATCGCAAGCCGGGCCTGTGATCACCTGATCACCGAAAAAGTCTGACACATCTTGTTGCGTGACTGTGGCCGAGTTTTGGTCCTCCATGATTAGTGCTCTCAACAGGGACGTACACTTTGTATGGCCTGGGCGTACATTACGTATGTACAGGCCTAGGGAGGTGGGCCTGGCATGGCGCCTGTGTGGCGCGCCCTAATGCCCAAAACAGTATAGATCTTGTTCTAATAGGTAGGGATTGTAGCCACCGAGTCCCCTGAGTGTAATTTTGGCCCCGTTTCTCAGAATTGTAATCAAATCTACGCCGCAGTGACCTTAATCCCATACAGAGAAAACATCATTTCCGTAAGAACCGGACAGGACAACAGACTAGTGGGATACCCATGATGGAAGATACCTGCTATACATGGTGGATCAGAGGCTGAGTAGAACTGAGCAAGATGGATTAGAACTGAGGAAGACTGATCACGACTGATCACGACTGAGAAGAGGATGAGCAGTGGCTGGGCAAAGCTGAGGTTAATTGAGCCGGAGTTGAGCCGGGCGTATTTTTGCTGACACAGCATGCCAAGATAGATCAACCAAGTTGGGACGTGAGTGCGGTCACTTTGTTGCATATTAGTGAACTATAACGCGGATTGTTTTATTTCCGAAATCAGCTAGTTAGCTTCCACTGCCTCGCCAACTCTTGTATAGGTCGGGCTGGAGCTCCGTGCAGCGGAGGCATTGTCCACATGGTCGAGCCGACGCTTTTGTTGTACACCCTGCACACTACCTTCTAGTGCATACGTCTTCAACTAGGTTACCATACATACCTTCCCCAACCTAAGGTCACCAAGGCTTGACACTGTAGCGGGCCACTTAAGGGGAAAATGGTACTGTAGGTTGTTGATATCGTTGTCATATAAATTTGCACTTTCCAGACTTTCCTTGCTGGAGGCTTCCGGTTGGGAAGGGGCTTCCATCATCGGTAAGGCCTTTGTACGACCATTTTCGGATTGATAACCATCTAGGGCCCAGGGCGACCAGATACCCACGTCGAGGGTGACCTCGAGACCGCCATTGCGGGGATTGTCTGGGGACTATTGTTGCGGTTGTCCTCCAACCAAAGATAGCTTTACTTTGCGCATTGCGATATGCGGGAATGACGAATGTCGTTTGCCTTCCACCAGATCGGCGAGGTTTGCCCGAGCTTCCTTCCCTTGGCTCAAGATACTTTGTTACTTTCGTGTCCCGCAAAGGCCTGAACCCTCCTGCAAGGCATTGCGAACTCTAGGTAGCCCTGTGTCTGGGTGCGCGTCCGGGAAAGGCACGTCCTTCGCCATCGAAATTCTTGTGGCGCCTAGCTTTTGCAATTGCCCAAGTATCCACATTCTTTCCGTCTCACCTTCAAATACCAAGAGACTAACTCTGAGCCCAAACATGAGAAGGAAGGGCCCTAGGAATGACGAGGTCGACATCCATGCCGAACTTCTGCAGATATCTCGCGCAGCTTCTGCATTTTCAAATTGACACATCGCCCTTCTCTCAGGCGACGGATCGAGGTCTTTCAACAACGCGTTCATGATGATTAGAACAGTCCAGTATCCTGTGGAGACTCCTCCACTAAATACGTTGGTGTAGTCGTATCGTACGGGGAACACCCAGTCGCCGCTCATACGACTAGATGGCTCATGTCCGAGCCTTTTTAGAGCGGCTCTGAAACGCATGTGGGCACCTTTGAGATTGGCGCGGTGCTTCGTCGCTCGATCTGACAAGTTCCCAGCAACAATCTTAATATCACTGTTTGTTGTTCTGGCTAGCTGAGCCATGCTGCGTGCGTCACACATCAGCCCAGGCAGCGGCGCCATCTCCCGGAAGAACGACTCTGCAGCTTCAAACAAATCCAGCTTGTCACCCAAAATACCACTGGCACACATGTCTTCGTAGATCTCCCGAGACAATTGACGCCATTCAGGCTCGTCCAAGAAACATGGTGTTTCAGCTTCGAATGCTTGAATGATAAGTGCATGGCGATATGCAAGGAAAATTTCGCGATCAAACCCTGTACGATGTCTCGCCGGACCTCTCATTTTCATAAGTGTACCGGCGCCGCCAGCGTGCCGAACCCAGGCTTGATCCGAGTCAGAGGCGAATATCTCATAAAACGAAAGCAAAATGGTGGCACTTAAAGTCTCACCAGACATGCCTTTTTGGGTGTCCTGTAGGGCACTGCTAAGCAGCCGAAGGGCCTTTCCATAGTGGACTTGAGACTCCCGCATGACATGTTCCACCTGGTTCTGGCGCCCTAGATGCGCAAGAGTACACGCACGAACCGCACTGTCGAGCAACGGATTGGTGCCAGAAAGCGATGGAAGGTGGGCGAGCCAGTTTCCCTGATTGCGGAAAAAAGGATGAAGCTCGCGTGTTGTCGTGGAGGACATGGATGAGGTAAAAGTGTACAGGAGTTGCTGCTGTTGTATCACCGGCGAGGGAACGCACTGCAACGGCTTGAGCCCGAAAATGTTTAGTAAGCTTTCCCCCGTCAAAATAGAGCCTCCTATAGATTCTATCAAGAGCGAGGACCGAGGATTCTGAAATCCCGGCCAGCGCTCTCTGTCCTGTGCACTGAGCTCAAGGTTTTCGAACATGGCGAACGTGTCGGGCTGCTCCCGCATCACGGCCTGCAAAGCTGCGACATCAATAGGGTCGGCGTCTGGGGAGGAAGAGGACGAAGTGCCAGATGAGACAGATGATGAGGCCTCACGCCAGGATTGCTCAGGGTTGAAGATGTCGTCATCGCCTAACTTCTGGGTGGGCTTCTCGAAGTGCTGTCGTAGTTTCGGGCCTTCATCCTGAAACTTCATGCCTTGGTCGTAGCCTGGACATGGTCGATTGCCTTTGAGACATCTCAAACAAACGGGGCGAGTCTGGTCGCACTACAGCCATTGATGGTTAGATGATAACCAGCAGTGCTGGTGCTGGGATGGTACAGACCTTCACACGGCGCTGGACACAGATTCTGCATCCCTTGCTTCTGGGAACTCCAACCATCGAGGCGATGGATTGGCCACTCAGAGTAGGCTTCAAAGATTTCAATGATGGGTCGGCGCAGTGACCAGCAACATCAAGCAGGACATATAGCGTTTACTGTTTTACTCTGCTTCCGCGATTATGAATAGATTCGTCAAGCGTGTGTGGCACTCAACGTTTGTCCCCTACACAGCCCTCAGCCGTAATGGCGCAGTGCAGTGTAGCGTTACGCCGACGCCGCGCAAGCACCAATGATTGAGGGAAAAAGAAAAAAAGACCCCTGTGATCGCCGGTTGAATGCCGCATGCGCAGCCCTATGGGATCCGTCAAGCTTATCGGCATGAAACGAAAGTACAGAGTTAACACCGGCAATAATGCAACCCTTTCATGACATCTTTGTACATCAGATGCAAGACCATAGTACGAGTGTTGCATTATCATGTTCAAGGCCAACTTTGTACAACTACCCATGACTCGATTGACGGCGTTACTAGAACGTGCGCAAAGACTCGTCAGCCTCGTATTGTCGGTAGAGCATCTAAATTTCCGGCCCGAGACTTGCAGGCCAATTTCCCACCCGTTGCATTTCTCCCTTCAACCCACTGCTTATCCATGCCGATGCTGCTCTGCTCTTGCAAATAGCTATGGTACAAAGTAGTGCACCCCCATGCCTAGGAGATCTTGTTTCCTAGCGTGTAACATCGAGGCGGTTTCTCTCTGCTCGATTTCGCAATGCCCTGGTGCCCGCCATCTTAATCTCATGGTCGACATCATCCGGACTCTCTGTCAGATTTAAAGGTATCCTTGACCTTGTCTGCGATCTTCATGTCGCTGTCATAGCGTGAATCAGGTCTCGAGCTCGTCAATCGGCACGTCCTCTTCGTCATCGTCTTCCAGTACTGCTCTAGCTGGCTTCCATACCTGAATGAGATTGTCTTCTGCCGCGCTGCAGACCACCCATGGGTCATTCAGATTCCATGAGAAATCACTGATTCGGTTGGTGTGGCCCCCATGAATGAACAGCAGTTCTGGAGGACCTTCTCCGCTTTCTTCCGGCGTTTGCTCTTCTCCTATCTTATTCAAGTCCCAGAACATGATGCGTCTGTCGTAGCTGCTTGAACCGAGAATAGCTTCGTTGAACGGGTGCCACGCCAGACTTGTTACGCTCGATTGGTGAGCCTGTAGCACATGCATCTTCTCCTTCAACTTTCTCAAATCCCATATACCGATGGTGTGATCAGCACTACCCGTAGCTACTAGCGTGTCGTGAACTGGGTTAAATGCAATCGCGTTGACTGCGTCGGTGTGCTGACCCTCACCAGAAGTTAGCGCACTCTTCGAGGTGTCTGATGACCGGGTGTCAAGTATCTTCAGCGTCAGATCGTCAGACACGGTTCCGATGAGCGGCTTGTGGATAGGATGATACTGAACGTCGTTGACGATAGCAGTGTGGTGAGTATACGTGCGCGTGGCGTGGAGAAGGCGATTTGCCTTTGTAACTTGTGTTATATCCCATAGCCTTACAGTCTTGTCCTCGCTGCCTGAGGCCAGATGGCCAACCTCATGCGGACTCCAACTGAGGCCGAAGCCCTCCCTTTCATGTCCATGAAGCTCAATGTCCGGCTTGACTTGGCCGGTTGGTATGCTTGGATGGTGTGTACGATTCCAGATCATGACCCGTCCGTCGGTACACATGGTAGCAATCACATCAGGGTTCTGCGGTTGATATCGAGCTTTGTTGACCTCGCCAGGATGGTCGATCTTCTGGACAACAGTAAATGTGACGTTGATTGGAGGCTTTTTCGACGGACCACCTCCATATCCACCAATTTCTCCCGTGTCTGCATCGTAGTCGTTGATATCAGGCTTGTTGTTGGAGTTTGGTAGTTGAACATGAGCGATTTCTAAGTAGTTTTGAGCGCCATTGGAAGTGTGTGTGCCAATAAGGAGGCGATGAGTGGAGGAAGGTGCGTCAGGAAGTCTGGAGGGCGTCAGAAAAAAGGTCGGCCGCAAGGACTTTAGGGTCAAACTTTACGTCTTTTTGTCCGGTAGCCACTGAGTGGTGAGTGTTGGCCAGTCTAAGGCAGTACTGAGAATTAAGTCATATAGGTAAGGCGAGTTCTTCTTCCATATCTTGTATTCTAAATCGCGGTCAGCTAGTTGCCTTAGACGAAAGGTTGGAAGAACTAGCCTTCGTTGATTATCTTGTTCTCCAGCTGCTCTTCCTCCTGGGCCTGCGTATCGCTCACTACAAAAGACTAAGTCAGTTGCGAAGGGTAGAGCGAAACTCCGAAGACGAACTTACTCTCTTCTTCCCGGTCCGCCATCCTCAGCGTTCGGCAGTATCAATGACGAGGTAGCTTGTTCCACGGGGTAGACAGGGTGACCTGCACACCTCTTTGATATCTCTTTGATATCTCGTTCTGGCCCTATTGGATGGAATTTTAGTTTTGGCCGTATTGTTAGCACCTGCACCAACTTTCCTCCAGAGAAACGCGACTGCGTTTTCAAAGTTCACGCGCATGCCAAGCCCTGCTCCATTTTCCTTGGCAAAAGCATCGCCTTTTGCGAAGAATCACCATCACCAGAACATTCCAAGCAAAACCTTCTCTAGGAAAGATATTTCTGCTTTTCCAAGAGCCTCAAGCTCTGCCTCGTCTTCTGATTTTCATGGACTAGCTATTTCAATTTGAGATTCATCCCTCTCTCTGTTTTCTGCCTAGGAGTCAAACACACATCAGGCTGACCTGGACCCACCGCTACAATGGGTGTCCCTAAGTTCTTCCGATGGATGTCTGAGCGATACCCTGCGATCTCGCAGCTGATCGCTGAGAATCGAATCCCAGAATTCGACTGTCTGTATCTTGACATGAACGGCATCATCCATAATTGTACTCACAATGAGTCTGATTCCATCACCTTTCGTATGACGGAAGATAAAATGTTTATCAAGATCTTCAACTACATTGAGCATCTCTTTGGCAAGATCAAGCCTCAGAAGCTGTTCTTCATGGCTGTCGACGGGGTAGCACCCAGGGCTAAGATGAACCAGCAACGTGCTCGTCGCTTTCGCACGGCGTTGGATGCGGAGCAAGCCCGTGAAAAGGCTATCAAACAAGGCACGGAGATGCCAAAGGAGGACGCATTCGATAGCAACTGTATCACGCCGGGTACGCAGTTCATGGCAAGGCTAACTCAGCAGCTCAAATACTTTATCAACAAGAAGGTCTCTGAAGATGTTGACTGGCAAGGCGTTGAAGTTGTCTTGTCGGGCCACGAAGTACCGGGTGAAGGCGAGCACAAGATCATGGAGTATATCCGTCAAGCAAAGGCGCAACCAGGATATGATCCCAACGTGCGCCATTGCCTATACGGCTTGGATGCCGACCTCATCATGCTGGGCCTGCTCAGTCACGATCCACATTTCTGCCTTCTTCGAGAAGAGGTCACTTTCGGCCGTCAGAGCGCCAAAAAGGCCAAGGAGTTGGAGCACCAAAATTTCTACCTGATGCATTTGTGCATTGTCCGCGAGTATCTCGAGCTGGAGTTCCAGGAGTTGAAGGCTGACGGTGCTCTTGGCTTCCCTTACGACATGGAACGAATCATTGACGATTTCATTTTGATGGCTTTCTTTGTTGGGAATGACTTTTTGCCCAATCTGCCTAATCTTCATATCAATGAGGGCGCTTTGGCTCTGATGTTCCAAAAGTATAAGGAAGTCTTGCCCCGGCTGGGCGGTTATATCAACGAGTACGGAGTCATTAACCTGAAACGGTTGGAGTCATTACTTATTGAGCTTTCTGATGTTGAATATCGATTCTTCGAAGCGGAATATTCAGAGGCCAAGTGGATCAAATCGAAACAGAACGAGAACAAGGAGGATGTTGGGCCAAAAGCGGGAAAGGCAGTGACTCGTATAAGTCCCGCTCAGAAAGAGATATTCAAAGAGGTCAAGAATTATGTCAAGGCGTACAGTAATAGCGACCCAGCAACGCGAACCCCTCTCGATCTGTCGCCTGCTCTACCGGCACGAGACCGCCAATTTGTCCAACAGCTTGCCCTTGACTTGCGATTGCAATGGAAGTCAGTGGAAAACGACGACGGTGATCGATTCATGCGCTTAGAATTCCCAGCATCCCCTGGTGAAGAGGATTCAGACGATGACGATGACGACGAGGCACAGCGAGCACTAACACGAGTGCTCAAGCGATACGAGAATGCCAAGGTTGAAGAGATGACGGCAGAGCAAGCGCAGCACAACTTGCAGCAGAAATATGATCAAAAATTTCTTGAGTGGAAAGACGAGTACTACCGGGAGAAGTTCGGGTGGGGACTAGAAAACGAGAAAGGTCTGCGTGAACTTACAGAGAACTACGTTCAAGGCTTACAATGGGTCCTTTACTACTATTATCGAGGCGTTGCTTCCTGGCCCTGGTTCTATCGATACCATTACTCACCCATGATCTCGGACGTCAAGAAGGGTCTGAAGGCGAACATGGACTTTCAACTTGGACAGCCCTTCAAGCCTTTTCAGCAGCTGATGGGCGTTCTTCCTGACCGAAGCAAAAAGATCGTTCCCACTCCCTACCACGAACTCATGACGTCCCCCGACTCTCCAATCATCGACTTCTACCCAAGGACCTTTGAGCTTGACATGAATGGGAAGAAGATGGACTGGGAAGCTGTCGTCAAAATCCCATTCATTGACGAAAAGCGATTGCTGAGTGCGATGGCCACGAAGGAGCACCTGTTGAGTGAAGAGGAAAAGAGCCGCAACAATTTCGGCGTGAGTCTCAAGTTCACCTATTCCCCGGACATGGACTATACCTATCCGACATCCTTGGTCGACGTGTTCCCGGACATCCCACACTGCCATTGTGTGGAGAATATCTTCGAACTCCCTACAATGGAAGGTCTCGAACCCTATGTCGGTTTAGTTGGTGGTGTCAAGATGGGGGCTGCTGCCCTGGCAGGCTTTCCAAGTCTCAAGACTTTACCTTATACTGCTGCGCTTGGCTTCCACGCGGTCAGCGTCTTCCAGCAAGACAGCCGGCATGAAAGCATGGTTGTGACACTTTCAGACACGGAGCGACGAACGAATGTCGAGAATGCTAAGCATCTACTGAACGAGAGAGTGCATGTTGGCTACCCATTCCTACAGGAGGCAAAGGTTGTCAAAGTCTCTGACGAGCTCTTCGATTACACCATGCCCGAGACTGGGCCGCGACAAGTCAGGGTGGCCAATCACTCAGACCAGGAGATTAACGAATTTCACAAAAAGGCAGATCGTATTGAGAAATTCTACAGCAAACGACTCGGCATGCTTATCGGCGACGTTGAATCGGTGGTCCACGTAGAGATGCTCAAAGGCCTCAAGAAACTTGACGATGGATCAACCGTCAAAGAGTTCGCAGAGCTACCCGGGTTGGAGACTATTCACGCCAGTCAGCTGGTTGTCGAGAAAGTCATTAGCCAAGACGAGAGGTTCCTGGAGCAAGATGCACTGCCAATCGAAGAGGAGTTTCCGGATGGTAGCAATGCATTCTTTCTCGGTGAAATGGCATACGGCAGACCATTGAGTGTCACTGGCCACGTAAATGGGAAAGTTCGGTGCTTGATAGCCACAAGCCAAGGACCCCAAGTCGAATTTGGGCGCGAGATAGCGAGGATGGCGGAAAGACTGTCACCATACACGCCATCCTTTGCAGTAGCCAAGTCTCTGAACCTTCATCCTCTCGCTCTGTCGAAAATCACCTCATCTTTCTCTATCAGGGTGGATGATTCGAGAGTCAATCTAGGACTCAACCTCAAATTTGAAGCGAAGAAGCTGAAAGTACTGGGCTACTCTCGTCGCGGTACCACTGGTTGGGAGTTTAGCCGGCAAGCAATTGAACTAATACAGCAATACATGATCAAATTCCCGGAATTTATTGCTGCAATCCAACACAAACCACAAGGAGACATGCTCGACGCTACAGAGTACTTTCCCGGAGATGCAGTTGAAGCAAAGAAAAAGGTCAAAGAAATTCAGGCATGGCTGAAAGAGATTGAATCGAAAAATTTTGAGCGAGTGCCGCTGGAGGCTGAGCAGCTCGACTCAGAAGTCGTCAAACAGATAGAGAATGCAGCTGATGAAGTGGTCCGAACCGAACCACCGCCGGTGAACAAGAGCATTAACAGTATCCCTCGCAGCGCCTTGTTGAAGCCTTCTGACTCCCAACACCGGCTAGGTGGTCAGCGATTTGGACTGGGTGATCGTATCATCTACACGGCAGACTCTGGCAAGGTCCCGATTGCCTCCAAAGGCACTGTGGTCGGTCTCACCCAAACGAGTCGGGAGACGTGGCTGGATATTGTGTTTGACGTGTCGTTCATGAGCGGGACATCGCTTGGCGATAGGTGCTCGCCTTTCAGAGGATCGACGGTGCCAACCTGGTCAGTCCTGAACCTATCGAATCGGCAAGTCGTGGCGGTGTCCAAAGCTGCAGCAATCAGACAGTCGAAGGTGAACCATTCGTCGCCTTTGACCGTACCAGGATATGGTGCGCCTGGCATCAATGGTCAAGGACAGTTGACTGAAGCGAGAGCGCCGCCGCCTTTGCGAGGATCTTGGAGAGGCGCCGTAGCTGGACAATCACCATCGATGAGAGCAAACCCAGGCGGCAATGGCTATATGTCGAGAGGAAGAGGCCACCATAACGGCCCTGGAGGCGCTTCCGCAGCCAACCTTCCCTTCCGTCAACCAGTCAATGGCGGCCAAGGTGCGAGTCCGAATGGCTTTGTGCCGCGTGGCCGAGCAGGACTTGGTTCATCGCAAGGCTCCGCTCGAGGAGGATATACGCCGATCGATCGAGGAGACAATCAAGCTGGCGTGGTTGATAACAATCCTTACTTCAAGCCGCAAGCGCACCACAACGTTCCGCCGCCCTCAAGCTTGGAAAACGAACCTAGGGGTCGAGGTCGAGGTCGTGGCAGTGGCAGAGGCAGGTCGGAACGCGGACGCGGCACACGTGGTAGTGGTCGTGGCGATGGCCAACGTGGTCAAGGGAACGCAGTGCAATAGCAGTCAACATAATAGCGCATAGATTAGCTCAAATAGCTCAAGAAGAAGACTTTTCCGGCCAATTATACAAGCAGGGTCACCCAACAATCTGCAAGCAATGTTAATCATTGCCAAGAGGCTGGAGGCCGTCCACCTATGTGGCGCTGCACTATCCTCCTTTGTTATGCCCTCAGACTGGCGTCAGATATGCGTGAAAAGACGACTCAAACATTCAGACTTTTAGTGACCAGTAATTTTAGTCCATAACCTTCTGAGACTCAGTCTTGGCACGCTTCTCATATTTATCGGCTACTACCTCCTGCGCGTTTACTACCCTCACTAAAGCCGAGGATGTGGAAGTCGGCCGATCCAGCAGGCGAAATTCTCGGCGATCAAGACGAACTCGAAAGCCCGACCCCAAAAGCAAATGGTGAAACTGTCCTCAAGACACCAATGAAGTCTGTCAAAAGCCACAGCGAACTTAACGGCAGCCCTCCGAAGTCCAGGAGTGCCAACAAGTACGCGAAAAGAAAAAGGACAGAGGCACTCATTACAAACGAAGACCATACATTGACAGGGTTGCGGGAAGAGTTCACTGAGAGTGGACAAGACATAGAAGCCCTTGCACAAGCAGATACTCCGTCAAGGAAGAGAAGAGGTCATCTGAAGGGTTCGCAGAACAAAAGATCACCAACACCCGAAGGAGATCTTCCCCCAGAAGAACGGTATTTCTTTCAGAATCGCTCTGAACCTCCTCATACATCTAGCAATACTCTTACGTCGCTTAAACTTCTCACCTATGAGGAATATTTCGATCAAATTGAGAAGCACAAAGATCATCACGAGCTGGACCGACGGTATTCAATAAAGCTGCAGTCTCGATCCTTCTCACAGTGGAGATTTGAGCTGATGGAAAGATTTAACATTTGCCTGTATGGTTGGGGCAGCAAGAGGCAGCTCTTGACTCAATACGCTGAATGGATACATCAGAGATCTGCCACACCCCCTAAAACAGTCGTCGTCAACGGATACAACCCAACCGTCAATATACGGACTATTCTCAACACACTCACGACAGTAGTTTTTGGAGGGAAAGTCCAAGGAAGGCAAGCTACTCAACCGCTCGAAATTCTTGACTCGATCCTCTCACACCTAACCGGCCGACCGCCTGCTCAGCCAATCCTCCTTATGATCAACTCCATAGATGCTTATTCCCTCCGCCATTCCGCCACGCAATCTCTTCTTGCCACGCTTGCTGCCCACCCTCTCATCAACCTTATTTCTACGGCAGACACACCGTCCTTCCTCTTGATGTGGAATTCCTTGTTACGAGATAAATTCAATTTCGTCTTCCATGACTGCGTGACTTACGCTCCTTACGACGCCGAACTTAGCGTCGTTGATGAAGCTCATAAATTACTCGGCCACAAAGGCAGGCGAGTCGGTGGGCAAGAAGGTGTTGGCCACGTGCTCAGGAGCTTGCCAAACAATGGGCGGCTCGTGTATCGCGTCCTGCTTACTCAGATACTCTCCGTAGAGCGGGATGGAGAAGAAGGCCACCACACAGCAATGACAACCATTCATCAAAAGGAAGGAGAAGTTGGGATCGAGTACCAGGTGCTGTATCAGAAGGTTTTAGGAGAAATCATTGGATTGTCGGAGATGAATTTTCGGATCTTACTGAAGGAGTTCTATGATCATCAGATGATTGTGAGCAGAAGAAATAAGACTGGAACAGAGATTCTGTGCGTGCCACTTGCCAGAGAAGTGATGGGGAGTGTCCTGGAAGATCTTCTGAGCAAATGAAAATGCCATTGACCAACATGTTAATGGTACATTTCAGGTGGACAACAATCTTGACCAACACTGTTCCTACTAATACCCACCGCCTGCACGGATGCCTCAGGGCTGACTGGTCGGAAGTGATCGCCGGAACTCAATTCTCAGGGTCGCGAAGAAGCCTGAGTTGTGGCTGAAACTGTCCCATAACGGCAAGACACGATAATTGTCCTTTCGGAGGCCATTCCTACGCCTTAATCGGCGTCTCGGTGAGTAAGGACCGATGCGCCTTGGTGGCATCGCAGAGCGTGGTCAAGCCCTCTCTGATGGACAGGGTTGGAATTCCGTGGTCCAATCAAACCGTACCGACCGGAGAAAGGAGGGCTTTTCTGTGCTCTGTAATCTGCTACTCACATGTGGACATCGATGTGCGAGTGCCCGTAGGAGCGAAACATAAGCGTCAGTTAACAGATTGTCCTGTTACTGACCTAGTCAGTCTACAGCTTATCAATACCTGTTTGTTATACCGGCCTGGCCTATTAGTCAGCTGGCCAACTCGTCGTCCAACTGGTTGCAGGGGTATATATCCTGGTAAATGACTGCTGCAACCCCTTGCAGCTACTTACCTTTGTAACCACTCCATCAAGAGCCTCACGTAGTAATGTTTCAAATACCTGGTCTTCTAACCTCAACATGATCGATTCACCTATCTCTAAGTATTGCGTATATCACAGATTTGGAGTTCGGTGTACCATACGCTGTGACCGACGCACTGGCGAGTATCCCAATTAAGCTATCAGCTCAGTCTAGACCCAGGTTGCTATCATGAACGTGCCCGAGCATGAGGAAGAGGAAGAGGAGCTGGAAGAAGAGCTAGAAGAGCAGCTCTGATGACGCCTTACTGGCCCACTTCGGTCCCCTTTTTTTAGCAGATAGACCCTGGCCCTTTGATTAATGTATCTCCAAATTTAGTTCTGTTACTCTCACCATCATGATGGCGGTAGCATGAACGCCCGAGTCTGTGAATGAAGGTTTCCCTTCCTCGGGGTCCTTCAGTCCTTGGAGCTTTCCTCAAACCTTGCCGAGTCCCAGCAAAATTGGGCCCAGGTAGGAGTGCCAGACAAGCGGCAAGCCTTAGTCATGTGACTATCTTTAGGTAGAATTTCCGTGCGCCTACACAGCCTTAACAACATTCTGAATAATCACTACTTGTTCACTCTGTTCGGGTTCCTAGAATGTTTACCTATTGGCCGGACTATTGCTTAATGGGGCAGGCCGAAGCCCAATCAGTGTAGTCTTACTGGGCTGCTGGCTGCCCGCCTGAGCAGCAGGTGGATTGGCTAAGCAACTGACCACGATCTGTTAGTTTAACAGCCACCAGGCGGAACAGTTGCCAGGCCTGATTGGAAGGAGCACTGGCGTCAAAGTCTTTGGACGTCACTCTTTAGCACGACCCGGAGTATTCATCGAAAATTTTCCTTCACACATGATCAGCTGGGATGGGCAGCGACAACGGAATGTCCAGCCTAGGATTGCCAGCACACTCGGGGCACCTGACCTAGGCTCCCTGGGCCTCGCCAACCCCGCTTCTATCAATCGTGGATGCTTCGCGCTTCAAAGGCGCCCGCAGCCAATTGCCCACCCTCCCTGCCGAACGTCCGTTTCAGACTCCACACCACCTCTTCCTGCGTCCAATGCACATGCGAGTCATCTGCTAATACCCTGGCCGCTTGCTTCTTAATTCCTCAGGTAGGGCCACCTATTTTCTCCCCAGCGGGACTGCCTGATTTGAAGTGCTGGAGATCCCGCTTGCGGTGCCTGAAAAGACCTGGCATCTGCTCCTCCTCTTTCTCCCGCAACCAATCTTTCGGAGATCCCCTTCCTTTCACATTATTCCCCACGCTAACTGAGCCTTTCTCTTGGCCACCGTGATAGGCCACTCTGCCTACTACGTCGTACTTTGACAGACTGATATTGATCAGACACTTTTTCAGCTTACTCTATTCTGTGCCTCTTCCTTTCCATGACGACGTCAGTTCTGGTGTGTGATTGATGCTTCCCTAATGCACACAACCATTTCCATCCAGCTTCCCGTGTTAGGTTACGTGGTGGCATTGCAATTTGTGCGCTAACCTTTCTACTTCTTGCAGTTACCCCACGCCCCTACATGGCAACCGTGTCCGCACTTCCAAGTTTCTCCGAGTCTTGAAGTAACAAACTTTAACCACTCCTCGCTGGCCCCAATCGTGGGCGCGGAACCGATGCAAATTCTATACGTCTGCCGTTTGTCTCCCAATCATGTGCCATATTCAAAATGCGTTCCTGCCTGCCCTCATCTCCGCCCCGAGAAAGCCCTGCGATGGGAGAGCACCTTTTCCAGCCCACCTGCAGCAGGACAGATGTAGAACTTCCCTTTTTAGCTACCATTCATTCTCGTACAAGCCTCTTCTATTTCGTTCTATCACACGCTGTGACTGAGAAATGACGCAGAGGGATCTTGATACGTGAAATCCTTGGAACGTTGCTTTGGAACCTTTTCTCTATTTTACCAAGGTTCGGTCCGCTCTTGCTCCGTCTCTTTGTGTATCTATTGTCAAACACCCTTGTTCTCCTGCCCTTTTTATCACACCAAGCAGGATACGTCTCTTCTACAGCAGAAAACCAGAACAGACCCTAGTTGAAAGATTGTTCATGAGCTGGGTCCAATGTATTGCACCGGCCTTGCATTATGAGACGTAGCAACTTGACATTCTATCGACCACCTAGCCCAACCATTGGCAACGTTCCATTCTACCAAAGACATAACGTATCCGCTCCAGCACTCTTTTGTCTCAAAGATGTTTGAATGAAAGTTGCTCCGTCAATTCCCACTCTTGTGAAACGTTAGAGCTGCTGTCCTCGTCTCATCACACCCCCCACAGCTCAGCGTGTTAAGGAAAGGAAGCTGTCATCCGTAGGTCCATGCATCATCGCTACGCTATATCCGCAGCTGACGGACTTGGTGCGGTGCGCACGCTGCATTCCTATTCTACAAGTAGACAGACGCGATGTCCGACTCTATGAACATCATCACGGCGCAGATATCATTCCTGGTAAGAAAATTTCAGCGGAAGCTTCAAGGCGATTCTTGATTTGACTATACCTGCAAGCCAATCTATTCTTCACGTTTGCGGTTCGCGCTCAGCCAACTTCATCTGAAACTAAGCCCTATCCAGACTTTGCATTCTTATGCTGACCATGGAGTGCAAATTTCAGGACAGCAAGTTGTCTCTTATCCACATCCCGATTAATCATTACTCTTTCTTCCTCCATCCAATCTTGCGCCTCCTATTCGGCGAAGACCATGACGAGGACGCTGCCAAAATCCCTTGGACCGACCGACACAGGTTCCTCAACGTCTCCATCACGCCCGTTGAGTGCTCGGTATTCTGTTCAAGGGAGCTCGCAGATCGGTTCTTCCGTCCATTAGCCGAGATTTTCAACAGCTTCAGCCGCTCCAAGCGGAACGGCCACGCGAAGGATGAAGTCGTCGAGATCAACCCTGAAGATTTCGTCGTCGTGCGGGTAGACGGCGGGGGCATCGAAGCCGGGCAACGCGTCCTCGAGCTCACGTCTCCACTAGCATTGGCTGGCATGTATGCATCATCATCTACCCCCTACAACCCCAATTCCGCCTGTGCGAACTGACTAAAATGCCAATACAGATCGATCTTCTTCGTAACAACGTACTTCTCCGACTACATCCTCGTCCCCTCTCGTGCCCGCCACACCGTAACCAAAGCCCTCCAGCAGCGCGGCTTCATCTTCTCTAAATCCGCCGACGCATTCGTCAGCCAGCTGTCACGCTCCTCACCCACGCTCACGCACACGCCCCAGCAGTCTACTGGATCGAGCTTTGAGTTCTCCACAGGAGCATCACCACCACCACCGAAGACGCCACCAGCGCAGTCTGTCCCCGAACTGCAGACACGCACATTCGCTCGCCTGCGGAAGAGCAACATCGTGCCGGCCGTGGATCGCAGCATCCGGCTCGTAACTTGTGCAGGGCACAAGGACAGCCAGTCCGACGGCAGATTCGAGGCACAGTTGAGAGATGACTTGTTGCAAGTTTTGCTCTCGACAAGTCCAGCCCCTAGTCTACCGCCCCCTTCAACCTTCCGCCTGCGCCCACCGCCAGGCCTAGGCATCGCTCACCGCCAAGAAGAGGATCCCGCCCCGGCAACGCCAGATTTCTCCACCCGCTTCCTCTCCCTCACCCTTACAGACACCGAACCCATCAGCGTCCTGCTCGAGCACAGACTGCTCCCCCGGCTAGGGAGAAGTCTGCTCGGCTCCCGAGGCGACGAGGATGTGCTGGTGCCCATTACCCTGGATCTGAGGGAGCTGCCTCTCGAGGCGAGCGGGATCGTGTGCGGTGTTGCCGGTAGGTTGGCGCAGGGGACCAAGAAGCAAGGGTTTGGCCAGGGCAGTCCGGTTGAGGGTCCTGGCGAAAGAGAGAAAAGTAGTGGTGGTGGAGGAGGAGGAGATGCGGATCCTGACGGAGGAGGAACAGAGATTAGCTTTCTCAGTACGGCGAGGGCGGGGACGGTCATTGTCAAAGAGAGTGAATTGGACAGGGCGTTGAGGGCGTTGGAGGAGGGTGCTGAGGTGGAGAGGGAGCGGTAGGGCTAAGGGGACATTATACGGGCGTGAAAGATGCGTGGCGTGGTGGGTGCATGGCAAGCGGCCGGAGGGGAGACCCAAAAAATTACGGCCGTCATCATTTACTTCGGCCCACTTGTAACAATTTTGACAGCTTCATGACCAGAATACGGGGGCCTCATGAAGCACGCCTAGAGATTGAGATTGTCTTCAGTGGAACTTTGTTTTTGGCTTCATTGCATGCAAGCACATGGCCTTTGGCATATTTTACATACACCTACGTATCTTTTAGCTTAATCGAGACCAATCCACTCTGCTTCACTATCAGCGTCCTCGTGCCCGTCATTTCCATCCGTAAGCATACGATCTTCAGTAAGCTCATAATCATCCGCATTAACGTTTCCGTGTCCGTTCATTAATGAGTCGCCAGTAGCTGTACTTGGGCTCTGGCATAAAAAGTCGATTTCGTAAATATTCCTCTCGGCCAGCTTCCTCGCCGCACGTCCCACGCCGTCAACACCCCTCGTTAGAGCTCTCAACTCGCTGGCGTACTCGCCCTGGTGCTCTTTGATATATCTTCCATGCAGCGTCAGCACCGAAGACAGGAAGCGTAGATTGAACTCCAGATGCGGACTTGGAACGCCCTCGGGTCGATGGTGGCTTCCAGGACCAGTCGTCACAGTCAAGGTATTCGAGGGGCCATCGCCGGTCATTTCTTGTGCGATAAACCGTAATAATTGCTTCAAGTATACACGCGGCAGATCTTTGACGAGGAGGGGGATGGAGGGGTATGGTACAGATTCGTAGGATTTACGTATTAGGCTGTGATCCGCGAGCCGAAATGACATGATCAGCGCTTTGAGGTACTCGGGTTCCTGCTGCGCTAGGATGGCACGGATATTCTGCGGTGTGACGTCCATGTCGAGATCGAATGGGTCAAAGGTGTCTGTGTAGCTGTTGTCGAGGTCATAGATTAGAAGCCCTTCTGTCGTGGCCGCGCAGAAGGAGCGGCCTGTCGGTGCGAATTGGAGGCCTGTAACGCGGACGGTAGGACGCTGGAGAGTACGCCCTGCGGCATCTTTGGTACCACGCTTTGCCCCGGGGAGGGAGCGGTCAATGCGGTCTTCGAGGTCAGAGGGGTCAGAAGTATCCGCATCGAGCATGTCGCGTGGGAGGCCGTTGGAAAGGATGGCAGAGCTGTTGAGGAACTCTTGCGTCCCGTCTAGGGAGAGATTGACAGAGATGGTGAATTTCTTGATGAGGGTCAGAGTCGAGATAGCATAGAGGCAGATGTATTTGGAGTTGCCGCCGGCAAGAAGGCAGGTGCCATCGGCCGAGTATGTTATGGTGGTGAATGATTTTGTGGATGGGTCAGAGGCGGCGGTGCGGCGGGAGGTGAGAGTGCGGCCACCAGAGACGTCTCGAGAAGAGAGGGTGGAGATCGCAGTTGAGGTGGAGATGGAGAAGAACGTTAGGCTACCATCGAGAGTGGAGGCGCAGAGTTGGGTGGAGTCAGGGGAGATGGCTATGGAAAGTATATCGGAGGTTAATGGGAGTGGCTCAGACGTCGGTGTGCGGGCAAATATTGACCAGAGGCGGATGGTATGATCCCAGGAGCCCGAGGCGAGCGTTACACCGTCGGGAGTGAAGGCGAGCGTGGAGATGGGGCCTTCATGACCTGCTAGTTGATCGAGCAGTTGGCCAGTTTGCACGGACCAGATGTGGATGTCGAAGGAGTCGAGAGAGGATGCACAGACGATTTCGGCGGACGGGTCGATGGCGAGGGAGGAGAAGGAGAGACGAGTGGGCGCGGTAAAGGTGCGGAAGTTTCGGTAGCGAAGCATGTCCCAAGCCCGGACGGAGCCATCAAGGGAGGATGTGAAGAGGATGTTGCCTCTTTTGGAATATTGGGACGCAGTCACAGCAGAGCTGTGTTCAGTGAAGGTAGCAATGTGAAAGCCGGAATTGACATCCCAGATTTTGATGTTGCCATCTCCAGAGCCTGTAATGATCCGATCAGATTTCGGTGAATAGGAAAGAGCCGTCATGGAATCGGAGTGGTTTGATTGCTTGAGGATGTGTGACTCTGAGGCGTGTTCCCAAACAAGGAGTTGTCCTGCCTTGGAGGAGCCGAAGGCTAGCCACTCTCCTGTCTTGTTTATGGTGACGGTCGAAATAGGTGAGGAGGCTATTGAAAGGGTGTGAATGTTCGCGAATGAAGGTAGCTCGTAGATGGAAAAGACACCATTTGAGAAGCAGACTGTCAACAGATTGGTAGAAGGATGAAAGCAAGCGCATTTCAGCTTTGCATTCGACTGCATAAAGTACTCTCTCTTGACAATTCTCCATCTCTCTTCCAAAGTATCAGGCACGGCTTCGCCTTCAGCGTCATTGCCAAGTGGTCTCTGCACATACTGCCACTCGAAAAGAGCGCCGTCTCTGCTGACTGTGTAGATCGATTCTTGATTCGCTGAGAACCATGCATTCCTGACACTTTCTCTATGCCCAGACAGCACTGTCGGCTCGAACCCTTCCTCGGGATTCAAGCTCCATATTCTGGCAGTCAGATCCTTTGATGCGCTCACAAAGAAGCGAGAGTCGCCCGACCATTGTAGATTGTGTACATCCTCGTGATGGCCTCCGTACTCTCTATGCAGCACGAACGGTGCGAATTCCAGCTCTCCATCCACGCCGGTTCCAGGTGTTGACGGTGTTCGCCATGCCTGTATCTTCCTTCCTAGGCCAACGATGAAGTGATCTCCGTTTGGGGAGAACGCAAGCGCAGTAACATGCGACTTTAGGGAGAAGCGGTAGATTGATACCCGTCTCGGGAAAATGGTAAGCACGGCTTGTCCATCTTCATCAACAGAGAGTAAAAGGTTTCCCTGCGGGTTGAGGTCGATGCAGACGATGTTCTTTCTGTGGGCAAAAGGCAGTGTATAGCTCGTGTTTCTGCGCCGAACGTCAATATGATACAACTGAGATGTTCGAGATAGAAACACACTTTGTTAAGTTGAAGACTGATACCCGGTTGCCCACTGGCGATAACAGCGAATTGCCATCTGGAGTGAAGACGAGGCTACCTTGCCCGTAGACGGTGCCGAGCAAGTTTGAAAACTGAGAAAGTCAGAACGCATGCATAGCAGTACAGAGGGGGCAATGCACACCTTGAAATCGGTCTTCATCCTCGCAATTGCTCATGTTCAGATTTGTGTCATTTTGAAGCCTTTCAACCTTCGCATTACAAAAAATTGTCGGCGAATCGAGACAGATGTCCCCGACCGCCGGAGCTAAGAGCTTAGCGCGCTTTTGAGCTTTCTGGGGAATTTTTGGGGGGCTTGTTCAGGGGAATTTTTGGCAAGGAGCCCCTAACTTCAAAGAGATCTATCTTTGACGGGCACGCTTCACCATCACCCCATCTTCATCCTACTGCGTCTTTTGTGTCACTCGTTGTCGCCTTTACTTCCTCTTGATACGGAGCAAAGATGGCGCCTGCAACGCTCGAATCAGCCTCGCCAATTGGCATTGCCAATGTAAGTCTCAGCTGTTCTTGTTCACCCACGACTTCTCAATGCTGATGAATTGGTCCCAGCTTCCAAACCAGCGGTACGCTTCCAACAAGCAACGCGAGTGGATTCATGGAGGATGCTAACATCTCTCACAGACACAAGATTGTCGCAAAACGAGGAGCGGCGTTTACTATTATGGTGGGTTGCTATTCAAATCTACCGCAATCAGGCAAGTTGATGCTGAAAAAATATCCAGGTTGCAGGCGAGTCAGGCTTAGGAAAGACCACCTTCATCAACACTCTCTTCTCTACAACAATCAAGAACTACGCCGATCACAAGCGACGACATGCCAAGCAGGTCGACAAGACCGTTGAGATTGAAATCACAAAGGCAGAGCTGGAGGAGAAGTTCTTCAAAGGTATACCACACCAATTCAATTACAATGCGATGTTCGTCTGACAATCCTAGTTCGCCTGACTGTCATTGATACACCTGGCTTCGGCGATTATGTCAACAACCGAGATTCATGGATGCCAATTATCGAATTTCTGGACGACCAGCACGAGTCGTACATGTTGCAAGAACAGCAGCCACGTCGTGGAGACAAGATTGACCTCCGAGTACATGCCTGCCTCTACTTCATCCGCCCTACCGGCCATACCTTGAAGCCACTCGACATTGAGGTCATGAAGCGCCTCTCCTCCCGCGTGAACCTCATACCTGTCGTGGCAAAGGCCGACACGTTGTCTCCCCAGGATCTTGTTCGCTTCAAGCACCGTATCAGGAACGTCATCGAGGCACAAGGAATCAAGATCTACCAGCCACCTATTGAGGAAGATGATGAAGCCGCGGCGACACATGCTCGTTCCCTGATGGCTGCGATGCCTTTCTCGGTCATCGGTAGCGAGAAAGACGTCAAGACTCCTGATGGCCGCATCGTTAAGGGTCGCCAATATTCATGGGGTGTTGCCGAGGTCGAGAACGAAGACCACTGTGACTTCAAGAAGCTGCGGTCAATTCTCATCCGCACGCATATGCTGGATCTCATCCACACTACGGAAGAGTCGCACTACGAGGCATACAGGGCACAGCAGATGGAGACAAGGAAGTTCGGCGAAGCCCGACCACGGAAGTTGGACAACCCTAAATTCAAGGAGGAAGAAGAGCAGCTGCGAAAGAGATTCACCGAGCAAGTCAAGGTCGAAGAGCAGAGATTCAGACAATGGGAGCAGAAGTTGATTGGAGAGCGAGACCGACTCAACAAGGATCTGGAATCGACCCATGCCGCTATCAAGCAGCTCGAGCAAGAATTGGAGGCGATGCAAGGAAGCGCTGTACGAAGCC
>Ga0335072_10004216_pt1 | contig 21457 bp, 12 predicted proteins | sample Lox_Sample_21_FD_206725 | JGI IMG/M metagenome (GOLD analysis project Ga0335072, IMG submission 206725) | Soil microbial communities from Loxahatchee National Wildlife Refuge, Florida, United States - Lox_Sample_2.1 | ecosystem: Environmental > Terrestrial > Soil > Wetlands | place: USA...
AGGACAGGACCCATTTAACATCGCCGTTCGTCATGGCCAGCGTGATATTGTCGAGCACTTGGCGACATCTTCAGGGCTGGAAAGTGCAGATGAAGGGTCACTGATAGCCGCCGTCTCGATGAGCCATAAGAAGATGGCGTCTTACTTATTGGAACAGAATCCGCAGCTGTCGATAACTAAGGGTGTTATTGAAGTTGCGGTAGAGAATGCTGACTTTGACACCGTGGAATTCCTCATCAAAAAGACTGATAGAGTCGAAGTTACAACCGAGCTCATCAATAGTGCTGCCCGGAACGAGTTGAGTGGGAAGCAGATTATTGATGTTCTTCTTAATCTGGGCCAAGATGTACCCATTGTGGACCGCACAATCGAGTCGGCGTGCGCGAATCGCAGACATGGTTTCGCCATCTTTGAGAGCCTACTGCCACGGAGCGGCGACAGCTCTATCACAGAGGAGGCCGTCGAAATTGCCGCATCCAACGACAAATGCGGACTTGCGCTGCTCAATGCTCTTTTCCACAGAGCAAGCCACCTTGAGGTGACTACAGCCATGATCGAAGCCGCCTGCGTGAATTCGACGTTGGAGCCATTACGGTTCCTATTGAGCAGAAATGAAGCTGCCTCCATCTCTTATGGTAGTCTACAGAAGGCAGCTTGTAACCAAGAAGTCGGAGATCAAATGCTGGTGCTTCTGCTCAAAAAATGCAAGACCACTCTCCTTGACGAACCGCTTCTTCTATTAGCTATGGGAAACAGGAAGCTTGGTGTGGAGCTATCTAAGTTGCTCTTGGCCAAGGCCGGCGGAACAACCTTGACTCTCACTAAGGATATCCTCGAAGCAGCCGCAGAAAACAAGCACCTTGGAGAAACGCTGATTCAAGAGTTTCTCAAGGACTCTAAAGGATGGAAGCTTCACCCAGATGTAGCAACAGCGGCGGCGCGGAACGAATACAGCCCCGTAGTGGTTTTGAGCTTCCTTTTGAAAGCAGATGAGCACCTCGAAATTACTATGGATACAATCATTGCTGCCGCTAAGAATCCGCAGTACGCTCTGGAGCTGCTAGATTTCATTCTTTCACATGACCCAAATATCAAGATCACTTCAGCCATCATTGAGGCTGTAGCTGCAAATGAGCAAAGCGGCTTCGATGTCATACAATTCCTTTGGCGTCTTGGACCATTTCCCATCACACCAGCCGTCATTGAGGCTGCAGCTTCAAATGAGCAAAGCGGCTTCGATGTCATACAATTCCTTTGGCATCTCGGACCATTTCCCATCACACCGGCCGCTTTCGAGGCTGCGGCGGGGAACGGATTGTGCGGAGACAAGATCCTCGGCATTTGGCTTAGAAACCAATTACCGGATATTCCCCCTGTGGCAGTCGAGGCTGCAATGCGGAATTCCTTGCTTGGACCAGAAATCCTAAGGCTTCTCTTACGAACTGGCAAAATAGAGATCAGCTCGAAGGCTATCGAATACGCATCAGCAAACTATACATATGGCCCAGCGCTTATCAAAACTATCATCGGGCATCAAAATACCATAGAGGTGACCGACGAGCTTCTCGCGACGGCTGTTAGCAATTTAACAACAGGGCCAGAAGTGCTCGAGATTCTGCTAAGTCGTGTGGGGTCAGCTCGGGTCACCCCCGTTGTGATCGAAACTTCTGCTGCATCGAGGTGGAACTTAGAGGCTATTACAACTCTGCTCAACGCAGCAGAGCCTGCTTCTGTTACGTCCGAAGCAGTTCAGTATGCATTGAGAAGTTGTGATAACGTAATAGCAATGGTTAAGTGCTTCCTCGGGAAGAATCCCAACGTTTTCCTCGCGCCAGAAGTTCTCGAAGCCATTGTCGAATGGATCGACGAGGCCGATGCCTTGGTCGAGTTCTTCAACCTTTTGGAGACATGTGGTAAAGACGTCCAGGTCAGCGAGATGATGATCAAAGGAGCCACCCAAAAGTCTGCGATGCCAGTACTATTAACTTTAGCAGGGCATTGTGATAGAAGGCGGGAGGCCATGCCCATTACCCAGGAAGTCATCGAAGCATCTCTCAGGGGAAGGGGTAGTGAAGCGCCTGCTATACTTGAGTACCTCCTCAAAAAGCTGCTGGACCGCGGCGAAACAATACAGGTCGAGGAGAACACGGTCTTAATCGCTGTAAGCACTTCCTGGGCTGACAAGGCTCTGAAAATGTTGTCGGAACTTAATGGCGGTGCAATCCCTACAAGCCCTAAAGTCATCGACCGGGCTGTGGTAAACCCACAGCTTAGCAACTCTATCATCGAAAACCTTTTGGGAATTGAACTTAGACGGCTTAAGGAACTCCGCAGCAACGAAGCCGCCATCGTGACCTTTATCAAAGAGTCAAATTCTGCCAGGGCTCTGAAGAAATGGCTTTTAGCCCTCGAACAACCCGTGCAGGTCAATGAAAATATTATGAAGGCCGCCGCTGGGAGCTCTGAGGAAGTTATGACCACGATTTTGGATATACTTCGGATCCAGGGCCAGGAGAGTCTGATTCCATCCCTGATATCACCAGAAGTCGTTCAAGCTGCCACATCGGAGACGGAGATGCTAAACTTGCTTCAGAGAACAATGCGCGAGTACGGCCAGCTGATGCCTATCACGTCAGGAGTGATGGCGAGGTGCGCACGTTTGGGGAGCTGGTGCTTCGAGTGTCTGTCTAGAATTTTGCGGCAACAAGGTCAAGAGAGCGGGCTTCCGGAGCTAGTTACAGAAGAAGTAGTTCTCGAGGCAGTCAGGTCCCCCGGTGCCGTGCGAACCCTCACACTCTTGAAAGATGCTCTAGGGGATGAAAGGTTTTGTAGCTTCTTATCCGAGTCGCATCTAATGACTGCAGCAGGTGCAACGAACGATGATTGCATCAACTTTTTGTATCCTTTGGTGTCTTCTGTACAACCAAAGCAGTACTATGAAGACATCTCCGCACTCAATAGTGCAGCTTGGAATATTAGGCCAGCGCATCTGCGGAAACACCTTGAAAGAAAGGTCTTTCCAAATGCAAAGTTCCCCGGTGGGCGCTCACCTTTGGGCGCTGCTACCGGTTTTGGAGAGCTAGTTACAGTCCATCTCATGCTCAAGTATCCAGAAGTCGATCCGAATTCAACAGATGACGATGGGCGCACACCCTTATCCATCGCTGCATCTCGTGGGCGAACTCTTTTTGTGAAAGCTCTCTTGAACCGTGGAGTGGACAGGTCCATAAAAGACAAAGATGACAAGACTGCAGAAGACAGAGCTATGGAGGCAGGGAACTACATGATAGCTAGGCTGATAAGGGATTTTGGAACTGTTGTCCAGCCAGAAGAGATCGCCAAGGAGGATGAGCCACCAGTGGCTGGGATGGAAAGGCTTTCACTGCGGAAGTCGATGACTCTCTAAGTAGATATGTCCTAGTACTACTGAAGGGATGGCGAGCGGGGTGTACTGTCAAAGTGTGCGACAGTCGACATGGGGCTTAGAGTGTTAGGGAACTGCCGAAGGCATTCCCTCTCCTAGCTAGAGCTCTTCGTCCATCAGCTTCGGCTCCTGAACATTCTTGTCCATTTACGTTGCTCACGGGTGGATGAGTCGCTGCAGAAGACATCATCAGCGATGTGTTGGACACAGAGAGAAACATAAGTCGAAGCCTATGTTACAGGAACAAGAAGCGCCACTCAGCCGAGGCTTTCAGCCGCGTAATTGTGGAGAAGTTGGGGGCATGACGATCATCTTGCCATTGATGCGTGACTTGCCTTTGTGAAATTCCGGCTTTCTTTTTCCTCTCATGCACTGCATTCACAGCGGGCCTTCCTCTGCAGGGCCGTGGAGATCGAGGCATCAACCCATTTATGATCCCTTCTGCACAAACTCGGTCTCCGTTTCGTACAATGGCAGACCGTGTACAGAAGCTCCACATCGAGCTTGTTGGTGCAGGGTTGGGCAGTCTCACAGCTGCCATAGCTATTGCTTGAGCCAGTGCAAAGGTAACAGTCCTCGAAGCAGCCGCGGAATTAGGTGAAATCGGAGCTGGCATCCAAATGACACCCAATGTCTCCCGTTTCCTAATCAAGTGAGGTTGTCAGCGACATCATTGGAGACAACCTGGTTCAGTGCGACAATGTGAACATACGACAGGCTGATGGCAAGAGTATTGCGTACACCGACTTCAAGAAACCGTTAGAGGCTATGGGTACCCATGGTATGGTGAGGATCTTGCATGGAATCGGACTATGGCTGACGGCCTATCTGTAGGTGGGTGGTTCATCATCACCATCTTCACACTGGTCTAGCAGAATGCGCTCGCCAGGGTGGTGCTGAGCTTGTTATTGACGCTAGGGTTACGTTTATTGACCACCCAAGCAATTCAGTTAAGTGATCACAGAGAAGGGTGTGGAGTACGAGTTTGGCCTCCTCATGGAGCTCCGATGGCCTAAAATCGATTGCCCGCAAATCTTTGTTCCCCACCGTCAAACGTCGAGCTCCAACGAAGAATGCTGCTTACAGAGGTATCATTCCCTATGAAGAAGTCTTTGCCAAAGTCTCGGAAGCGAAGGGCTTGTTGGGCAACGCGACCGACGCATGGAGATCTCCTGGGGGCTATTGTGTAAGTAATTGCATATCGTTGCCATATTTTTGTCTTCGTTCACTAATTATCGATATCACAGGCACACCCGACCAGCGCCAGCAAATACTCCCACCCCGCCCTGTCGCACCACAGACCCAACTATGTGGGAAGATGCCCAGGAAGTGGACATGAACGAGTTTCGAGACTTTACAAAGACTACGACCCTATCATCAAGAAAGCTATCGATCCGGTGCCTTCGAGCTTACATTGGTAGCCACTGGGCCATCGGAAAGCTGGTCGAGCCCGGCTAAGAACTTGGTATTGATGGGAGACGCAGGTCACTCAATAGTCAATCACATGGCTCAAGGCGCAGCAACACCTATGGAAGACGGCGTGTTACTGGGTTGCGTCATTTTGGAGGTTGTTCGAGGTGTGATTACTATACCAGAAGCTGTCTCAATCTACGAAAGACTCGGATGCCGAGGGTAGGGATCAAACAGCAAGCCTCTTTCATGGCAGGTGCAATTTATATGTGCTCCGCTGATAACGCTGTTTGCCAATATCTGCAGAACCAAGGAAATGTAGATTCCAACACGAAGGTTGCGAAATGGGTGCGTGATAAGTGGTGGGGCTGGCCACCGCTTGAGGGTAGGGCTAATACGACTCTAGCCAAGGCAAAGCTTTGAGTGTCCCATCTTTGCCATTCGCATTCGCTCAGAGACATCTGCTTGGAATTTCTTAGATTGCGACGATACTTGATTTGGAAGCCACGAGAGGAGATGTTCCCCTAAACCCTAGCAAGAGTCTGCAAGTAGTGATTTCCCTTCCCCCCTTTCATCCAATTTCGCAGACCCAACGTTTCGGCACCCGAGAAGCGTGTCCGAAGACTCTGCTCCTCCAAACCACATGCCCAAAAGAATCCGCGTTACACTACCTGACTCAGCACCGTCACAGCCGGTATGCCCAACAGCGGAAGTAAGGGCAGATAGACTCCCTTCATCCAAAACACCAGCCCAAACGTGATTTGGGACGTAGCAAACCACGCTAGCAGCGCCTTGTCGTATCCTGTCGTCAGGCCATGTTTTGCCCATTTCAGCTGCAACAGTGCTTTGTAGAAGAGGAACAAACGTCATTAGCTTGTACGATCTTGTGCCATAATGGTAGATCAATGTTGGAAAGGGGGCATACCTGTGCTGACGCACGCGGTCGAGAACAGCAGGAAGCACATCCTCGCGACAAACGCAGTCGCACTGTCCGGCCCGAGTGCAGCGTTCAGGCGCGGAAATAGCTTCGAGTAGCCGAGCTGGGTGTGCTTGTAGACTGTGAAGGCGTTGAGCGCTACTCCCACGTACAGCAGGTTGCGCCTAGTTGAAGAAGTGGAGGAGGAGGACATAATTCACCGTAAAGGCTTCCTCAACCGAAACGGTTAGTTAAGCACCGTAAGGCTAGATAGTGAGGTCTACTGAAGAGCACTGTCTCTCATAGTGTGGACTTTTACTCTTACTTATGCTTTTCGCTTTTGCAGACCTAGAGTCATCAAGAATCAAGGATACCTGATTCAAGCTTGGCACAGCGGAAGGTTTCGGGGGTTGTTTCTCTGGCCCACGAGACCTGTCCTCCTCCCGAACCTCCCGACGTGTGCGGGAAATTACGAATACGTCAAGAAACAGGGCTTTTGGGGGGGGAGGGAAGAAATCGAAGCAATTTGCCTTTATTCGAGGACTCGATTTCCGATTGCTGCCGGCGAGAGCCAAAATAGCAGTGAAGTCCAAGGACGTAAGAATGAACCGGAGAATGTGTCGCCAGCAGAGAGAAGAACAGATTCTATTTGACCACTGGCTACCTGAGATTTTGTTCCAGCAACTATTACATGGCTGGTAAGTTCCACTCCTCCAAGTAACGAGTCGCAACGATGAATCTTGACCTTCTATACTTCATTGGTACTTGCAGCATCCAGCCCATATTCCGCCGCAATCTTATCGCCAGCCGTCGCACCAACATAGTACGCCGTGGTTTGGGTATGGTTGCTGCCAGAGATGTCTTAAGTCAGCTGCGAAGTCTTTTGAAAGGAACGTCGAAGTTTTGGTCTCTAGAGGGACACGAGGACACGGAGACGTACTTTGGTACAATAGGCAAGATAGACATATCAGCAACTCTCAACGAATTGACACCAAAGACTTTCAGGTCATGGTCAACACACGTCTTTGGGTCACCAGGCGTGCCCATCTTCACCGTGCCGGCCATGTGCCAGGTGGATGAAGCGTTATCGCGCCAAAATTCCTACAAAAGGTCAGTGAGTTCCCACAATTCCCGAAGATCTAGCGACGATTAAGTCTCCTAAGCCAAGTGATGCAGGTACGTACTAGGATGTCCTCGTCTGACTTCGACTTTGGGGAATCAACGACGCCAATGGTGTCCCTCGCAAAAGCTGGCGATTCCATTATCTCCAACGCTTGCCGCGTGCCCTCAATTGCCACTCTGTGATCGAAGGGGTGAGATAAAATGTTCGGATTCATGACAGGCGGGTCGCTAGGATCAGCTGATTGAAGTGTGACCTCCCCACGAGATTGACCATTGAAAAGAAAGACATAGAGCGGTAACGAAGCTTCGCTGTTCGTCGGGTCAATGAAATCACGAATGTCCGCTGCTCCCTGTGAAATTCGTCAGCGGTGGCTTGAATTCTTCCTCAAAGTGCCTTAACTTACGGTGAGAATCTCGAACGACGGGACCGTCGGTGCCATTAAATGGCGCTGCTCCTCTGAAGGTAGACTCTTAAATTCCGGACTGTCGTAGATTCGCTGACTCTTCATAAAACCTATCGCCATGCTGACTCCATACTCTGCCAATGGACCAGTCTGGTCCTTTTCCCATTGTACTCGTGCTGCAGCGACAGCTTCGGGGTTTGTATAGAAAGCTGGACGATCGCTCATGGAAGGCTTAAGGCGAAACACCATGTTAATGTGAATGTGATCTCGAAGCCCACGCCCAACAAAAGGGAGCTCATGGAGAAGAGGTATCTGATGTCTCTGTAGTTCTTCTGACGGTCCGATGCCAGATAGCATAAGCAGTTTTGGTGTATCGAGGGAGCCGGCAGACAAAATGACCTCTTTCGAAGCGTGGTATGCCTTTCCACCTGACTCGACACCAATTGCCGTCTTTCCGCTGAAAAGAACGCGTTGCACTGGCGCTTCCGTCAAAATGGTCAAATTTTCAGGTCCATCCAACAGCATGTCTGCTGATGTCGATCGAATGCCCTTGTAGGCAGAATTGGGACAAGGACCCCAGCCAAGGGGATTCCCAGAGTTGATATCCAGGTTCATCTCCATGCCAGATTCCTCCAGGCAATCTAGCGTGTGTGGCAAGCTTCGCTCCCATGTCTGTGGAAAGCCAACATGAATTTTGCCATGCGTTCCGTGGTTCTCCGGAAGAGGTTTTAGGTACTTTTGGTAGTCTTTCGAAACGTCTCCATGATAGCTCTCGATTGTCTTTAGCCGCCGCTGGGCATCCTTCCAACCCCAGGATTGATCGCCTGCTATCCTTGCAATTTCTTCAAAATCATCACGCGGACCAATGTCGTAAACGGAGAAGTTAATGGCGCTACTGCCTCCAAGACCCTTGCCACGATCATAGCTGATTTGTCTGCCTTTGAGGTTGTCCTGACGCGTGGTCTTGTAGCCCCAATTCATGTTCGGGTTTGCCATGAATGTAAGCCACCGGTCCCCATCGACTCGCAGACTCTTTTCGGCATTACGACCGCCTGCATCCAGCAGAAGGACTTTTGGCCGTTTGACAGATTCCGCCAGTCTTGTTGCCACGGTACAACCAGCTGGGCCGGCTGTTTGAAGTAGAAAGTGTCAGGAGAGAACAGTGAATTAGCACAAGAATAGCACAAGCAAATTGCTTACCTCCAACAACGATGAAATCATACTGCCTCTCAACTGTGGTTGTCAGGAATGAGTCAAGCATTTTCTTCCGGGAATACTTCTGGTCTCGCTCCCATTAGTTAGGTCCTCAACAGTGAACAGACCTTTTCGCAATACAGTACTGACACAGTTAGGGCAGAGTGCTTTTGGAGGGGTTGGGAGATGTGCGAGTTGCAGAGAAACGACGTCAAGGAGACTTTGTCGGTATCACAATCGCCCTTTAAGTACGCTTCAGCGCAAAGACGTGGATTTAAGTCCGTGGATGTGACCGTGACTGAAGCCGTTATTCCCTCGGTGCCGAGGTGGTTCCCCAAAAAGTAGGTGAGAATCCTGGCGCCCTCTCGAACACCAGAACATTCTCTTTCACAATCACAATGTACCTTCCAAATCAATCAAACTAGAGGCCAGTGGTGCATCGAAAGCCTTCCACCTCAATCGTTGACTTCACGTCAGATTCCAGGCCGTCACAGTAATATGGCGTAGGGTCGCGTTGTGTTGCGCCGGAGAAGGAGGCATGGGAATGAACCCGGTGAAAGAAAAAGGGCCGGGAGAGCTTAAAGGATCGGCGGATTCCTCGTGTTGCTGAAAGCGCTGATTAAGGTGTTACAGTACTAGTCATGACATACGCGAATATGCATATTGGTGGCCTTAAAGCTTCGACGGGTGATTGATTTGGAAAAGTACTGGGATTCTGAAAATAGCTTCAGCCGCCAATCAAAGACGCATATATGGGCTTGGCGTTATGAGACGCTTCCTGTACATTTGCAGGTTTCGGATCCAATAGTAGCTGTTCTCGTTCGCGAACCAGCCGTGGCGCAGCTGGATAAATAACGACATCGAAACAGAGGGTCCTCTGCATGGCTCAATCGAAATGTGGCCAGCTTCAGCAAGTCGCTTGGGAGGGCTCATGAGAACAGCACAGCGCACGCTTCTCAACTGAGGAAGAACTCCGCATCTTCACATCCAGGCTTGTCGGACCTCCATCTTAACACTGGTAATCCCATCTCCGCGACTCTCACAGCCGTGGTTTTACACCAGTTCAGCTCACGCGCTACTTCTTCTCCTTCTTTGTCTGCCCTCACGAATGTCTCCCACGCTGTGTCGAACGGAAAGAGGCACATCAACTTACCCATAACCTTCCTGTTGCCTGAATAGAAGAATTCGAAGCATTGACAAGCGCTTCTCGACCAACTGAGGCATTCAGTCTTTGCTAGATCGGAAATGATCTTAGCCGTGTTATCGTGGAGTATGAGTTCATTGGAGACGGCTCTGATCAGATTGAATAGCTGTACTCGAACGCCGGTGTAGAACGTAAACGCAGGTGCCACGGCAGAATCACAGAAGTCGAAGCTCTCGGTGTGCAGCCCCGGCCAAACTGCGGGCCTCGTGCTGTAGATATGACCATCATAGCTGTCTTCCAAGTCCAGCTCCCAAGTATCGAGTTGCGAAGCGATGTTTCGGAGTCGGTGTAGTTGAGCGCGCAGGTTAATCGGATTTCTCTGGAGATCTTGATCAAAGTTTTCCATTTCCGTGGGTATTTGCAAGGCGACATCGAGCAAGGTGTGCATTGGGCGGCTTGCGGGCGCATATTGTTTCTTCCATGGAAAGTTGATCCACTCACTCTTGGCTAGGAATGTCGGTTGGCGATATATGAAGCAAAACGGGGCGCGGACTGCGCGGTACCCATAGAAATGGTCCCGAGAGGAGATTGTACTTAGAGCAGCGGGCCCGGCATATTCAATCAAGGCCCCCATTCCTTGCAAATGTGCTGCAAACTTGTCCCAAGAACCGTTGGCTAGCAACTCCGACATTGCACACGCCAGAGCTCCCATTGCCAGCATAGTGGGACAAACTTTGCCTTCTCCTGCCGCAAATTTCCCTGACATCAACCTAGCGAAAGCTCTTCGAAGTCTGTGAAGAGCCATGATATGCATGTGCACTCCGTACATCGCCATGCCGTGGTCGTTTTTCTCTTTGCTGATAATAGTCAACGCAGATGCCAGCAGGGCGTCGTTCAATATCTCCATTCCGGCGGAGCTCGCTCTAGCGAACACGGATGACACCCACGTCGAGCAACCAAATGAAACTCGGATGTTAGGGTCATACTGGAGACTGAAAGGCAGGATATTTTGCGGCAGGCTTCGATACTGTAGAGCTGCTATAAAGGCATCCCGGAAAGCAGGTCCTAAATCAATCTTTGCTGGCAGCTGCATAGTCCAAGGTTCGCCGTAAAGGTCGTTCTGTTCAACCTTTGAGGTGTCAATGGTAGAACAATCGCAAGTTTGACTTTGTACAGATCGTGGGCTACTTGTTTGGGTAGAGATTTCCGAGTGCTCCTGACTGGGTATGCCGCCAGATGATACATGCTGAAGCTCCTGCTTTTTTTGCTTTTGCCTTTGGCGGAATGCCTGGACGTTGTGCCTGACCTGAATTCTTCGCACTTCTGCCCTCTCCGAATTCGTTCTTGGGATTCGAGGTCGACCTGAGGTCATTTTGTGTGAGATTCAGGTTAGGAGCTTAGATTGAGTAAGGCACGCCAAATCGGAACTGATACTGAACGCGACCGTGAAAGGTGATCGGGGTGACCTTTGATCGTCTAAGGCGGACTGGTATCCCCCCCCAACTCTTCATTGGGACAACGTTCTCAGCCAGGTTATGCAACAGCAAGAATGATTTTACTCGAATACCCAAGATGGGGTTTGTAGTGGGGTCGTTTGACGTATGCAGTTAATAATCGCGAAGCAAAAATATTGGCCTTTCTAATTCGTCAGGAGCAGTGGCCCCCCTCAGCATGCAAGCCCGTACTTTGGTCTCGTTTCGCATGTCGCATGTGCTATTTTCGTGTGTGATAGAAATCTCACATTTTGGCCTATGCTGATGGCAAATTTATGGACGTTCTCTCTTATCCCTAGCCACATGGAGTGTGGCGCTCTGATCTGATGACGATAATGATCCCAGTTAAGACACCTGAATCTAGATCCTCAGGCAAGCAAATATCTGAGTAGTGAGCCGGCTGCACGAAGCTTGAGGTGCCGAAAAAGCTTTAAAGTTCCAGTGGAGATTGACGTCGCTGCTAAATTCTCCGAAGCTTCCGCCATTCGTGTTCTGCTTACAGAATATTTTGGGATTCAGGCAAGGTACCACAGAAGTCCTCAGTGGCGTCTAGTACTATACTTTGTGCTCAACAGCTTCTGTGTGCCATGAACCAAACCAACCACCCGAGACGTCATCTCAGTCACTCTCGCTCTCGCTATCGGCCCTGCCAGCTGTTTGCTTCTTTTCCCTCCTCACTCCTAACTCCACGTTATTTGCTTCCGTTCCATCACCGTTCCTCTTGGAACTTCCCTGTTCTTCTTTTACCTCGAGCACAAAACACCTAGCATCCCTCTCTTCGCCTCTCCAAGCACCCCTTCTCTTTCCCTCAGCAGCTCTATCCTTTCCCCTTGTGATCTCGCCTATGGTCCTGGCATGAGCGTATCCGGGATAAGCTTCCCACGGAAAACGGAAGCTCTCAACGACCTTGAGTCCGCAGTGCCGTGCCAAGTCACGGATGTTCCACAATGTGTAAGGTTCGCCTTCAAAAAGTGTTACCAGGATCTGGCCTTTCCTGACTACTGTTGTATCGGTGTTCTTGAATCCAGGCTCGCCATGGTTGCCTTGACTGTCATCCATTTCACTGTCGTCATGATCGCCGTATCCATTGTTGTCCCTTTCTGTCGGTACAGGCCGCTCGACAGATACTAGGAGCGGTATTGCAGACTTGAAGAAACCGACGAGAAGTTCCTGGTTGGCTCGAACTTGGCGATTAACATCCGTTGAAAGCCCACCAACATGTGGGAAGTTGAAGACGATCTTTGTAAAGGGCGAATGAGCGCGCAAAAGTTTCGAGTGAGTGGTTGACAGCTTGGTGGCGTTGATGGCGTAGTAGGCAATCCTGTGGGGTTTTGAAGAGATAACTCTCTGGGATTGAAGCGTTTTTGGCACTTGTGGTGGACTCGAGGGAGTAGGCGACCTAGCGTCCGAGACCGATGGTGATAGGCCCTGCCATTCGGAGTCCTCTTCCATGCTAATGGCGGGCTTTGTAGCTGCTGGATCCGCCGACAACAGTTGAAGAAGGACCTGTTCTGCTTGGGGATATTTCTGGTGTAGTGTCTCTTCGTTGTCGTAGCATGTCGCGGTTATATGCTTCACGTGGTGATAAGCTGCAAGCGAGAGTGCGAAGGAAAAGTCCCCTACAACAGTACGTTAGAAAAGGTAAAACATGAGAGTCCGTAGTACAGATCATTCCTTTGGTACCAGCAAAAGACATTTGACAGGCTTTGTGGAGTATGAAGATCCCATGTACACCAAGATTGCGCATATACCAGAGAATGAAGATAATGAGACTTGAGCAGACTAACCTTCGCCAATACAGAGGACACGATCGGATTCTCGGAAAGGCACTCGATGTCTAGGCTTCGCCTTTACTGATCCCTGTTGCGCTTGAATCTTTGAGGAGCCAGGCTTCTTTGGCGTTGTCTGGCTGTGACTTCTTCGTATGATGCCACTGCTCCTATGTCTGGGGCTGTCATAATGGTTCGTATGCACCCTTCGCTCCTTATTCTTGACCTTCCCCATTAACGCGGAAAGGCAGGCTTAAGAGCACAAGATAATCAGAAGAGAATGCTGGCTTGGCGCGACGAAGAGAATTTCACTTGCATTTGACTTGCTCATTTGACTAAGGCTGTTGGCGTCGGACTCAGTCTACTTTCATGAAACTATTTTGGCGGTCGGTGGAGGGAATCTATCTCTTTGTGTAATCCATCGTGGAATATCTGTCTCAAGGTTTATGCAAAAGGGCGTGTGAAGTAATAAATACACGAAAGAATTCACCTCGTCCGATCTCACGAGGCCTGCCACATAATGGCTATCACCCCTTGCTTAATGTGCCAATTTGGCGCCATACAACCAAATCATGCTGTGCAATGCAGCTCAAACCATCTATAAACGCCGGTAGAAAGTCCCCCGAAAGGACTTGCCGTCGACCATCCGAACTTCCCCTCCACGCCCCTACAACACATCTATGGCATCAGCCACAAATTCCAAACACCAATGTTATGATTTGAAGCTGTCTCTCATGCTCTGACTACTTGCGCTCATTGTCATTGGGACAGAAGCTGCCGTGGGTAGAACTCCAGTCTTGGGTTTTGAGTTCTGTCGGACCTTTGCCACAGCGTAGACGATGCCGCTGACGAAACCCACAAATATAGCAGAAACACTTGGAATGGTGACCGGAGCATCGAAGAAGATCAACCCAGACACCGCAATGGGTAGTTTGTTGAGTGCTCCCACCATAGAGTATGTGGTCGAAGATGTGACGCGAACACACCATGCCGAAGTGTACGAGATAAAGACAGACGACAGCCCTGAAAAGATCATGGCTGCAATGATCATATTGCGAGTATCGACTGGGAAATTCCTGACGATATTGGCAGATGACCAATCCTCTACCGCAATGGAAGCGACGAATAGGATGGGGATTGTGAGTAGATTGTTGTAGAACATGGCTATTCGGGGTTAGTATTATTCGGTGATGCAGGTATTGCAGCACTTACTGTCAAAGTCTTTAAAGTTCGTCAACTTGATCCTTTTTCTCATGCCCAACACATACGCAGCCGTACACAAGCAATTGGTCAACATCCAAATGTATCCAGCATTCAATGTCGCGATTCTTGCTGTCGCCTCGGAGCTCATATGTCCATGAGATTCAAGAGCATGCTTGATGTCTGCCCAAGCCGCGATGACGGAACTTAGGACCATGAGTCCGAAGGAGAAAAGGGCCATTGGCGTGACAGAGCCGCCGAACCAAAGAACCTCGCCATATGCGATCAAGATAATCGTCAAATTCTTGAAGATGGTGTAGACGGGAATCGACAGATATTTGAGAGCTTTGGTACTGGTGTAGATCATTCCGATAAGGAGTACGGATATTGGGAACCCTGCCAACAACGTCAGAGCCTCTGCCTTCTTTCATTCTTCCCTCTTCCTTCTTCGTTCTTGTGAAACGTACATTTCTTTGCCTCATCTGTCTTGAAATCTCGATACGTGATAACGCCCGCGGATTTGCATGATTGTATAGCGACAACGCATACTATTGACTGGAGAAGAGCGTCAGCGGAGAATAGGGGTGTGGGCTAGAGTCGATGCTACCTGGACGCAAAGGAGGAAGAAATTCAGATTATAATCAGTTCCTAGCAAATGTCAGCAGATCCTAAACCTCGGCTGTTATTCGTTGTCCTCGTACCGGATAGAACGTATTCTGTGAATGGTAAGCAGATTAGCTTTTCGAGTAAGGGAGGGAGGAGGGCTTACTGTTTGTGACGGTCCTAGCTTCTGGTTAGCACACGGGATATAGTTTGAGGCGACTGCTGGCAGGACTCACATTAATATCGAGCTGGCACAATAAGAAATCACTGGAAGAATCTTTTGCATGGACCGTTGTTAGAAGGCTGAAAGCGTAAGAGGATATTCTGGGGTACACCGCACTGGATTATTTTGGAGAGGCGAAGACGGCGCAGGTGTGTATCGTATCGGCTCTGCTGGCCGTGGTGGGCTGAAAGTTTTACCATTCTTCTCCCCCAATTCAATGTCGTAGTCGTCCCTTCTCTTCTCGTCCGCCATAGCTATCTCTGGAATTCAGGGAAGGCCGCGGGATCGATCGTCACAAGAGGCTTCGAGATGGCGCAGACGCTGGCGAACACGTTGAAAGGAGCTTAAGCACAGTGAGGTATTTGGAAAAGGCCTTATACGCAGATTTCTCTGCCAGTGCTGATGAGAATCAACGAATGTAAATCTGAACACGAGGAGACATTGGAACACGGATTGCGCAAGACGCCTGTTGAAATTCGGGTCGCCAAGCCTGCGTCAGCTAGACTAAGGGGTGCAAGGATCACTAAGCCCCTGATTTTAGAATCAAGGATTGAGAAGGTCAGTGGACGAGCGCTATGAAAATGTCCATCAGTAGTGCTGGGCAATCTATGCTCAAGCATCTTCCTGGAAGATTTTTTGACGGACTCGACAGAGTACAAGACACTACAGGCAATTCTCAATTTCAGAAACCGGGGTTCTATGTACGAGTTCGAAGATGATGCTGGGCTCGAGACCCGTGACTTCCGGCGTATATGCTCAGACCTCGAAGCTATGGCCTAGTATGATAGGCATGGTGAAGATTTCATACGGTCTAGGAACCCCATGAAGTGAAGTAGCGACATCAGACAGCAGTACGAATGCTGCAAATGAACAGACCACATCTTTAGCATTCCGGAGAGATCAGTGCGGACGCTCTAAGTCCGTACATAAACCCCAACTTCTCTGTTGTCATAGCACAATGTAGTAGAATGACTTCTCTCAAAAAAGCTGTCGCCTCTCTGAGCCATCCGTCTGTGGGTGCATGTACTTTCGGCCCCGGCCGGGAGAGGTTCTCGATTAAACCGCGAACAAAGTAAAAATCCTTACTGTATCGTGTGCTTCGCGCCGTCATCATTTCTCATTGGAACTGGCTCGTCTAGAGGTCTCGATCTTCTCAAAAAGTAGTTTTCCGTGTAGCTCATTAGCAGTCAATTCTGTGGATGGAACAGTAGACTTGGGCACCATTTTATCGGAGCTTGCTTTTGTTATCTGTGCAAAATTATGGTTAGCAATTGCTTGCTAAGAGAGGGGTATGGTCTCAAAAACGAGGGTAGGAGAGTCGTACATTAAGCGTCATGACCGACCTCATCCGTCATGGTGGTGTCTTCGTGAGTTCGCTGACTTTGAGGTGGTGTTGTCCGTGGTGAACGGTCTTCATCAGAAGAAGTGTTAGCTCTCTTGCGCCGCTTGTCATCAGGTGAAGAAATCGAGGAAGTATTCCGCCTCCTCCGACCAGCTGGAGCGTATCGAGGGAGTGATCGCCTCCGCTTGCGGTCTCGCCTGGGGTGAGGACTTCGACTCCTACTCCTACTCCTACTCCTACTCCTACTTATGCTTGTGCTTGGACTTCGCCTTCTGCGGTGCGTGTGGCGCTCTGGGCTTCGACTTAGCCGGCGGTCGTCTCGATTGCCGCGATCCTTGACGATATCAGCACGTTTATCTCTTCTGTGAACATCTGGGTCAAAGGAGGGAGATCTTCGGGATCCACTGTCTCTGCCCTGGCGCCTCCGCACCCTTTCCCTCGATGGTGACCTTGACAAAGACCGCGAATATGATCGCCTTCGATGATAACGACGCTTGCGGGGCGGTGATGGACTTCGGCTACGCGAAGAGTAGGATGGTGACCTTCGACGTCTTCTAGGTGATCGTGAGCGTGACGTCTCAGAACGTGAGTTAGATCGTGAGCGATTTTCACCACGTGAAATAGACGTCCTCCTCGCCTTCTTAGCATCACTCCTGGCTGGTGGAATGGGGCTACTTGGCAATCTCTTCCGCTTGACCTCTGGTGACCTAGAACTAGAAGTAGATCTTGGCCTGACGGGGCCGACAGCTTCCTTGCGGTATGGAAATGGAGATCTCGATCTAGAAGGCGACCTTGATATTGAGCGCGGAATTGATCGGGAACGAGACCTGCTTCTAGCACCAGCTCTTCGATCGCCTCTTCGAAGCGGAATGTAAGTGTCCACATCTCGTCTTGGTGGTGGAGCGCGACGCGGCGAGTCTCTTCGTCGTGGAGGGGACCTTGAATTACTTGGGCGCCGGTCATAAAACGGTCGACCGCCTCTTCCGCCGCCTCGACCTCGGCCGCGACCGCGTTCGTTTCGCTCTCGTTGTCGAATTGTGTCCACATCTCGCTCCCTTGTTCCTTCTTGCTCTTTGCGAAGACGTGCTTCTTCTGCAATCCGTTCTGCATCGATCTGCAACTGTCAGCACCCTGCTCATGTGCAGAATCATCCCTAAGCCTTACCTTCTCTTGAATCAATTCCAGTTTCTTTGCCTCTAGGAGCTCCTTTGGTACACCCTGTGGGCTTGTTTGTGCGCTGAGGCAGAGATTCCACAGCTCCTTACAAAATTTCGGTGTATCTTTGTCAAGGAAGCCGGTAAGTTGAATCTGAAGGACTTTGATCTCGGGCTTGCAAGTTGTCAGTACGAGGCAGTCAAGGCTAGAAGGGTAGACGAGTGCACGTACAAAACGAGTGCGCTCAAGCAGGTTGAAGCACAATTCAACTACCACATCGTCTTCGTTACCTAGAATTTCCGAGATCTTGCCAGCTATCCACCTGCAGTTCTCTAGGGTCAGCTCAGAAATCTGCAGCAGCGGGTACGATCGCTTACTTTTTCATAACCTCAACGTTGACCTTATTCATGTCTACCTTCTGGTTAAACTCTGGCGGAAATTTGGTCTGCCGGAGCAGCTTCGTATCCACGCTTGTTGCCATGTTGATACAGAAGCTGGTTGTCTAATGCGCTGTTCAGTATCGGTGAGTGTTTATTCGGTATGCGAGGAAGTGCAGGGAAGGCTTGGCGATCTCCGCCGAAAATTGGGGAAGGTCAGGACTAAAAAACACGAACGGGAATTCAGTTTGGTCTACGAGTCCGCACGACATACAAGCACCAAGTCACTTGAGGCAGAGGGAGGAAGCTAGCATTTTTTGAGGCAACCGGTGTGTGCAGCCATGGGACTGACTGTCTTAGCGTTCCACTTGGGCCGTGCCGAAGAGTTCCAGTGAATATGCGCTCCAGCTCCTTCTATCACAGACCTGAATTGCGTCATTGCACTGCGTTATGAGTTCAGCCAAATCTCTCCTATTCATTTTTGCTGGTTGAAAATTTTGTAGTCCTCATCCGTGGGAAGATGTGTCCTTTGTCCAGCTGCGCAAATTCCTTTGATGCGCCTTTCTATTCTGTCACTTTGCTACTTCTGAACAATTCCTCTACTATCGGTGGTACATCCTGTACCACTGCCTGAGTGCACAGTGTGGATATTCCTCAGCGCTACACACAAAGCTCAGGTTAAATCCCTCGCTTTGCGGTGCCAACAATTGGCGAGACACGCTGGTTGGGCCATTCGGATATTAGGGAAAGCGTCTGCGAGGTCTAATAGCGAAAATTGGTCCCTCGAGGCCTGTCCGCGTCCTGTTTTTGTTAAGCCTTCAAAGAGCCGACTGCTGCCTAAAAATTTTCGCAACCAGGTGGCCGCCGAGGCATTGCTGAAGCTTGCTCTAGGCAGATCCGTTGAAAAAGGTTTCAAAGCCTGCTCTATACCTTGCCACACATCCAACGGAAGGGGTATTAGCCCTAGAGGAGGCTAGGTCTGAAGCTCAATGAGGGGATAATGCTGGATCTGTCTCGGCGGCGTCGCTGTGGCATTTCAGACCTGTTGAGCCTGCATTTTTCAGAACTTGGATAAGCCACTCGACCCACAGGGGTGCTAAGTGGCATGCGGCGTAGTGATGTGGTGGCCCTGAATGGCCTCGCGCATGCACGGGCTGAAGAGGCCAGGACAGACCGGACAGTGGCGCTAATGCGACAAATCACAGAAGAGGACGGCAACAGGGGTGAGCCCCCAACATACAAAAAGCCAGCATGTTACCGAATGATTTGTCTGTAACTGCATGGTAATGTAACTGGTTGCATGATGGCTACCATCTTGCAAACAACGAAAACCAATGAATAGCTTCTGGCGAACAACAAGGCAGAATCTATCCTGGAACTACAGGCTGCGCCGCATAGCAATGAAGTGAGCCTCGTTTCCATAGCCTCGATCTGTTAGAGATTCAAGAGGACGAAATTTCCTTCGTCTCCTCGTTCAAGTGAACCATCACAGAACGTTTCTATCAGCTTCCGACAGCGTCATTCTATCTAGTGTTGTTCCTGGCCGCCTTTAGTGCAACTTTCTCCCACTCCATTTACAAGGGAACAGCCGACAGATTTCTCACTCAAAAAGGAATCTAAAATGGCCCCTGACAAGAAGTTCGAGTGGGAAAAGGTCCCCAGAGATGGTGAACAAGCGATTGTGGAGGAACCAACCTCCGATCACGATGAAGGCAGTGGCCTTAGTGATGACATGGAGCACAAAGCCACAGGAGCGTTGTCTTGGGGCTTCGAATCTTTGAAGAGGATTCTTAAAGTCGCCAAAGGGGCAGCTACTTCCCAAGTGCTCGAATTCATAAAAGAACAGTACGTGGTTAATGCAGTGCGATATGTATAGTTGAACATTGGCTAACCATCAGTCAGCCTTGGAGGGACGAAGCTTATTTTCGTTGTGGGAGAGACAGGTACAGGGAAGAGTTCTCTTCTCGGGGAAATCATAGGCGAAAAGTTGCGGGTTGGACATACACTTAAATCAGGTTTGGCTTGCCCCGTAATAAGAATTGAATCTTTTCTCATGCGATTCAGGGACACAAAAATACGAGATTTGGCCTGCCGTCATTCATGGTCAGCAATATCTCTTCGTGGATACCCCAGGATTTGCTGCAGGCGACATGAACGATATGGAGATTTTCGAGGACATCATAAATTGCCTTATTGCGATCGGCCCATTTGTTACGATAGCTGGGGTTCTGTTCTTGCACGATATCAAGAAAGACCGAATGACTGCAGGGGAACTCAAAACAGTTCGCTGGTTGCAATGCTTCTGTGGACCACAGTTCTACCAGAATATCACACTCGTTACAACGAAGTGGGATGAGCTCAAGCAAAAGGCGCTGATCAAGGCACGAGGAAGACTAGAGGGGTTGAAAACCTCCGACTTCGCACCGATACTGAACCCTCCTGGTGGCTACCATGGAGGCTACCTATACAACCATGGTATCCCTGATGGTGGAACGGAAGAGATTTGGGGCGAACCGCTGGACCTTGAAGATGATAAGCTTACCAGAGCTGCTGAAGCCTCGAATCTTATCCACACCCGATATGGAAATATACATGCTGCGGAGCTCCAAATCAAAAAGGAGCTGGACAACGGCAAGAAATTGCCCCAAACTGAGGCAGCGAAGGCGCTTACCACTCTTCCTACGGAATCGTGGATAGTAGTGTCTCGGAACAAGGCTTTCCTGCTTAGGGTAGACGAACTAGTCCCGGACGACGAGGAACGAGATGACAAAGATACTGCGCTTGCAAAGGAGAACGAAGCTCGGGGGCCGAGCTTCACAAAGAACTTAGAACAATGGCTCAATGTCGCTAAGCAGATGGCAATAATCTTCAGTACCAGATCCGTGCCGGGTGCTGTCGTTGGCGCCGCTTATGTCGCTGGCGGCGCCATCTGGCAATGTGTCAAAGACTGGTGGTTTGGACCAGCTCCAGCCTCAAGCTCCTAACTTTACAGGATCCTGAAGCTAGGCCCGAGAGATTACAATCCTTCAGAGTAGTCAAGTGTTAGTGGGATGGAGAGAAGAAAGAGAACCTTGTATTGTCTCTGTTAAAACCTTTCATACGATGGTAGCGGTCAAAGGGTGTTCAACGGTCAGATCACTTAGTATTTGGATAGACGACGGCAATATACATGGCAGGGCTTCGCGAGACGCCACCAAGCGTAGCGGCTGAGCACTCCATTGGACATTTCCTCAACTTATCTCCTCAGATGTAGTGAAGCATTTTGATGATGAAGGGAAGATGTTGGGAACCTGCCATAATGCTATTCTAATGTGTGAAGGTCTCAAAAACCTGGTGCTCGACCTTTTTCTCACACTGCAAAACCCTTCGGCGGTGCGGCAACTGCCTTCTTCGAATGGTCGTGGAACCTAGAGCCCCGCAAAAGGGGACTAAGAGCTCCCCAGTTGCCATTATTAATGTCATCAGCGTTTCCAAAGCCTCTCAACTCACGATTACCGCAGTGCGATTCATCCGCGTCCTCAGCTCCGCCCCACGGGTCACACCGCCAGAATGGGTCCTTTCCTTGCAAGCAGGCCCTCTCTTCACCATTCTTGCATAACTCCCAATGTAGCCCTGACTGTTTGTATTCACCGTCAAGCAGCCCACGTGTCCTTCTCCTCACCAAAAACACCGAATCTGAAT
>Ga0335072_10004217_pt1 | contig 21455 bp, 14 predicted proteins | sample Lox_Sample_21_FD_206725 | JGI IMG/M metagenome (GOLD analysis project Ga0335072, IMG submission 206725) | Soil microbial communities from Loxahatchee National Wildlife Refuge, Florida, United States - Lox_Sample_2.1 | ecosystem: Environmental > Terrestrial > Soil > Wetlands | place: USA...
CTTGCGTACTATACCCAACTGCCTCGAGCGCCGGTGCCCCGGGAGGTGGCGGACCTGGCCGCTCGTGCTCTCGCGGGTCGGTCGTTGGTCGCGGTGGTCGACGACGTTCAGTTGGCGGGACCCGATATGCGGGCGTTCCTGGCTGATTTTGTTCGAGCGCTGCTCCCTCGGACTGCGCACCTGTTCTACTTGGTCAGTCAGGAGCCCCCTCTGCTCGACGTGGGCGCGGAGATCGTGTCACATCGAATGAGCGTGGGGGGGCTGGACAGAGTCACTGCCCACGACCTGACGGACCGACTCGGCGGCCTCGCCGATCGATTTGAGTCGGTATATCAGTCGGCGCTCGGGTCCCCGCTCCTCCTTCAGCTCGCGGTCCAAAACCCAGGGGTAGACTCCGATGCCGCCAATCTCCCGAGCGCGCTCGTCCGGCGACTGCCCATCGAAGAGGTGCGGGCGATTCTGCCCGCGGTGCTCTCGAACGAGCCCCTGCCCGCCGGAGTCCTCTCGGAGTCACCGTCACTGCCGTCGGGTCGAGTCCAAGAGCTGACTCGATCGGGTCTGCTTCACAGGACGCTGCAGGGCCGGGTCGAGGTTCTGCAGGTCGTGCGGTCGGCCCTCCTTGCACGCGTCAGCAATGCTGACGAGCGTCAGGCGCACCTCCGCCTCGCCGATTTCTACGCGAGAAGCCGAAGGCCGGAAGCCATTCGGGAACGCTTCTTGCATCTGGTCGACGGCGAGGACTGGAAGACCGCCGCGCAGCTGCTCGCTCAGCAGGAGCGGGCCATCCTCCGGCTCGGATACTCCGAGACGCTCCGGAACGCGCTGCGCCATCTCTCGACCGTGCTCGCTCACAGCTCGAGCAAGGTGCGAGTCCTCATGACCGAGGCTGTGCTCCTTCGAGCCCACTCGGACTACGGGGACGCGATAACCACGCTCCGGCGGGCGATAACGGAGGCCGACGGCGAGCCGAAGACGTCCGCCGAGTGCTTGCTGTCGATCGTGGATCTCTACATTCGGCTGCAACAGCTTGACTCCGCTCAGCGAGAGTTCGCCGATGCCCGGTTGATCGGTGCCGTGACGCGGAGGTTGCAGGCTTTCTTCGAGCTTACCGAGGGACGCCTGGCTGAGGCACGGGGAGATCCGGCCGGCGCCCAAGGGCACTATCAGGACGCGTTCGAAATGTCGAGGCGGACCCGTAACACCGACCTCATCCTCGAGAGCATTGCCGCCTGGTCCAGAGTTGTCGTTCTCCAGAGCGGCCACGAGGAAGCGCTGAAGTTGATCTCGGAGGCTTTGCCCGAGGCGCGCCAAGCGGGCCGCCCCGACATCGCATTGAACCTCCTCCTCGCTCGGGCGCGGGCGTACAGTCTAACCGGACGCGAAGCGCTCGCCGAGCAGGAGTTGACAGCGGTACGCTCCGAAGCTGAGTCGCTCGGCTACCTGCGCCAATTGACCTACACCCTCAGCGGCCTCGCCAGCATGGCGCTCATGAAGGAGCGCTGGCAGGAGACCACGATGTACGCGAAGCAGGCCATGGCACTCGCGGAACGTCTCGGGAACGACCTCGTCCTCGGGCATACCCTTTCGTTGGTGAGTGCGGCCGAGTCGCGCGAGGCTTTCCGGAAGGGGGGAGACGACCTGCTGTCCAATGCGGCGCTGGACCACGGGCAGCGGGCGATCGAAATTCTGGAGAGGTTGCCGCCGACGGACTCGCTGGCCGTTGCCTACGCGTACGTGGCCGAGGCGCACCTCCTGCGTCGGGATCCGGACCCCGCGGAGGGTGCGATGCGTTCAGCCTACCGGATAGCGGCGGAGCTAAAGCTGGCGTGGCTCGCGGAGTCGATCCGCTCGGAAGTCGAATCCAAGCTGATCGAGCTCCGCGCTTCGATCGCCCGGGAGGCCCGGCCGAACGCGGAGATCAAGGGGGGACGAGCCCCCACCTGACTCAACGCCAGCGCGGGCCCGCGGGTGTCTACAGCTGGTCGTGAGGCACGGGCGGGACTGCCGGCAGGAACATTGTGGGTCCACCTCCAAAGGCGAGCCCGGAAAAATGGGTATTTAGCGACCTCGATTTTACGTCAGAAAACAGGGTGGGATATACCACGCGCACTAGTGCGTGCTAGTGCGTATCAATGTAAGAATTCTGTCGAAAAATGGCCGGCTAGGGAGGCGGACCGTTTCTCGGGGAGACCGGTTGGAAGAGGGACGCCTTCCGCATGCGGAAGATCGCCTTCCGGTCGTCGGTCGTGTACCGGGTCTGCAGCCAGGGGTCCGCGATGTTCGAGTAGCCGCGTACTTCCCAGAATCCTGGTTCGTCCTCCCGCACGAACTTGATGCCCCTCAACCACTTTGCGGACTTGTAAAAGTATCGCTTGGGGACCAGCATCCGCACGGGGCCGCCGTGCTCCGCCGGCAGCGGGGCGCCGGCCACCGTGTGCGCGAGCAGCACGTCGTCGTCCTGCAGGGCGTCCAACGGCAGCGACGTCGTGAACCCCTGCTCGCACTCCATCACCCCGAAGCGGGCGAGCGGCCGCACGCCGGCCGCCTCGGCGACCGCCCGGAACGGCACCCCCGCCCACCGCATGCCCTGCTTCGTCCACGACGTGACGCAGTGGATGTCGCACTCGACCTCCTTCTGCGGGAGCCTGAGCAGCTCGGCGAACGACAGGGTCTGGGGGCGCTCGACCTCGCCGTGAACGTGGAGCGTCCAGTTCTGGACGGTGAGGTCGGCCGGCACGCTCCCCGCGTGCAGGACGGGCCAGCCGTGGGTCACGATCTGCCCCGGCGGGACGGGATCGGCCACGGACGACCAGCGGCGGAGCGCCGCTTAACGTCTGCCGAGCGGGTTACGCCCGGGTGCGTCGGAGGGCGAGCTGGTCGCCCGTCCAATCGAAGGCGAGGCGAGGGCGCGGCTGCCAGCGCGCCCGCCGGTCCCAGAGCGCGCCCACGAGGAGCGGGAGCCCGATCGACGCCTCCACGTGGGCCATCGCCCGCGTGGCGGTCTTCGCGATCTTGCCCCACGACTGCGCCTCGTCGAGCGTGCTGCCCGAGAGACCGCCCCAGTGCGGAACGTCCGTGGTGATCTGCAGCGCGTAGTGGTGGCCCTCCCCTTCCCGGCCGAAGGCGTAGTTCGCCATCACGATCCCGTCGTTGATCCAGTTCTTCGGCGTCCCGCCGCCGACGTAGATGACGGCCGTGCGGGGCGAGTGCGCGAGGATCTGGACGAGCTCGTAGTTGTCCCGGATCGCGTCCAGGATGAACCGGTCCGCGCGCTTCCGGTTCGCCTGGTAGTAGAGCGTGAGGCCGATGCCGATGGAGCTGTCGATGAGCGCCGGGGAGAACACCGGAACGCCGCGGCGGGCCGCCGTGGCGAGGATCGACTTCGGGTCGGGGAACTTCTGGCCGAGGAAGCCGAGGTACTCGCGGGACGACGCCGGGCGCCGCGGGAAGTCGTTCGTGATCCGGCCGATCACGCGGTCGGTGTCCTCGAACTTGAGCTCGTCCACGTACGTGTCGTAGATCCGGTCGAGGTACAGCTCCCGCAGCGCGACGTCGTCGGCGCTGGGCGTGCCCATCCAGTGCTGGCCCCCGATCGACTGGTAGAGGTCCTGGTACAGCACCGCCCCGGTCGAGACGACGACGTCGACGAGCCCCCAGTCGACTAGGTCGCGGAGCACCTTCCGCAGACCGGCCGCGATCAGCGGCCCCGACAGCCCGATCAGGATCGTCGGGCGCTTCGGATCGGTGAGCGCGTTCTCCCAGACCTCGAGGCAGCGCCCCAGGTTCCGGGCCTGGATCGAGCTCGATCGGAACTGCTCCAGCAGGTCCCCGAGGCCCCCACGGGCGCGCGTCGCATCGACCGGACGGACGGGCTGGCGCAGGATTTTGCGGCGGCGGGCGGAGACCGAGGCCGGCACGGCGCCGCCAATCCGGCCCCCCGCATAAGGGCTCGCGGGCGCGGGAGGGCGCATCGACCGAACGTCCGGCCGGCAACCCCACTATTAAATGCCTTGACGGTCACGGATACCGCGAGGTACCGGGTGCCTGCCTTGCCGTCCCCGGCACTCCGCGCGATCCAGGGTCTCGCGGAGAACTCCGGGCGTACCGTCATCGTCGCCGGCCCGCCGATGAGCGGGAAGACGGCCCTGCTCGCCGAGCTCCGCGACCAGCTCAAGGAGGACGGGGCGCGGATCATCGAGCTCCGCGGCAGCTACCGGAGCCGATCGATCCCGTACGGCGCGCTCGACGGGCTCCACGGCGCCACCAACGGGAACGCCGAGGAGCCCGAAACGGGGCCCCCCGAGATCCCGACCGTCCCCGTCGTCCCGATGGGATACCTCCCGGACCGGTTGCCGCGCAGCCGGCGGAGCCGGGCGGAGCGACCGCGCACTTCGTTCCTCGGTCAGCCGGTCCGCGCGCGGTCGGCGAACGAGGGCGACCCCGACACGTTCTGGCAGGAGATCCTGCCCGAGTTCGGCGGAGATTCGCCCCATCCGGTCGCCATCCTCGCCGACGACGGCGCCCTGTTCGACTCGGAGAGCCGGGAGTTCCTCGTCTCCCTCTCCCTGCGCGCCCGCTATCGGCCGTTCCTGATCGTCGTCGCGATCGACACCTCGGTGCCCGGCTACGTCGTCTGGGAGGAGGCGTTCCTCGGGCGCGGCGACGTCGACTGGATCCGGATCTCGGAGGGGCAGGCCGACCCCCGGGAGGGCCACCGCCTGAAGGCGCTGTTCGACGACATCCCGTCGGTCACGCAGCGCGTCGTCGGCTACATCGGCCTGCTGGGCGGCTCGGTCGGCGAGGTCGTCCTCTCCCGCGTCACCCGGCTCAACTTCTCCCAGCTCGCCGAGGCGCTCCTCCCCGCGACCGGGGTCGGGCTCGTGAAGGTGCAGGACGGCAAGGTCGCGATCCCGCACCTCGCGTGGATCCCGATCGTCGGCGATCTTCTGCCCGAGACCCAGCGGCGCGAGATGCACCTCGACATCGCGAACGCGCTGGCGGCGCTCTCGCCCGAGCCGAGCCTGCAGCGCCGCATCGAGGTCGCCCGCCACTTCCTCGCGTGGTACCCGGGACCGATGGCGCTCCGGCACCTCCTCGAGGCCGCCGAGCTCTCGCTGCACCTGCAATCCTACGACACCGCGGAGGAGCTGCTCGCCCAGGCGATCAGCTGCCTCGGCGCCCTGCCGCCGGCCGAGCGGACGCAGCTCGAGCCCGAGCTGCGCCTCCTGCACGCCCGCGCCCTGTTCCCCGCCGGCCGGCTCGGCGAGGCCGAGAGCGCGCTGCGGGACGGCGTGAACAGCGCGCTCTCCGCCGGGATCCCGGCCGCGACCCTCACCGAGTGGGTCGAGCCGCTCATCCTCGACATGCGGGTGGTCGGGCCCCGCCCGTCCCTCACGACCGCGCTCGTCGAGCTCGTCGAGCGGTGCCACGACACCCGGATGATCGAGCTCGAGGTGCTGCTCGAGGCGCTGATCGCCGAGTTCCACTACGAGCGGAACTGGCCCGAGAAGGCGCGTCAGGAGTCGCACCGGGCCGCGCTGCTCGCCCGCAAGCTGCCCGAGGGGCACCTCCAGGCGATCGCCCTGCTCGCGGTCGGTCTCTCGCGGATCGAGGGGTCGCCCGAGGAGCAGGCGCTGGCCGGCCGATTCCTCGGGGCCGCCCGCCTGCTGCTCGGCCGCTCGCGTCGCTGGGAGCTCGACCACCTCGCGGAGGACCTCGAGGCCCGCCTCGCCGAGGTGCAGGGGGACCTCCCGCACGCGCGGATGCTCCGCGAGCGGGGCCTCCTGGCGCTGCAACGCCAGAAGCTGCTCCCGATCGAGATGTACCATCAGCTCGGCATCGCCGAGATCCTGCTCGACACCGGCGCGACGAAGAACGTGACGGCGAACCTCGCGCGGGCGCACGCGATCACGGACGCGCTCCACCTGCTGCCGCCGTCGCCGGCGCTGCTGCGGACCTGGCTCCTCGAGGGACGCCACCATGCGATCGGCGAGTCGCTCGACGCGGCCCGCGACGCCTGGTCGGCGGTCGCCGACGAGCCGGGCACCGACGGGATCCCGAGGATCCGGGCCGAGGCGCTCCTGCGGCTCGCCCTGCTCGAGACCGCCGCCGGACGGGCCGAGGTCGCCGGCGCGTTCGTCGCCCGGCTGAAGGAGCCGGACGTCCTCACGGCGCTCCCCAAGGCGCTCCGGCCCGGGGTCGACCGGCTCGACGCCTGGGCGCCGATCAGCGAGCACGGCGGCACGCGGCTCCCGCCGTCGTCGCCGTCAGGGCGTCAGGAGGCTCCCCAGCGTCGGGAACGCGCCGGGAGCCAGGCCGTACGCAATCGTCAGCGCGCCGACAATCGTTAGCACGACCACGACGACGCGGTCGAGCTTCCGCGCGTCGACGTGAGCCCCCAGCGTGGCGCCGAGCCACGCGTCCCAGGCGGCCACGGCCACGAGCGCGAGGGAGCCCGCGGCGAAGACGACGAGCCAGCCCCAGTTCGCCACGAACACGATCTCGAAGATCATCGTCGTGTCGCCGAGCTCGAGCAGGAAGATCGTGAGGAACGCCGCGACGAACGCCGAGTGCGGCGCGGTGAGCGCGGGGCCCGCCTCGGGCGCCGGGCGGAAGTAGAGCCACGCGGCGTAGCCGATCAGGAACGCGCCGCCGGCGACCCGCAGGAGGCCGAGATGGCTCGGCCCCAATAGGGACGCGAGGGCGGCGCCGACGGAGACCGCGACGGCGGTCGTGAGGACGAAGGCGAGCGCGGCGCCGGCCCACGAGGGGAAGGGGCGGTTCCGCGTCGAGAGCGCGATGAGGGCGAAGCTCGTCCGGTCGACGAGCTCGAAGCCGCCGATCACCGCGAAGACGACCGCGAAGCCGCCGACGTACGCGAGGTCCACGGGCGCCCCCTCCCTAGGCGAGGTGGTGGAGGAAATCGTCGACCGTGCGGTCGCAGTAGGCGCACTGCAGGAGGACCGGCTTCCGGTTCGTCACGAGGAACTCGCTCTCCACCGGTTCCGGCTGGTGGGTGATGCAGTTCAGGTTGGGGCAGGAGAGGACCCCGACGATCCGCTCGGGCAGGTCGACCGTCCGCTTGTCCTGGACCTTGAAGTCGCGGATGATCGAGATCGTCGCGGTCGGGGCGATCAGCGCGATCGCGTTCACCTTCCGCGGCGAGAGCTCCATGTTCTCGACCTTGACGATGTCCTTCCAGCCGAGCTTCCCGGAGCGGACGTGGAGGGCGATGCTCACCGTGGAGTCCTTGTCGAGCGAGCTCACGCCGATGATCTTGAGCACCTCGAGCGCGAGGCCGTTCCCGATGTGATCGATCACCGTGCCGTTCTTGATCGGGGTGATCTTGAGCTCGCGGACCATCGTCGCTACCCCCCGCGCTTGCCGTCGCCCAGGATCGCGGCGAGGAGCGCCATGCGGACCGGCACCGCGAGGAACGCCTGGCGGAAGTACGCGGCGTGCGGCGTCGTGTCGACCTCGGCGGCGATCTCGCCCGCGCGCGGGAGCGGATGCATCACGATGAGCCGCGGCTTCGCGTGCGCGAGCACGGAGCTATCGACCCGGTAGGAGCCCGCGACCTTCCGGTACTCGGCCTCGTCCGGGAACCGCTCCTTCTGGATCCGGGTCACGTAGAGGACGTCCGAGTCGGCGACCGCCTTCCGCAGGTCGCCCTCCTCGGTGACGCGGGCGCCGAGGTGCTTCAGCTGCTCGACGATCTCGTCCGGGAGCTCGAGCGTCGGCGGCGCCGTGAGCACGAGCTCGGCCCCGAACAGCGCCAGCGCGTAGGCGAGCGAGTGGACCGTCCGGCCGAACCGGAGGTCCCCCAGCAGCACGACGCGCAACCCGGTGAGCGTCCCGAACGCCTCGAGCATCGTCTCGAGGTCGAGCAGCGTCTGCGTCGGGTGCTGCCCGGCGCCATCCCCGGCGTTGAGCACCGGGCGGTCCGAGACCCGGGCCGCTAGCCGGGCGGACCCCTCGTTCGGGTGCCGGATCACGATCGCATCCGCGTAGCCGCTCAGCATGTGGATCGTGTCGGAGAGGCTCTCGCCCTTGCGCATCGACGTCGCGGCCATGTCCGCGATGGTGATGCAGCTGCCGCCGAGGCGCTGGACGGCGGACTCGAAGGAGAGGCGGGTCCGCGTCGATGGCTCGAAGAACGCCATCGCCACGATCCGGTCCTCGAGCGGATGCGTCGTCTTCTTCCCCTCGGCGAAGGGGATCATCTTCCGGCCGGCGGCGAGCAGCTCCTCGATCTCGTCCCGGGTGAGGTCCCGGATGGAGATCACGTCGCGCCCGCGGAGCGACATCCGGCGCGAGGTAGGGAACCGCGCCTTAAGGCCTTCGGCGGGCCCGGGCCGCCCCGTTCCCGTGCGGGACGCGAACCCCTTATGGCGCCGCACGGCCCGCGCGGAACGTGGCGGAGGGCGGCGGATGGAGCCGGACGATGTGGCTCCTGTTCTTCGTCATCGTGCTCGTCTGGGGGTTCAACTACCTGTTCGTCGCGGTGGGCCTCGGGAGCGCCGGTCCGCTCTGGCTCGCGACGCTCCGGGCCGGCGTCGGCGCGATCACGGTGGTCGCGCTCGTCACCGGACTCCGCCAGTGGCACATGCTCGACGGGCGGGGCCGGCGCGACGCCCTCCTGCTCGGGATCCCGAACACGGCGCTGTTCTTCGGGCTGTGGTTCACCGCCGCCGAACGGGTCCTCCCCGGCGTCACCGCCGTGGTGATCTACACGTTCCCGCTGTGGGTCGCCCTGCTCTCCGCGCCGATCCTCGGCCACCGGCTCGCACCGCGCCACTGGCTCGCGGTGGGGGCGGGGTTCGTCGGCGTCGCCCTCATCTCCCAGATCTGGCTCGTCGGAGGCGGCGCCGCCTCCGTCGTTCCGATCGTCGAGCTGCTCGCGGCGGCGATCGCGTGGGCCGTCGGCACGGTCCTCTTCCAGCGGCGGTTCCGCAGCGAGGAGATGCCCGAGGCGAACGCCTTCCAGCTGATCGGCGGCGCGGCGGCGCTCGCGGTCGTCACGGTCGGCCTCGCTCCGACCCCCCTCCCGCACTTCACGCTCGCGCTGTGGGTCGCGGCGCTCTGGCTCGGCGCGCTCGGCACCGCGGTCGCCTACGCGATCTGGTTCATGCTGCTCGGCCGCACGCGCGCCGCCACGCTGAGCGCCTACGTCTTCCTGGTCCCCGTCGTCGCGCTCACCGCGTCGGCGGTGTTCTTCGGCGAGCGTCTCTCCCCGGTCCAGCTCGTCGGGGTCGGGCTCGTGCTCGTGAGCATCTACGGGATCGCGCGGGCCGGCGCCGCGCGCGCGTGAACTGCGCTCCACCTCGGGTTCATCTGCTCGGCCCCCGAAGTCGTCGCCATGACGGAGGCGGCGGCGATGACGATGGCGCGCGAGGGTCCGGTCCCCGACGACCGCGCGCCGCTGAGACTGAGGGACGGGACGCCGGTCCGCATCCGGCCGACGCGGCGGCAGGACCGGGGGGCGGTGGACGCCTTCCTCCGCACGCTCTCCTTGGACTCGTTCGAGCTCCGCTACTTCTCCGCGGTCCAGGCCGAGATCGCGCTGGAGCAGATCCTCGCCCAGGACCCCCGCGGCGACGAGGTCTCCGTGCTCATGGAGGTCGTCGGGACCTCGCCGGCGACGGTCATCGCCCAGGCGGAGTACGCGCGGGACCCGCACGACCGGCAGCGGGCCGAGGTCGCCTTCCTCGTCTCGGACGCCCACCAGGGGCAGGGCGCGGCCACCCTGCTGCTCTGGGACCTCGCCCGGCGCGCCCGCGCCCAGGGGGTCACAACGTTCACCGCCCGGGTGCTGCCCGAGAACTTCCCGATGCGCTCCGTGTTCACCGGCGCGGGCTTTCCGTGCGGTCTCGAGTACTTCCAGGGCGAAACGGAGGTCACCCTCGACGTGCGGGACGAGCCGCACCTCGGGCTGATCCCGTGGATGCCGCGGGCCCAACACGCTGCGCCCTGACGGGGAGGAGGGCCCCGGTGTCGGCGCCCCGGAGGGGGTGCAAGCCCCATTACGACCTCCCGCCTCACCGGCCGACCTCCGTCCGATGCCGGCGTCACGTGCGGCCCGCCAGCAGCTGATCCGGCGACTCGCCGCCTCGCCGGAACCGGGGGTCCGCTGGCGCACCGCGGTGCGCGTGCTCGGTCACTCGCCCGGCGCCGGACGCGTGCGGGCGATCGAAGCGGAGGTCCGGCGTTCCGAGCTCGTGCACCGTCTCCTGACGCGGGGTCGACAGCCCTTTCGGGCCGGTCGGCACGGCGGCATCTATCGGTACTGGCAGGGGATCCACTGGGCCCTGGCGTCCCTCGCCGACCTGGGGTACCCGAGCGACGATCCCGCGATCCGCCCGATGCTCGACCGAGCGCTCGCCATGTGGACGGAGCCGGACTACGACCGCTCCGTGAGGACGACCGACGCGAAGGTGCGATCCGTCCACGACGGCGTGCCGCTGCTCCACGGGCGGCACCGTCGGTGCGCCTCGCAGCAGGGGAATGCCCTCCTCTACGCCTCGCGGCTCGCGAGCCCCGACGAACGCTCGCAGCATCTGGCGGAGCTGCTCGCCAAGTGGCAGTGGGACGACGGGGGCTGGAACTGCTCCCGCTCGCCGACCGCCCACGTCTCCTCGTTCATGGAGACGCTCACCCCGATGCGGGGTCTGGCGGCCTACGCGGCGCGCACCGATTCCCCGGGGGCCCGACGCACCGCGACCCGCGCCGCCGAGATCTTCCTCGAACGGAGAATGTACCGACGGCGGAAGGACGGGGCGGTGATGCGATCGAAGTTCCTCGAGCTGCATTACCCGCTCTACTGGCACTACGACGTCCTCGGCGGGTTGAAGGGGATGGCCGAGGTCGGCCGGATCGACGACCCGCGCTGCCGGGATGCCCTCGACTGGCTGGAGAGCCGCGAACTCTCCGGGAGCGGATGGCCGGCGGACGCTCGGTACTTTCGGGTCTCCGACGACTATCGGTTCGGCGCCGAGTATGTCAACTGGGGCACTCCGGGGCGGAACCGTCCCAACGTCTGGGTCACGACGGACGCCCTGTTCGTGCTCGCGGCCGCGGGCCGCCTCGCGACCTAGGGGCGGGCGCGGGTAACGCCCCGGCGGTTGCCCGCCGGAGCGGCCGGGTGGTGGTAGTAAGCCCCATTCCGTTTCAGGCAGCATTCGACTGCGCGCTCTCCTCGACGGTCGGGGACACGCCTCATCCCGTCGGTCAGGGCTTGCTCCCGGGGAGTCGGCCGTTTCATCAGATCCCGACGGAACCTCCGGTGCGGCACCTTCACCGTACCGTCGGGCTGTGTCGTTTCTGCTCCGGAGCTCGGACTCTCGCCCGTCGGGCTCCCGCCCGACCCCGTGCGTCCCAGAGTGGGGACTTTCCTCAGCGGCCGGTCGTCGCCGACACGGTCCACCGTCAGCTGCCCTCCACCTCCCAGCGGTGCCGGGACGGCGGAACCCCCCCAAAAGACCTCCTCCGGGGGAAGCCAAGGCAGAAAAGCCCCCGCCGAGTCCCCTCTGCGATGCCGGCCGAAACCCCGGGCAGCGCGACCTCGCCGGGGCCGGCGGCCCCGGCGAAAGGCCCCCGGCTGGTGCCGTGCCTCATGCTCCGCGGGGGCCGGGTCTGCGTTCCGGGACCCGAAGGTCCCGTCGAGGCCCGGACGGCCGACGGGAAGGCGATCGACCCGTTCGACGTGCTCGACCTCCTCTCGGCCGACTACCCCCGGCTGTACGTCGTCGACCTCGACGGCATCGAGCGGCAAGAGGCCCAGCTCGACTACCTGCAGGAGTTCTCCCGCGAGGTGACGCTCTGGGTCGACGCCGGCGTCCGGAACGCGGATCAGGCGATCGATGTGATCGTCGCCGGGTCCCGTCGGGCGGTGCTCTCCACGGCGTACCTCCGCGGACCGAAGGAGCTCCGGCGCGCCTGGCGGCTCAGCACGGCGTTCGTGTTCGAGGCCGAGGTGGAGGGCGCTTTGGTCACGGCCGCCGACTCCACCTGGGAGACCCGCGACCCCTACGAGCTCCTGCGCGGCGTGCGCGAGCTCGGGATCGACCGGCTCCTGGTATCGCCCCGGAACTCCCGCATCGACTGGGAACTCGTGCGCCGGGTCGCGACCCTGGGCTCGACGTACGTGGACGGGTCGTTCGAGCTCGCCGACGCGCCCCGCCTCGCCGCGGTCGGCGCTGCGGGCGGCATCTTCCATCTCGACCGGCTCATCGCGGAGCGACTGTCGGCCGCGGGATCGCCGGAGCCCGGATCCGACGCGCTGCGCGATGATGAGAACCAGAACCAGCTGACGCATGATGAGTGATGGGCGAGCTGAGCGCACGTCGGAGGACTGCCCGACGGGAACACGACGGAACGGCGAAGCCACGTTCGGCTTTTGCGTGGTTTTAGACTTCCAGAGTTGGCGCCGCGGGATGGGGCTAGGAGACGGCCAACAGCTTCTCAACTTTCAGCACTCCACATATAGTCTGTACGATGTATTATATTGTTATTATATTCGTAGCATTTTCTACATGTTCCCAGTTTTGTTCAAACCCCCCCGTGCGCGTGTAGGTCCCCCGCACAATTGACGTAAGTTGTGGCGGGGTTCCGGCGCCCCGATGGCTCGTCTCAACGTCTCGACACCCCGCGGGATGCACCGTATACGTCCGGGTAGACTCCCGCAGCGCCGAGCGTCTCGGCGACGAACAACCGGGTGGCGATCCGCACCGCACGAGGCACGGAGAGGTCCAACAAGAAGTTGAAGTTCCTGGGTAGCCTTGCGCCGAGCACAGCAGCTGGAATGCTCGGGTCATTACGGAGTGTCGCGACGGACCACACGGTGATACTATTGTAGACAGGGGCCACGCCGAAGTCGATAGTGGCGTACAGCCTTTCGGCCCCCCGCGTGCCCACGAAAAGGATTCGAGTAGTGTTGAGATAGATGGATACCACGTCGAGCGAGTTCAGGCTTCGGTGCGGCGGGTACTGGCGCCAAGGGCCGAACTGCCGCTCACGTGCAAGGACCTTGGCCGACAGGTAACTGAGGAAGGGCCCTGGCGGTCGGATAGCACAAACTCCAGCGGTGAGCTCTGGACGGCAGCCAAGGGCCCTCCCACTCGGAGAGCAGAAGGGGGATTACGTGAACCGAGCCCGGACCAATCGTTGCCCGGGCGCTCGGTATCTGAGACTCCGCGTGCCTTAGCTTACAAGGTGATCTGGTGATGTTACCCTATTATTCTAAGAATCCGGAACCAACGGCCGACCAGCGGTGGCCCGGACCGCCGATTTTCGCGGGACTTCATCGTTTGCGTCTTCCGTGGGCTGAAAGGCGAGAGGGAGTCGCTGACCCGACGGGTGAGCCCTCTTTGTTCGACCGCAGCGATAGGCAAGCGTGACCCCCTTCCCAACGACCGAAACTGTGAGTGCACCCGGTGCCCACTTTCACAGTGTCCCTACCGTGGAGACCATGGGTCTGAAGAAACTGAGGGTAGTCACAACTGGGATTGCCCTTCTCCAATTCGGTCCGACGACGGCGTGAATCGTGGGGAATAAACCAGCGACTCGAAAATTGCCCTCTCTCCCAGGGAGACCAACAACCTGTGCAGTCGCTTCGTCTCGCGTCATCCGACGCCCTCAGAAGACGCGCGGCTCACTTCAGATCGAGGAGAATGCCGCTGGCTATGAAATCATTCGTTCCCGAAGTGACCACATCGAAAACAATGGTCGGCTGAGTTGAGTCCCACAAGGCCCTTACCTGGATCCACCCTTGAGTCGCTGCGTCGAACATGTAGTCCCCCACTGTAAGTTGTACCGGGTTGTGGAGCCAACCTTCAAACGTTGAATTCCAGATGTAAATCGGTTGGTCGTCGGCGGTGAGGGTCAACAGACCGAAGTTGATTATGACCAAGGGCTCGGATAGGGTCGCGTTCAAGCCCGTCAAGGTGAGGGTTACGAACGTGTTCGACGTCAGACTATACCCGGTCACAGCCTCACCGACGCGAAGGCGCTGCACGCTAACGTATCCGGATGGCGTCAGGATTGGGGTGCCCCATGCAACACATCCACCGTGGCCCTGCGGAATGTGATTAATTGTGACGGAAAACTCAACAAGAGTTAGCACCCCCGTACTTGTATCCTCAGCTTCGACGATGACATCGTAAGTCCCGTTGGTCGCGCTTGAGGGTACGGTCAGGGCCAGATCCCAGGCTAACGGCACTGAACCGGTACTCGAGTTAAAGCGATTGCTCCACCCGGACGGCTCGGAAAACACCGACATTCCAACCAGATCGGTCGGACAAGAGGAACTGCAGACATTGCCCACCGCTCCGGGGGTCCAGAAACTGCCACCCTCGTTGTAATAGAAGTCCACCAGGATTGAATAGAGGCCGGGGGGAGATTGGACAGATGCATTGAACCATTCGTTTTCCACGTGGGTGCTAATTCCAGAGATTACGTTTTGAATAGGAGCGCCGGATGGAATCGTCCCTGAGGACCAGGAGCTCCAGCTACCCGGACATCCATTTATCGCGCAGCTTTGAAGAACTTGGGCGTTGTCAGCGAAGTCAAAATCGAAGTCGGGCCAATTCTGTTCCGTAGTTTGGTAGATCTCCTCGTAGTCTGTGTAGTCTTCGTAGTAGTCACCGTCGGGACAGCCCCACGTGCCGCCACCTTCGAACCACATTCCTCCGGTGTAGTACGAGTTTGAATACACTTCAGAAGAGCCCTTGTCGACTGCGAAGTCGACATACCCGCTAACGAGAGTCTCGGAGAACTTGTAGACGGTATTCGGGGTCAGCTGAAAAGCATCTGCCGAGTAATAGTAAGTCCCGCAGTCGAGCTCCACCGACCACGCGACGTCCCATGCCCCCTCATACGCGTCGAACCCAATCTGATCGTAAGAGGAAGTGCTATCCCAAATGGAGAGAATGACATAATAAAAGTCCACACTGGATGCGGGACTGCTCTGCGGCGTCGTGATGTACACGCTGATCGCAGAGAACTCGGCCGGATCGTCGTCTTCGGAGTTCCAAACTGACCCTTCATAGTAGTGGTCAGATGTTCCGGGTGGTGGAACCTGATCGTCGACGACGACGCCCTCTGTGGAGCTTGTGCGTCCGTCCTGAACAGCGATGGCACCTGGCGGGGGGTGTGAGCCGCACGCATTCCCGATGGCTGCTGGATTGGGGACCGTGCACGAGGACATCTGGCCCACTTCGGCAAGCGGGGAACCTATGTCCGCGCCCGCGGATCCTGGAGGGTCGAACCCCGAACTTGTAAGAACTGCGGCAGTTGTACTCTGAGTTAGTCGGGCACCCTCCGTGAGCGGTTGTATCCAGGCAGACACGACAAGGCAAGCGGAGGCTCCGAGGACCCAAAGGAGGTGGAACGCCAGTCTTGCGCCGCCCTGCGCTCCTCGTTCTGTCCGAGTATGCCTGAGGCTCGTCGTCACGCTATGACGTCCCCGGGTGCGACCGTGTGGCCTGTGGGGGGCCTCAGATTCAGACAGCATGACAGCCCTCCGCCGGGATAGTCGCGTGTTGGTCCCTCGCGCAGCACAGTGTCTTCCCGGTTAAAAACAGTGGCGGAGGGGCCCAGTTATAACTGCGATCTTGGCGCGGTTACCTTGGTGATTCGGGGCCCGTGAGGGCTACCATCGGCGAAGTCTACGCGTCCGACTGAGCCTGGGTCCGGCTCGCGAATGACGCTAAAAGGTCCAACAGTCTGGTCTTTCCAGCCACATTGGTCGCTGCTAAGCCGCCGCCCGGCAGTAAACGCCGAATGCCCTCTAGCGCTAGAGCTCTGGCTGTCTACGCTCCCGGAATCGCCCTGCTCGTTGCCGGACTTCTGGCGGCCCTCACGATGCCCACGATTGTGACCCCGCACTCCTGCCCGTGTTCCACCGGCTCGAACGGTACCGAGTGTCCCCCGTGTGCCCCTCCGGCATCTACGTTGAGCCTGCTTGGTCCTCTCCTAATCCTGACCGCCGTGGCGTACACCGTTGCAGTCTGTTGGCTACGGCGTGCGCGCCCGGCGCATCCCTCCTAGTCGGCTCGGAGCTTGGAAATAAGACGGAAGTACGTATATGCCCGGTCGGTCTAGATGAGCACGGCTGGCCGGGGAGCGTTCTCGGTCCAATCTGTTCAAAGCTCGCCAAACGCCGGCAAGGTTCCGAGAGCTAAATCTGGAAGCGCGGTCTACGAGGTAGTCTGATGGCATCGAATTGCGGTTCGAGGACGCGGACGGTCGTTCTCTGCATCGCTGCGGGAGTTCTGTGCGCGGTTGTTGCCGTGGCCACTGCACTACACACGGGCACTTCCGCGGCTCGCGACTACCATCAGGAGACGGTGTCCGTTCCAGTCCCCGTTTCGTGCAATGACACCTCGGCCAGTACAGTTTCTCAGACGTTCTTCGCCGTCCAATTCAGCCTCTACGTTTATTCCTCGTGCGGCCCGGGGGGGACTGTCCTCAATGGCACAGTCACGCTGGCTAATGGGTCTGTGTTCCAGTTCGTGCTGTCCGGCTCACCGGGAAGTAGTCAATTCGTCTCCTGGTACTCTCCCTACCACTCATGCGGGGTAGAATGGAATCGGGGATCCATTGCAATCCTGCTTGTCATGGCGTAGCGCCTCTCGAGGGATGAACCCCGGTCCGGCGGCGGCCAGAGCGACGGTCATTCGCCCTGCTAGGCCATGGAAGCAGGGCTGAGCGCTTATGATCCCACGAAGGGCTTGTAGGCAGAGAATCTCGCAGGGACCCAAGTGAAATCGCGCGCCTCTTCGGCTGAAGATTGGAGTCCGCGCTTCCAAGTTTCCTATTCCCAGTCTACCTCCGCGTGATCGACGAACCTTGCCTTGAATGCCCCACTGGCACGCTGCCTCCTCAATCTTGAACGGCGCGAAGAACTCGGCCGGTCTCCGCCAGCCACTTCTAAGTATCTCTACGAGATGAGGCGTCGTAACCGATGTGGTGCGCGCCGGTCGACAGGCGTGCGCACTTCGCGCAGACGCCGGGCGTCGGGTTGCCTGTCCGACTCGCGCCAGTTGCTGAGGAGAGCGCGCTTGCTCCGACTGGTCAGCCAGCTCTGTGCGCCCGGACGCGCGCCGGAGTTGGCGCCGGTTGTCGTGACCGATAGGGTCACTCGCGAGGAAGTTGCCCTCAGGATTGAACGGGGATGCAGGTAGGTCCCTCTCGCACAGTCTCCTGCGAACATCCCGCACGTGCCGTGGAGCTTACTTCGGGGGGCTCAGCCAGTCGACGGTGAAGCCGTCGCTCGCGGGCGTCGGCGAACCGCGCGTCGCCCGGCGCAGAGCCACCCGGAACCCCTTTGCGAGCGCGTGCACCGAGGCCCACAGGCGGTAGAACGACTGCTCGTCCCCGGGAGGACCGGTCTCGCGGCCCAGCGAGACGGCCATCCCCCCCGCCGTCGGGGCGATCGTGACCCACTGCTCGAACGCCGTCTGGAGCGTGACCGCGTGGCGGCCGCGCGACGAGCTCCAGCCGATCGGGTCGGCGGCGAACTCGCGGCGCGCGATCTCGCCGCGCTCCTGCTCGTCGAGCTCCAGCTCGAGGAAGGCGGCCTCCCGCACGACCTGGCTGAGGTCCGTTACCTCGGGCACGTGGCGCAGCAGCGCGGACGGGGACGCGGCGACCGGGGGCGCGATCGGGGGCCGGGCGACGGACCCTCCGTGGGTGCTGGCCCGGTAGTACCCCACGGCCGTTGCGAGCTCCTCGGCGGCGAGGATGAGGTGGGCGGTCCCCTGGTAGAACTGGCCGGAGCGGAGCGCGAGCCGACCGGCCCGCAGGAGGTGCTCGTCGCACCGGTGAAGCGCTTCCCGCGCCAGGAGCAGGTCGGACGCCGACGGAGTGCGCGACGGTTCCGGTGCGTTCGCCCCGTGCATGCGGCCCCCCGACGGCCGAGGGGCCGGCACCCGTTCTGTGCTTTAAGTCGTTCGGCGGCAGGTTATCCGTCGGGAGGGGCTCCGGCCCGTCGCCCCCCGCCGGCCGGACCGAGGGGTTAAGGGGCCGCGCTCGGTCGCCCGCGCGCCATGAGCGGTCGGCCGCACGTCACGGTGCATCTCCCCGACGGCCGCCGCGAGGAGGTGGAGCCGGGCGCGACGGTCCGCGAGGCGCTCGTGCGATGGGACGCCGCCCGGGCGGCGTCGGCGCTGGCCGCGCTCTGGAACAATCGGCCCGTCGACCTCTCCGCTCCGATCGAGTCCGGGGGCACCCTCGCGCCGCTCACGTTCGACGACCGGCTCGGCCGCGACATCCTCCAGCACTCGGCCGCGCACCTCGTGGCGAAGGGACTGATGGAGACGATCCCCGAGGCGAAGCCGACGCACGGCCCGCCTACCGAGGACGGCTTCTTCTACGATTTCGACGTCCGACCCCTCACACCCGCCGACCTGGACGGCGTGCGGGCGGCGATGGACCGCTCGGTCCGCGCCCGGGAACCGTTCACCCGTCGCGAGGTCGCGCTTGAGGAGGCCCGCCGCATCTTCGCCGGCAACCCGCACAAGCTCCGCTACCTCGAGGCGGCGCCCCCCGACGCGCCGGTCTCGATCTACGAGACCGGGGATTTCGTGGACCTCTGTCGCGGCCCGCACGTGCCGGACACCGGCTGGCTCGCGGGGACCCACCTCCTCGGATTCTCCGCGGTGACCTCCGACACGCCGACGCCGAACTACCCGCTCCAGCGGGTCCGAGGAGTCGCCTTCCCGACCGCCGACCAGCTGCGGGCCTACCTCAAGCGCCGCGCCGAGGCGGAGGCTCGGGACCACCGGACGATCGGCCAGAAGCAGGAGCTGTTCCTGTTCGTCGACGAAGCGCCCGGCTTTCCGTTCTGGCTGCCGAACGGCATGGTCATCGTCCGGGAGCTCGAGCGGTTCGTCACGGAGCATTTCCGCACCGACGGCTACGCCGAGGTGCGCACCCCACTCCAGTTCGCCCAGAGCGTCTACGAGACCAGCGGCCACTGGAGCCACTACCGGGAGAACATGTTCGTCAGCGAGATCGACGGCAAGACGTTCGGCTGGAAGCCGATGAACTGCCCCGGCTCGATGCTGATCTTCCGGTCGCGGGCGCGCAGCTACCGGGAGCTCCCGATGCGGCTCGCGGAGTTCGCGCCGCTCCACCGCCTCGAGCCGAGCGGCACGCTGCACGGGCTCATGCGGGTCCGCGAGCTCGCGCAGGACGACGCCCATCTGTTCGTCACCGAGGAGCAGGTCGAGCCCGAGCTGAGGGCGCTGATGGAGTGGGTGCGGCGGGCGTTCTCCACGTTCCGGCTCAGCTGGACCTACGAGCTCTCCACCCGCCCCGCGAACTTTCTCGGCGAGGCGTCCGACTGGGACCGGGCCGAAGCGATCCTCCAGCGCGTCCTCGAGTCGTCCGGCGTCCCGTTCCGGGTCTCCCCCGGAGAGGGCGGCTTCTACGCCCCGAAGATCGACATCCACATCGGCGACAGCCTCGGTCGCCAGTGGCAGACCGGCACCATCCAGCTCGACTACCAGCTCCCCCGCCGGTTCGGGCTCGAGTACCAGGGCGCCGACGGGAAGCTCCACCCGCCGGTCGTCATCCACCGGACGATCCTCGGCAGCTTCGAGCGGTTCACGGGCGTGCTCATCGAGCACCTCGCCGGGCGCTGGCCGCCGTGGATCGCCCCGACCCAGGTGCGGGTCCTCCCCGTGACCGAGCGGCACGCCGCCGCCGCGGCCGGATTCCTCGAGGAGCTCACGGCGGCGGGGCTGCGGGCCGAGGTCGCTCCGGCCGAGGAGTCGCTCGGGAAGCGCGTGCGGACCGCGGAGCTCGATCGGATCCCGTACGTCGCGGTGCTCGGCGACACGGAGGTCGCCGCGGGGTCCGTCGCCCTCCGGCTCCGCGGCGCGAAGGAGAGCCGCTCGTTCTCCCGGCCCGAGTTCGTCGCCTACGCGCTCGACCGCGTGCAGCGGCGCGAGTTCGACCCCTAGAGGCGCTCCGACCGGCGGGTCTTGCGGGCCTCGATGCGGGCCGACAGGTAGTACGCATCGAGGTCGGCGGCCCCGACCTGGTGCTCGGACCGGAGGTGCTCCCGCATCCGGATCAGCTCGATCGGCTGCCCGCAGACCTTGCAGGCGACCCGCGTCCTACGTTCCTGCGCCTCCCGGGAGCCGGTGGGCTGCATGGGATACGACCACGCGAACCGCTGTCTTAAATCCCCCGTCCGACGCGCGCCGTCCCGCGCCGCCGCCGAGGCCCCAACTCGCAAGGTTTAATTGGGGGTCCCCTTGAGCCCCGCAGAATTCGAGGAACGATCCATGGGACTCACGAACACTCAGCTCGAACTGTTCATCCTGCTCGCGGCCGTGCTCGGCCTCCTCTACGCCGGCGTCCAGACGTGGCTCGTGCTCCGCGAGGACGACGGCGACGAGAAGATGCGGGAGATCTCGGGCGCCATCCGGGAGGGCGCGATCGCCTTCCTGCGCCGCGAGTACACCGTCGTCTTCGCCGTGGCCGTGGTCGTCGCGATCGTGATCGCGCTCGCCTTCGGCATCACGGGCGAGGGCGCGCGGCTCGCGGTCGGCTTCGTCTTCGGCGTCGCCGGGAGCGCGCTCGCGGGCGCCGTCGGCATGCTGGTCAGCGTCCGGGCGAACGTGCGGACGGCCGCGCGCGCCCGGGGCGGGAAGCTCGGCGCCACGATGGCCTACGCCTTCCGGGGCGGCAGCGTGACCGGGCTCTCCGTCGCGGGCCTCGCCCTGCTCGAACTGATCGGATTCTACTGGGCGTTCGGCGGCGACGTGCCGGACATGGTCGGGGTCCTCTTCGGCGCCTCGCTGATGAGCCTCTTCGCGCGCGTCGGCGGCGGCATCTACACGAAGGGCGCGGACGTCGGGACCGACCTCGTCGGCAAGGTCGAGGCCGGGATCCCCGAGGACGACCCGCGGAACCCGGGCGTCATCGCGGACAACGTCGGCGACAACGTCGGCGACTGCGCGGGGATGGCCGCGGACCTGTTCGAGACGTACGTGGTGACCGCCCTGGCCGCGATGCTGCTCGCCTACCTGATCGGCTCGGTCGCCGGCGCGACCCCGCTCCTGACCCTGTTCCCCCACGCGGTGCTGTACCCGCTGCTCGTCTGCGCCTGGGCGATCGTCGCGACGATCGTCGGGACGTTCTTCGTCCGGATGCGCGAGGGCGGCACGATCATGGGGGCCCTCTACCAGGGCCTCGGCGCCACGACGGCCGTCGGGTTGCTGGGCCTGTACCTCCTCGACTACTACTTCATGAACGGCAACGCGGGGATCTTCGTCGCCACCGCGGTCGGGCTGATCGTGATGATCCTGATCGTCGTGATCACCGACTACTACACGAGCGCGAAGTACCGCCCCGTCCACCAGATCGCCGAGGCGTCCCAGGCCGGCGCCGGGCCGACCGTCATCAGCGGGCTCTCGGTCGGTCTCGAGTCGGCGTTCCTCCCCGGG